>OGCL01001606.1_pt1 | contig 18424 bp, 26 predicted proteins | sample 1570041 | NCBI WGS metagenome assembly OGCL01 (sample SAMN06266162, study PRJEB24511) | hot springs metagenome | isolation source: Hot spring water | place: South Africa: Limpopo | collected 2015-06-22
CTGTCGCGCTTTAGCCAATCGTCGAGAACGTCAAACCATCCCCGACTGGCACTCGCACGACCCACTGCGATGGTCATTGCGCTTATCTCCAGGGTTTATATATAACGACAAGCGGTCACTCTGCCGGGTACAGGGTCCCTTGCCACGATATCGCGATGGACGAGTAGCAGCAAAGGTACCTATTTATGAGCAGAGTTTACTTTTCTTTACTTTAGGCAGTATAGCAAACTCTTCTGGATTCTCCGGGGGTGGGGCTAAATTTCCCGCGATCCCAGTACCGATGGCCAACTTGATAGCCAACTGGGTGGCCAACTTGATGGCCAACTGGGTGGCGAACCCGATGGCCAACCTTGCAGAATTTTTAAGCCTTAACTGGGCTGAAATGGGGGGTGGGGGGATTGTGGACTAGCCGAAGCAGCGTGTTTACTGACAGGTGGTTCGCCGAGGCAGCTTTGGTTATGACGCATCTGGTTACGACGTATCTGGTTACGACGTGTCTATTTTCTCCCCTAATCCCCCGCACCAACAGGCTGGGTTTCCTTGCACCCCCCTATCTCGCGTTGCACATCCCTGACGGGTTCCTGAACCTGCCGGTGATGCTGGTAACCTGGGTGGCCGCGATCGCGATCATTGCCGTTTGCCTGCGCCAGGTGAAGGCTGATTATCAGGATCGGATGGTGCCCTTGATGGGGGTCTGTGCCGCCTTTATTTTTGCCGCCCAGATGATTAACTTCCCGATTCCGGGCGGTACCTCCGGACACCTGTTGGGGGGAACCTTGGCCGGGGTGCTACTGGGGCCGTGGGCGGGGTCCCTGGTGATGACGGCGGTGTTCATCGTGCAGGGCTTCATTTTCCAGGATGGCGGCATTCTGGTGATGGGGGCCAATATCTTCAACATGGGATTGATTGGCACCTTTTGTGGCTATTACCTCTTCCAAACCCTGCGCAAGCTCATTGGCTACCATAAGCTGTCCGGTATGGTGATTAGCAGCGCGATCGCAGCCTGGGTGAGCGTTGTCCTAGCTGCGGTCATCTGTGCGTTCCAGTTGGGCCTATCGGGTACGGTGCCCCTTACCGTCGCCCTGGTAGCAATGGTGGGTTGGCACGTGGTGATTGGGATTGGGGAGGCGATCATTACCGCGATCGCCGTTACGTTCATCTGGCGCACGCGACCCGACCTGTTCTATCGTCCGCCTCGGCAATTGGACACGACCCACCCCTATCCCATGCGATGATCATGGCGATGATCATGGCTGCCTATGACACCTGAACGGTTTCCCCTCGCCCCTATGTCCCCGCTGATTCAGGGCCTCACGATCGGCCTATTGCTCCTGCCGCTTGTCTTCGCGATCGCGGCCTGGGTCACCCAACAGGCGGGGCTGGCGGGGGTGGCGTTGTTCCTGGGGGTACTCTATGCTGGGGTTTGGTTCGGCTGCCGTCCGACGTACTTTCAGGTCACCGATCGCGATTTGACGATCGTCTTTCCCGTCTGGCAGCGATCGGTGCCCATCGTAACGGTGACGGCGGTGCGGCAGATTGGTCCCACGGAGTTTCGCCAACGCTTTGGTTCGGCCTTGCGAGTGGGGGTGGGGGGCCTTTGGGGCGGCTTTGGTTGGCTCTGGACGAGCCGGGGGGGCTGGGTTGAGTTTTATGTGTCGCGCACAGATCACCTGGTCCTGATTGAGCGATCGGGCCACCTGCCCTTGCTGATCACCCCCCGTTCACCCCAGCATTTTATCGGGGTCCTGGGGATAAGTTGCGATCGCGGTGCCCCTTAATCCCCCTAGCAGGCAGACTGGTGTGGCCCTTGGCAAGCTACGGCGATCGGATACGGCGATCGGATACGGCGATTGGATACGGCAATCGGTATGATGAGAGGCAGTGACGTGTCCTGATTGCGCCCGCCTGACCCATGCTGCCTGACCCTGTACAGACCGAGCTAGCAACTGGCCGAGAAGCAACCCTGCCGGAATTACCCACTGCCCCTGCCGTCGCCCCGCCCAGCCGTCAGCATCGCTGGATCAGTAGCCTCCTTAAGCCCGCGATCAAACTCTGGTTGCAGAGCCAACTGGACGCGGTGGAGACGCTAACGATCGAGTTGGAAGCGGCCGATCGCCAACTGCTCAGCGGGTGTATCCCTCAGGTCGCGCTCACGGCCCAGCAGGCGGTCTACCAGGGGTTGCACCTGAGCCACATTGCGGTGACCGGGCGGGATATTCAGGTCAATATGGGGCAAGTGCTGAAAGGGAAACCTTTGCGGTTACTGCATCCCGTACCCGTTGCCGTGAATTTACATCTGCGGGAAAGCGATTTGAATCGATCGCTGGGTGCCCCCCTCTTGGCGGGTGCCGTTGGCGACCTCTTGGGCCAGTGGTTACAATCCGCCCATGTTGTCGGCCTCAAGGGGCACCTGGATACGCGCCAATCTCCCCAGATTGCACTGGCCACCGATCGCTTAACTCTAACGGCTCCCTGGGTGGCTGAAGCGGGTAACGTCGGCACCTTAACCCTATCGTCGGGCTTGCGTTTGGCAGGGCATCGGTGCTTGCAATTTCAACAGCCGGAATTGACCTATCGCCCCGCAACGGCGATCGGCGCGAATGGGGGACCGCGATCGGAACCGCAGGGGAAAACCCTGGCCGATTTTGCCCTGGATCTAGGAACCGATGTCGAATTAACCGTTCTCCAGATCCAAGCGAGCCAGTTACATTGTCAGGGCTATATTTGGGTTAACCCATAGCTGCGTCAACCCACAACTCGGTCAACCCCTCACTGCCAAAGCGCTATTCGCCCAAGCCAAAGTGTTCGCGCAGGGCCGTTTCCTGTTCCTTGGAGAGGTTCGATTGAATCAGTTCCAATTGCTCACCCGCAAAGGCTTCGCTCACCTTATCCAGGGTGGCCTCCCCACTCAAAAGAAATAGGGCCGAGGTCCCTTCAGTTACCTTGCTTTTTACGTCGTTGATGAAACTATCATTGATCCCGTAGTCGGCAAAGCTGCCGGAAAGCGCACCAATGGCAGCGCCCACGGCCATCCCAAACAGCGGCACAAAAAAGATCAAGCCGAAGAGCATTCCCCAAAACGCACCATCCAATGCACCCAACCCTGCCAGGTTAATGGCCTGCTTGGTTTTGGGCTTCTTCTTGCCCGTGGGCCAGGTCACGATCGCCGCATCCACAATCTCAATTAAATGCTGCTTTTTCAGATCGGACAACTTTTCCAAAGCCTTTTCGGCTCCGTCCGCCGTGTGGAATTTCCAAACCGTCAGGTTAGCCATAGTTCACCTCGATTAATAAAGCTTTATTCAAACGCCGTAGCGTATTCCATTTATTATAGGACATCTTCATCCTATAACTCTAGTCAGCTAGATCACACGTCGTCGCACAAGGACTTACTAACCGGGCTAGATTGGCTGGATAAGAGTAGCACAAAAATAGTACAAAACTCACCTTAGCCATGCTCACGCATCAGTGGACGGAACGGCAGCATCAGCATTTCAGGAAGCGTAACGACCCGTAGATCCTGTTGATATTCCAACAGCCCGATCGCCATCGCTTGAACATCCAGAGAAGGGCGATCGCGGTAGGTGCCAAATAGGTAGTCCCACCAGGGCAAATTAAACCCAAAATTACGATTGCTTTCGGCGGGAATCACGGAATGGTGAACCCGGTGCATATCTGGAGTCACGATAACCCAACGGAGGACGCGATCGATGCCTTGAGGTAAACTGACATTACTGTGATTAAACAGGGCCGTTGCATTCAATAAGATTTCAAAAATGATTACTGCTAGGGCTGGGGTTCCTAAAAGCACGATCGCAACAAATTTAATCCCCATTGACAACAAAATTTCCAGGGGATGAAATCGCAAACCCGTGGTCACATCCAAGTCCAGATCGGCATGGTGGACCTTGTGCAAACGCCAGAGAAGGGGGATGGCATGAAAAAGGACATGTTGCCCATAGATGATCAAGTCTAAAAGCACCACAGACAGGACGACTTGGAGCCAGAAGGGCAGCGTCAGCAGGGACAATATCCCCCAGTGATGTTCGGTGGCGATCGTGGCCAGATTAACTGCCGTCAAGGGCAATACCGTGCGCAGGATCAGGGTATTCAAGGCAACCAGGCCCAGATTACTCCCCCAGCGGTGACCCTTGGGCGCGAACAGGGGACGACAGGGAGCCACGAGTTCCCACAGGGCCATGAGGACTAACACCCCCAAGCAGCAGCCCAGGCGAATCAGGGGTTCATGGGGCAAGGTCGGCGGGGTGGGAAGCATCAGCGATCGGGTAAATCATCATCAGGCGAGTGCTAGGACATTCCCCATTATGACCGGGTTGCCGACAATTCCCCCGCCGGGGTGCCAACTAGACGGCGATCGGGCTAAGCAGTTGAATATGACTGAAGGTGAAGGTCGTCGTCATCGGCGCTTGCCCCGGTACTTGGGAATGCACCACCTGACGAGTCATGAGGTAGTAGCCATCAATGGATTCATAGGTGTCCTCAAAGGTCGCTGTCCGGAGGACTTCCTGGGTTTCTGGATGGCTAAAGACCGCCTCGTAGTGGGTGGCGGCATACCCCTGGGGGGTGTCCAGGCTTTGGTGATGCGTGATCGTAAAGGCCATCTGCCCCATCACCCGATGAACTAGGACAATTTGGCGATCGCGCACCTTGTAGTGGGACCCCATTGCTTCGCCCTGCACCCGAATCTCAACGGTCCCATCGGCCTCGGTTTCGCCAAAGCTGAAGGTATTTTTGCCGTGGGCTTGCTCAAAGGACGATCGCCGACGGTGGGTCACCAGATCGTGCAGACGGGACTCCAATGTTGTCCGGATACTCTCATCCGTAATTCCCCGGATCGCGATCGTGAAGTCGGGATTGACTTGCACCTGGCCTGAGTAGGGGGTGTCGCCCTGGGTGAGGGTAACATCGGCTTGGAAACCGGGGAAATTGCCATCCCAGGTGTAGCGGTTTTCATAGGCGGCCCGGAATACGTCGCGGGCAGTCTGGGTTACCGTCATGCTGTCTCCTTGGCGGTTTACGTCCTTTTTGGCTCCTTACCTAGTTTATGGGAGTTTGGCGTGGGACGTTTGGCGTGGGGCCTTGTCAGGGCAGGGCATTGTGATCAGGGTAGGGATTGGGCCGGGACTGGGCAGGGATTGGGCCGGGATTGGGCAGTGGCTGGGCAAAGTTGGGGGAGGGCCAGTATGGTGGGGATAACGGTAGCGATCGTGCCGCCGCCGCTTTCGGGAAAAATCAGCGGAGAATTGCCCTCCTGATATCCCCTTTGCCCACCCTCGGTGTTGACCTTGCTATGTTTGGCATTTTTCAGCAAAGTAGCCTCCGGATCGAAATGGCCGCCTCGGCAACCGCCATCCGGGACAGCCTCATTCGTCCCGCCCAATTTCAGCAGTGGCTACAACCCCAACAGTTTTCTGCCGGATTGCCGGAAACCCTCAGCCAGGGACTCGTGTTTACCAGTCAGTTGGGACCCATTACCGTGCAACACGTGGTCGATCGGGTTGAAAGCGATTGCCTACGCCTGCTGCTGAGTCAGGGGGTCGATGGCTTTCATGAGTGGTATTGGGGGGATGGCTGGGTCCAATCCCGCCTGGAGGGGATTTCGGTGCTGCCGTTGAACCTGGCCCAAACCCTAAATTTGTTGCGGCTGCGGGCTTATCTCAGTCAGGCCAAGGCTGCCTAGACATCTGCTGGGAGGGATGCCAAAAATCCCACGCTATCCCCGGTACAGTCTGCTAGAATAACGGGGTTGTGTTAGCTGAATCTACCCTTGAGTCAAGCTGTAGACTTACCCAGAGTCGATGTCTTCCTTCAAGAATTGGCCGCCATCCAGCAGATGGGTTCCAAGCGGATTGCTATTCTTGGGTCGCGTCACGTTCCCCTGACCCACCAGCAGATCATTGAGTTGATGAGTTACGCGCTGGTGCTGGCTGGTAACCAGGTGATGACATCGGGGGCCACGGGGACTAACCATGCAGCCATTCGGGGGGCAATGCGGGCAGACCCTAACCTGTTGACGGTCATTCTGCCCCAAAGTTTGGAGCGCCAACCGCGTGAGTCACGGGATCAGTTGGAACAGGTTATCCATCTGGTGGAAAACCCGGATAATGATCATCTGAGTTTGGCGGAAGCAAGTTCTTTGTGTAATCAGGAAATCATTTCGCGCTGCCAGCAGTTGATTTGTTTTGCTTTCCACGATAGCCACACGTTGCTCTCGACCTGTAAGGTGGCGGAGGAGCAAAGTAAGATTGTGACGCTGTTTTATTTCGATTAGGGCCGAAATTTAAGCGTAGGGCGATGGCAAAGCGCCCCATTCAAGGACACTGACGGCGATCGGGATGGCAATTCGTCAGCAGTTGCCTGACACTGCACGTCGTCTAGAAACGCCAATAAGTCGCCTTGCCGTAGAACTCTTTGTCTTGATTGTTGTGCTGTTGCTGATCAAGGAAGGCAGTAAGCTGCCAGGGTTCCTGGTGCAGGTGGAAATCAGTCACCCTCTCTGCGCTTTCATTATTCCAGTCCTCCAGGTTCATTGGAGGTAAGTCCTGATAATCTAAAGGGGTTTCCTTGACTACTAAGTCCAAGCCAGATTCATAAGCATCGGCGATCGCCACTGCCAGATAGGGCTTCAGGCTAGGACTTTGCTTCAGAAGACCCAAAATTTCTCGTCGTTGTTCACGAATGGTTGCCCGCCAGCTTTTACTACGCTTTTCCGGTTGATAGTCCCATTTCAGTAAATTCCCAATTAAAATCCCTAAGCAATTTTCCAATTCTCGACGTTCCTGCTTCCCCAACGACTCAATTTCCTCCACCAAATTGGGAATATCAAGATGCTTAAAATCCCCCTTCTTGAGCAGCTTCGACTGTTCTAATGTCCAAGCGTAAAAATCAGTTTCATAAAGATTAGATGGCATCTCGCTTCTCCTCAACTGATTCTAGCTAAAAATCATAATTCAACATTGGCGCGATCGCGTAGCCATTCATTTGGGAAAGCAATCTGGGGATATGCCTTGGGAGTAGAACGGTGATCCTTGACGATGCGTCTCCCCTCATTGCTCCGATTAACGCGACCGATCGCCCCCACTTTGGGCTGCATGGCTAGCCAAAAACCGGCTTAACCTTACTGCCAATTGCCCACCAAGATAAAGGGTGCCCAGAAAAAGGGTTTTTGGAACTCAGGTTCTTGTTTCAGGGCGGTTTGGGCATTGCGTAAGGCTTGCGCTTTCGTGATACCCGGTTTGGTCAGTTCTTGGTAAAAGTAGGCCATAAATGCTGCCGTTGAAACATCATTCACCTGCCACAGGGTTGCCAGGGTACTGCGGGCACCCGATCGCACCGCCACTCCTGCCAATCCCAACGCCGCGCGATCGTCCCCCCGTGCAGTTTCGCAGGCACTTAGCACCAATAACTCCAGGGGATTCTGTTTACGCTGATCACGGGATCGGAGTAACTGGTCCAATTGCTTGACACTAATACGATCGTCCCAGGTCAGGATAAACGTGTCCTCCGCTTGGGAGCTAAATTGACCGTGGGTAGCCAGATGCACCACCGGGAATGCTTGGCGCGTCATCTGGGCCTGGAGGTTCTCGCGGGTGAAGGTCTGGTTCAACAGCACCTCGGCGGGAACAGTTGCGGCAATTTCGGCCACCTCCCCTTCAACAGCCGGTAGGGGCGTAAAGCCCTGGCGACCTTCCGCCAAACCGCCCATCAATGTCCGTACCGGGGTTTGGCCCAGGGGTTGACTGGCGAGGAGTTGCAACCCCGGCGTGAGGGCAAGATTGTATTGCTCCATGAGGAACTGTTCCCCGTCGTTTAAGACCGCCATTGGAATATTGCGCAGGTAACCATCCAGGACAAACACCAGGGTTTTGATCTGATGCTGGGTTAGCTGGGGGACAGCGGGTCGAATCAGCAGGTCATAGAGGGATTGGGCCGTGGCTAAATACTCATCCGGGAAAGCATCTGGTTGCAATGCCAGCCGCAGATCCCGCAGGGTGGACTCTAGTGCGGGGCGGGCGATCGCGGTGGAATAGTGCAAGAGCGGCTGGTTCGGGATCGAGACAATGACCGTCAGGCGATCGGGCAGGAGGATGGGGTAGACAACGGCGGCGGTGCGATCGAGGTCATCAATCGCCTGGGGTTTGGTTTCGGCGCAGGCATCCTGGAAGAAGTTATCCAGTTCCGCCACCTGGAGGGATTCAATCACCTGCCGTGCTCGTTGCAAGTCTGCTTGCGCAGGATTGGCTCCCCCCACCAGCAGACCAACAAATTCGCGGTAAATGGGTTCCACCTGTTCCCGGAAGGAGAATTGCACCTCTGGGTTCACTGCCACCAGATCGCCGCGCAAACTGGCGAGAATTTGGATCGCTTGCCCATAGGCGGCGATCGCGGCATCCCGTTGCCCTTGATCCGCCTGGAGGCGACCTAACTGCCAGAAGAGGGGATAGGCCACCTCCGGCGCTTGGAAGGGAGGAACCAGGGCCAGGGCACGCTGGGTGAGGGCGATCGCGCTGGTGGGTTGACCTTGTAATTCGGCAAAGCGGCCCCAACTGCCCAAGGCTTGGGCTTCGAGGCGATCGTGGCCGAGGGCAGCTGCCTGTTGGACGGCAGTTTGAATCAGGGTTTCCACGTCAGCGATCACTATCGGGTTACCCTCACCCCCGCCCCCAGCGGACGCGGCGAGTAGGCTCAATAAGCTTTCGGCCAGGTTGAGGCGGATCTCTAGGCCCGTGCGGCTGGGGGGAAGTTGGGCTAAACCGGGCTTGAGCGCTGGCCACTCAGCGATCGCGGCGGTTTCATCCCCCGTCGCGACTAAAAAACTGAGCAGGTTGGCCTGGGCTTGCCGGCTGAGGATGGGGATGGGCACTTGGGCAGCTTGTTGATAAGCGGCGATCGCGGCCTGTCTAGCTTGCTCACGTTGGGTACTGGTCAGCGTGGGCTGCACCGCCTGTACCCGCCAAACATTCCCCTGCTGGAGTTGCACCATTGCCGTGGCCTCAGGGTTCCCCAGAGTTTGGGCCTGCTTGAAGGCAATCTCCAGGAGTGCCACCGCCGGGTCCAGATGCCCCAAGACTCGCAGCACATTGCCCAACTGGGTCATCGCCAGTAGCCGTTCCGGGGTCGCCGTCGCCGTTGTTAAGGGATGCCATGCCGTTTCGGTTAGATCACAGGTGGTTGCTTCCAACGCTAAGCTGCGTAGCAAGGTTTGGCAGGCACGGGGATAGAGGCCAAGGCTCTGGAAGGCACGGGCCTGGTTGACTTGATTTTGCATCCCCAGGGCAGTCTGATTCTGTGCGGCATATAGGGTAGCGGCTTGGCGCCAAACCTCTAGGGCCGCTTGGGGTTGGCCCTGCTCCATCTGCTGCTGGCCCTGGACATCCCAGAGTTGGGCCAGGATGCGCTGTTGGTCCGGGGTTGGGGGTTGGGTGTTGACCAGGGTTAACGCTTGCGCCAGGGCCGCTGCCGCTGGGGGTCCCTGACCGATACTGAGGTGGGTTGCGGCCAGGTTACCGAGGGCCATTACTTGGTTGAGACTATCCCCTTGGCTGGCAAATTGGGCCGCTGCCGTGGTGAGGAGGGCGATCGCGGGTTCGGCCTCCCCCTGACGCGATCGTGCCTGGGCCTGCTGGATCAGGCTGAACGGGGACGGTGCTTGGGCGACACCTGGCTTAACCAGCAAACCGGGTACTCCCAGCGCCACGGTGACCAGGGTAGCGCAGAGGAAATAGCTAACTCGACGTAACCAGCGGGGAAGAAACATGTTGGGTTGGCGGGAAGAGTTTAGATTAGTTAGATTGTAAGTTTTTGTGGGCTGGTGAGATGCTAGCTGACGACTTGATAAATGGCTGTTCAATAGGTTGGGGTAGGAATGGGTTTGCCGGTGGCTTGAGCGGCTTCGAGCCAATCTTGTTTGGCAATTAACACTTCATGTAGGGCAATCTCTGGCGTTTGACCAAAGGCGGGACAAAACTTTAGATCCGGAATTTCAGCAATATAGCCCTCGTCTTCTTCGCTATATAGCAATCCTAAGTCATTTATGAGAACGGGAAGGGACATAGTGAATCTCTATCAGTAGATATAGGATTGGCTTCTCTCATGAATCATCTGGGATTGCTATAGAAAGCTGAGGTACCTATACTTACAGTAATGACACAAACTCCTCAATACTTAACCCAAGATCTCGAATAATCGCTCTCAACGTTCCTTTAGCAATCTCTGGGTGATTGGGGACAACAACTTGGAGAAAGGGTTCATCTCTGCGCATGATAATGTGACTACCTTCTTGCCGTTTTTGATAGAAACCAAGCTTTTCTAGAGCCTTAATACACGCTTTTCCTGAAATACTGGGCAGTTTGCTCACACAACCACCAGAAATGTTTCAAAGTTATCTTCCGGGATAGGTAAGCCATCCTCTGCTAGAGCAGTCACATAGCCTGCAATGGCTTCCTTGATGTTTGACAGGGCCTCTTCTTTGGTCTTTCCCTGACTATTACATCCTTTTAGGCTTGGACATTCTACAATCCAATAACCATCTTCATCTTTGTACAAAATTACTTGTCTTGTATGCTGGTTCATAGGTGCAAACAAACGATGTAATGATCTCTTGTCCTATTCTTAAACTATTCGCTTTTATAGATGATAACACACGATCTAAAGATTGAATTTGTCTACTATTCTAGCTTATTTTCACCAATCAGTCATTTTTTGCTAGTCGAGTGAAATGATTTGTAATTTACCAGCTGCGATCGCCATTAACCTCCTGGGACTGATCAGTAAAGCTTAATGCCTCTTAATACTCAATTATGAGATGACGATCGAGATTTTGGGGCGCGATCGCCTATTTGTATAGCCTTTCTATTATAAACCCTTTCTGCTCATACATCCTGTCATTGGACTTGGAGCACATCAAAAGTATCTCGATCGCTAATCCGATAAAACAAGAAGTCAGAATCGAGGGTGAGAATTTGGCGATACCCTGTCTTTTCAGCAACTAAAACCAGAGTTGCATCCGCCAAGTCCATTGGTCGATCTCGATACCTCTCCATCAGAGCCAATAAGCGGGCATATTCATCTTGCGGAATTTCGTAAACGACAAGTAGTTGAGCTAGCAGAAGTTGACCCAATTGTTTTTGCATTGCCCATCCGCCGCGATGCAGGGCCAGATACATGGCTTCTGTCAGGCAAGGCCAGGTTGTGATCAGCGGTTGTGCTAAAACTGTAACGGTGACTCGATAAGCGTTGTGCTGAGGTTGAGTGCGATCGACCATACAAAGCAAAACCCCAGCGTCGCAGAGAATCACAGGTCAAGTCCTTGCTGCCGATATTTGATTAATAAGCGTTGCTGATATTCATTGGTTGGGGCTGTTGGGTTGATTTCTAAGCTGTCAGTTGCCTCGAACCATCGTGTCCAATCTCTAGAAAAATCGCCCTCAAGGGAATCGATAGCTGTTTGGGCTTGACGATCGCGTGTGATAAAATCGATAAAGTCAATAATTTCTTGCACCAGCGATTCTGGAAGTTGCTGAATCTTCGCGATCGCGGTTTCTCGAATGGTCATAATTATCACCTCTGGCAACATCACTGGTTCGCTCGACGTAACCTCGCTTACGCCTCAAGTTTAGTAGAGCCGCGTTGCTTCTCTCAAGCTAGAGATCGCCTGTTCGATCGTTTCTCCTTGATCAACGGTGCCAAACTCTGGACATTCAGCAATGTACATATCATCTTCTTTATGAATGATGACTGTCAAGCTACGACTCTTCATCGTTTTTTGCCCTCAAAGCTCTTCTTAGTCAGCATAACACCACCGTTCTTCCATTAGAGTATCCTGTTCATCGGCTGAGGTTGCTGATTTCCAGCCAGTGATTCAACTATACGGGCTTGTGAAGTCGATCGCGTTCCTATCATTTACACGCTGAGATCGCTGTTAACCTCCTGGAATCACCGCTAACCTCCTGGGACTTTCAGCAAAGCTTAATGCCTCTTAATGTTCAATTTTGAGATGACGATCTAGAGCTTTTGGGCGCGATCGCTGGTTGGTCTAACGGCTTAGCTGAGCGGCGGCTAGTGACCTTTGCCTCACAACCGAGATTTCCCGACCGTCCGCTCCAGCGCGTTGTTATGCTGCAGCGGGTTTAGGGACTTTTGAAAGGATTGACAATTTTTAGCCCATCAATATCTGAATAGCCAAAGTCCTCTGTGTAGAGAGTTTCGATGTTTGCTTCTAAGCAAGCAGCAACCACCATCGAATCCCAGTGGGACAGACTAAAACGGCTCATCAAGTCTTCAGAACGATCAATAACAGCCCAAGTTGGTAAAACTGTGTACCAAACCTGCTGTAAGTCTCGGATATATTGATAAGCTTGCACTCTGTTATACCCCAACGGCTCTAGCTTACGACTTGCTGCCAAGTACTCACACGCAACCTGCCAGATTAAAACCCCGTCTGTCAACGAAGAGACTAAAGAAGCTGCTATTGTCTGTTTAGCAGGATCACGAGGATCATTAACGTAAATCAGGATATTTGTGTCAACGGCGTTCATGCAACATATCCCGTGTAAAACGAGGAGCATTAGAGGGAATTGGGTTTTGTTGCATTCGCTCAACAAGTAGCTTTAAGAAATTTTGTCTAGCAGCAATGTCAGTGATCCTAGGTGGAGCAACTTGGGCTGATTGCACAAAAAGCTCAACCTCAACGCCTTCAGGCAAGTTACAGGCTGTTTGAAGAATAAATGTACCACTACGGTAAACTGCTTTTAAGGCTTGGGGCATAGTAAAGACTCCATATGTAAGGAAACCTTACGGGTGACGACTATAATTTTAACCCAAACTTTAATGTAAAGCCTACTCGATCGGCTCTGCCTGTCTCAGCATTATGATTCGCCGATCTTCTCTAACTGAACCGTCCAAACGTTTATGAGAAACTTGTGTATACAGTCCGTCTACATGAATGAAGAAAACCCAAGTTTTGATACAGCAGTTGCGCTTGATTATTACTAGCCGATGTGCGTAGGAACACATTTTTGGAATTTAGTTCACTTAGGCAAGTTTTGAGTAAGCGTTTTGCTATCCCTCTCCTCCGTTTATCTTTCCTAACGCCTAAATCATCTAAATACCAGGTATTCTCAGGAGTCGAATCAAAAGTTCTTTTGAAATAGTCATGGCAATTATGAGAAATATTTTTATTGAAATCAACTATTTCAAAATCAAGCCAATTCTCATTCATCGGAACAGCCATACAAAAAGCGATGAGTTCTCGCTGCAAGTAAGAAAAGAAAACAAGCGCGTTCTTGATTTCACTTTCAAAATAAGAGTAAAACATTGAAATAACATCATCACTACTGAAATATTCTTCATAGGGCTGATCTGCAAAGATATCCTGATAGAGTTTGATTAATCCACATGAGAATGCTTCATCTAGATCCTGCAAGGTGTTTGCCCGAACTATTGCATAACTTGTCTCTTCTTCCATTGATTAACCTCTAATCTACTAACAAGTAACAGAGATAAAAGTGATTTTCTGGATCAGTCCAAAACTTACTTAGCTTGAACCCAGTTCTCTCTGCCAAATCTTTAATCTCTTGCAGACTAAATTTATATGAGTTCTCAGTGTGAATACTTTCTCCCTCCGAAAATCTAAATGGTTGACCTGAAATAGTTACAGATTGCTCCAATAAGCTGACCAAATGCATCTCAATTCTACTTTTGAAGAGATTAAAAAAAGAGTAATGAGCAAATGTGTTTGCATCAAAATCAGCTTCTAATTCTCTGTTTATACGAGTTAGAAGGTTCATATTAAATGCAGCAGTTACGCCCTTTGAATCGTTGTAAGCTGCATGAAGGATTTGCGGATCTTTTTTCATATCAAACCCAATTAGCATTCCTCCGCCTGAACCTATAATCGCTGCCGATCGCTTCAAAAGTTGTACTGCTTGCTTTGGTTCTAAGTTACCTATGGTAGTGCCAGGGAAGAAGATAACTTTCTTATTAAGAGAGGAGATACCATAGTCAGGGAGTAGCATCTCTGCCGTATAGTCAGTACAAACTGCTAGTACTTCTAGATCTGGATACTTATCTGCAATCGTCTTGGATGCGGATAGCATATGCTCTCTTGAAATATCAATTGGCATATAAGCTAGAGGTTTCTTTAGTGAATCCAGAAGCGGGCAAATTTTTTGGCTACTACCACTGCCGTACTCAATGATGAGAGAGTTTTCTCCAATTTGATCAGCAATATCTGAGCAATGCTGTTGCAAGATGCTAAATTCAGTTCGTGTCGGGTAATACTCTTCTAACTCACAGATTTGATCAAAAATCTTGGAGCCATAGTCATCATAGAAGAATTTTGGCGGGATTTGTTTTTGTTGCTTGCTTAAGCCTGCTAAGACTTCATCTCGAAAATTGCTGATCTTGGGTTGCAAGTCATAAAAGCTAAAGTTATTCATGACTAGTCCTCAGCAATGCTTCTAAGGTGGAAACTAGATGTTCAACTTGAATGCTTTGTTGTTCTCCATTTGACATATCTCGGATCAGAGCCGTATTGCTCTCGAATTCTTCTTGCCCGATAATCACAACAAATGGAATACCTTTCTTGTTGGCATACTTCATCTGCGCCGCAAGCTTTTTGTCTTCCAGATACACCTCGGTATTGATGCCAGCATTCCGTAAAAGTCCACCAATTCTCAGATAGTCTTGCTGTCTATCCGTTTCGAGAGACATGACTAGAACTGATGCAACAGTTGGTTTTGATGGTTGAATAATTCCAAGTTCAAAAAGTTTGGGTAGCAGCCTCGTTAAACCAATTGAGATACCTACACCTGGATACTTTCTACCAGCAAAATTAGCAGCCAAATTGTCATATCTGCCGCCACTACATATACTGCCAATGCCCGCATGACCAGTAAGCCGTGTCTCGTATATTGTGCCAGTGTAGTAATCTAAACCACGCACCATTGAAAGATCGATACCATAGTAGTCACTTGGAACTCCCAAGTTAGCAATACCTTCGAGAACTGCGGTGAGTTCATTCAAACCAGTTGCAAATTCTCCTTCAATCTTCAGGGATTTGAGGTAATCTATTAATTCATCGCTAGAGGCTTTCTTTGAGAAGAACTCTAAGATGGACTCGATAGCAGCAGAACTTAAACCAGAATTGGTTAAATCTTCGGTGACTTGAGTAACTCCAACTTTTTCCAGAGCATCAACAATACCAATAACAGTTGACACCTCTGCTTCATCAACACCAACATGAGTCAAGAAGCCTTGCAGGATTTTTCTATTGTTGATCCTGATCTGAAAATGCCCAATGTTCAATTCCTTGAAGATCTGATAGATGATGAAGGGCATTTCAGCATCATTTAACAGTGACAGTTCCTCCTCTCCGATAACATCAATGTCACATTGATAAAACTGTCTATAGCGACCTGCTTGAGCGCGTTCACCGCGCCATACAGGTTGAATTTAATAACGCCGAAATGGAAAGGCAAGATCATTGGCGTGTTCTGCAACGTATCGAGCAAGGGGAACAGTGAGATCAAAATGTAGGGCTAAATCTGTGGCATCATCTCCTTCTTCAGCCTTTAGCCTGCGTAATCCATACACTTCCTTGCTGATGTTACCTTTGGCAGTCGATAAGGTTTCAATGCGCTCAACTGCTGGTGTTTCGATAGGTACAGCACCAGCCCGTTCAAATCCCTTCTTGATGACATCAATGACTTGATTGAATGTGATCTGCTCTCCAGGCAAAAATTCAGGAAATCCAGAAATAGCCATTAGATCGATTCTCCCGTGTTTTGTTGTGTTGTCTGAATTCTTGGATCAAAGTAGTCATCTAACGCCAGCTTTTCGATGAGAAACTGGGATGCTTCTCGACCCGTATATATGCGATTCATCGGCATACATACGTTTCTGATTGTTGGTTTAGCCCATAGATGTGGGAGTTGCTCGGCTATACCACCCGTCCCATAGATAGCCACAATGTATTTGGGCGTTTCATTATTTTTGATTAGCGATTCATTAATTTTTTGGATGTGAGCGCACTCTGTTAACGTCCCTGCACTGCCACCAATCACAATCATTCCGTCAATGAGAGATGTCCAAGTCGCACCTTCATCTCCCCAACGAGCTTCCCCAATCATGGGATCTACACAAATTGAAAAATCCAGTAAAGATGAACCCAATGCGTATTTCTTACCTTTACGCGGAAATACACCAATGGTTTTAAATCCATATTCCTTTGCCTTTCGGGTCGCTAGTTCTGGGATACCGCCTTCAGTGCCTCCCGTTAAGATGGCAACTCTATATCCTCGCAATAGCTTGAGTGCATCGGATATCAATCGTTCATGAAATGTCTTACGAAAGGCTACGTACTTTAACTGCAAGTCGTCATCTTCTGGGACTCCTTGCAATCTATCGTCAGCACCACCAGAGAAGCCAATGACCTTGTGAATACCATGCGACTGCATGAAGGATGCAACTTGTGATGCATAGTTCTCCCTTCCGAGGATCTCAATTAGCATTGGGAACCCCCGTAGGAAAAATCGTAGTATTCGTTACAAAACTAAATGGTCGCCAAGTTCGTTGGAGCTTTGCCATTAAACCTCACCGTTAGCTTGAGCAGCATAACGGTTGAACTCACCCGCCGTCAATAACTTTGGATGATAACAGTAGATTAGCATACGATCGGGTGCAGTGATTTGTTATGTTGTGCAAACTTTTCCACCGATCACCCATCAACCCCCACCGACACCAGCGCCCCTTCACCAATAACCTTGACTTCACGAACCCTAGCGCTGGCAACATAACGGTTGAACTTACCCGCCGCCACTGACTTTGGGTATTGCAGACAGTATAGCCTACGGTCGGGTGCAGTGATTTGTTATCTCTCTTTGTGAGCGATAGCGAAGCGCTGCTGCAAGCAGATCACCGATCATCTATTACTAAGCAAGTCTGCCAGCGCCAATAACGCCAACTATCTCCAACGAAGTAGGTAGTCTCTCACAAATCCTCACCGATAATCTCTGTTGCGCTGGCAACATAACGGTGAAAGCCAGCGGCGGCAGATAACCTATGCGACCTAGCCAGAGATTTGAGACCGTCCGCTGCGCTGAGGTGTTAGACCGTTTACGGTGACTTGGGCTTAACCTCAAACTCCATTTTGGAGCGGTAGAAACAAACATCAAATTCCATGAAAAAGTTAGCCTGCCCCAGAATCAGCGGCGCATTCGGGCTTTTAGTCCAGGCAAAGGCTAACTGGACTGGAGCAATATCCCCAACTTGAACCATCGCGAAAAATGGCGTGGCTGGTTGGTTGCCCAAATTGCCTGCCAGTTGAATGATGGCTTTGCTGTCATCCCAGGTAGCCCCAAGCTGTAGACCCAGTTCGTAGGGCATAACGTTGACCGTTGCACCGCTGTCAACCAGACCCTGGGCTTCAACTGTACGCCCCTCGCGACGAAGAACGAGCGGCACCCGTGGAAGGCTATCGAATTCGTTCTGGGCGGGATCGGTAGTGGAGTAGCGGAAGCGCATAACAATTAAGCCTGATCCGCTGACTCTAAAACTTGCATTAACATAGCGCCAGCCCCAAAACTGTTGTAAGGAGTCGGCAAATCATAGGTTTTGAAGGGTTCCAAGGGCGAGATATCCTCTGCTGCTTCTAGATCCTCTGCCAAAATCCGAATCAGCTTCAGCTTCTCAATGATAGAGAGTTGACGGATAGAAGGAAGAACCTCAGACAAAGTCATAATACTTACATCCCTAAGTTCAGCGTTTATGTTTTAAGTGTAATCTTAAAAAGTTAGTCCTGACTAGGAATAGCCTCATCTAACGCCTGAGCCGATAACACTCTGACTCGCAGGGTCATTCTTCAAAAATTTACGAGTTATATGAAACGCGACCTTTGCTGTCAATGGAGAAATATTTTCTTTTCTGAAGCTCATTTAGTATTTCTTCTTTGTCTTCATCTGATATACCACCTTGGAACTGAAACATAGCCCCAATTGAATTTAGCAAAGTCTTTTTGCTTGCAGGTTTTAATTTGAGCAAACGCTCGGCAACGTATTCGACAGCGTGTAAATTATTTTCCTCTGATTTTCTAATGGTGGGATTTTTCTCTTCCTCTTCTTTTCTGGCAAGCTGAATAAGAAGCTGAGCAAGCCGGAATTTGTCCCTGTAAGATAGCTTTTCACAGAGTTCGGCTATTGTGTTGTAATTCACACTATTCATTGAGTCCCTAAACAGCCCGCTCAGCAATGTAGCTATAGTGCCCAGATTTCAATCGGTCTAACGGTTGAACTCACCCGCCGTCAATAACTTTGGATGATAACAGTAGTTTAGCATACGATCGGGTGCAGTGATTTGTTATGTTGTGCAAACTTTTCCACCGATCACCCATCAACCCCCACCGACA
>OGCL01001607.1_pt1 | contig 18424 bp, 17 predicted proteins | sample 1570041 | NCBI WGS metagenome assembly OGCL01 (sample SAMN06266162, study PRJEB24511) | hot springs metagenome | isolation source: Hot spring water | place: South Africa: Limpopo | collected 2015-06-22
TGGCGAGCTGGCACCTGGCATTGCTTCCGTCGGCAGGTGCCGCTGGACCGTTATGACGAACTGGGGCGGCTCTATGTGCACTTCATGCCCGATGGCTCGGTGCGCGCAGTTTTGTCTAACTATGTTCCCTGGGGAAACCAATACCCGGGCCCGCGGATTCCTATACCCGACAAAGATCCCTGGAAGGTTTACCCACCACCCCCGACCGTGGAGCACTGCCCGGAGAATGAGGGGCCCCATCCATGATTGATCCAAGCCAAACCCTGGTGCCCACCCACCCCTTGGGGCCTACCCCTGGTATCCGGCCGGTGGAGCCCTTGAAGGCCCCCAAGCCGCACCTGTGCGAGATGCCGCTGCACATTGGCGTTTTTTTCGACGGCACCGGCAACAACCAGCACTGGGTGGAAGAGGGCGTCCAAGCAACGCAGTTGCAGCGCCGCAAAGACAGCAATGTGGCGCGGCTGTTCAACGCCTACCCGGATAAGCCGTCGAAAGGCTACTTTCGTGCTTACGTGCCAGGGGTGGGCACGCCGTTTTCAGACATCGGCGAAGCCCAGCCCCGCTCGATGGGGGCGGCCTTTGGCGCAGGGGGCGACGGGCGCATCAATTTTGGCCTGCTGCATGTGATCAATGCCATCCACAGCACGGTGTCGCCCAACTCGCGCCTGTATGCGTATGAACACAGCATCCGTGCCCTGTGCCGCAATGGGCAGCGCGTCAACCGGCGCACGCGCGCTGGCACGCCGGTGCGCTCTGCACTGGCCGCCCCCGAAGACGAGGCCGGCCTGCGCGCGGTGGGCATGCAGGCCGCCGGCGGTCTGCTGCTGAACGGCGCAGGCCAGGCGCCTCAGCGCCCCCGTTTCTTTCGACAGGCCTGTGCGCAGATCGCGCAGAAAATGGCCGCCCACGGCAAGCCCAAGATCACCGAGATCTTCATCGATGTGTATGGGTTTTCGCGCGGGGCCACGGCGGCGCGTACCTTCTGCAACTGGCTGCTGGAGCTGTTTGATGGCGATACGCTGTGTGGTGTGCCGGCCCGCATCCGCTTTCTGGGCCTGTTCGACACGGTGGCCTCTGTGGGGCTGCCGGGCTCGTCAACACTGAGCGGGGGGCATTTGTCGTGGGGCGATGCGCCTTGGCTGCGGGTATCGCCCAAGGTGCACAACTGCGTGCACTTCGTGGCCATGCATGAAAACCGGGCCTCGTTCCCGGTAGACCTGCTGCGGCAAGCCGGTGCGCTGCCTGCCAATTGCCATGAATACATGTTTCCAGGCATGCACTCTGATGTGGGGGGCGGCTACACCCCCCAAGATCAGGGCCGTGGGCCCGGCCAGCGCGACGACGAAAAACTCTCGCAGATGGCCTTGGAGGCCATGTACCAGGCCTCGTTGAGCGCCAAGGTGCCGCTGGACAGGACGTCGGCCGCGAGCCCTGATCATGACCCCTTCGGGGTCGCAGACACGCTGCGGCAGGCCTACACCGCCTTCATGGCGCCGCGACAGGGCCAGCGGCTGGTGCGTGAGTGGCTGTTCGAGTATCTGGCCTGGCGCTACCAGACGCGGCATCAGTATGCGTCGCTGGCCTGGCATGCGCGGGCCAGTGCCAGCGACCGCGACGACCTGCTGGGCGCCACCCGAGAGCTCATCAAAGACGTTGACGCCCTGGCGCTGCTGCAGGGCTCGCCCCAGGCCGGGCAAACGGCGGACTGGCGGCCGTCGGCGTCGATCGACATGGCTCGCCAACGCGTGGCCCGCCTGGCCCGAGAAGCCCGCGACATCCATGCCCGCTTGCAGACATCCCCCGCCGTGGACACGGCGGCGGCGCATCTGTTTGAGAACTACTGCCACGACTCCTTCGCGGGCTTCCGCCCGTACGACGCCGTCAAACTGTGGGGATTGGATCCGGTGCCTGGCTCATGGGAGCCCCAAGGCTATCTGCGCTGGCGTCGCCGGTATGAGGGAAGTGACCAACAGCTGGTGCGTCTTGAGCAACCGGAGGCCGGCGCTGTCCATGTGGCTCAGGCCACCTCCTTGACGGAAGAGGCGGCGCCGCCCGTCACATGAGATCACCGCGAAAGCAGATGTCCATGACGTCATCCCCGTACGCCATGTCGTTGCGCTCTTACCCCGGCGGCCACTGCTGGCGTGTCGAGGTCATGCGCAAGGGCGAAGTGTTTCGCAAATACTTCACGGCGGCCCGCTATGGCTCGGTCGAGCAGGCGAGGGTGGCGGCCGAGGCGTGGCGCAACATGGTTTGCGAGAGGCACCCGCTGCACACCGCTCAGGAAGTATCGCAGCGCTTGACGGTGCGAAACACCAGCGGGTGCCCGGGTGTGTACCGTATCCGAACCCGGCGCAAGCGCCCCGATGGCACGGTGCGCGAGCACTGGCACTGGGAAGCGCGCACGCCCAACGGGATCAAGCCGACCAAGAAGCGGGCTTTTGCCGTGGAGCGCTACGGAGAGCAAGGCGCGTACGAACGCGCGGTGGCGGCCAGGCAGGAGTTTGTTCAGGCGCTCACTGGCTACTTCGTGGGTGGCTTGCTGACTTGGCGCAAGGACGAGTTGCCTGAACTGGCCTCACCGCGGCGTGCCGAGGATGCGCCGGAAGCCGCCACGCTCGAAACATCCCGTTGACGTACTGCCTCGCTGTGTAGGGCCAGCCCTACAAACGAATCACCCGATTCGTGATGGCGCCTGCGGGCGCGGATTCCTACAGTGAACCCATCGCTGTTCGGCGCCACCTGGTGCGCCAAAGGAGTCCGAGATGTCCCGCTACTTCGATCCCTTCGACGCTGATCGCCCGCTGCGCCTGCAGTGCGCCTGCGGCCGCGACCACCGGCCCGACGAGCACGATGCCGTCATGGCACGCGATCAGGCGGTGCAGGAGCTGCAACGTCGCAGCGAGACGGAAGACTTCGAGACCTACTCGCGCGAGTTCATCGAAGCCAGCCTGATGAAGGCGATCTTCCCGCAGGATGCGGTGCGCCGCCGCTTCCTGCGTGCGGTGGGCAAGGGCACCGCCATGGCGGCCATCTCGAGCGTGCTGCCCACGGCCAGCCTGCAAGCCATGGCGCAAGAGGCCGGCCCGCTGGAGAAGAAAGAGCTCAAGATCGGCTTCATCCCCATCACCTGCGCCACGCCGCTGATCATGGCGCACCCGCTGGGCTTTTACCGCAAGCAGGGGCTGGATGTCAGCGTCATCAAGACGGCAGGCTGGGCGCTGATCCGCGACAAGATGCTCAACAAGGAGTACGACGCCACGCACTTCCTGTCGCCGATGCCGCTGGCCATCAGCATGGGGCTGGGCTCGAACGCCAAGCCGATGAACGTGGCGACCATTCAGAACACCAACGGCCAGGCCATCACGCTGCATGTCAAGCACAAGGACAAGCGCGATCCGAAGCAGTGGAAGGGCTTCAAGTTCGCGGTGCCCTTCGAGTACTCGATGCACAACTTCCTGTTGCGCTACTACGTGGCCGAAGCGGGGCTCGATCCGGACCGTGACATCCAGATCCGTGTGGTGCCGCCGCCCGAGATGGTGGCCAACCTGCGCGCGGGCAACATCGATGGCTACCTCGGCCCTGATCCGTTCAACCAGCGCGCGGTGTTTGAAGAGATCGGCTTCATCCACATCCTCACCAAAGAGCTGTGGGACGGCCATCCCTGCTGTGCCTTCGGCACCAGCGCCGAGTTCATTCAGCAGAACCCGAACACGTTCGCCGCGCTGTACCGCGCGGTGCTCACCGCCGCGGCCATGGCGCGCCAGCCCAAGAACCGTGAGCTGATCGCCAAGGTCATCTCGCCGGCGCAATACCTCAACCAGCCGGAGGCCGTCGTCACGCAGGTGCTCACGGGCCGCTTTGCGGACGGCCTGGGCAATGTGCGCAACGTGCCCGACCGCGCTGACTTCAACCCCATCCCCTGGCAGTCGATGGCGGTGTGGATGCTCACGCAGATGAAGCGCTGGGGTTATGTGAAGGGCGATGTGAACTACAAGCAGATCGCCGAGCAGGTCTTCCTGCTGACCGACGCCAAGAAGCACATGAAGGCCCTGGGCGAAACCGCGCCCGAAGGTGCCTACCCCGGCTTCAAGGTCATGGGCAAGCCGTTCGATCCGGCCAAGCCCGACGCCTACGTCAACAGCTTCGCCATCCGGCGCACGTGAGGCCCATCATGAGCAGACCCGTTTCCTGGTGGCGCACCGATCAGGCCAAGGCCGGCGTGCTGTCGCTGCTGATCCTGCTGGCCATTCTGAGCGTGTGGCACCTGGCCACGCTGCCCAAGGCGGCCGACGCCGTGCAGCTGACGCCGGACCAGATCGAGTACATGAAGCTGATGGGCAAGGACCCGGGCGGCAGCGGGGCGGGCACGTCGGGCTTCCCGACGCTGGGCCAGATGGGCAGCACCATCTGGGGCCACCTCAGCGACCCGTTTTACGACAACGGGCCCAACGACAAGGGCATCGGCATCCAGTTGCTGCACTCGCTGGGCCGCGTGGGGCTGGGCTACCTGATCGCCATGCTGGTGGCCATTCCGCTGGGCTTTGCCATCGGCATGTCGCCGCTGGTGTACCGCGCGCTCGACCCGTTCATCCAGGTGCTCAAGCCCATCTCGCCGCTGGCGTGGATGCCGTTGGCGCTTTACACGATCAAGGACTCGACCACCTCGGGCATCTTCGTGATCTTCATCTGCTCGGTCTGGCCCATGCTGATCAACACGGCCTTTGGCGTGGCCAGCGTACGGCGTGACTGGCTCAACGTGGCGCGCACGCTGGAGGTCTCGCGCTGGCGCACGGCCTTCGAGGTGATCCTGCCAGCTGCGGCTCCCACCATCCTCACGGGCATGCGCATCAGCATGGGCATTGCCTGGCTGGTGATCGTGGCGGCCGAGATGCTGGTGGGTGGCACCGGGGTGGGCTACTTCGTGTGGAACGAGTGGAACAACCTCTCGTTGCCCAACGTGATCTTCGCCATCCTCGTCATCGGTGTGGTGGGCATGGTGCTGGATCTTCTCTTCGGCCGGCTGCAGAAGGCGGTGACCTATGTTGACTGAATCCTCCACCCCGCGTGCCTACCTGCAGGTGCAGGGCCTGGGCAAGACCTACCCCGGTGCCAGCGAGCCGGTGTTTGATGGCGTCAACTTCGAGATCCAGCGCGGCGAGTTCGTCTGCATCATCGGTCACTCGGGTTGCGGCAAGACCACCATCCTCAACACGTTGGCCGGGCTGGAGCAGTCATCCGAAGGCCATGTGTTCATGGACGGTCGCGAGGTCAACGCGCCGGGCCTGGAGCGCGGCGTCGTGTTCCAGGGCCATGCCCTGATGCCGTGGCTCACGGTGCGCGAGAACATCGCGTTCGCCGTGCGCTCGAAGTGGCCCGACCGCAGCAAGGCCGAGATCCGCGCGCATGTCGAGCAGTATGTGAAGCTGGTGGGCCTGAGCCATGCCATCGACAAGAAGCCATCGCAGTTGTCAGGCGGCATGAAGCAGCGTGTGGGCATCGCCCGGGCGTTTGCGATCGAGCCCAAGATGCTGCTGCTCGACGAGCCCTTCGGCGCGCTGGATGCCCTCACGCGCGGCACCATCCAGGATGAGCTGCTGCGCATCTGCGCCGAGACCCAGCAAACGGTATTCATGATCACCCACGACGTGGACGAAGCCATCCTGCTGGCAGACAAGATCCTGCTGATGAGCAATGGCCCGCAAGCCCGCGTGGCCGAGATCGTGGTCAACACGCTGCCGCGCGACCGCACGCGCGCCGGCCTGCACCACGACCCGCAGTTCTATCCGCTGCGCAACCACCTGGTCGATTTCCTCGTGGCGCGCTCCAAAGAGCTGAGCCACGGCCGTGGCCCCACGCATCCGCCTGAAGTGCGGCCCGGCCTGGTGGCCAGCCCGCCTGCGGCGGTGCCCGATGCACCCCGGCCCGATGCCGCGGCCGCCTGAGGCCATCGACCTGAACCCTTGCTGCACTGCCCCCTTCCTGTCTGAGCACACCGAGCGCCACCATGTCCGACACCCAGCTCACCGACCGCCCGGCCGCGTCCGACGCGGCCCCCATTTCACGCCCTCCGCTGCCGCCTTTCACCGAAGAGACGGCGCGCCTGAAGGTGCAGATGGCCGAAGACGCCTGGAACTCGAAAGACCCGGAGCGCTGCGCCGCGGCCTATACCGAGGATTCGTGGTGGCGCAACCGCAGCGAGTTCTTTCAGGGGCGGGAGGCCATCAAGGCCTTTCTCACCCGCAAGTGGGCCCGCGAGCACAGCTACCGCCTGAAGAAGCGCCTGTTTGCCTTCCATGGCAACCGCATCTCGGTGTGCTTCGAATATGAGTACCACGATGACGCCGGCCAGTGGTGGCGGGCCTACGGCAACGAGAACTGGACCTTCGATGAACGCGGCCTGATGGCCCGGCGCGAGGCGTCCATCAACGACGTCCCGATCTCGGAAGCGGATCGGCAATTCAAGTGAGTTTTTTGAAGGAGCGCAACATGAACCGCGAAGACGTGACCGACCTGATCATCGAAGCCAAGGTCAAGAAGGGCATCAAGTGGGCCGACGTGGCCACCAAGGTGGGCCTGAGCAAGGAGTGGGTGACGGCCGCCTGCCTGGGCCAGATGACGCTGACGCCCGAGCAGGCCGCCATCGTGGGCGACATCTTCGATCTGCCCGACGAGGCCCGCCTGTGGCTGCAGGAAGTGCCTTACAAGGGCTCGCTGCCCACCAGCGTGCCCACCGATCCGCTGATCTACCGCTTCTATGAGCTGGTCAGCGTCTATGGCACAACCTTCAAAGCCCTGATCCACGAAGAGTTCGGTGACGGCATCATGAGCGCCATCGACTTCAAGATGGACCTGCAGCGCGAACCCAACCCGGCCGGCGACCGCGTCAGCATCGTGATGTCGGGCAAGTTCCTGCCGTACAAGACGTACTGACCTCATGGCGTGCTGACCCGCGCGGCTGTCATCTGACGTTCATGCGGGCGTCAGGCTGTGCTCATGCGGGCGTCAGGGCAGCTTCAGCCCGATTTGCTGCAATGAGGGTGTTCATTCACAGGAGGTATCCATGAACACCCACTTCGCACGCCGCCTCGGATTTGCTGCTCTGTTTGCCGTCGCCTCGGGCGGCGTCATGGCCACGGCCCCGGTGGTCAACACCGCCGTCACCGAGGCCGAGGTGATCGCGGCGCAGCAGGCCTGGGGCGAAGCGCTGGTGCGCATCAGCCAAGACCACGAGCAAGGTGGTCTCAAAAAGGCCAAGGCCACGGCGGCGGCCATCATCGACGCGGCCTACGCGTACCAGATGGGGCCCGTGCTGTTCAAGCCGACGCTGACCCAGGCGCCTCAGACTTTCCGGCTCACGCGCGAGGGCGCGCTGGCTTACTTCGTCGGCGACGACGCCCGCTTCCCGCAGGACACGGGCTTTGCGCTCAAAGGCTGGCGCAAGGTCGACATCCAGAATGCCGGCATCCACATCCATGGGGATGTGGCCACCACGATGGGCAAGGTGACGCTGACGGATCGGCAAGGCCAGCAGACCACGGTCGACAAGACCTGGCAGTTCAAGAAGGATGACGCAGGCAAGCTGCGCATCGTCCTGCACCATTCTTCGCTGCCTTACGCGCCCAAGTGAGGCGGGTGTGGCGCGGGCCTCAGGCGGGTGGCTCCAGCCGGTAGCCCAGCCCGCGCACGGTGTGGATGAGTGGTGGCTCCCGCCCCTCATCCACCTTGACCCGCAGGCGCCGGATGTAGACATCGACGACATTGGTCAGCGGGTCCGCGTGGGCGCCCCACACACGCGACAGAATGCGCTCACGGCTCAGCAGCTTGCCAGGCGATGACATGAGCAGCTCCAGCAAAGCCAGCTCCCGGGCCGTGAGGTTGAGCGGCTGGCCTGCGCGGGTGACACGCATGGTGTCGCGATGCAGCACCAGATCGGCGATCTGCAGCACCGGGTCCGGTGCCTGGAGCGTGGTCCGGCTGCGGCGCGCGAGCGCCTCGATGCGGGCCAGCAGCTCGTCGAATGCAAATGGTTTGACGAGGTAGTCGTCGGCACCTGCGCGCAGACCATGCACCTTGTCGTCCGTGCTGCCCAGGGCGGTCAGCATCAGAATCGGCAGGGTGACGCCGCGCTCACGCAGCGCGCTGCACAGGGCCGCGCCATCCGTTCCGGGCAGCATGCGGTCCAACAGCACGACGCTGGCTTGGTCCGCCATGTCGCTGGCCCACGCGCAGGCGCGTTGCAGACCCGTCGCAGCGTCATGGCAGACCTCGACCTGGTGCCCTTCCGCGCGCAGGCCCCGCGACAGGAAGTCGGATACGCGACGGTCATCTTCAATGACCAGTACGTGGATCATGTCGCTCGCCCCTCCTGCAAGCCGGGCAGGATGACGCGCGCCTCGGTGCCGCTGCCGGGCGTGCTGTCCAGATCCAGCCACCCGCCGTGCGCGCGTACGATGCCTTGCGCCAGACTCAATCCCAGGCCCAGCCCGCCGGCGGCCATCCTTGCTGCGTCTTCACCCCGGAAGTGTCGACTCATCACGTGCGGCAACTCCTGTGGCGAGATGCCGATGCCTTGATCCTGTATGCGCACCTCCCAGCCCTGGTGCCCATCTGGCAGGGCCACCGCGTGCAGCATCACGTCGACGGTGGTGCCCGACTGGCTGTACTGCACGGCGTTGTCCAGCAGGATGGAAAACACCTGGCGCAATCTGGATGCATCGCCCAGGACGGGCGCCGATGTGACGGCGCCGCTGCGTCTCAGCCGGATGCCGCGGCGCTCGGCTGCGGCCCGCGCTTGGTCGCAGGCCTCGTCCAGCGGCCGGCACGCATCCACAGGCGTGCTGCGCAGCGGCAGGTTGTCGGTTTCCACTCTGGCCAGCGTCAGGAGGTCATCGATCACCTTGCCCAAGTGGGTGGCTGCGTCGGCAATCTGGCGCAGTGCTTCGCGGTAGTCGTCGGCGGATTTGGTCGCGCCCCGTAGCGCGATCTCGGCTTCACCGCGAATCGCGGTGGCGGGGGTGCGCAGCTCGTGGCTCACGTCGGCCAGCAACTGGCGGCGGCGCGCGTCCGATCGCTGGACGGCCTGCAAGGCGTCCTGCAGCGCGGACGTGCGCTCCTGAACCTGCTCTTCAAGCTCGTGCCGCGCATGCAACTCGCGCGCGCGGTGGCGCTCCAGCTCTTCGGCCAAGCGGTTCATGGTGCGCGCAAACTCGCCGAACTCGTCGTTGTGCTGGTAGGCCACACGATGGCGGAGGTCGCCGCTCTCCAGCGCGGTGGCGCCTGCCTTGAGCGCATCGAGCGGCCGTCGCAGCCCTCGGCTGAAGGCCACGCTGGCCAGCATGGCGGCCAGCGCGAGCGCGAGCGTGGCACCGGTGGCGAAGGTCTGAACCAGCATCAGTGAGCGGTCGGCAGCGGCTCGCTTGCGCTCGACCGCCTCGCGTTCACGCTGGACCCCCTGTGCCAGAACGGCCCGCAGGTCGCGGCCTTCGACCGTGTCGAAGGCCTGGTTGAGTCGGTGCCAGGTCGCGCGCCGATCCATCGCGCTGCCTGGCTCGACCGGATCATCCACCACCTGTTTGAGTCTGACCAGATGCAGCGCGAGCACCTGCAGCGTCTCGCGGCGGGCGCGTTGCTCTGCGGCCGATTCGGCATCATCGGGCAGCATGTTCTGCGCCGTCTCGGTGAGGGTTTGCAGGTCCTGAAGGATGCGGTGCATCTCTTGCAGCAGCTGCACACGGCGTTGCGGATCGGCCGAGCCGTCGAGCGTGGCTTCTGCGGCCCAGACGCGCAGGCGTGCCTTCGCCGCCGACAGGGCCAGAAAGCCGTTCTGGATGTCTGCGGCCACGCGCCCGCGTACGACCTGTTGGCCTGCCTCGCGAATGGCCCACCAGCTCACACCACCTTGCAGCAAGGCGGCCACAGCCAGACTACCCAGGGCCAGGTGCAGACGACGACGGAACATGGCCCATTATCCAGACCCACGCGCAGGCCTGCATGAACAGAACATGACAGCGCGGCCGTCGGACAGTCAACGCAGCTGGCCGGGCGGCATGCTGCCGGCTGGCCACAGGGCCCACATGGCCAGCGGCTGCTTGGTGCGACCTGCCGAAGCCAGTGCGTCGTCGCCCCAACCCCAGAAGAAATCGGCCCGCACCGCGCCCAGGATGGCGCCGCCCGTGTCCTGTGCCATGACCAGCCGACGCAGTGGCCTGGGTGCCTGCGCGACCGCAGTCCAGGGCTGGGGCAGCGTGCTGTCCAGCCACACAGGTGTCCCCAGAGGGATGCTGTCGCGGTCCACGGCAATCGAGCGCGTGGGGGTCAGCGGGACACCTTGTGCCCCGCTGGGGCCGGCCTCGGGGTCCGTCAGGGCTTCTTCACGGAAGTACACCATGCGGGGGTTGGCGCGCATCATCTCGGCCACGCGGCCTGGGTTCTGGTCCGCCCACGCCCGGATCGCCTGCCAGGACGCCTGCTCCAGCGTGAACGCCCCCTGGTCCACCAGCCACCGCGCGACCGACACATAGGGCTGGTCGTTGTGCCCGCCAAAGGCCATGCGCACTACGCGCGGCTGGCCCCGTGCATCCGGTTCGTCGAGCAGCCGGATCCGGCCCGATCCCTGTACCTGGATGAGCAGCACGTCCAGCGGGTCAGCGAGGTAGACGATCTCACGCCCCAGAACCGCCGCCCGCGCTTCGGGCAGGGTTTCGACTTCCGCGCGGGTGTAGTGGGGGCGACGGGTCTGCAAATCTGCCGGCGCCCGGTAAAGCGGATGGATGTGTCGACCGCCGGGCTGGCGGCGGCCGTCCAGCAAGGGCTCAAAGTAGCCTGTCAGCAAGCCCGTGGGCTGACCTTCCAGCCCCACCACGCGCCACGGCCGCAACTGGCTCTGCAGCCATTGCCGGACGAAACCGTCGCCCACCTTGGCACCCCAATCTGACCCGAGCCGGCGCACCTCTGCGCACAGGCCTTGCCAGGCCGCGGCGGGTCGGACGCAGCCACGGTGCAGCGCGGGCCACCAGTCGCCGGCGGCATCAATGTCCCAGCCGGGCAGATCCTGCCAGTCCACAGCCACCCACTGCGACTTGGGTCGCTGTACGGTGGTGCTGCTCGCGCTCGGTGCGGGCGCTGGCACGGGGGCTGGTGCGGTGCGGGGCAATTCAGGTGGTGGTGGTGGGGGCATCATGCTGCCGCAGCCGTGCAGCATTCCTACAATCGCCAACATGGCCGCGAGGCCCGCAAACCGGCGCAGGCCGGCCAACCCGTTGCTGGAAAGATCGACAGACGTCATGTGGTTGATTGTGCTGGAAGCCATGGCCGCGTTGGCCGTTCTGCTGTTCCTGGTCTGGTGGACGATGTTCTCGGGTCGCCGCAACGGCGAGCCGGTGGTCGACGAGCCTCAGGCCGATGAAGACGGCCCCGACGGCGGCACCGCCTCGACGGACGAAGGCGCCGAGCGCGGCGGCCACACGAAGCTGAAGGGCTGACGCCGTGCCCGGCGCCAGATGGCGGCGCGCAACCGGGCCCGATCCTTGACCTTGACACCGCGCGAACGCATGGCCACGCGCAGCGCCAGCGTGAAGCTCACAGCCACGTTGAGCAGCCCCGTCAGCGGCAAGGCCACGACACACCACCAGAAGCCCGGTTGGTGGAGCACGTCCCAACCGAGTGCGCCCAGCGCGGCCGCCACCTGGCCGGTCGACAGCGTCACGTGGCGCACATCCAGCGGCAGCGCCAGGAAGCTGGCCACCACGGGCACCACCCCCAGCATGAACCCCAGCGAGATGTTGGCAGCCAAGCCGGAAATGTTCTTGCGCCACCACTGTGCCCAGCGCGTGGCCCGCGCCACGCCCACCCAGGCGCGGATGTGGGGATTCCAGCGCAGCGCGCTGTCGAGCTTGTGCAGCACGAAGGCGTTCTCCGTCCAGCCGGCAATCATGCTGGAGGCAAACAGCAGCACGCCGGTGAAGGCGGCAAAGAACAGCGTGGGGCCCAGCAGCGTCAGGTTGTTCAGCACGTAGCGGGCCGTTTCCGCGCTGATGGCGGGGGCGTCCGTCAGCCACCAGCTCAGCCACTGCGCCCCGAACACGAGGGGCGCCACGGCCACCATGTTGCCCACGATGCCGGCGACCTGAGATCGGATGAGGTTGGCCACTTCATCGACAAACCTCTCCACTGCCTCGTCCTCATGCAGGTTGGACAGCCGCGCGGCCATGGCCGGTGCCGTCATGGCAGGCTGCTTGGTTGCCACTGTGAAGTGCAGCAGCTGGATCAGCACGAAGCTGGTCGCATAGTTCAGGCCTGCCGCCATGCCCAGCCAGAAGGGCGACAAGGCCAGTGCGGCGATGCCGAACTTCAGGTAGGTGGTGACCGCCATCACCGCGCCGCCGCCGCAGGCCCGCTTGAGCATGGTCGTGTACTCGGCCCGCGTGCGGGTGATGTACTGCTCGCCGGTTTCTGCACTGCGTTCGGCCACCTTGCGGGCCAGCTGCGAGGTGTGCTGGCGGAACAACGCCCGTACGCTTCGGCGGCGTTCGCCCACCTCGACCAGCACGATCAGCAGATGGCGCAGGGCGCCCCCGGGTTGAGGCGCCAGGGCCACGTCCAGCAGCATCTCCAGCCGCCGACAGCGCTCGCACAGCTGGTCGATCTGGAACACGAGGTCCACCGAGATGCCGTGCTCTTCCAGGTGGCCATGCAGGCCACGTGCGCCTTGGGCACAGCGGTCCAGCAGCAGGCGCAGGTACTGGGCTTCATGCAGCAGGGCTGTGGGCCAGTGGCCGGCGCGGCCACCTGCCTGCACATGGGCCAGCGCGATGTCGTGCACGCGCTCGGTCACCTGGCCGAGCTGCCGAAAGGCCTGGCGCACGCTTTCGTCGTGCGATCGGCGCTCGGCAGCCAGCAGCTCCGCCTCGAAGTCGGCATCCAGTCGCATGCCCATGCGCGAGCGGAAGGCAGGGGAGAAGCCGGTGCCGCGGATCTGCGTGGCCAGGTAGAACATGGCATCGAAGAACGGCTCGCGCCAGCCCAGCGGCTGATCGACGCGCTCATGCTGCGCCACCGCGTCCATCACCTCCTGCCACAGCGCAGTCAGCCTGGCCAGGGTGTCGTCATCCAGTGCGCTGAGCCATTGCGCGTCGTCAGGGTCGCCGAACAACTGGTGGAACAGCGCACCCAGGTCCATGGTTTCGGGTGTCATCGGCAGCATGCGCCGCCGTAGCCGTTCGCCCAGCTCGTTCAGAAAGGCGGTGCGCGGAGGGAAGCCATAGTCGGCCAGCAGGGCCGCCACATCGACCTCGCGCCAGAATTCGGCCAGCAGCCGCACGACGCGTGCCCTGCGCTCGGGATGCTGCTCCAGCAGCCGCAGCACCAGCTGCGTGCCGCTGGTGGGTTCGCCCCGGCGGATCCAGTCGATCAGACGGATCAGCCAGATGTGGCGTTCGACCTGGCAGTCGCAGCGCTCGGCTTCGTCGAGAAACGGCTCCAGGGCCAGACCGTTGCCCGGGCGCGGCCACCAGGGGCGGCGCGTCAGCGGCGCCAGCCAGCGGGTCAGGTACCCCATGCTCAGTGCAGCGACTGGGGGCGGCCCAGCACGAAGGGCGCGATCGGGGTCTCGAAGGCGCGCGCATCTTCGGTCATGCAGAAATAGGTGCCTTCCATGACGCCGTGGGGCGTGGCCAGACGGGTCCAGCTGGTGTACTCGAAGCGCTCGCCGGGCTTCAGGAAGGGCTGTTTACCCACAACGCCCAGGCCACGCACTTCCTGCACCTGGCCGGCGCTGTCGGTGATCACCCAGTGCCGGCCGACGAGCTGGGCCGGCACCTCGCCGGCATTGACGATGGTGACCGTGTAGGCAAATGCGTACTCGTTCGCGGCCGGGTTGCTCTGTTCTTCGAGGTAACTGGGCTGCACCGAGCAGCTGAATCTGGCTTGGCTCATCCAGTGCATTCTAGGCAAATGGTCTGAAACGACGACGTGCATACCCCAGCGCTTCATGGGGATGTCATGCAAGGTCGCCACCATCGCGGGCGGCCGCAACCCCGCTGCAACCCGCTGTGGCACGGCTGAAGCCCCGATCACCGAGGAGACACCCCATGGACCGCCGTCGATTTCTTACCGCTGCTGGCACCGCTGCCAGCGGCCTGTTCGTCACCTGGCATGCCCAGGCCGTTGAATGGCTTAACCTGGGGCGCCAGCCCCTGGACACCCGCGGCCTGCGCACCGACTCGGCCCGCGTGTTCGACCTGTCCGTGGCCTCGGGCGACCCCAGCGCCACGGGGGTGATCCTGTGGACGCACCTGAGCCCCGATGCCGTGCGGCCCGGCGAGCCGCTGTTTGTGCAGGTGGCCCTCGATGCCGGCTTTCAGACCTTGCTGCTGCAAGCCCGCATCGAGCCGCACGAGATCACACCCGAGCGCGACCACACCATCAAGATCGACCTCGACGGTCACCTGCCCGAGACGCTGTCGGGCGGGCCTTATCACTACCGCTTCATCTACGACGGCACCGTCAGCCGCACCGGTCGTTGCCGCACGCTGCCCCAAGCCAGCAACGCGCTGCGCCGCCTGAAGTTCGGCCTGCTGACGTGTCAGGACTACACCAACGGCTACTACGCCGCACTGCGCCACCTGGCGCAGGACGACAGCATTGACTACGTGCTGCACCTGGGCGACTTCATCTACGAAACCGCTGGCGATCCGCGCTTCCAGAGCCTGCCCTTTGCCGATCGCACCATGGTGCTGCCCTCGGGCGGCACGGTGGCGTTCGACGTGGCCGACTACCGCTTCATCTACCGCCGCTACCGCAGCGACCCCAACCTGCAGGCCGCGATGGAGCGGCACACCTTCATCTGCGTGCCCGATGACCACGAAACCGCCAACGACAGCTACTGGGACGCGGCCCGTGACACGCTGGGTGCACCCGATCACCCCTACACCACCGACCCGCAGTACGGCAACAGCCCCGCGCTGCTGCGTCAGCTCAAGCTGGATTCGCAGCGAGCCTGGTCCGAGTATGTGCCCGCGCGCGTGCGCTTCAATGCCCAGGCGACACACCCGCACGACGCGCTGTCGGTCTATCGGCGCTTCCAGTTCGGCGGCTTTCTGGATCTGTTCATGATCGACAACCGCACTTACCGCAGCGCGCACGCCTGCGGCGAGGGCGATGTCTTCCAGCGCTACGTGCCCCTGGGCTGCACGCGCTACAACGGTCCGATGCAGACCATGCTGGGTGCGCGCCAGCGCGACTGGCTGATCGAGGGCCTGACACAGTCGCGCGCCAGCTGGAAGCTCCTGGGCAACCAGACCTTTTTCGGGCGTCTGGCTGTCACCTTTCTGGGCGCGCAGATTGCGCCGCTCAACATCGACGCCTGGGACGGCTTCACGGCCGAGCGGCGTGCACTGACGGCGGCCTTGCGCGAGGCGAAGGTCAAGGACTTCGTCGTCGTCACGGGCGACCTGCACACCTACATGTCCAGCCACATCAAGCACGACTACGCCAACCTCAACCCGCTGGATCTGGGCAACTACGTGGGCGCCGAGTTCATGACGCCGTCGGTGACCTCGTCCAACCTGGGCGAGATGCTGGCGGCCAAGCTCGACCCGACACAGCGCCAGATCCTCATGCAAGGGCTGGCGGCGCCGGCCGTGCGGGTCAACAACCCCCATGTGCAGTTCTTCGACAGCGACCGTCAGGGCTACTCCACGCTGGAGCTGACCGACAGCCACGCCGAGTGGGTGGCCTACGCGGTGAACAAGAACAACCCCGATCCGGCCACGGCGCGCCGCTGCATCGCGCGGCAGCGCAAGTCCCGTTACCTGCCGTGGATCGTGTCGCACAGCACGCAAGGGTACTGACGCGCGTGGCGCGGTCGGCCGGACTTTCCTAAAATGCGGGGTTTGCCGCCCAGGCGGCCCCACTTGGCATTTCGCAGGCTCGTCCATGTCTCGCACCTATCGCATCGCCCCCAGCATCCTCTCTGCCGACTTCGCCCGTCTGGGCGAAGAGGTGCGCAACGTGATCGACGCGGGCGCCGACTGGATCCACTTCGACGTGATGGACAACCATTACGTGCCCAACCTGACCTTCGGCCCCATGGTGTGCCAGGCGCTGCGCAAGCACAGCGTCAAGGCCGACGGCACGCCGGTGCCCATTGACGTGCACCTGATGGTGCAACCGGTCGACGCGCTGGCCACCGCCTTTGCCAAGTCGGGTGCGGACATCGTCACCTTCCACCCCGACGCCTCCACTCACGTCGACCGCACGCTGCAGCTCATCAAGGCCGAAGGCATCCAGGCCGGGCTGGTGTTCAACCCGGCGACACCGGTGGACGTGCTCGAGTGGGTGATCGACAAGGTCGATGTGGTGCTGCTGATGAGCGTGAACCCCGGCTTCGGAGGCCAGAGCTTCATCGACAGCACGCTGCGCAAGTGCGAGAAGGTGCGCAAGCTCATCGACGCACATCACCGAGAGACAGGACGGGACATCCGCCTGGAAATCGACGGCGGCATCAAGGTCGACAACATCCGCCGCGTGGCCGACGCCGGGGCCGACACCTTCGTGGCTGGCTCGGCCATCTTCGGTCAGCCCAGCTATCAGGCCGTGATCGAGGCCATGCGCGCCGAGCTGGCGCGCTGAACGGCCGTCGCCTCATGGTGCGGCCGCTTGTGGCCGCTCTGCTCGGACGTCTTCAGACGCCCGCTTGCGCCTTCAACGCGGCCAGCTCGGCCCGCAAGGCTGCATTCTCCGCGCGTAGCGCCGCCACTTGCGCACGCAGGGTGAGCAGGTCATCGGCCGCCGAGGCTTCCGGCGCTGCTGTCTCGCCCGTCGCCCCGTCGGTATCCTGAGCCGGCGACGGCTTGCGCTTGACTTCGCGCACCCGCTTGGCGAGCTGCTTGAGTTCGTCCTTGCCGGCGATGGCGGCGGCCTTCTGCTCGTCGGCCGGCAGGGTGGCCACGGCCGCAGCCGCGTTGATGCTGATGGTGCCTTGTTTGACGGCCGCGACCAGCTCGGGCACCGCCTGGGTCTGGATCTTCTCGATCAGCACCACCTGGTTGGCGCTCAGCCGCGCGGCACGTGCAATGTCGGCGCGGCTCTTGAGCGGTGACGAGGTCGCGACAGATGCCACCTCATCGGGCCGCGTGGGTGCCAGCGGCTGGCCGTCGCTGGCGGTTTCGGATGCACGCGGCGCGGTCGGCTGCCCGTGCGTCTGGGTTTGCGTCTGAGCCTGCCGCTGCGCCAGGATCTCGCGCTTGCGCAGCGCCAGCACACCGCGCTGGAAATCCGACACGCTGCGCCGCCCCAGATGCTGGTCGATCATCCACAGGTGCACGTCGTCCATCGTCTTGAAGTGGGGGTGCTGCACCGTCTGGAACGGGATGCCGTGCTTCTGGCAGATGCCATAGCGGTTGTGTCCGTCGATCAGCAGGTCGCCCCACAGCACCAGCGCGTCGCGGCAGCCTTCAGCCAGCAGGCTGCGCTCCAGCGCGTCGTGTTCTTCCGGCGTGAGCGGGTCGATGTAGGCCTTGAGTTCTTCGCTGACGATGATGGACATGGCGCAGGCGGGCACGCCACGCGCGCGCCCCGATGGCAGGACAAGGGGCCGGATTGTAGGGGCCGGCCCCCGTGCCTCAGGGCATCACCCGCATCTGGCGCACGATGTCCAGCGTGAAGGCCTGCTGCCAGGGGGTGTCCGCCTTGAGCAGCCCTTCCTTGACCATGTAATCGCGGGTCGCCTTCCAGCGCGCCTCGGTCATGGTGCCCACGCCCTGCGTGGCCGCGTCACCGCTGTCGAGCACCTTCAGCGCCTTGAGCTGGCTGATGCCAAAGGCGATCTGCGCGTCGGTCATGTTGGGGTTGTCTTTCTTGATCAGCGCGTTGGCCGGTGCCGGGTCCTTGAGGTAGCTGACCCAGCCCTTCATCGACGCCTCCACAAAGCGCTTGACCACATCGGGCTTGGCCTTGAGCAATGCGCTCGCGGCCATGACCATGCCGCCCCAGGGGAAGTGAAGGTGCAGGTCGGGACAGGGGAACCACTGCCCGAGCCAGGCGGCGACCGGCCTGCTGATTTCTTGCGAGGAGAAAAGCACCGAACACAGAATGCCGGCGAGAAACACGACGTTCTGAAGCCGCCTGCCCAGGATAGTCTCGACGATCACTTGCCGCTCGCGCTCAAAGCCGGTTCCGGCCGGGCCGCCCGCCCAGCCGTCGTTGCCGGGCACCGTTTCTCCTCCCCCTTTCGGCACCGACAGGGGCACGGACGTCGCGATCACCTTCCACGTCGCGGTCGATTGCGAGATCCCATCGAGCAGCCATTGCAACTGAGCCGATCCCAACATGGTCTTGGTCGGACCATCCGGCTCGGCGTTGCGGCTCCGGTACTGTCTGGTGTCGAGAAGAAACAGTACCGGAGCCGCAACGCCGAGCCGGA
>OGCL01001610.1_pt1 | contig 18354 bp, 18 predicted proteins | sample 1570041 | NCBI WGS metagenome assembly OGCL01 (sample SAMN06266162, study PRJEB24511) | hot springs metagenome | isolation source: Hot spring water | place: South Africa: Limpopo | collected 2015-06-22
GCAGAAGAACCGGATCCCGATCTATGCCGAGCCGGTGACCATGGCGCGCATCGAGGACGGTTTCGGCTATTGCCTGAAAACGCCTGCCGGCAGCAGTTATCCGCCGATCGTTCAGCCCATGATTGTCGATTCCCTCGATCAGCCGATCGAAATCTCGGGTGCGGGCGGTACGCTGAGCCTGCTGCCGCTGAAGCAGCAGCATGGCGATATCATCTCGATCGGATTGCGCATTGGCGACGTGGCCTATTGCTGTGACATCTCCGACTTTCCGGAGGAAACGGTCGGCAAACTTTCGGGTCTGGACCTTCTCTACATCGATGCGCTGCAATACCGGCCGCATCCGAGCCACCTGTCGCTGGACCAAGCACTGTCGTGGATCGAACTGCTGGCGCCCAAACATGCGGTGCTGACCCATATGCATACGCCTCTGGACTACGGGACCGTCATGGGTGAAACGCCGCCCAATGTCGAGCCAGGGTATGACGGCTACCGCATTGAGAAACAGATAGATATATAGCTGTTGCTTGCGCGAAACATCAAGTTTCTGTTGCAACACAATGTATTATAATGCGTTTCCAGACTCTCACGCGCCAAGCGGAAGCTGGCCTGAACGTGACAGATAGGCTAGGAACGCGACGCTGGCGAGCATCAGCAGTGGCCAGCGAATGTGTTTCTGCTGCGCCAGCGCATGAGCGAGGAGCGACAACAGCAAGGCTGCTACCAGCCAGAGGATCGGGCCTTGCGTCAGCACCAGCGTAAAGCAGGTTATGCAGACAGCAGCACCTATGGTCACTTCCGACATGGACTCTGCCGGCAGCCGAACGCGCAGCATCAGTCCGGCGCTGGGCAGGCTGGCGGCGCAGGCGATAGCGAGAAGCATGTTGTCCGGGTTCATGAACACTCCGAAGGGTCACATGGTCGGGTCAGCAAGTTGCGTGCCAGGGCCGCAATTGCGGGCGAGGGCGCTGCAGGCCACCCTGTGTCGGGCGAACCAGATTGGACCTACGGGGAAATCACGTGTTGCATTGCCGAAAATTTGGGCTTAGTGCAAAAAACGTGAGCAATTGGAGGCGCTTCTGCCATGAACTTCAAGCGCCGCATGCGTTCAAAACTTCTGGACGGTCTGGGCGAACGACTGCCGGTGTTCGCGCCGATCCTGACGGGTGCGACGCTTGGCGACCGGCTGATCGGATGCCTCGGTGCGCTGATCGGCATCTGCCTGACGGGCCTGGTCTGCAATCTCGCGATTGGAGGCGATCCGCAACTGCCGCTGATCGTGGCGCCGATGGGCGCGTCGGCCGTGCTGCTATTTGCCGTGCCGGCGAGCCCTTTGGCGCAGCCTTGGCCGATTGTCGGCGGGAACACGATTTCCGCCTTGGTCGGCGTGGCCGTGGCGCACGTGGTCAGCGATCCGCTTCTCGCGGTCGGCCTTGCCGTTTCGCTTGCCATTCTTGCGATGTCGCTGACACGCTCGCTGCATCCGCCTGGAGGCGCAGCCGCGTTGACGGCCGTCATCGGGGGCGCTGCCGTGACGCGAGCCGGGTTCTGGTTTCCGCTGGTGCCGGTTGCCATCAATGCGCTGATCCTGGTGGCGCTCGGCGTTGTGTTTCACCGGCTGGCCGGACGGCGTTACCCGCATCGTCAGGCTCCGGCGCCGGTGAATGTGCACGAGACCCGGGATCCGCCGCCGGCCTTGCGTGTCGGCTTCACCAGCGCCGACATCGATGCTGCCGTCGAGAAGTTCAACGAAACGCTCGACATCAGCCGCGCCGATCTCGACGCCTTGCTGCGTGAAGTCGAGCAGGAAGCCTTGCTGCGGCAGCACGGGACGCTGAGCTGTGGTGACGTCATGTCACGCGATGTGGTGACGGTGATGGAGAGCGAGACGCCGGCGGAAGCCCGGCGGCTTCTTCTGCTGCACAACATCCGCACGCTGCCGGTCGTGGATCCGTCCGGAAGACTGATCGGTCAGGTCGGCCTGCGGGAGCTTGCCGCGGCGGAGGATGGTGGCGCGCGCTTGCCGCGGGCTGCTGCGATCACCGCCAAAGCGAATGATCCCGTGATGACACTTTTGCCGCGGCTGACGGACGGGCTCACTCATATCGTGATCATAACGGACGACGAGAACCGCGTGCAGGGCGTGGTTTCGCAGACGGATCTGCTGGCAACCGTGGCGCAGAGCCTGGCGCATGGCACAGCTCAAAAGACAACGGAAACCGCCTGATACAGGCTCAAGTATGATGTGGTACGTTGGGGCCACGGCGATCCAGGCACATCTTTCAGTTCCATAATCTATCTTATGCGATCTTTGTGTGTGGGCTCCCGTCGGTGCTGGCGGGTCTCCCCTCGAGGCTTCAGATATCCGCGACGTGCAGGATCGTCTTGGCCGAGATCTCGGTTTCCGAGGGATAGCCGAAGGCGTTGTTGATGTAGGTTACGCCCTCGAGTTCCTTGTTCCGATTCAGGTGACTGTGGCCGTAGAAGTGCATCGATGATCCCAGGCGGCGGATCTGGGCTTCCAGCCTGTCGGTGCCGAGCACTGGAAACAGTGCCTTGTGCTTCTCCGGATAACGCGCTGGCATGAGATCGAGGCGCGGGACAAAATGCGAGACACTATAGACGGCGTCGAAAGCTGATGTGTCCGGTATGACATTCATCGCGTCGAACCGTGCGGCAACCTCGGCCGGTGTGAGACCTTCCCAGTTGCACTTGTAGAAATCCATCCAGCCCCGTCGGATGGTGGGACCGGGTTCGCCGAAGGAATAATCATACCAGGCGAGTAAGGGCACGATCAGCGTCGAGCCCAGAGCGAGTGGTCCGGTCTCGATGCCGTAGCCAAGACAGAGAGCGTTCAGCGTCTCGAATTTCTCGAAGGAGGATCCCTTCCCGCTTCTTGCGGTCCAGAGATCGTGGTTGCCGGGCAGGAAGAGCAGCTTTCGATAGCGCGGAACGAGTTCATCGAAGCAAGCTTTGACGAGGTCGAGCTCGTCCGAGAGGTCACCAGCGACGATCAGGACGTCGTCGGTGAAATCGGCTCGCGACAAGGCGCGAATCCAGTCCAGGTTCTGCCGGTAATCGACATGGAAATCGGATCCGAGGAAGAGGCGCATGCTCAAGGGATCCGCTGCGGTTTCGAAGACATGAAAGCCTTCTAGCGGATTTTGCGGCGCGGGCAAGGCAGGGCGGAGGTCTAGGCAGACCTCCGCCGCCGGGGCTCAATCGAGCACATCAGGCAGGGGTGGAGCAGAGACCCCTTCCCTCCATTCGGTCATGAGCCGCAGCGGCAGCGTCGCGCGGATGTCTTCGGCGTTGGCTGCAATCACGAGCTCATAGTCGCCGGCTTCGGCGGTCCAGGCGCGCGCCTCTGGGTCGAAGTAAGCGAGATCACGCAAACCGATCGGGAGCGTGGCGGTCGATGTTGCGCCGGCCGCGATCTGCAGTTTGGCAAAGGCCTTGAGTTCCTTGACCGGTCGGGGCAGGCGCGATGACTTCGGCTGGACGTAAAGTTGCACGAGTTCGGCCCCTGCCCGGTCGCCGGTGTTGGTAACCTCGATGCTCACCGAGACACCATCCGGGCCCATGTCCAGCGTCGAAGCGCGCGGCGCACTCCATTCGAACTGCGTGTACGAGAGGCCAAAGCCAAAGGGAAACAATGGCTTGATGGCATGACTGTCATGATGGCGGTAGCCGACTGCCAGCCCTTCGGCATAGACGACATGGCCGTCCTTGCCGGGATAAGTCCTGGGATCGCCGGTGATGGAGGAATTGTCTGCCAGTTGCTTCGGGAAAGACTGCGGTAGGCGTCCACCGGGTTCGGCATCGCCGAACAGCACATCGGCAATCGCATTGCCGGCTTCCTGTCCCGGATACCAGGCCTCGATCACGGCGGAAACCATGTCGAGCCAGGGCATTTCAATCGGGCCGCCGGTCTGGAGGACCACGACGGTGCGCGGATTGACGGCGGCGACCCGCTCTATCAGTTCCTCCTGGCGACCGGGCAGGCGCATGTCTGGCAGGTCCAGACCTTCGGTGTCCCACTCCCCTTCCCGTCCGACGACCAGGACTGCAACGTCACAGGCCCTCGCCTGCTCGACGGCCTCGGCGATCGCCGCATCTGATGTCGGCAGTTCGACACCGAAACGCAAGGCGCGGATGTTGATGCCATCGAACCCTTCGGGCATGGAGCGATAGTCGACACGGACCTCATAGGTCCGACCGGCTTCCAAGAATTTTTCGGCTCGCACCTCGGTATTGCCGAGGCCGAAGAAATTGTCGCCGCGCGCCCAGCCGGTTTCGCCGTCGACCACGAGTTCACCATCGACATAGAGTTTGGCGAAGCCGGCATTGGTCAGGCCGAAGACATGGTTGCCGCTCTCCTCGGGTCGGAAGCGGGTGGTGATGCGGGCGGAGAAGTTGTTGCCGTCCAGGGTCGCGTCGGGCATGTCGAGCCAGAAGAACTGGCTATCCTCCGCCGAAGACCGATGCACCGAAGGGCCCGACCAGTCGCGACCGTGGAAGAAGTCTACCGAGATGTCGCCCCGGATCATTTCGGCCAGCCGGTTGTTACGGCAGGCCCTCAGGTGCACGACGCGATTGGTGCCCGATAGGGCGCCCCGGATGCCCTCGAGCGGGCTCACCTTGTAATGGGCGTTGATCTGGGCGCTACCGCCGCCCATGACGCGCGGTTCTGCGGCATTGGGGCCGAGCACGGCGATGCGGTCGAGCGCTGTCTTGTCCAGTGGCAGGATGCCGTCGTTCTTCAGGAGCACCATGCCGTCCGCGCCCAGCTTGCGGATCAGCGCGCGGTGTTCAGGACTGTCGACCGCCCTCTCCTCCTCCATCGAGGGATCGGCAAACGCGCCGACGCGCTCCAGGAGCAGCAGAATGCGGCGGGCTGCAGCCTTCACGGTCTCGGCAGGCACCCTGCCCTCACGCACGGCTGCGACAAGCTTTTCACCACGGTCGCGGGTCGGACCGGGCATTTCGAGGTCGAGCCCGCCGATGACAGAGGCTTCCGTGGTATGGGAGCCGAACCAGTCCGACATGACGATGCCGTCATAGCCCCATTCCTCACGAAGCAATTCTGTCAGGAGCCAGTGGTTCTCGCTGGTCCACACGCCATTCAGGCGGTTATAGGAGGACATGATCGCCCAGACGCCGGCGGTCTTCACGGCTGCCTCGAAGGGTGGCAGGTAGATCTCGCGCAGCGTGCGTTCGTCGATATCCGACGACATGGTCTGGCGCTCGATTTCCGATTCGTTGCCGACGAAATGCTTGATGGTGGCAGCGATCCCCTCCGACTGGACGCCCTCGACATAGGCGACGGCCAGCGCTGCGCTGAGCATCGGATCTTCGGAATAACACTCGAAATTGCGACCATTGAGGCCGGACCGATGGATGTTGACGGTCGGCGCGAGGAGAACACGCGCACTCTTGGTCTTTGCTTCCTCGGCGAGCGCCACACCCATTTTGCGAACGAGATCCGGGTTCCAGCTTGCGCCAATGCCGATGGCTGCGGGGAAGCAGGCGGATTTTACACCGCCAACGAGCGAGCCACCGCCACGCGCGCCATTGGGACCGTCTGTGACCTTGATCTTGGGTATGCCGAGGCGCTCGACCGCAACCGTCGTCCAGAAGTCGGCGCCCGATAGCACAGAGACTTGCTCTTCAAGCGTCATCTGGTTGAGCAGGTCATCAATCATGGCAGCACTCCTCATCAGGCCATCGCACCAGCACGATCCACGGCAACGTTGCAGCCGCGGAATTCAGTTCTGCTTTAAAGCGTTTTTGATCGGGTCTTGTCCATACCGGCCGGTGTCCAGCGGGGCGCGTTCGCTCACGATGTCGCGATGAAAGACATCAAACCGTCACAGGGCCTTTCCAAGGGGGCGAATCGTCCTATCCTTTTATTTCGGACTTCCTGAAACAAGGGGATGATGATGCGCATGCGGATTGGAAATGCCCTCTTTATCACCGCCGGGCTTCTTGCCGCCCCGGCGCTTGCCCAGCAGGATATCAGTGCCGACCCCGCGGGCCTTGCCAAGAATGTCATCGAGCAGCAGATCACCGCTTTCCTCAACAATGATGCAACGACGGCCTATTCCTTCGCCTCGCCGGAGATCAAGTCGGTGTTCCCCAATGCTGAGCGCTTCTTCGAGATGGTGAAGAAGAGCTACGCGCCCGTCTATCGGCCCGGCAATTACGCCTTCGGTCGCAATCAGGTCTCGCCTGACGGCACGGTGGCCTATCAGGAGGTGCTGATTTCAGCACCCGACGGCAAGGACTGGGCCGTCTATTACGAGCTGAAGCGCCAGCGCGACGGGCAGTTCGCCATCAATGGTGTACGGATGAAACGCGAGACCAATAGCCAGGGCATTTGAAAGCGCGCAGGGGCGCAAACGAGCGCCCTGCCCTTTGCCTGCGGTCAAATCGGATCGATATCGCCGCGTGCCCACATCTCGATGGTTTCCGCCTTGAAATCCTCGAAGCGGTCTTCGGCGATCGCCTGGCGGATGCCTTGCATCAGTTCCTGATAGTAGCTGAGGTTATTCCAGGACAGGAGCATGCCGCCCAGCGCCTCGTTGGAGCGCACGAGGTGGTGCAGATAGGCGCGCGAATAGTCGCGGGTCGCCGGGCATGAAGACTGCTCGTCGAGCGGGCGCATATCCTCGGCATGGCGTGCATTGCGGATGTTGACCTTGCCGCGACGGGTGAAGGCCAGGCCATGTCGACCCGATCGGGTGGGCATGACGCAATCGAACATGTCGATGCCTTCGGCGACCGATTTCAGCATGTCATCGGGCGTGCCGACGCCCATGAGGTAGCGCGGCTTTTCGGTGGGCAGCACCGGCAGCGTGATGCGCAGCATGTCCAGCATGACGGCCTGCGGTTCGCCGACGGCAAGACCGCCGATCGAATACCCCTTCAGGTCCAGCTGCTTCAGACCTTCTGCAGAGCGGATACGCAAGTTTGGCTGGTCACCGCCCTGGACGATGCCGAACATGGCCTTGCCAGGCTGGTTGCCGAAGGCGACGCGACAACGCTCGGCCCAGCGCAGCGACAATTCCATGGCGCGCTCGATCTCGCGCGGCTCGTTTGGCAGCGCCACGCATTCGTCGAGTTGCATCTGGATATCACTGTCGAGCAGGCCCTGGATCTCGATCGAACGTTCCGGCGACATGTGATGGAGCGAACCATCGACATGACTTTTGAAGGTGACACCCTGCTCATCGAGCTTGCGCAGGCCGGATAGCGACATGACCTGGAAGCCGCCTGAGTCGGTCAGGATCGGGCCGGGCCAGCGGATCAGCTCATGCAGGCCGCCGAGGCGGGCGACGCGTTCCGGGCCGGGGCGCAGCATCAAGTGATAGGTGTTGCCGAGGATGATATCGGCGCCGCCTTCCTTGACCTGATCGAGATACATGGCCTTGACCGTACCGACGGTGCCGACGGGCATGAAGGCCGGGGTGCGGATCGTGCCGCGCGGCATGGTGATCTCGCCGAGGCGGGCCTTGCCGCTGGTGGCCTTCAGATTGAACGTGAAATTCTCGGTCATCGGTCAGTCGTCTTTCCGGAAAAGCAGGCTGGAATCGCCGTAGGAATAGAAGCGGTAGCCGGTTTCGATGGCGTGGGCGTAAGCGTTCCGCATCGTATCGAGGCCGGCAAAGGCGGAGACCAGCATGAAGAGCGTGGATTTGGGCAGGTGGAAATTGGTCATCAGCATGTCGACCGCCTTGAAGCGGTAGCCGGGCGTGATGAAGATGCCGGTCGCGCCCGACCAAGCGGGGATGTGGCCGTTATCCTCGGCTGCACTTTCGAGCAGGCGTAGCGAGGTGGTGCCAACCGCGATGATGCGGTTGCCGCGGGCGCGCACGGCATTGAGGGCAGCCGCGGTCGAGGGCGAGATATAGCCGATCTCCTCGTGCATCTTGTGCTCGGTCGTATCGTCCGCCTTGACCGGCAGGAAGGTGCCGGCGCCCACATGCAGCGTCACGAAATGGCGTTCGATGCCGGCGGCATCGAGTTTCGCGAAGAGATCGGGGGTGAAATGCAGGCCCGCGGTCGGCGCGGCGACCGCGCCCTCCTCGCGGGCATAGATGGTCTGGTAGTCGGCGCGATCCTTTTCGTCTTCCGGCCGCTTGGCGGCGATATAGGGCGGAAGCGGGATATGGCCGACGGTGGCAATGGCCTGATCGAGATCGGGGCCCGAGAGGTCGAAGGAAAGATCAATTTCGCCGGCTTCGCCCTTCTCAGTGACGGTCGCAACGAGCGAACCCATCAGGCAGGCAGCACTGTCGCCCTGCCCTGTGCCGAAATCGATGCGATCGCCGGCCTTGATGCGCTTTCCGGGTTTGGCGAAAGCCTTCCATCTGGAGGCCCCGACACGCATGTGCAGCGTACAAGATACGGCGATTTCCTCTGCACCCTCGCGGTGGCGGATACCTTCCAGTTGGGCCGGTATGACCTTGGTATCGTTGAAGACCAGCGCGTCACCGGGCTTCAGGAAAGACGGCAGATCGTAGACATGGTGGTCTTCGAGCGCAGGCTCGGCATTCGGACGGACGACAAGAAAACGCGCATGATCGCGCGGGTTTGCGGGCCTGAGCGCAATGTTTTCTTCCGGGAGGTCGAAGTCGAAGAGGTCTACACGCATCGTGGTTCGTCAGGTTCGAGATTACGGGTCTAAACGCGAAAACCCGCCCGGGTGCTGCGCACCGAGGCGGGCTTCGTGTGGCTTTAAGCCGATCAGGCGTCGGCGGCAACCTTCATCGAGACGATCGAGTCGGGATCGGCCACGGGCTCGCCCTTCTTGATCTGGTCGATGACGTCCATGCCTTCGATGACCTGGCCCCAGACGGAATACTGCTTGTTGAGCCAAGGGGCATCGGTGAAGCAGACAAAGAACTGCGAGTTTGCCGAGTTCGGGCTCTGCGAACGGGCCATGGAGCAGGTGCCGCGGACATGCGGTGTGGCCGAGAATTCAGCCTTCAGATCCGGCTTATCGGAGCCGCCCATGCCGGCACGACCCGGATTGAAGTCCGCGCCGCCCTTCTTGCCGAACTTCACGTCGCCGGTCTGGGCCATGAAGTCTGCGATGACGCGGTGAAAGACAACGCCGTCATAGGCGCCTTCGCGCGACAGTTCCTTGATGCGGGCGACATGGCCGGGGGCCAGATCCGGGAAGAGCGCGATGACGACCTTGCCCTTGGTGGTTTCCATCAGGATGGTGTTTTCCGGATCCTTGATCTCGGCCATGGTGTTTCTCCTTGGTTGGGGCTTTTCGCCCGGTAGATATTAATTGCGGCCGACGGTGACCTTGATCATGCGATCCGGGTCCGTGACTTCGCCATTGCCACCCTGGCCGCGCTTGATCTTGTCAACATATTCCATGCCGGCGACGACCTTGCCGACGACCGTGTACTGGCCGTTCAGGAACCCGCCTTCAGCAAACATGATGAAGAACTGCGAATTGGCAGAGTTGGGATCCTGGCTGCGGGCCATGCCGACCGTGCCGCGTTCGAAGGGAACGTTCGAGAATTCAGCTTCGATGTCCGGGAGGCTGGAGCCGCCGGTTCCAGCGCGACCGGGTTCGAAACCATTTTCCATATCGCCGAACTGGACGTCGCCGGTCTGGGCCATGAAGCCTTCGATGACTCGGTGGAAAGCGACATTGTCGTATTCACCCTTGGAGGCCAGGTCCTTGATCTGCGCGACGTGCTTCGGGGCGACTTCCGGCATCAACTGAATGACGACCGGGCCGTCCTTGAGCTGGATGGTCAGGAAGTCATCGTTGGACTGGGCCTGGGCGCTGCCGAAGCCAGCGACAGCCAGCAGGAACGCGGTTGCGAGTTGGATGAGCTTCATGATCACTCCCGTTATGTATCTCGGCTCAGCGGCCGTATTTGGAATTGAGGGCCGCCAGCACAGCGGCTGGCACGAAGGGGCTGACATCTCCGCCCATGGCGGCGATCTGGCGAACCAATGTGGCGGTTATGGGCCGCGAGACCGTGGCCGCAGGCAGAAAAACTGTCTGCAGGTCCGGCGCCATTCGGGCATTCATCCCGACCATCTGCATCTCGTAGTCGAAATCGGTCCCGTCGCGCAGCCCGCGCACAAGGATTCGTGCGCCATGGCGCCGCGCCGCATCCACGGCGAGGTCACCGAAAGATACAACTTCCAGATCCGCCTCCCGTTCCGGCAGTACGTCCGCGAGGGAGGCACGAACGAGATCGGCGCGCTGTTCGTATGAGAAAAGAGGCGCCTTTCCCGGATGCGTCCCGATTGCGACCACAAGCCGATCAACAATGTTCATTGCCTGCACGAGCACATCGAGATGACCATTGGTCATCGGATCGAAGGAGCCAGGATAAAAAGCGGTCGCCATGAGAACCCGTTCTTTGGTTTCGCCCGCCTTTTGTCACGGAAGGCCTGAAATCGCAAGCGTACAAGCAGCCGCTGGCGGTCACGTTTCGGCCCGTTCGCTGCCATGTTCCGGCCATGAACCGGAGATGAACGCGCCATTCAAGGCGGCTTCAGGCGGGTTGTCATAGAAGAACATCATTGCTCAAACCGCCACCTGGAGGGGTCGTTCCCATGCTGGTTCTCCTGATCGCTGCCGCAATCTCTGCCTCGCTGCTCGTAGAACTCGGCGTGATGGTGGTCCGGGACCTGATCGAGGAGTCGCAATTCGACTACGAAGATGAACGCCAGATGAACGGCCTGTTCAAGACGACTTCAGGCGGAGCCCGCTAAAGCTTTCCTACACTGTGCGGGAACTATTTCCGCACGCAAGCATTTTACGGCAGCGAATGCCGGCATTCAAAGGACTAAAGCAATGCATGACAAGGTTACCCTGATCAACCTCGTATGGATGATGATGATGACTGCCATGGTTGCCACCTCCGCAACCTTTTACATCAAAGACAGCGGTGACGCTGCTTTCTATGGCCCGCCGATGACCGCCCGCTACCATAGCTTCGGGCATTAATCGGAAATCAAATCTTCGCCGCTAGAAACGCAACATCACGCTGAGAAAGAAAGGAAAGGCCATGTTTATCACCCTGTCGGTTCTGGCTGCTCTTATCAGCGGCATGTTCGTTGCCTCTGTCGCCTCGACGATTACGGCACTGAAGCGCGAGAACGATGATTTCCGGGCCATGATGGAACGCCGCAAGGCCTTCTGAGACCGGCTCCCAAGCGGTCGCAGTCGGTGGATCCACACGCCGGCCCCAACAAGACCGCATCAAACTTGATGCAGACCTCCAGCAAAAAGCCCGCGCGGACCTCGTCCGGCGGGCTTTTCGTTATGTCATCTCTTAAAGCTGAACCGGCCCTTTCGGGCCGGTCTGCGTTCATTCGGTCGGAACCTCGCCACCGGCTTCCGGAGCCTCGGCGACACCGCCCCCGACGTCCGCGCTGTCTGCGGCTTCCGCCACTTCCTCATCAGCTTCCGGCTCGGTGATGCGCTCGACGGACACGACCTTCTCATCCTTGGCGGTGGAGAAGATGGTGACCCCCTTGGTCGCGCGGCTGGCGATGCGGATTCCGTTAACGGGCACGCGGATCAACTGACCGCCGTCGGAGACCAGCATCAGCTGGTCGGTGTCCTCGACCGGGAAGGCCGCGACCAGCTCGCCAATTTCCGTCGTCTTCGAGGTGTCAGTTGCGCGGATGCCCTTGCCGCCGCGACCGGAGGTGCGGAAGTCATAGGAAGATGAGCGCTTACCATAACCCTTTTCCGAAACCGTGAGCACGAACTGCTCGCGGGCCTTGAGTTCCTGATAGCGCTCTTCGGACAGCTCACCCTCGGCACCGACTTCTTCGCCGACAAGGGCAATATCGTCCTCGTCAACACCCATAGCGCGGCGTTCAGCGGCAGAGCGCTTGAGATAGGCCGCGCGCTCCCATGGTTCCGCATCGACATGGGCGAGGATGGTCATCGAAATCAGGCGGTCGCTGTCGGCAAGCGTCAGGCCGCGCACGCCGATCGAATTACGGCCTGCAAAGACACGGACTTCGTCGACCGGGAAGCGGATGGCCTGGCCAAGGGCTGTCGTCAGCAGCACATCATCACGATCGGTGCAGGTTTCGACGCCGAGGATCTGGTCGCCCTCTTCCTCCAGTTTCATCGCAATCTTGCCGTTGCGGTTGACCTGGATGAAGTCTGAGAGCTTGTTGCGGCGAACCGTGCCGCGCGTCGTCGAGAACATGACGTCGAGATTGCCCCAGCTCGTTTCGTCCTCAGGCAGCGGCATGATCGAGGTGATGCGCTCGCCGGGCTCCAGCGGGAACATGTTGATCATCGCCTTGCCACGCGAGGTTGGCGTGCCGATCGGCAGGCGCCAGACCTTTTCCTTGTAGACGATGCCGCGGGAGGAGAAAAACAGAACGGGCGTATGCGTGTTGGCAACGAATAGACGGGTTGCGAAATCCTCGTCCTTCATCGCCATGCCGGAGCGGCCCTTGCCGCCGCGACGCTGGGCGCGGTAGGTCGTCAGCGGCACGCGCTTGATGTAGCCGGCGTGAGAAACGGTCACGACCATCTCTTCGCGAGCGATCAGGTCCTCGTCGTCCATATCAGGACCGCCGTCGACGATCTGGGTACGACGCGGGGTGCCAAATTCGTCGCGGATCGCGGCGAACTCGTCCTTGACGATCGTCTGGATGCGGACACGCGACGAGAGGATGTCGAGGTAATCGGCGATTTCGGCACCGATCTTGTTCAGTTCCTCGTCGATCTCATCGCGACCGAGGGCCGTCAGTCGAGCGAGGCGCAGTTCGAGGATTGCGCGCGCCTGCTCTTCCGACAGGTTGTAGGTCAGGTCGTCGTTGATGCGGTGACGCGGATCGTCAATCAGCCGGATGAGGGCTTCGACATCGTGGGCCGGCCAGCGGCGCGTCATCAGCTGCTCACGGGCAGTGGCCGGATCCGGCGCCTTGCGGATGAGCGCGATGACTTCGTCGATATTGGCAACGGCGATCGCCAGACCGACCAAGACATGGGCGCGCTCGCGGGCCTTGCGCAGAAGATACTTCGTACGGCGGCTGACGACTTCCTCACGGAAGGCGACGAAGGCGCGCAGCATGTCGAGCAGCGTCAGCTGTTCCGGCTTGCCGCCGTTCAGTGCCACCATGTTGCAGCCGAAGGAGGTCTGCAGCGGCGTGTAACGATAGAGCTGGTTCAGGATGACGTCGGCATTGGCGTCGCGCTTCAACTCGATCACGACGCGGTAACCGTCGCGGTCGGACTCGTCACGCAGATCAGAGATGCCTTCGATGCGCTTTTCGCGCACGAGCTCGGCCATCTTCTCGATCATCGTCGCCTTGTTCACCTGATAGGGGATCTCGGTGATGATGATCTGCTCGCGATCGCCGCGCATCGGCTCGACGCGGGCGACGCCGCGCATGACAACGGAGCCCCTGCCCGTCTCATAGGCCGACTTGATGCCCGAGCGGCCGAGGATCATGGCGCCGGTCGGGAAATCCGGACCGGGAATGATCTGCATCAGTTCAGGCAGTTCGATTGCCGGATTGTCGATGAGCGCCGTGCAGCCGTCGAGGACTTCGACCAGATTGTGTGGCGGGATGTTGGTTGCCATGCCGACCGCGATACCGCCAGCGCCGTTGACCAGCAGGTTCGGGAACTTGGCTGGAACGACGACCGGCTCCGACATGGTGCCGTCGTAGTTGTCGCGGAAGTCGACGGTTTCCTTGTCGAGGTCGTCGAGCAGCGCGTGCGAGACCTTCTGGAGGCGGCATTCCGTGTAACGCTGGGCCGCCGGCGGGTCGCCGTCGACGGAGCCGAAATTGCCCTGACCGTCGATCAGCGGCATACGCAGCGACCAAGGCTGCGCCATACGGGCCAACGCGTCATAAATCGCGGCATCACCATGCGGGTGATACTTACCCATGACGTCACCGGTGACGCGGGCGCTTTTCACGTATTTCTTGTTCCAGTCGAGGCCGAGCTCGTTCATGCCGTAGAGGATGCGGCGGTGCACCGGCTTCAGGCCGTCGCGCACGTCAGGCAGCGCGCGGCTCACGATGACGCTCATCGCGTAATCGAGATACGACCGCTGCATTTCCTCCATGATGGAAATCGGCTGGATGTCGGACGGAAACTTGCCGCCGCCGGGAGTGCTTTGCTCAGTCAAATCAGGTCACGATCTCTGTTCGGAATCACTGCGGAATTTATAGCGGAACAGGCGCGAAAGCGCCAATTTTGAGCCCGGTTATAAACAGGCTTTTGCGGCTGCGGAAAGGCATTTCTCTCAATATGTTGGGGCGAGCGCTTGCAAGCCTACCAAGGCTTCGGCTTTATGGACGCCTGCAAAGGAGAAAGTTGAACCATGGCGATTACCGAAACGATGATCAGCGCCTTCACCACCCTGCTGGTCACCGTCGACCCGCCGGGGCTCGCGCCGCTCTTCCTGGGACTGACCCAAGGCATGACGCGGGCGCAGCGTCAGCAGGTTGCCGTGCGCGGCTCGGTCATGGGTTTTGCCATCCTCACGGTCTTTGCGCTCTTCGGCGCCAGCATTCTGGGCGCTCTCGGCATCTCCATGGGCGCCTTCCGGATCGCAGGCGGCTTGATGCTGTTTGCCATTGCCTTCGAGATGATCTTCGAGAAGCGCAACGAGCGGAAGGAAAAGACGACCGGTGACGCGATCACCAAGGACCACATTCACAACCTGGCCGTCTTCCCGCTCGCCATCCCGTTGATTGCCGGTCCTGGCGCCATCTCGGCGACGGTCCTCATCTCAGGCGCGGTGGAGGGCTGGATCGGCAAGTTGCAACTGATCGCGGTCATCGCCGTCGTACTCGGCCTCGTTTTCGTATCGCTGTACCTCGCCGAGCGGCTCAACCGCTTCCTCGGGGTAACCGGCCGCGCGTTGCTGACGCGCCTGCTCGGCGTGCTGCTGGCGGCACTTTCTGTTCAGTTCGTCGTTGACGGGGTGAAGTCCGCCTTCGCGGGCTGAGGAGACCCCGACATGAGAGATGAGGCTGTATTCAGCCGCTGGCGATTTGTATTGAGACAGTTCAGCCGGCGCCTGTGGGTGCGCGCGTCGGCGATTGGCGCGATCGGCGTCCTGGCGGCGGTTCTCGCCACCGTCGCGGAGCGCTTCATACCCTTCGACATTCCTGGCTCCATCAATCCGGAGTCTGTCGATACCATTCTCAATATTATCGCCTCCAGCATGCTGGCGGTGACGACGTTCTCGCTGAGCGCGATGACATCGGCCTATGGTTCGGCCACCAGCAATGTGACGCCGCGTGCCACGAAGCTCCTCATCGAGGATACCGTGACCCAGAACGTGCTGTCGACTTTCGTCGGCTCGTTCCTCTACGGTATCGTCGGCATCGTGGTGCTGCAGACAGGTGCCTATGGTGACAAGGGACGGGTCATCCTCTTTGTCGTCACGATCGGCGTCATTGCGCTGATCGTGTTTCAACTGATGCGCTGGATCGATCACCTGACCAGGCTTGGGCGTGTCGGCGAGACGACGAGTCGCGTGGAAGACGCGGCGCTACATGCAATCCAGGCGCGGCGCCAGAACCCTTACCTCGGCGGCAGCCCATCTTTTGGCAGCAAAACGGCCGACTTTCCTAGCATGTCTCCCGTCAGGGCCGGCGTTGTCGGCTATGTCCAGCACATGGACATGCAGGCGCTTTCCGGGCTTGCAGAGCGCATCAACGGCGACATCCACGTGGTCGTCAATCCCGGCGCCTTCGTTTATCGCGACAGCATCCTTGCCTATCGCGATGGCTTACAGGCGGCGCCTGACGAAGATGAGGACCCGGATGACGCCCTGCGGCATGCAATCACCATCGGCAATGAACGCAACTTCGAGCAGGACCCGCGCTTCGGGCTGGTCGTGCTGAGTGAAACGGCTCAGCGGGCCCTTTCACCGGCCATCAACGATCCTGGGACGGCAATTGACGTCATTGGTCGCGTAACCCGGTTGCTCAGCCGCTGGGCGGATCCGATCGAAGACCAAGCGCCCGAGTTTCCACGCGTTTTCATCCTGGGTCTAGCCGCTGAGGACCTCTTCGAGGATGCCTTCATGACGATCGCGCGCGACGCTGCCACCCAGGTTGAGGTTCACCTGCGATTGCAGAAGAGCCTCGCTGCATTGGCTCGGCTGGGAAGCGCAGAATTCCGCGCCGCCGCTCGCCGCCAGGCTGCGCTGGCCATGTCACGCGCGGAGAAGGCCCTTAGTGAGGCTGATCTTCAGCGGTTGCGAGCCGACACCGTCACCTGAAGAGGAGGGATGCCGTTTCCCGTCACAAAAAACGCCCCGCTGATGCGGAGCGTTTGTAGTGATCCGAGTCTGTTGTGAAACGAGACTGCGCGGCTCAGAACGGGATGTCGTCATCCAGATCGCGCGAGAAGCCGCCTGAGGGGGCGCTGCCGCCGCGGCTTGCACCACCGGAAGAGCCACCGCGCGAGGGTGCCGGCGAGCCGTAGCCGCCGTCATAGCCACCGCCGCCACCGTAATCGGCGCCGCCGAAGTCGTTGCCGCCACGCGAGGCGCCACCGCCATCACCGCGACCGCCCAGCATGGTCAGGTTGCCGTTGAAGCCCTGCAGGACCACTTCGGTGGAGTAGCGGTCATTGCCGTTCTGATCCTGCCACTTGCGGGTCTGCAACTGGCCCTCGACGTAAACGGTCGAGCCTTTCTTCAGATACTGCTCGGCGACCTTGCAGAGGCCTTCGTTGAAGATAACGACCTGATGCCACTCGGTCTTTTCCTTGCGCTCGCCGCTGTTCTTGTCGCGCCAGCTTTCGGATGTCGCGATGCGCAGGTTGGCGATCGGTCGGCCGTCCTGGGTCCGGCGGATTTCGGGATCGGCTCCGAGATTGCCGATCAGGATGACCTTGTTGACGCTACCAGCCATGACACTCACCTTACTGCCGCGCCGCCGCGGCGTTCAAAATCCAATCAAATGCCACCTTATCCCATCCGCTGCCGCGATTGGGCGATGACCGGCTTAAATCCACAGCGAAAATGTTCTTTATTTGTTCTAGTATTTCTCTATGATCCTGTCAACAGAATCGAAATTCCACAACGGTTGCGCCTTGTGCCTCGACTCAAGGGCTGCGTTCACTACATAAGGACAATCCTCCCCGGAACCGTCCCTTCCCGATCAGAGCCTGACATGAGCGAACTCAAGACCATCTCCATTCGCGGCGCGCGTGAGCACAATCTCAAAGGCATCGACCTCGATCTGCCGCGCAACAGCCTGATCGTGATGACCGGGCTTTCCGGCTCTGGCAAGTCGTCGCTCGCCTTCGACACGATCTATGCGGAAGGGCAGCGGCGTTACGTCGAAAGCCTCTCGGCCTATGCGCGTCAGTTCCTCGAAATGATGCAGAAGCCGGACGTGGATCAGATCGAGGGTCTGTCGCCGGCGATCTCGATCGAGCAGAAGACGACCTCGCGCAATCCGCGCTCGACCGTCGGCACGGTCACCGAAATCTACGACTATATGCGTCTCCTGTTTGCGCGTGTCGGTGTTCCCTATTCGCCAGCGACGGGCCTGCCGATCGAGAGCCAGACGGTGAGCCAGATGGTCGACCGGATCCTCGCGCTGGAAGAAGGCACGCGCCTCTACATCCTTGCGCCGATGATCCGCGGCCGCAAGGGCGAGTACAAGAAGGAACTCGCCGAGCTGATGAAAAAGGGCTTTCAGCGCGTCAAGATCGACGGGCAGTTCTATGAGATCGCCGAGGCGCCGACGCTCGACAAGAAGTACAAGCACGACATCGACGTGGTGGTCGACCGCGTCGTGGTGCGCCCCGACATTGCCAGCCGCCTCGCCGACAGTCTTGAGACGTGCCTCAGGCTCGCGGACGGGCTGGCAGTTGCCGAGTATGCGGACAAGCCTTTGCCGCCCGAGGAAACCTCGGCCGGTGGCTCGGCCAACAAGTCGCTGAACGAAACGCATGAGCGCGTGCTGTTCTCGGAGAAGTTCGCCTGCCCCGTCTCCGGCTTCACCATTCCGGAAATCGAGCCGCGTCTCTTTTCTTTCAACAATCCCTTCGGCGCCTGCCCGACTTGCGACGGCCTCGGATCGCAGCAGAAGATTGACGAGGCACTGATCGTGCCGGAGGCCAATCGCAAGCTGAATGACGGCGCAATTGCGCCTTGGGCCAAGTCGAGCTCGCCCTACTACAACCAGACGCTCGAAGCACTCGGCAAGGCCTTCGGTTTCAAGCTGACATCGAAATGGTCCGACCTGTCGGAGGCTGCGCAGAAGGCGATCCTGCACGGGACCGAAGAGAAGATCGACTTTCATTATGCCGATGGTGCGCGTTCCTACACAACGACCAAGACCTTCGAAGGCATCGTA
>OGCL01001611.1_pt1 | contig 18337 bp, 16 predicted proteins | sample 1570041 | NCBI WGS metagenome assembly OGCL01 (sample SAMN06266162, study PRJEB24511) | hot springs metagenome | isolation source: Hot spring water | place: South Africa: Limpopo | collected 2015-06-22
CCCATCACCTATCCAACTGATCCACAAAAGCTTTCTCTAATGGTATCCATTAGAACCGCCTCCCTCTCAGCGCCAACCACCGAGGCGCGTAGCTTGCACCAAATTCACGAAAAATGGCTAATGGACAATCTGGGATGAAAAGATGCTCATTTTTCTCGAAGACGAACTGGTCTTGCGCAAGGAGATCGCCGGCTGGCTGCGCGAAGCGGGGTTCGAGGTGGATGAGGCCGGGACGCTCGCGCAGTTCCGGCAGCGCTTCGATCCCGCCCGCCACACGCTCGCCCTGCTCGACCTCGGCCTGCCGGATGGCGACGGGCTTGCGCTCATCGAGGACCTGCGCGCGCGGGGCGAGAAGGTCGGCATCGTCGTCCTGACCGCGCGCAACACCGGGCGCAGCAAGATCGAAGGGCTGCTCCTCGGCGCGGACCACTTTTTCCACAAGCCCGTCGATCTCGAGGAACTCGCCGCCGCGCTGCACGCCCTCGCGCGCCGCCTCGAAACGGGCGGCCCGAACCGACACTGGATACTCGATACCCTGCAATGCCAATTGCTGCCGCCGGGCAAGGCGCCCATCCGGCTGGTCGGGCAAGCCTACATCGTGCTGCGCGCCATCGTCGGCGGCAAGGGCCAGCCCGTCAGCCGCCGGCAGATCGTCGAAGCCCTCGGCCAGAGCTATCTGCAATACGACCTGCGCCGGCTCGACACGCAGATTCACGACATCCGCAAGACGGTGCGGGATGCCTGCGGCCTCGAACTGCCCATCCGCACGGTGCGCGGCGTGGGCTATCAAACTGCCGCCCGCTTCGATCTCAGGTAATCCTTTCTTAGATTTCCTGAGATTCTAGCTTAGAAGTCCTGAGAATCGACCAAGTCCATCCGCATAAGATGGGCGGATTAGCTATTCGGGGGTCGAATGAGGCAGGGGGCGGTGCGGGGTTTGCGTGTCGGGTTCGGTATGGCGTCGGTCGGCGGGTTCGCCGCGTGGTTCGTCGCGTTGTCCGTGCTCGTCGGGCTGGTCGGCGCGGCCCGCGCCCAGCAGCCTCAGCAGCCTCAGCAGCCCGCCGCCTCGTCCACCCACCCGGTCACCCAGGCCTTCGTGCAGATGGGGGCGCTCAGTTGCGCCGCCCGCATCAACCAGATGGCGGGTTTTCTCGGCGCTGGCGACGTGCTGCTCTTCAACCCGCCGGGCCAGCCCGACCAGCGCCTGCTCACCTACTCGATGGGCGCGAAAAACGCCGCCGGGTCGACGAGCTACGTCTCGGCGAGCTTCGCTCCCAACCAGGCCAACGGCTGCGGCGCGGTCTATGACGCCGTCACCTGGTGGCCCGACGCCTGCGACGCCGTCGCCGCGCGCCAGTTCGCCAACCTCAAGAAACTGTCCAGGCCGCTCGGCGACATCCAGGTCCTCGACGGCGGCATCGCCACCAAGATTTTTCTGCTGCCGGCCGGCAAGGGATGCGTGTCGGTGAAGAAAGAGAGTGTCCTTTGATCCTTTCCCTTGACCCTGCTTTTTGGAGAACCTGAAAAATGACGACAAACCAATTCAAATACAAGGCGCTTGCGTTCGCAATCCTGAGCTGCTTCGGGACATCGGCGAGTGCTGCTGACTCGGCTGACTTTTCAGGGAGTGATTACCTGATCCAGGCAAATAACGACATCAGACTTTATGTGAATGACGATGACGATGGAGGGAGTGGAGGGAACTTCGTCGTTGTCGATGGGGCGAATAACGGGGTTGGCGGTGTGACGTTTATCAGTGGCGACAGCAACTTGTTGACGTTTTCATCCGGCACCACGCAGATTGAAAACACCCTAGACGTCACCGGCCAAATTCAGAGCTCAAGCGGCAGCGTCACTGTGAACGATGATTTCTTGGTCACCGGCGCGACGTACACGTCAGGCGTTACGAACAGCGGCGCTTTCAGCAACAGCGGCGCTTTCAGCCAGAGCGGCTTGACCACAATCACCGGCGCGACCAATATCAACACGACGGGTACGGCCGCAACCAACATCGGCAACGCTGGCGGAGGCAATGTGACGCTGCAGAGCGGTGCCGGTAGTCATTTGGTCGTTAACGACACCGGCACCGCCGTAACCGGCACGCTGTCCTCGACCGGCAATACGACCCTCGGTGCCAATGCGAGCACGACGAATACGTTTGGCAGCGGTGCCAACAGCATCAATACCATCGGAAGTGCGGGCACGTCGACCAACACGATCACCGGCGCCACCAGCACGATGACCGGCACCGCGAGCGCATCGGTCACCGGCAGCAACGCCTCGGTGCTCCTCGGCAGCGATAGCGCCACCATGAGTGTCGCGGGCGGCTCGACGATTACGGCCACCAACTCGTCAGCGTCCGTAAGAACTGCCAACAACACGGGGCTGTCCGTCAACGACTCCGGCGCTATCAGCCTGTTGAACCAGGGCGGTGGAAGCGGCGCAGGCCTGACCATCAGCGCCGATGGCGACACCGTCACCCTGCTGAATGGCGTCGGCAGCGGCAAGGGTCTCAGTATTACCGGCGCTTCCACCACCCTGAGCGGCGGTACCAACTCTTCCAGCCTGACGCTGCAGGACAACAGCGCGACCCTGGCCGTGGGCACGGCGACGACTCCCGAAACCAATGCCATCGTGGTCACCGGCACGGCGGTGGGGGGGGCGACGCAAACCGCCATCACCATCGGCGGCACTTCGAACACCCTGAACAACCTGCTGGCGACGGCTCCCGGCGGCATCAACAACATCACGGCCAACGCTACCAATGGCGTGAACAACATCTCCGCCGCCACGAACAACATCGGCGTAGCCAGCGGCACGACGAACAACATCGGCACCGGCGGCGGCAACACCAACATCGGTAACGCCTCGTCGACCAACACGGTGCTCGGCACGACGTCCGTGACCGGGGTAACGACCATCAACACGACGGGTACGGCCACAACCACCATCGGCGCCAACGGCAACACGACCAGCATCAACAGCAACGCGATCAACGTCGGCACCGGCGCCTATAACACCACGGTGAATGTCGGCAGCAGCCAAGCGGGAACCACCGTCACCGCCACCGGCGGCAACAGCGTGCTCTCCATCACCAACGGCCAGGCCAGCTTGCGTTCGGGAACAGGACCTGCGGCCAGCGGCCTCATCACCCACAGCAGTATGCAAACGCTCAGCACCAATTCCGCCATGCTGGCCACCCAGCTCAACAATGTCGGCGACGCCGCCAGCCGCGCCAATGTGGCGGGAGCGCAATATGTGAACCGCCTCGAGGGCAATACGCTCATCAATGGCAACACCTACATCAACGGCACGCTGGTCTATACGTCCAACACCTCGGCCACCACGACGGTGACCTCGGGAACCTCCATCCTTTCCGGCGCCACGCAGAACACCAACGGCCAGATGTCGATCGCCAACAACGGCGCTTCCGGCGCCACCGTCGATGCCAACGGCAAGATCACGACGGGCGTCGTCAACCAGAGCACCGCCTCCTTCACCCTCACCAACGGCATAGGCAATACCCACGGTCTGGTGGTGCTGGAAGACAGGGCCGTGCTCTCCGGCGGCACCCGCTCCACCAGCCTGACCCTCGACGACAACGGCGCACGCTTCTCGAATGCCGCCACCGGCGCCCCGGTCAAGGTCACCGGCGTGGCCGACGGCACCAGCGACTTCGACGCGGTGAACTATCGCCAGTTGAAGGGCATCGCCGCCGGCGTGGCCGGCGTTTCGGCGATGGCCAACATTCCGCAGGTGGGTCGGGAAAAAACCGCGACCTTCGGCGTCGGTCTCGGCCACTTCCAGGGCCAGACCGCGCTGGCTCTCGGCGGTTCCTATCGCCTTTCGGAAAACGGCATCCTGAAGGCCTCCCTCTCGACGATCAACGCCGACCGCAGGACCACCGCCGTCGGCGTGGGCCTGGGCTGGTCGTTCTGAGACGTTCTCCCGCTGCCACGCAAGGGCGGCTGCGGCCGCCCTTGTCGTTTGCCGCCGTCCTGCCGGCGCAGGCTTTTCGTGGCCGCGCCCGTTAATCGAGGCATAATTCCCGCGTGCGGCGGAAGAAACTCCCCATCGGCATCCGGACCTTCCGCCAGATGCGCGAGGAGGACTGCTACTATGTCGACAAGACCGCCTACGCCCTGAAGCTCGTCGAGGGAGGTGAGCGCCACCGCCGGTCTATGGCCATGCTCGACTCGATCAACCGGCCCGATGCAGCAGTCACCACGTTCCCCCGTCGTCTGCGTGTATGGCGACATGCCGAGCAGAAGCGGGAGATGCGACCGGATGTCCGCCGGAACCCTTACCAACTCGGGATGGCCGTTCCGCTCTACGCAAGAACCGCTTCGAGCACCACCCGCTGGGCGGCCGCCCGCACCACCTTGAGGCGACCGTGTCCCGGGGAAGGTTTCCACCGCATCGCCGGACAATCGGGCGGCCGTTTTCTTGCTACACTCGCCGCAAAGGAGGTTGCGCGATGAGCACGATGATTTTTGAGGTTTACGATGCGCTCGAGGAAGCCGGCGCAACGGAAGACGAGGCGAAAAAGGCTGCGGAGGCTGCTGACGAAAATCGCTTCGACAGGGTTGGAAGCGATCTGAATCTCCTCAAGGGAATGGCGGGCTTCAACCTCGCCATCGCTGTGGGCGTGCTGCTGAAGCCGTTTGACTGATCACCATCAAAGCGAGCGGCAAAACCGTTAGCCAACGCGACTGCTGCTTGGCCATGGCCAATTCTGCCAAGCCCCTCTCCATTTCTTCCTCCGTCCTCCTTTTGGCCGCGCTGTTCGCGTTGGCCGGCTGCAACGCGTTCGCGCCGGCGATTGGCGAGATCTTGCCCCCCCGGCCGGCGCCGGGCGTTTCGCGTGCGGCGCCGGCGGATACCTGCTCGCCCGGCCCGCTGCGCACGCTTTTGGTGACGGCGTTTCCGCTGCGTCATCCCGAGCAGATTCCCCTGGGCGGTTACGTCGCCTGGCCGCAGGCGACGGCGACGGAACTCGCCCGCCTGCTGGAAGCGGGCGCGCGGGTGCGCGCGGTCCCGGCGCCGGACCGTTTTCCCTTCGCTTCGGCCGAAACGGCGCCCGCGCTCGAGCGGCGCGACAACGCGCCGGTGATCGCCGCGTGGGCGCGCGAGGCCGGCGCGCAGTTCGTTCTCGCCGGCGTGTTCCGCGATTTCGCCGTGGTGCCGCACACGCCGCTGGGCGTGCCGGAGCGCCATCTCGTCGTCGATGCCTATCTTTTCGACGCTTTCGACGCGCGCGAGACCGTGCCGGTGGCGCGGCGCGAATTCGCCTGGAAGCTGCCGGCCAGCGGGCAGCTACCGCGGGCGAGCGATCCGGGGCCGGGGACGCGCGAGTTCGCCGCGACGCGCTTCGGCCAACTGTATGGCGCGCTGGTCGGTGAGATCGCCCGCTGGGCGGAGGAGGAACTCGCCTGCCGTACGGACCGCATTCCGCGGCCGAAGCCTCTGCCCTCTCGCTAACGTTCATGATGCGGGGGCAACGCCTTTGCATCATGAAATACACCCGCCCCCCTTCGCCCTTCCAATCGCAAACGTCGCGCAGTGCGCGACCTTCCTCTCGGGGGGTTCTCATCAGCTCGCTGCGCTCGATATCACGGGCGGCTTCATGGGACGGTCGGCGCGGTTCGCGCCTTCCGGCGCGTGCCGCGACCGGGCAGGGAGACCCCGCCCGGTCGCTGCCGTGTCTTTCACCCTAAAATCGGCGCATGCACTTGCGCCGTCGCCCGTTCGTCGTCCTGATCGCCGTTCTCGTGCTCGCCACTGCGGGTTACGGCGTCTGGCGCGCGTTTTTCTCGCCGCCGCCGCCCGCCTGGCGCTTTGCGAAAGTGGAGCGCGGCCCCATCGTCGGCGCGGTGTCGGCCACCGGCACACTGAATCCGGTGGTGAGCGTGCAGGTGGGTTCGCAGCTTTCCGGACAGATCCGCGAGCTCTTCGTCGATTACAACAGCTCGGTGAAGGCCGGCCAGCTGGTCGCGCGCATCGCGCCGGAAACCTACGAGCATCGCGTGCGCCAGGCCGAAGCCGATCTGGAGGCGGCACGCGCCACCGTGGCGGTGCAGCAGGCCGAGGTGTATCGCGCCGGCGTGAATCTGGCCGACGCCGAGCGCGATTTTGCGCGCAAGACCTCGCTCGTCGAACGCAATTTCCTGTCGCCGGCCGAGCTCGACAAGGCGCGCACGCAGCTCGAAGCGGCGCGTGCGCAGTTGCGCGCCGTCGAGGCGCAGGCGAAAAACGGCGCGGCGCTCGTTCGCCAGCGCGAGGCGCAACTGGCGCAGGCGCGCGTGGACCTGTCGCGCACCGAGATTCGCGCCCCGGTGGATGGCATCGTCATCAAGCGCAGCGTGCAGCCGGGGCAGACGGTGGCGGCGAGCCTGCAGGCGCCCGAACTGTTCGTCATCGCGCAGAATCTGGCCGAGATGCAGGTGGAAACCGCCATCGACGAGGCCGACGTGGGCCGCCTGCGCGTCGGCCAGGAGGCGAGCTTCACGGTCGATGCCTTCCCCGGCCGGCGCTTCAGGGGCGAAGTGAAGCAGGTGAGGAAGGCGGCGCAGGTGGTGTCGAACGTGGTGTCCTACACCGTGGTGATTTCGGCCGCGAATCCCGATCTCACGCTGCTGCCAGGCATGACGGCGAACGTGCGCATCGTCACGGCGAAGAAGGAGGACGCGCTCAAGGTCGCCAACGCCGCGCTGCGCTTTCGCCCGCCCGCGCCGGAGGATGCCAAAAAGTCGACGCCGGCGGGACGGCGCCCGGGGAGCGGCGGCCCGCGCGGCGCGGCGCCCGACAGCGCCAAGCTGTATGTGGCCGGCCCCGATGGTCAGCCAGTCGCCATCGAGGTGAGGACCGGCATCAACGACGGCAGCCAGACCGAGATTGTCGAAGTGGTGGCCGGCGAGTTGCGCGAGGGCATGGAGGTCATCGTCGCGGCGGCGGCCCCCGACAGGCCGCGTGTGACGCAGCCGCGTCTGTTCTGAACGATCATGGGCGCGCCGTATCGCCCCCTCATCCGCGTCGAGCGCCTGACCAAGGAATACGCCCTCGGCGAAACGCGCGTGACGGCGCTTGCCGGCGTGTCGCTGGAGATCGCCGCCGGGGAGTTCGTCGCCGTGATGGGGCCTTCGGGTTCCGGCAAGTCGACCTTCATGAATCTGCTGGGCTGCCTCGATGCGCCCAGCGGCGGCGCCTACTGGCTCGACGGTCGCGAGGTGTCGCGCCTGGACGACGACGCGCTCTCGAACCTGCGTAACCGCAAGATCGGCTTCGTCTTCCAGCACTTCAACCTGCTGGCGCGCACCACGGCGCTCGACAACGTGGCGCTGCCGCTGCTGTACCGCGGCCTGCCGGCGGCGGAACGCCGCGCGCGCGCGGCGCGGCGGCTCGAACAGGTGGGACTGGGCGGGCGCATGGAACACCGGCCGACCCAGCTTTCCGGCGGCCAGCAGCAGCGCGTCGCGATCGCGCGCGCGCTGGTGGGCGATCCGGAGCTGATCCTCGCCGACGAGCCGACCGGCGCGCTCGATTCGAAGACCGGCAACGAGATCATGGCGCTGCTGGCCGAGCTCAACCGCGCCGGCATGACGATCGTGCTCGTCACCCACGAGCACGACATCGCCGCCTATGCGCACCGCGTCATCCATTTTCGCGACGGGCGGGTGGTCGCATGAATTTCGCCGCCACGCTCGCCGTCGCCTTCCGCGCGCTGGCGGCCAACAAGCTGCGCTCGGCGCTGACGATGCTGGGCATCGTCATCGGCGTGGCCGCGGTGATCGTCATGATCGCCGTCGGCCGCGGCGCGCAGGCGCAGGTGGAGCGCCAGATCCGCAGCCTGGGCTCGAACCTGCTGATCGTCTTTTCCGCCTCGCCGACCTTCACCGGTGCGCGCGCCGCCGCCGGCGCCACGCACACGATCAGCGAGGAGGATGCCCACGCGATCCACCGCGAGTTGACGGAAACCATCGTTGCCGCGGCGCCGGCGCTGCGCGGCAGCGGCCAGGTGGTGGCCGGCAACAGCAACTGGTCGTCGACTTTCTGGGGGGTGACCCCGGAGTATTTCGAGGTGCGCGAATGGCGCCTCGCCGAGGGACGCGCCTTCGATCCGTCCGAGATCAATGGCGCGGCCAAGGTGGCCGTGCTCGGCCGCACGGTGGCCTGGAACCTCTTCGGCGACGAGAGCCCGATCGGCCAGACGGTGCGCATCCGCACCGTGCCGCTCACCGTGGTGGGCGTGCTGGCGACGAAGGGCCAGAACCTGATGGGGCAGGACCAGGACGACATCGTGCTGATGCCGATCTCGACGGCCAGAAATCGCGTGCTCGGCGCCACGGCGCTGGCCAAGTCGCGTTCGGTCGGCTCGATCAACATCAAGGCGCGCGATGATGTGGATATCAAGGTGGCCGAAGAACAAGTGCGCCAACTGCTGCGCCAGCGCCACCGCCTGCAGCCCGGCCAGGAAGACGATTTCACGCTGCGCAACATGACGGAAATCCTCCAGGCACGCGAGGATTCCTCACGCGTGATGGCGATGCTGCTCGCCGCCGTCGCCTCGGTGTCGCTGCTGGTGGGCGGCATCGGCATCATGAACATCATGCTCGTCTCGGTGACCGAGCGCACGCGCGAAATCGGCCTGCGGCGCGCGGTTGGCGCGCGCGGCGGCGACATCCTGCGGCAGTTCCTCGTCGAGGCCACCGCGCTGTCGCTGATCGGCGGCCTGGTCGGCGTGCTCCTGGGCAGTCTGGGCGCGGCGCTGATCGGCGAACTGGCGGGCTGGCCGATCGAACTGTCGCCCTTCGCCGCACTGCTGGCGGTGAGCTTCTCGGCGGGCATCGGCATCTTCTTCGGCTTTTATCCTGCGCGCAAGGCGGCGCGCCTGTCGCCCATCGAGGCGCTGCGCCACGAGTAGTGCAGGGGGCCTCGCCCTTTGTAATAATTTTCCGGGGGTGGGGTGGCTACAATCGTCGGCCTTGTCACAAATCTGCAACAGAATGGCCCACGAAACCGAATTGAAGCTGTTTCTGGCAGAGAGCGCGCATCGCCTTTTCCTGCGCCATCCCCTGCTCAAACAGGCTCGGCGGCGCGAAGTCTGCCGTCTCGTCAATCTGTACTACGACACGCCGGAACTCGGCCTGCGCACGCGCGGCATCGCGCTGCGCCTGCGCGCCCACGGCAAGCTTTGGCTGCAAACCGTCAAATGCGCCGGTCAGACCGCTGGCGGCCTCTCGGCCCGGCCCGAATGGGAAATTCCCTACATCGGCCATTTCGACTTTTCCGGCATCGACGATGCAGAAATCCGCAGCTGGCTCGAAAACGAGAAAGTGAAGGCTCGCCTCGCCCCGGTGTTCGAAACGAATTTCCAGCGCATGGCCTGGCTGTTCGAGCCCGTGGCCGGCACGCGCATCGAGCTGGCTTTCGACCGCGGCTGGATCGCCGCCGCCGGTCGGCGCGAGGCGATTTCCGAAATCGAGCTGGAGCTCATCGCGGGCGATGCGACGCAGCTGTTCGCGCTCGCCCGCGCCCTGGCGACGCGCGTGGCGGTGACGCCCGCGCCGCTGTCGAAGGCCGAGCGCGGCTATGCGCTCTTTCGCGGCCAGGCCGCCATGCCGGTCAAGGCCACGCCGGTCGCCCTGACCGGCGATGAAGACCCCGCCAGCGCGTTCGACCGCATCGCGCTGACCTGCCTCGACCAGCTGCAGCGCAATTACGCCGGCGCCAGCACGAGCGACGATCCGGAATACATCCACCAGATGCGCGTCGCCACGCGCCGGCTGCGTGCCGCGCTGCGCCTCTTCGCGCCGCTGTTGCCGGCCGGCTACCCCGAGCCCATCGTCATTCGCCTGCGCGATCTGATGGGCATTCTCGGCCAGGCGCGCGATCTGGACGTGCTGCTGGCCGAAATCGCCGAGCCGGTGCTCGGCGCCCTGCCCGACGAGCCGCGGCTCGCGGCGCTGGTGGGCATCATCACCGAGCGACGTTTCGACCGCCGGCGCGCCGCCATCGACTTTCTGCGCTCGCCGCGTTTCGGCCAGATCGCTCTCGAAACGCTCGAGGCGCTGCATGCGCGGTCGGCGACCGCGCAAGTCGGCGCCGGCGAGACGGCGGTGTGCCTGATTGCTTTCGCCAATGAGCGGCTGCGGCGGCTGCGCCGCAAGGTGCTCAGGCTCGCGGCAGCGGCGCGCATCGATGATCCGCCCTCGCTGCACGCGCTGCGCATCGGCATCAAGCGGCTGCGCTACGCGCTCGAGTTTTTCGCGCCGCTGGCCCGGCCCAAGGCGATGGCCCGCATGCTCGGCCAGCTCGCCGCCTTGCAGGAGACGCTTGGCCAGATCAACGATCTGGCCAACGCCGGCGACCTGCTGATGGATTGCGCCGGCGAGGAGGGGCCGCTGCGCGAAGCCGTCACCTTGATCGGCGGCTGGCATGGCCCGCGCTATCAGGAGCTTCTGGCGGCGGTGCCGCGCGGGCTGAAACAACTCGGTAAACTCGATCTGCCAAAATTGCGTCCCTGAATTTCCGAAGGGGGAGATCATGGACCTCATCCTGTGGCGCCACGCCGAGGCCGAAGAAGCCGCCGCGGGTGTGCCCGACGGCAAGCGCCGGCTCACCGCGCGCGGCGAAAAGCAGGCCCACGACATGGCCAAGTGGCTGCGCGCGCGCCTGCCGAAAAAGACGCGCATCCTCGTCAGCCCGGCCACGCGCACCCAGCAGACCGCCCACGCTCTCGCCCTGCCGTTCGAGGTGGAACCGAAAATCGCCGTCGGCGCCGATGCCGCCAATCTGATCGCCGCCGCCGACTGGCCGGAACAGGCCGGCGCCGTGCTCTTGGTCGGCCACCAGCCCACCCTCGGCCGGCTCGCCGCCTTGCTGCTTGCCGGCGCGGAAACCGACTGGAGCGTGAAGAAGGGCGCCGTCTGGTGGTTTTCCAAAAGGAGCCGCGAGGGCCGCGACCAGACCGTGCTGCGTGCCGTGATGAATCCGGAGATGCTGCGGTAACATGGCGGGGTCAATCCGGCCCCGTCATGCCTGTCGCCAACCCGCTGCCACTGCTGCTCGCCCTTCCGCGCCACCGCTACCTGCTCGGCCAGCTCATCAAGCGCGATGTGCTGTTGCGCTACCGCGGCGCGATGTTCGGCGTGGCCTGGATATTCCTCAGCCCGCTCTTGATGCTGGCGGTCTTCGCCTTCGTCTTCGGCCACATCTTCGGCGCACGCTGGCCGCAGCAGCCCGAGGGCATGCCCTTCTGGTTGATGCTCTACGGCGGGCTGATCGTCTTCAACCTGTTTGCCGAAACCGTTTCGCGCGCGCCGGGCACGGTGCGCGGCCATCCGAGCTACGTCAAGAAAATCGTTTTCCCGGTGGAGGTGTTGCCGCTGGTGCCGCTGGGCGCCGGGTTGATCCATGCTGCCTTCAACCTGCTGATCCTCGCCGCAGCGCTCGCCTGGTTCGGGCAGATCAAGGCCGGGCTGCTGCTGTTTCCGCTGCTGGTCGTCCCGGTACTGCTTTTGGGTCTTGGCTTCGCCTGGTTTCTCGCCGCCTGGGGCGTGTTCATCAAAGACATGTCGCAGATCGTGCCGCTGTTCGTGCAGATGCTGCTGTTCCTCTCGCCGGTGTTTTATCCCGCCAGCGCCGTGCCGGCGGCCCTGCGCCCAATCTATGAACTCAACCCGCTCGGCGCCGTCATCGAAACCACACGCGCCGCGATGCTCGGCCAGGCCATTCCCTGGTCCGGCTGGTTCGCCGCGCTCGCCCTCGGCCTGCTCGCCGCCGCGCTGGGCTTCGCCTTCTTCAACCACGCGCGCGACGAGTTCGCCGATGCGCTCTGAAAAAGTCGAAGCCGGCAGGACGGCGCGCCGTGCCGGACGAACTGCTTCGACTGAAAGCAGCCTTGATCGGTAAAGCGGACCCGTTTCGACACGACACAGGTCAAAAATAGGACTACGGCATGCCCTCCGACGACATCGCCATCTCCGTCCGCAACCTGACCAAGACCTACCGGCTCTTCGGTCATCCAGGCGACCGCATCAGGCAGTTCCTCAGCTTCGGTTTCAAGCGATACCACCGCGAATTCACCGCGCTCAAGGATGTCTCGTTCGACGTCAAGAAAGGCGAAACCGTCGGCATCATCGGCAGGAACGGTTCCGGCAAGAGCACGCTGCTGCAACTCATCTGCGGCATCCTGAAACCCACCTCCGGCACGGTGCAGGTCAACGGCCGCGTCTCGGCGTTGCTGGAACTGGGCGCCGGCTTCAACCCGGAATTCACCGGGCGCGAGAACGTCTATTTCCAGGGCGCGCTGATGGGCTTCACGAAGGCCCAGATGGACGAAAAGTTCGACGACATCGCCGCCTTCGCCGACATCGGCGAGTTCATCGATCAGCCGGTGCGGACGTATTCGAGCGGGATGTATGTACGACTGGCCTTTTCTGTAGCAGTGCATGTCGATCCCGATATACTGGCGGTCGATGAAGCCTTGGCGGTAGGCGACTTGGCCTTCCAGTCAAAGTGCCTGGAAAGAATGCATGTTCTCCAGGCATCCGGCTTATCGATCATCTTGGTTACCCATGCACATGCCATTGTTGCTGGCCTGTGCAGCCGTGCAATCCAGTTAAGTCGAGGTTGCCTGGTCAAGCAAGGCCTGCCAACTGACGTACTGAGCGCATATGAAGAAGAGTTGGTTGAACATGAACGACAGCTTGTTCGGTCACGAAATCAGGGCGTGTCCGGCATCCAGATCATGGGCGTCGATCTCTTTGATGCGCAAGGAAATAAGCGCAGTCACTTCCAAATGCATGAGCCCATCACGATACGACTCACCGTAGATAGCGCGACGAGCATCAAACACCCTTGCTTCGGCATGGAGATACGCGGCCCCAATGGATTCGTGCTGTGGAGTGCAACATCGGACGGTTTAGGTGTGCAACTGCCCTGTCTTTCTGCACAACACCCCATGCATGTTCAATGGTCTTTTCCTGCCGACATGGCGCCCGGGACCTACCTGCTTGCACTCGGCGCAGGGGAGATTATCCATGGCCATTACCAACGACACGATCGCCGGCGCCAAGCAGCTGAAATCACGATCCTGGGTGCCAAGGGAATGCATGGCTACCTTCCATTGAGACCATCCATCCAAATGCTGGACGCACGTCCATGAGGATCGTCGTAGGCGGGTACTATGGCGCCGGAAACCTGGGCGACGAACTGTTACTTGGGTTGCTGATTGACCGGCTCAGGTCCGTCGGTCATGAAGTCACAGCGATCTCCCTTGATGCGCAATACACAACGAAATTGCATGGGTGTGCTGCGGTAGGACGCGACGATCTAGCGAAAATCTACCGACTGTTCACGAATGCCGATGCCTTTATCCTGGGAGGCGGCGGACTTTTTCAGGACCATCACCGATTTACCGTCGCCGACCTGCACACCTTTCCTTCTCCCGGCGTCTCGTACTATGCCCAGTTATGCCTGCTGGCGCGCCGGATGGGAGTGCCGTATCTCCTTTATGCCATGGGCGTAGGTCCGTTACGTACCGACGATGCGGCGGAAATCACCAAACGGGTTTTTGTCGATGCTGCATATGTCAGCGTCCGAGACCAGGGTTCCGCCGGTCTGCTCCGCCAGATCGGAGTATCCCGGAAGACCGATGTCGTAGCCGATCCCGGCTGGTTGATCCCTTTTTCCGGCGCCGTTGATCTCTCGCAACGTTATCCCGCGCTCGCCGGACGGCGCGTTCTGGCAGCGGTCCCCCGGCAGTGGCCTTTCGCCGAGGGTTGGCGGCAATCTCTGGCAGATGCGCTGGCCCAAGTCGGCCCAGCCGGCTGGGGAATTCTTTGGCTGCCCTTTCAGGCCGCCAGGCACGGCGATGACCTTGGTCTCATCAAGGAACTTGCCGGGCAATTGGATCCTAGCCTTCCTCAGGTTATCGCTTCCCCAGTCAATCCGCATGAAGCGGCAACCATCATCGCCTCTGCAAACGGACTGGTCGCCATGCGGCTTCACGCGCTAATCATGGGATTGAAAAGCGGCATCCCCACTCTGGCGATTGAATATGACGAAAAACTTGCCGCTGTGTCTGAAGCCGCGCATCTTGCCAAAAATCTGCGCCTACGCTTGGGGGACCCGCCCGCACGCTACCTGGACGGGGTCGCTAACCTGATCAGCATAACCACGCCCGTTTCAGAGCCCGCCTCCGCCTCTCTCGAGCAGCTTGTCAATGGCGCCGAAGACGGGGTGCGCGCGTTACTTGCCGCCATCCGCAAGTTGCCGGCTCATGCCGAAAACCGCGATTGGCAAGCTCCACAGCAGGATTGGATGTTGCAATGGTTCGCCGAGCGGCTCGAACATGACGCCGTTCTCATCGCCGATCTGATGCGGGAGAATGCATCCCTAGCTCATAAGTTAAAACCCTTTGGCCCGCTGGCCCGTGCACTGGAGATTTTGCGCAATGACGGAGCCATGGTTTTGCTGGCCAAGCTCTCTCGTGTATTGGCAAGGCACGGCATCCACCCATTGCTTAGAAAACACGCCTTTTTTAGGCTCCGGAAAATACTGGAGGCACACCCGGGTCATATCCCGATAGTTTTTCCGCCCATAGTGGCGTGGAACCTTCCTCTCTTCCAGCGTCCCCATCATCTGGCAAAGGAGTTGGCTGCGCGCGGATATCTATATTTTTTCTGCGTACCCGTTAGCAGCCGGGATCGAGTTCTGACATTCGATGAAGCGGCGCCTGGCTGCTTCATCACGCCTTATTTCGAATTACTGGAGGACTTGCCGGGGAAAATCGTTCATCTGTACTCGACAGACAATATCCACAGCCTGGATTGGATACGTAGCCGCCTAGCGCAAGGCGACCGTGTCTTGTACGAGTATGTAGATGAAATACATGAGGACATTTCCGGTCGCAGCATTCCTCGGCATATCTGGGATAAGCACAACTACCTTCTGCGCAATGAGGAAGTCGCCAGCATCGCCACGGCAGACAAGCTATACCAGGAGATTCGTAAGGTGCGCGCCCATAACTGCGCGCTGGTCACCAATGGGGTGGACGTTGCTCATTTCAGTGTCGAACGGGATGAATATCCAATTCCTGCTGAAATGCAACCCATTGTGTCCAGAGGCAAGCCAGTAATCGGATATTTTGGTGCGCTTGCGAAATGGTTCGATTACGACCTGGTAGCCGCTCTGGCCACTGAGCGACCCGAGTACGAGATCGTATTGATCGGACCGGACTACGATGGCTCTTTCCAAGCTCATCCAATTGGTCGCCTGCCTAATGTTTCCTTCCTCGGCGCGGTGGACTACGGGATGCTGCCTCGCTATGCATGCTGGTTTGATGTAGCAAGCATTCCGTTCCTCATCAACGAAATCACGGAATCCACTTCGCCCATCAAGCTGTTCGAGTACATGGCGCTGGGGCTTCCCGTCGTCACAACCGACATGCCTGAGTGCCGCAAATATGACTCGGTATTGATTGGAAAGGATTCAGCCGGGTTTATTGCACAGATCGATCATGCCCTTGTCCTGCGGGCCGATCCTGTCTATAAGCGGACGTTGCGCCGAGAAGCCGAAGAAAACTCATGGGCATCCAAGGCCGAAGCGCTCGTCGCCCTGCTGAAATCTGGTCAAGCTCGAGCCAAGTAATCCGCCAAGGCCGCAACGATCCGCTCTGCCGCACGGCCGTCTCCGTAAGGCGATCCGCCGCGCGACATGCGTTCGTACGCCTCGGAATTGGATAAAAGCTCTTCGGCGGCGTCGATGATCGAATCGCAAGAGGCGCCCACTAGTTTTGCGACACCGGACTCGACGGCCTCGGGGCGCTCCGTTTCCGACCGGAGGACCAAAACCGGCCTCCCCAGCGCCGGGGCCTCTTCCTGAATGCCGCCTGAATCTGTCAGCACAAATTCAGCCGCTTGCAGCAGCGCGACTAGCCGCCTATAGTCGAGCGGATCACACAGGGTCACTTGCGGATTATCGGCAAATGCCTCATGGGCGGAACCTCTGACGTTCGGATTCGGATGCACTGGATAGACAATATGGATTTCTGGATGGCGCCGGGTCAGAGTCTGCACGGCCCGGAACACCTCGCTCATCGGTGCGCCAAAATTTTCCCGGCGATGGGCAGTCAGGAGGATAAGTCGACTGCCGACGGGCAACTGCAAGCCGTGCTCGGGCTTTTGCGCCGCCACCGTCATCAAGGAGTCGATGACGGTATTCCCGGTAAGATGGATCGATTCAGCCGGGTGGCCGTCTGCCAATAACGTCATTCTTGCTCGCTCGGTGGGCGCAAAGTGCAGGCTGGCGAGACGTCCGGCCAAAACACGATTCATTTCCTCGGGGAATGGCTTGTTGATGTCCCCGGTGCGCAAACCTGCCTCCACGTGGGCGAAAGGAATCCGGCGGTAAAAACAGGTTAGCGCCGAAGCAAAAACCGTTGTTGTATCGCCTTGTGCAATCACCATCTTTGGCCGCTCGTTCTCAAGCAGCGTGTCGATGCCAGTCAGCAAGCGTGCAGTCAGTTCCGACAACGTCTGGTTAGGGCGCATTGCATCGAGATCGAAATCGGGAGCAATGCCAAAGATGCGCAAAGCCTCGTCGAGCATCTCACGATGCTGCGCAGTAGCGCAGACGCCAACTTCCGCCCAGGAAGTTTTTCGCAAGGCGAGAATCACCGGGGCCATTTTTATCGCTTCAGGACGCGTGCCTACCACGCACAAGATTTTCGGCTTCATTCAGGCAGTCTTTCGATCAAAGCGACCAATTCCCTTACTCGCGCTTGCCAAGTATTTTGTGCAGCAAATTCCTTGCGCGCACTCTGACGTCCAGCATCGGTTTCTGCTAACGACTTTTCGACCTGCGCAATGAATTCATCATGGGTCGTCGCGCAGGCTGCCAAATCGCCAAATTGCATCAACTCCGGGAGCGCAATCGATACAACCGGTTTCCCTGCCGCCAAATACTCGTAAACCTTGACCGGATTGGTCGCCAGCGTCAGCGGCGTGACGCGAAACGGCAGCAGGCAGACATCCATGCCGTAAAGATAAAACGGCAGCGACGTGTAGCCGACCTCGCCGGTGAGCTGCACGTTGGGCAGCGCCGCCAGCCGCTGTCGCACCCCTCCTTCGTCGGCGCCAACCAGCAGCAGCAGGCAGTCAGGAAAATGCCGCGCCAGCTTTTCGAGCAACTCGACATCCATCCATTCGGCAATCGCCCCGTAGTAGCCAATGACCCGCCGGCCTTGGGGATCGCGGAATCTCGTTGCGGGCTCGGCGGCGAAAAAGCCGGCTTCGGCCGCATTGCGAATCACTGTGACTCGCGGGTTATGGGTTGCTGCAATATCGTGCAGCCGCTGCGACGTCGTTACGACGGCTTCGGCCTCCTTGAACAGCAAGACCTCGGCGGCGGTGATTTCTTCGCCGGTGTTGGCAAAGCCGCCATGATGATCCATGCAATCGTAGATCATTCGGCTGTTTGGCAGCTTGCGGGCAAGCGTGTGCCAGTAAGGATGCTGGACCAGGGAAACGATGCCCCGACTTTCCGTCCACTCGAGGAGTTTCGCCAGACTCTCCTTGAGGCGGCGCAAATCGTCGTTTGCGGGCGGGGCCGCATAAACGGGCGGACGCCCCCTGAGATGGAAGCGAACGCTGTACAGCCGCCCGTCATCGTCCATGCGTTCCAATTCAAAGCCTGGGCGACGGGTATTGATGAAGGAGGTCGATACATAGAAGACGCGATGACCCGCAGCAGCCAATCCACGAGCGAGATGTTGCGGCCGCTGGAAGCGCAGTCGCCAATCGATGACGCCCCACACGATGATGTCGGGTTTCTCCTGCGGCGGCAAATCCGGCAGCGGATCGCCATAAAACGGCCGAATCCGCTTCGTCTGCCACTCCTTCTCCCGCAGATAGGCCGTATGGACGACGCTCCCCCGGATGAAGGGAAGAATCGGTTCAAGGATCAACACCGTGAGTCGCCATCGATTGTGATCCGATAGGGGCAGCGCCTGCCAGCAGCGCTTCAATACCCTCAGGGCGTTCATTTCACCTCCGGCAATCCGTGTTGGAAAATCATCCGCACCCACTGCTGTCCGGCCTACGACTTCAGACGTCGTCATCACGGACCGCACGGCAAATCCTTGAGCGCACCCAGCGGCAGCGCGCTGACCTTGTCGGCCAGAGACCATGGCGGGCCATCGCGGTGCTTGCCCTTGGTTGGTCATGCTTGTTAACCCACTCTCGGCAGCCCATGCTTCACCAGCATTTTCAGCTTATACGGCGCCCAGTCGAACACCGCGAAAAAGTCGACGCCGGCGAGACGGCGTCTTGCCTGC
>OGCL01001614.1_pt1 | contig 18299 bp, 17 predicted proteins | sample 1570041 | NCBI WGS metagenome assembly OGCL01 (sample SAMN06266162, study PRJEB24511) | hot springs metagenome | isolation source: Hot spring water | place: South Africa: Limpopo | collected 2015-06-22
CGACTTTTTGCAAGGTTGCTTCACTGATGGTACGGCTGCCCATTTTACCAAAATAACCACCGTCGGCCGAGTCGTCTTCGTAGACCATCACGCCCATCGCATCGCTCATGCCAAACTTAGTCACCATCGCCCGCGCCATTTTGGTGGCGCGCTCAAAGTCATTCGACGCGCCAGTTGATTGCTGATTGATAAACACCTCCTCAGCAATCCGGCCACCAAACAAAATCGAAATTTCATTCAGCATTTTGTCTTTATAGTGACTAATCCGGTCATGCTCTGGCAACTGCCACGTCAAACCCAGTGCCCAACCACGCGGCATAATGGTGACTTTATGCACGGGGTCAGTATTTGGCAGCAATTCAGCAACCAAGGCATGCCCTGCTTCGTGATACGCCGTCGCCCGACGCTCTTCGTCACGCAGCACCATCGACTTACGCTCAGGCCCCATAAAGATCTTGTCTTTGGCATCTTCAAAGTCATTCATATCGACAGTGTTTTTGTTACGACGTGCCGCAAACAGTGCTGCTTCATTGACCAAATTGGCCAGATCTGCGCCGCTAAAACCCGGTGTACCACGCGCCAACACGTCAGTTTTAACCTCAGTCACTGATGGCAATTTTTTCATATGCACATCAAGGATTTGCTCACGGCCTTTCATGTCTGGTAGACCTACGGCAACTTGGCGGTCAAACCGACCTGGCCGCAGCAAGGCTTTATCCAGCACATCGACACGGTTAGTGGCCGCAATCACAATGATGCCTTCCGACCCTTCAAAACCGTCCATCTCAACCAGCATTTGGTTTAAGGTTTGCTCACGCTCGTCGTGACCGCCGCCCATGCCTGAACCACGATGCCGACCGACTGCATCAATCTCATCAATAAAAATGATGCACGGCGCATGCCGCTTGGCTTGGTCGAACATGTCGCGTACCCGCGATGCGCCCACGCCGACAAACATTTCAACAAAATCCGAGCCCGATATCGAGAAGAACGGTACTTTGGCTTCGCCAGCGATGGCTTTAGCCAGCAAGGTTTTACCCGTGCCTGGAGGACCGACCATCAGCACACCGCGTGGAATCTGCGCACCTAAGCGCTTGAATTTGGCTGGATCACGCAGAAAATCGACAATCTCAGTCACTTCTTGCTTGGCTTCATCACATCCAGCCACATCAGCAAAGCCCAGCTTGATTTGGTCATCGGTGAGCATTTTGGCTTTGGACTTACCAAAGCTCATTGGGCCACCCTTACCACCTGCACCACCGCCCTGCATGTTGCGCATAAAGAACATGAAAATCAAAATGATCAACAGAATCGGGAAGCTGGCAATTAATAGCTGCATCAACAGCCCTTGACGACGTGCTGGCGTACCTTCGATTTCCACCCCTTTGGCGGTCAACTTCGGCATCAACGTCTCGTCAATCACCGCCGGACGTACAGTTTCAAACTGCGAGCCGTTGGCTTTTTCGCCGGTGATTCGCTCAGCATCAATTTTGACGGTTTTCACTTGACCAGCATCAACAGCGGCGACGAACTGCGAATAGTTCATCACGTCTGGCTTGTTCCGGCTTTCAAAGTTACTGAACACCAATACCAGAACACCGATGATGACCAGCCACAACACTGTGTTCTTGACGAGATCGCTCACAAGGCTCACTTCCCATTTTCTTAAAGGCCGCACGGCAACCGAACGCCATTGCCGTCATCCGGCAACCCGACAGGCGCAGCCATGCCTATCGGCGATTGATTGAGGCCGATTATACCACCTCAGGCTCATGTTACCCTCGACCCACAGCCATACTGCGTTCACGAGGCTTGTACAAAAACTGTTAGCGCAGATTGTCGCATTCGTAGCGACTGCAACATGCAGCTAGACTAAATATACTAACACGCTGGCAAAATCCGTCGAGTGCTTACACACCGATTTCGGCAGCCAAAACGTTGTTTTTGCGTGACTGTGCGAGCAAATACATCTCACGCGAACGCGCCCGCGATGCCTCAGGCTTGATGCTCTTAATCACGCTAAACTGGGTCAAAATCGACTTACGATATTCATCGTAGCCTTCACCCTGAAACGTCTTGACCAAAAACTGACCCTTCGGCGACAACACTCGTGCTGCAAAATCCAACGCCAACTCGCACAGATACATCATGCGCGGCTGATCCACCGCTGGATTACCTGATGTATTGGGGGCCATATCACAAATTACAAGGTCAACTTGTCGGCCATCCAAAATCGTCAGCAACTGATCAAACACTTCCTGCTCACGAAAATCACCCTGCAAAAACGTCACATCCGGTAGCGCATCCATCGGCAAAATATCTGAAGCGATCACTAGACCATTAGAACCAACCAATCGACCCGCGATCTGTGACCAGCTCCCCGGTGCTGCACCGAGATCAACCACGGTGCTACCGCTTTTGATCAGCTTATATTTGTCATTAATTTCCAGTAATTTATAGGCCGCCCGCGCCCGATAACCGTCTTTTTGCGCACGTTTGACAAACGGATCATCCAAATGCTCACGCATCCAGTCGCGGCTGCTTTTGGAGAGTTTTTTATTGGTAATGCGGGTGGCCATTGACGATAATCCTGCGTTGAATCGGCAGATATTCTACGGCAAAAGCCGATCATCTGTTGCAATCATCTGTGTCTAAATACGTTACACTAGGCGACTCTGTGCTTTTATTTGTTTTAGGAAGTTTCATGGCCACATCGTCCAGCCCAAGCCTGTCCATTCAAGAACGCAAACGCCTCCGTCGCATTGGACATGCGTTGAATCCGGTGGTGATGCTGGGCAATAACGGCCTGAGCGAAGCGGTGATCGAAGAAACCCAACGCGCCTTGAACGATCATGAACTGATTAAAGTCAAAATACTGGGCGAAGATCGTGAAGCGCGTGCTGCGATGATCGAGAGCCTCGCCGAAACAGCACAAGCACAAGTGGTGCAAAAAATCGGCAAAATTGTGCTGCTGTTTAAAAAGGCCGCCAAACCGAATCCAAACTTGTCAAATCTGGTGCGGTTTGCGCATCTGAGTGACTAAGACCATTTTGCTCAAATAAAATAACATTCCTAATACCCCTCACCCCAACCCTCTCCCCGAAAGGGAGAGGGAGTCCCTTCTCCCTTTCGGGGAGAAGGTTAGGATGAGGGGGAAATTAAGCTAGGTTTACTAAATGAATTGGTATAACAGAAAAATCTACCCAAACCGCACTGGCGGCCGCCCCTCTTCCTCGACGATCTGCCGCGCCACAAACAAAATCAACTGCCGTAGCCAGCGATGTGCCGGATGATGATGCAACAACGGACACCACGCCATTTTCAACTCAAATTCAGGGATATAAAACGGCGGTTCTTTGATAATAATTTTATCGTTTTGCGCTTGCATCTGTGCGACTCGAGTCGGCAAAGTCGCTACTAGATCGACATTGGCGGCCAGTAACGCGGGCATCTGATAATGACGGGTAAAAATACTAATTTTACGTTTTTGACCGATCCGATCTAACGCCTGATCAATCCAACCCAAGCCACCTGATTTATCCGGATTGACCCCAAAACCCACGCCCATGCCAGTCTTAGACACCCAAATATGCTGCGCTTCGAGATAATTTTTCAGATTAAACTGCTGCACAATCGGGCTATTGGCACTCAATAAACAACTAAAACTATCGCGCCACACCAATACCTGATGAAACGACTGCGGAATCTCATTAAACCGATTAATCGCCAAATCAACCTTGCCCTGCTCCATGTCACGATACGACACATCACTTGGCGTCAAAAAATCCAGCACCACATTCGGGGCTTCAGAGCGCATCGCCTTAACCAAGCGTGGCACCAGCGTCGCTTCAGCATAATCCGAAGTCATGATGCGAAACACCCGTGTACTGGTATACGGCCGAAACTCGGTACGCGGCTCCAGAATCTGCGATAGATCGGCCAGCACCTCATGAATGTGCGGCTGTAATTCCAAGGCACGCTCAGTCGGGGTCATGCCCTCGCTTGAACGGATCAACAACGGATCATTAAATAACGTGCGCAAACGGCGCAAAATATTACTCATGGCTGGCTGCGTCACGCCCAACTGCTCAGCGGCGCGGGTCACGTTTTTCTCGCGCAGCAGCACATCGAGATAGATCAGCAGATTAAGATCGACCCGTTCAAGATTCATATCATAAAAACCAAAAATACAGCCAATAAATCAGCTAAATTATGACACAAATCAACTGGGCAAAATAGCCAAACGCTGGCAATATCGTGAACGGTGCATCTACAACATGCCGCCAACTTGCATTTTTTAAATAAATACCGAAGATAAGCTTGATAAATTGGCTAAATTATCCCACAAACTTTAGACTGCGACCACTGTATAAGGTCGTATTGGTTCGTTCGATCAAACAATCGACCCGCGTCATCCTCTTCACTCTACGACAGGACAACGTCATGGCAACTTATCAAACAGCGGTTGATGCCATCCGCGAGTTAAAAGCAAAGTTCGGCAACACATGGTGCGACATCAGCCCTGAAGATGCTGCGCGCATGCAAATGCAAAACCGCTTCAAAACCGGTCTAGACATCGCCAAGTACACCGCTGCCATCATGCGTCAAGACATGGCTGAATACGATGCCGACAGCAGCAAATACACCCAATCACTGGGTTGCTGGCACGGTTTTATCGCCCAGCAAAAAATGATAGCCAACAAAAAATACTTTGGCACCACCAGCAAAAAATACATCTACCTGTCAGGTTGGATGGTTGCTGCACTGCGTTCAGAGTTTGGCCCACTGCCAGACCAATCGATGCACGAAAAAACTTCGGTTGCTGCGTTGATCGAAGAGATCTACACCTTCTTGCGTCAAGCTGACGCCAAAGAAATGAACGACCTGTTCCGTGCGCTGAAAAAAGCCAACGAAGCTGGTGACACTGCCAAAGCAGCCGAAATCACTGCACAAATCGACGGTTTCCAAACCCACGTTGTGCCAATCATTGCTGACATCGATGCCGGTTTCGGTAACGAAGAAGCTACCTACCTGCTCGCTAAGAAAATGATCGAAGCCGGTGCGTGTGCCCTGCAGATCGAAAACCAAGTGTCTGACGCGAAGCAATGTGGTCACCAAGCCGGTAAAGTCACCGTGCCACACGAAGACTTCATCGCCAAAATCCACGCACTGCGTTATGCATTCTTGGAAATGGGCGTAGACGACGGCGTGATCGTTGCACGTACCGACTCTGAAGGCGCTGACCTGACCCAGAAAATCCCAGTGGTTAAAGAAGCTGGCGACATCGCATCTCAGTACATCAGCTACTTGGAAACCAGCGAAATCGACATCGCTGACGCACAAGAAGACGAAATCCTGATCAAGCGTAACGGAAAGCTGCATCGTCCAAAGCGTCTGGCTTCTGGCCTGTATCAGTTCCGTGCTGACACCCAGATCGACCGCGTTGTTCTGGACTGTGTATCAAGCCTGCAAAACGGTGCTGACCTGCTGTGGATCGAAACTGCAACACCAAACGTTGCTGAAATCGCTCACATGGTCAACCGTGTTCGTGAAACCATCCCGAATGCCAAGCTGGTATACAACAACAGCCCATCATTCAACTGGACACTGAACTTCCGTCAGCAAGCGTATGACCGTTGGGTCGCTGAAGGCAAAGACGTATCTGCATACGACCGCGCCAAGCTGATGAGTGCTGAGTACGACGCAACCGAACTGGCTGCTGATGCTGATGCCAAAATCCGTACCTTCCAAGCTGACGCAGCACGTGAAGCTGGTGTGTTCCATCACCTGATCACTCTGCCGACTTACCACACTGCTGCGCTGTCAACTCACGAGTTGGCATCTGGCTACTTTGGTAGCGAAGGCATGTTGGCCTATGTTGCTGGCGTACAACGTAAAGAAATCCGTCAAGGTATCGCTTGCGTTAAACACCAAGCGATGGCCGGTTCGGACATCGGTGATGATCACAAAGAGATCTTCGCTGGCGACAACGCGCTGAAAGCTGGCGACGACAGCAAAAACACCATGAACCAATTCGGTGGCTAATCCCCGCTGATTGAGTCAGAAGAACCCCGCGCAAGCGGGGTTTTTTGTGTAATATCACTTCGTCTATTTAATCTCACCGTACATACCCGTGCTGATCAATAATTCCCATATTTTTTTCATGCTCATACCTGTTTCTTGATTTACAAACAGAGATGATCGCTTGCCGTGAGGCTGACCAAGAAAGCAAGGACGCATCGAGTCCCAAGACTCAGCGCGTTGCGCCCAATAACGGCAAGGCAGCTCTTTTTCTAGCATTAAAGGCACAGCAACAGATGCAGGAATGGTTCCATCATCTAAGAAATCCTCATATAGCTCACATGTAACCAAGATAGGTATTGTATTAGGGTGATAAAGACTAATATCCAATACCTCCGCATTAATACGTGCACCTGATGTTGCAAACTTCTGAGATTTCTTAATTTTATCAATGGAATTAACAACCTCATTTGCGTCCTCTCTATAAGGACAGGTTATAAAGCCTCCTACAAAAAATCGAGTGTGATCTAGGCCTTCGTACCCACATTCACGACTAGGCCATAGTGTTGGATTTCTATCATCAGAATGGCTTACCAATGGATGCCAACTTGGATAACCATCAACCACATGTCCTAAGTTTTTTTCTTGCACAAGCTCACGCAATGCTTCTTTTATATTAGCTTTTTTCTGAGCATCAAATTCAGTCGAACGAGTAAAGTAATTCTCAACCTCTTCATAGCCCTGACGGGCTGCTTCATCTGCACGGAACGCCATATTTTTTCACCTGACAACAAGGATGGTTATAAAAATATAAATTATTTGTGCGCAAAAATCAAATTCTACGCATTAAATAATAATTTCATGCACAAGCGAACTAAATATATAAAAATATTCCTCCAACCAAAGACAAACTACCGCAAAACCCTTACTCTCGGCCACAATTTTGATTGGATCACGGACGCATTCATGCTACGCCAAACCCTCGCCCAAAAAACCCTCGAGTCACTCGGCTGGACATTTAACAACCGACTACCGGATGACGTGCCACAGTGCGTCATGATCGCCGCACCACACACCAGTAACTGGGATTCGCTGTATACCAAGCTGGCGTTTATCGTGATGAACATTCCAGTCAAAATCACCATCAAAGACAGCTACATGAAGCCACCATTTGGGGTCTTCGTGCGGGCGATGGGCGGCATCGGCATTGATCGCAGTCCGCGTCAAGCCGGAGAAGAACGCCCTAGTATGGTACAAGCGATGGCGGATCTATTTAAAACCCATCCGCGTCTGGTCATGCTGGTCACGCCTGAAGGCACGCGCTCGCTACAAACCGAGTGGAAAAGCGGCTTTTATCATGTTGCGGTCACGGCGGGTGTACCGATTGCGCTGGCCTACCTCGACTATGCCAAAAAAGAAGCGGGCGTTGGCAAAATCGTCTACCCTTCTGGCGATATGCAGCACGACATGCGCGAGATCATGCAGTTTTATGCAGAGATTCAGGGCAAACATCCCGAAAATTTTAGCATCGACCAACGCTATCATGATCCATCATGATGGCCGTTTAGCGATTTTGGCACATAAGCTGCTAGTTCATCTGCGTGGTAGATGAGGTCGCATCTCGTTGGCTTGAAACGAGTCACTCGATCCCCATAACTGCACTAGCAAAAATCCTGCTATGCTCGGCACAACTTTTTTGAGAGATTTTTTAACCATCATGAATAGACGACCGCGTTCAAGGCTTCCTATGGCCGTGACGCTTGCTGCCTTGCTGCTTGCAACCAGCACTGTATTTGCTGCCGCTACTGGCAATCTTGTAGACCCGATCAATGATGCCGCCACGCAAGCGGATGTGATGATTTTAATTTTAGTGGTGGTTGCTGCATTACTGATTTCGTTTTTATGCTCCTTGGCTGAAGCCACTCTACTGAGTATTACACCCTCGTATATCGCTGATCTTGGCGAAAAAGACCCAAAGAAAGCCGAAATTTTAAAATCGCTAAAAGAAGACAATATTGACCGCTCACTGGCTGCGATTCTCACACTCAATACCGTTGCCCATACCGTCGGTGCGATTGTCTCTGGTGCGAAGGCGACGGTGGTCTTCGGTAGCGCGTGGTTTGGCGTGTTCTCTGCCGTCATGACGCTGCTGATTTTGTTTTTATCTGAGATTTTACCGAAAACCCTCGGTGCAATCTTGTGGCGCAAGTTGACCGGCTTTACCGCGCTATTTGTACAGACGATTACCATCGCACTCTACCCATTGATCTGGGTTTCCGAAAAATTCACCAAGCTGGTTGCACGCGGCCACGATGTGCATGTGTTTAGCCGTGATGAGTTTGTGGCAATGGCAGGCATCGGGCAAGAATCTGGTCATATTAATGAGCGGGAATCTCAAATCATTCGCAACCTGTTTCGGTTCAGTGGCTTACGCGCACAAGACATCATGACCCCGCGTACTGTGATTGCCGCACTAGACGAAACACTGACGGTTTCGCAAGCCTTGGCACTTAAGGGCGATACGCCGTTTTCACGGATTCCACTGTACAGCGGAGATATTCACACCATTACTGGCTTTATTTTAAAAAACGAAATGTTACTGTCGGTTGCCCGCGATCAATTGGACGTGCCACTCACGCAGTTCCGCCGCGAAATCATGACCATTACCCGCAGTATTTCGCTGTCGAAGCTGCTGGATTTGTTCTTAAATAACCGTCAGCACATCGCCTTGGTGGTCGGTGAATATGGCGAAACCAAAGGCATCGTGACGCTGGAGGACGTGCTGGAAACCCTACTCGGCATGGAAATCATGGATGAAGTGGACAAAGTCGAAGACATGCAATTGCTGGCACGGCAGCAGTGGGAAAAACGTGCTTTGGCACTCGGTATTGATCTGGACTTACTCTATCGTAAAGAAGACGCTGATCCCGATGAAAAAATTGCTGAACCGTCAGAGCGCACGATTCAGTAGTGATTACACCAACGTCAGCACATCAATGCGTGGCGGCATACAAAACCGAACCGGCAAGCCCACCAAGCCGGTTCCGGCGGTAACAAACAACTCTGCGGTCGGCAGGCTGTAACGCCCTTCGATACAGCCCAGCTTGGACTCTTTCCGCAATATCCATGCGGTCAGATACGGTAGACGCACCTGCCCACCGTGGGTATGCCCTGCCAGCAACAGCGGGCGATGCGGCATCGATGGGACTAAATCCGCTGTATCGGGATTATGTGCCATGATCAGCCATGGCTTATCCTGCGGCAGTAAATTTAATGCCGTCAGATCCGCTTTGCCTGCCCATAAATCACCCGTACCCAGCAAGCGGACTTCGGCTAGGTCGATGATCTGGCCTTCGATATCCATAATGCCGACCGCTTTTAGCGCAGCTTGTAACGCCGCTTGCAACGGTGGGCCGGGCACTTCTTCGTCATGGTTGCCCAGTACGGAGTATGCTGGCGCAGCAATATCCGCCAAAGCCGCCAGTTGCACTGTCAGGTCGGTTTGGTTCGGCTCATACGTCCAGTCGCCCGCAAACAGCACCAGATCCGGCTGCGCAGCGTTAATCGTTTGGGTGATTTTTTGCAGTTGACGAGGTTGCCCCGAAAACAGCCCGATATGCACATCCGCCACCAACACCACGGTCAGTGGTCGCTGTAAACGCTGCGGCGCGTCGAGTTGAATCGTTGTGTGTTGGGTTAATAGTCGGTTTGGTTCAATAAAGCGGCTGTACAACATTAGTAGCGCAAATAACAGCAGCGGCACGCCCAACAGCAACGAACGTTGACCACTGGCCATCAGCCAGACTTGCTCGAACGCCAGTAAGAAAAACAGATAAAAACCATAATAAATCGACAATTGCAGCAGGCTTTTGCCACGATTGTACGTATTACAGTGCTGTAAACGATATAACGTGATCAGCAACACCCATGCAGCAGTGAGCCAGTAGCCAATCTGTATCATCTGGTTGATTGCATCAATACCAAACATCTGGCCGTCAAACATGTATGTGACCCATCACGCCGCGCTCACCTGTGCCGATTCATCAAAGCAATCGACAGATGATACGACGTGACGATGCTGCAATCACGGCCACGCTACAGTTTTACCGCACAGTCTGCACAAAGCTGCGGTTTTATAATTGTGGCTTTAAAGCCGCGACTTACTTGACCAACAGCTTCGCGTGCAAGGTTGCCAGCCCATCACGCATGTGTTGTTGCAATAGATTGGTCAAGCTATGCACATCGTGATCGACGGTGCTAATCTCCGGCAAGACCATCACATGCGCTGTCACTGCCGGATGCGCCAACACCTGCTTCAGGTGCTCAGCAAAACTAATCTCACCAATAAACGGAATCACCAAATCAAGGGTGCATTGTGACGTCACATAACACAACAATACCGGCTGTACAGAGGTCTGCGTATCAATCGCCGATTGCAACAAGCGACCATGTAGACGACGCACTTGTTTGCCATCGGTGGTGGTGGCTTCTGGAAAAAAGAGAATCGGTAGTTTTTGCTGTAAAAAGCCCGTAATTTGCTGCCGAACTTTGTCTGAGTCGCCTGAACCGCGCTGAATAAATAACGTGCCGCCCGCCCGCGCTAAACGTCCCATCAGTGGCCAATTTGCCACTTCCGCCTTGGATAAAAAAAACACCCGCGTCAATGAGCCAATCACCGGAATATCAATCCATGAAATGTGATTGCTGACCCACAGCGCATGCTCACGTGGCATGACCCCATGTACCTGCACCGTCACGCCGAGGCTTTTACACATGCGTTTACAAAATTGTTGGGTCAAGGCTGGATGATGCGGCTGGTTCGGCTTAAACATCGCACCTGAAGTAAATGCCATCCCAAACCCATGTCCAATCGTGGCCAGCATGCCGAACCCACGCCCGATGATGTTGATTTTTTGCTTAGCCTGTTGCGGGAAAGAACGCACACTGGGATCTTGAATTGCCGTCATCTGTATCTGCTCATGCTGGAGACTCTGGCTCAGTATACCCAAGCCACGCCAAACGCCAATCACTGGATGTTGATCAAACGCACTTCCACCTGACCAACTGTGCCTAAACCATCGACTGCGTACCCCGTCGAATGGCTTAAACATCCGCAGGCTGACCAAAATGCTCCAAATAACGTGTATCCATCTGCGCCAACGGTAGCCAGATCAACACATCGGCACAGTGAAATACCGGATCGAAACAGGCAAACTGGCCGACTTTGGCATTCATACGCAAATAGGCTTTGAGGAGCGGCGGCAAAATTGGATCGCGACTCAGCGCGGTAGTCGGTAGGTAGCGTTTGGGACGTACCAGAATACTCAGCCGCTGTGACTCCGGCAAGCGATTCAGCCAGCCTTGACAATCACCGACCCCAAGCGGAATCGACGCACAGCCCATCAACACATCAATTTTCCAAGAGTTGACCACCTGCCCAATGCCTTGCCACAGCATATTGATCGCGGCCATTGAGCGATAGTCAGGATGCACACACGTGCGCCCCAGTTCTAAGATATTGCCGTGCGCACTGGTCAGCAACTGTTCTAAGTTAAATTCTTGCTGACTGTAAAATCCACCCGCCAGCCGCGCCCGATGCTGGTCGAGCAAACGGGTGGTGGCGATCAGTTTATCGCCGTCAAACACCAACAAATGTGCGCAGTAGGCATCTAAACGCTCTTCGTCAATGTCGTTTTTAAAGCTCATGGCAAACTCTTCGCCGAACACTTGCGCCCGCAGTCGTTGTGCCGCACGGACATCCAGCACCCCCGCCGCCAAGCGCACGCTGAGATCACGGCTGCGCTGCTGCACAGGCAAGCTGGGTCGCTGCCGTGTGTGCTGCATCGGTGTGGAACGCGCCATCTCACCGTTGTAGAGGCTAGATGGTTTGGTTTCAATTTTGGACTCTGATGCTGAACCAGATGACTGCGGAAGATGTGACATGTGACAAACTCGTTTTTTATACGCTGACCGACACTGTAATGGTCATGCTTGGCGGGTCGATGACAGTTTTTTGACATTCGAGTGACAATATCCTGCCGCAATTTCGCCAACACACAAAACCACGCAGACGACGCATAAAATCCGCTATCATTTCACCATGCTGGTTACAGCACTTTTACTGCTTGCCTGAGGATTGCAAACACTTGGAATTATTTGAACGCCACCAAGGTGGGGAACGTGCGCTACTGGTACACATGAGTATTCGGCAGCTTGAAGAGCTCGATGTGGAAGAGTTCAGACTACTGGCACAATCGGCCGGTGCAACGATCATTGACTTGATCACCGGCACACGCCCAAAACCCGATGCCAAGCTGTTTATTGGCTCAGGCAAAGCCGAGGAAGTCGCCGAACGGGTCAAAGCCGATGACATCGACCTAGTGATTTTTGATCACACCTTGAGCCCTGCGCAAGAGCGCAATCTGGAGCGGCTGTTTGAATGTCGGGTGATTGACCGCACTGGCCTGATTTTGGATATTTTTGCCCAGCGTGCGCGGACATTTGAAGGCAAGCTACAAGTCGAACTCGCTCAGCTCGACCACTTGGCCTCGCGCTTGGTACGCGGTTGGACGCACTTGGAGCGACAAAAAGGCGGTATTGGTCTACGCGGCCCCGGTGAAACCCAGCTCGAAACCGACCGGCGCTTACTACAAATTCGCGTCACCCAACTGAAAGACCGACTCGAAAAAGTCAGACAAACCCGCCAGCAAGGCCGTGCGGCTCGCCAAAAAGCCGCGATTCCAACCGTGTCACTGGTCGGCTATACCAACGCTGGTAAATCCACTTTATTCAATCGTTTGGCCGACAGTGATGTGTACGCTGCTGACCAACTGTTTGCCACGCTTGACCCGACGCTGCGCCGCTTAGAGTGGACAGGGCTGGGTCGTTTGGTGTTGGCCGATACGGTCGGTTTTGTGCGGCATTTGCCACACGCATTGGTCGATGCCTTTCGCGCTACGCTGGAAGAAACCCTCGAAGCCGATCTGCTGCTGCATGTGATTGATGCCAGTAGCCCCGAGATGCACGAACAAATCGACGCGGTGGACGCGGTGCTTAAAGAAATCGGCTGCGACGTGCCGATGCTGAAGGTGTATAACAAAATCGACCTGTCCGGTGATGCACCGTCGAGCCATGAACACGCCCCGAACCAACCGGATCGCGTGTATGTATCGGCGCATACCGGCGCGGGCTTGGATTTGTTGCGCGAAGCGGTGCAGATCTGTCTGTCCGGCCAACTGAATCGCTATGATCTGACCCTACCGCCGCAAGCCGGTAAGCTGCGCAACCAACTGTATCAGCTTGATGTGGTTGAACATGAAGCGCATCTGGACAATGGCGCGTGTACGCTATGCATCCGCTTACCACAAGATCGGGTCGCGCAACTGCTGGCACAGGCGCATCTGTCCGTCGATGATGTACTGCCTGCCGCGCAAGCACAACAATTTCATCGGGTGTTGGAAGCGTTTGAGCGAGACGACCCAGCCAAGAAATCCAGTAAAAAAGACGCTCTCGACTGGCCGGAAGATATTGGCACTGAGCCGATCACTGATCCTGATCATCCCCTTGATACAACACATTTGACTTCATGACTAATTCGATTGATTGGAAGGCGCTTGGCCTAACCTTGCTGTTGGTTGTGCTATTTCGTGAGGTGGCAGTGCTGCTGATGCAGCGGGTCGGCCACCCTGAACTGGGTAATTTGGTGGGACTGTTTGCCCTTCTCGCCTGCTTGCTGGTGTATCGGCGTTGGCGGGTGCTGTCACCGCGTCTGATTGATGCCAATACGCGCATCATGAAAGAAAGTGCGCTTGCGTTTTTGCCGATTGCGGCAGGTGCAGGAGTGATGATGGCGAGTCTTGGGCATGAGTTGGGCTGGTTTATTGTGGTGATGACCGTCAGTACGCTGCTGCCGTTGTGGGGCTATGCGTGGTTGTCGAAGCGTTGGTTATCTGCCCGCCCCACAAATGAGAACTAATTGATGCTGTGGTCGATTTTTGCGGGGTTGCTGCTGACACTGGCAGCGCATATTGCGGCACGGCTACTTGGTCAGCGTTTTCCCAAGCTGCCGGTGGTGGTGCTATCGGTCGGTTTTGTCATGCTGGCGTTGTGGCTGCTGCGTTGGCCGTATGCGGACTATTTTCAGTCGGTGGGTGAAATTTTTAATCACCTACTCGGTTATGTCACGGTGGCCTTGGCGATTCCACTGGCGGCGATGCGTTTTGACGATTTACCGCTGAAACGCTTGGGTAATTTGCTATTACTGGCAACGTTTACCGGTGCAGCATTACCTGTTGGTTTGGCATGGTTCGTCCATCTGTCCGAACCAACGATTTTGGCGTTTGCCACACGCGCAGTGACCACCCCGATTGCATTGAATATCGCTGGCCTGACGGATGCACCGCTGGCATTGGTCAGTATTATTGTGATTGTATCTGGCCTGATTGGGGCTGCGGCATCGCCACTACTGCTGCGCAATGTCCAAGATGAACGTGCTGTTGGACTGGCCTTGGGCTTGGCGGCACATGCGATTGGTACAGTCGAAGCATGGCAGCGTAGTCCTGTCGCTGGGCGTTATGCGGCATTTGGCATGGCGGTAAATGGTGTGATGACGGCGATTTGGCTACCAATTGTGTTTTATCTGTTTGGCTGGATGAAGTGACGTGCCAGCACGCCCACAAACTCGCACCAGACCCGTTAAACTGACGCGGCCACAACGGCGATTTGGTTTTGTATTGGGTTTGGTACTGCTGTTGTCTGGGCTGAGTCTTATACTGTCACCCTACTACTCAATTTGGACACTGAAAAAGCAACTCGGTTGGATTGACTCTGCTCAACGCATTGCCCCCAGCCAACTTGAACAAATTATCGCAAAACCCCTCTGGCAAAACTCTAAACCCACAACCGCCCCAAACATTCGCGGATATGGCAAAAATTATCTAAACAACATCTGGCCAGTCTTACAGCAACACACTGATCAGGCTAAATTTTTACAGTTACAACTTCAGTTTTATGCACAAGAGAACATTCAAACCGGCTACAGCGATTTTCCCAATCAGTTTCGGCTACAACTGGGTAAAACTCAGCAAATCGAGATGACCTTGCAACGCGATGGCCTGTGGTCGTGGTCGGTTTACGCGTTGTGTACCCGCGAGGCACAGCCGCTACTTGACCTAAACCACTGCCCGTCAGACAACCGATAAGCCAGTAACGCGCCACCCCAAACACAGCCGCCGTCTAACGCTAAAATGTGTGGATTTTCGATTTTGCCTTCTAATGCTGCCCAATGCCCAAACAAACGGCGACGGGGCTGCTTGTCACCGACCGCTATCTCAATTGACGACCAATCAAACCACGGCAAAAATCCCGCTGGCATTTCGGCATCCAACGAATCCTTAAAACTGAACTCTAACTGCCCTTCCGCTGTACATAATCGCATACGGGTCAAGTAGTTGGTAATCACCCGCAGTCGCGCCACGCCGCTCAGATCATCCTGCCACATATCCGGCGAGTCGCCATACATCTGCCCCAAAAACTGATCCAGCACCGACAAATCCGCTTGCAGCATCGCTTCCACTTCACCCGCGTACTTGGCAGCTTGCTCAACCGTCCAGATCGGCGGAATGCCTGCATGGGTCAGTACGGTATCTTCGGTTGGTAACAACAATAACGGCTGCCGACGTAGCCAATTCAGCAAAATTTCGGCATCTTCAGCATCAAAAATCGGCGCAGTCAGGTCTTTTTTACGCAACTTCGCCACGCCACGCCACACCGCCAGTAGGTTTAAATCGTGATTACCCAGTACGGTTTTGGCCGCACCGAGATCATTCAAGCGTTTAACTTCGCGCAAGGTGCTTAACGAGTCTTCACCACGCGCCACCAGATCACCGGTAAACCACAGACAATCTTGCGTTTCATCAAACTCTAACGCAACTTTCAACGCTTGCAACGCTGCAAAACAGCCCTGCAAGTCGCCGATGACGTATTGATGGCGGAAGGTTTGGTTTGACTCAATCATGACGTTGCCTTCTATCAAATACTTATCCGTTTCTCAGAGTAATTGGGTTCGCACAGGGATAGCGTGCTTGGAACTGTTTCTTGCGCAGCAGTGCTGCTCAGGATGGCGAGTCTTCCAAGCACAAAGGCTTTTGCTTACTTTTGGCCTGTCAAAAGTGAGGCCAGCCGCAGGCAAAAAATAAATTACCCCTAAGAGATAACAAACACAGCCCCTAAAAAGCTATGACTGCTCACCCACCGCATCACTGAGCGCCACAAACTGCGCAACGCTCAAAGTTTCTGGCCGCGCCATCGGATCAATCCCCGCCCGCGCAAAACCCGCATCGTCCAATTGACCTTTTAGGCTACTGCGCAAGGTTTTACGCCGCTGCGTAAACACATGCGCCACCAGCTGACTGAATTTTTTTTCGTTAACCGCCTGAATCGGCTTGTCGGTATATGGCTGCAAACGAAACACCGCACTGGTGATTTTCGGCGCAGGGATAAACGCCCCAGCCGGTACTTCAAACAAAAACGTCGGCTGACAAAAATACTGCATCATCACCGATAGACGACCATAGGTCTTGCTGTTTGGTGGTGCAACAATCCGATCAACCACTTCTTTTTGCAGCATAAAATGCATGTCTTGAATTTGACCATCATACTGCAACAGATGAAACAACAACGGCGTCGAAATGTTATACGGCAGATTACCGACCACACGCAGTCGCTGTTGTGGCTGACCTTGTGGCTGATTGTGCAATAGGCTCGGAAAGTCAAATCGCAGCGCATCCGCCTCGACGATGGTCAGCTTACTCGGATCAGACACCCGATTCGGCAATCCTGCTGCCAGATCACGGTCTAGCTCGACCACGGTCAAATGCTCGGCACGATTCAACAGTGGTGCAGTCAGTGCGCCAAGTCCAGGGCCAATCTCGACTAAAAAGTCACCGGCTTTGGGTGCAACGGCATTGACGATTTTTTCGATCACCCGCTGGTCGTGTAAAAAATTTTGACCAAAGCGTTTCCGCGCCTGATGTCCTGAACCGGCCAAACCCTGCTTAAAATCATGTGCGAAACCCTGATCGGGCTGCTGCTTACTCATGCAAAATTCCAAATCGATTAAAAAATGTCTGGCTGTGCGGTGACTGGTTTTGAGGTGGACTGTCGATCCGCCATATCGATTGCCAGCTCAAGCGCCACCGCCAAACTGTCTGGCTTGGCCTGTCCCGTACCGGCCAACGCCAACGCCGTACCATGATCGACCGACGTCCGAATAAACGGCAAACCCAACGTGATATTGACCGCTTCACCAAAACCCTGCGACTTTAACACAGGCAAGCCCTGATCGTGGTACATCGCCAGCACAGCATCCGCCGCCGCAACCACTTCAGGCCGAAACAAAGTATCCGCCGGCAACGCCACCCCAACACCATGCCCCGCCGCGCAATACTCGGCCAACACCGGATCAATCACTTCGATTTCTTCACGGCCTAAATGCCCCGACTCACCCGCGTGCGGATTTAACCCACAAACCAAAATCTTGGGTGCTGTAATGGCAAACTTAGATTTAAGATCGGCCAGTAAAATATCCAACACCTGTCGCAATAACGGCTGCGTGATCGCATCCGCTACCGCGCGTAATGGCAAATGCGTGGTTGCCAAAGCGACCCGTAGCTTGGGCGTTGCCAGCATCATCACCACGCGCGGTACACCGGCTTGTTCTTGAAAAAATTCGGTATGTCCACTAAAGGCAATGCCAGCGTCATTGATCACGGATTTTTGCACCGGTGCGGTGACAATACCCGCCGCCTGACCAGATAGACAGACCTCAGCAGCGCGGGTCAGTTGCGCTAAGACTTGCATGGCGTTTGCCACATCAAGCTGACCTGCAACGACTGGTCGAGCGACGGGCAGATGCTCCAGATACAATTGCCCAGCCGCAGATGGCTCAACCTGTCCGCAATAATCAGTCAACTGAACGGACAGACCCAATTGCTCCGCACGTTGTTGCAATGCATCACGATCGGCCAGCACCACAATCGGCCGCGACCATGTGCGCTTGGCCAGCATCAGACTGATGTCCATGCCAATCCCAGCCGGTTCGCCAGTCGTCAGATATAACGGCAGCATGAGAAAACGCTCACATCAATTCAACCAGTCACGATTATGAATGAAAAAACGACCCCAGATGGGATCGTTTTTAGTTGTGCGTGGTCAGTTTAATGACTTAGAAGTGATAGCCCACTTTTAAGCCAATTGCCAACGCATCATTATTTTCAAAG
>OGCL01001617.1_pt1 | contig 18288 bp, 14 predicted proteins | sample 1570041 | NCBI WGS metagenome assembly OGCL01 (sample SAMN06266162, study PRJEB24511) | hot springs metagenome | isolation source: Hot spring water | place: South Africa: Limpopo | collected 2015-06-22
TTTATTTTTTCTTTGTAAAAGAAATGTAATATTTATACTAAAAATTATTGGGTGTTTAACATATTACTTTGTCACAGTAAAGTGCAAATAATTTTTTACATTTAATGTAAATAAAAGTTACAACTAAAACTAACTTTATGCAGAGAAAGAAAGTTTTATACGTTTAAAATAAAAATAGTATTAACTTTTATTCCTTAATATTTGAAATATTATAGTCTTTAACCTTTAAAGTTTAAATTTTAACTTTTAAAATAAACACTTTTAAATTGAACGGTATATGATCTCCCCAAAGAGCATTTATACCATGGTGAAATGAGACATCTCCCAGTATGCACCAAACCTCCCGTGGTTCGGAAGCTAGAGCAAGTCCAACAGCTGTTCCAAGAGTACCATCAATGCCACTGACTCCACGATTTACGCTAACTTGATAGTTTTTCTTTTTTATTTCAAATAATTCATAAAAATAACGTATAGGCATGCTATTACCCAGATGTATGATGGTATTTTCTGGGATGACATCCATAATGGCCGAAACAGCGGAAATATCTCCAAATGATACTTCCGAAAGAAGGGTGTTTTTTCTTCTTCTAACTATCTGAGAAGAATCTTTCCAAAGGTCGCGGAATGCCTGTCTTTCTGCGTTTTTTAAAATTAATTTTTGGGGAGAGTAAGTCGCATGATATGGGTCGAATTTTACTACTTTAGATAGACAACCAAATTGATCGACACTCCTCCCGGCGGCATCTAAATGTATGTTCTGAACGTTTTTCAGGGATTTGAGATAATTTTTTAATTTTTTGCTAACGATATTCCCTCCCCAGGATATTATTAAACGGGGACTTAATTTTTCTTTTAATTCAGGTTTTGAGAAGGTGAGAATATCTTCGGCATTATAAATAATATCGGCATGTGTTTTTCTAAAGCTGGCAGGCTCTGCAACAATTGGTATATCATTATCATAAAGCCAGCTGAGAAAATCATCTGAATCATGGAGCTGGAAACTGAGATGGGTACCCGCAACAGCTAAAACTCTGTTTTCTTTGGAAATAATACCATCCAATAGGTCCGGTGAAGCATGTTTTAAGGGATTGATTTTTGTAATGAGCTGAGCCGCAACATCGTTTTGTGTTGTGAATAAAGGTTCATGAAGGTGAATATTTAAATGAACGGGAGAATTGGGGGGTTCATTGAGCTTATGAAGGGCTTCATTGACTAAGCGTATTGCGTAAGATCGGTTTATAGAAAAGTCTGATCCTTCTAATGTATAAGATGGAATGCCCCATGGAAGAAAAATCTGATCTTGAACTGTGGTTTGCCCTTCAAACTGGTGTAAAGAACTTTTAGGGCGATCTGCACTGATGATCAAAAGAGGAATGTCTGATTCACAAGCTTCGATGATTGACGGAGCGTAATTCAAAATGGCAGATCCGCTCGTACAAATTAAGATTGTAGGTTTTCCGCTTCCTTTTGTGTACCCGAGCGCTATAAAAGCTGATGCTCTTTCATCGTTAACTACATACATCCTGAATCTCCCGGATTGAGCAAAAGCAATAACAATAGGTGCTGAACGAGCCCCAGGTGAGATAAAAACCGTGTCAAGACCAAAATCCCCACACAATTCAGCCAGAGGTCTGATGTTATTGCTGTTCGTCATGAAATTTAGGTTCTTTGAAGGACTGATGCCGAAACCCTCATTTTTCTTCGGATTTCTAACCATTCCTCATCGCTGTTGCTTAGCGGGGTGATCCCAGCGCCAGCATACAGGAGAACTTCCTCAGGTAACACCTTAAAACATCGGATATTCACATATAATTTTGTGATTTTAGAGCTAACAAATCCCCAAAATCCTGTAAAAAGTTCGCGGGTATGTTTTTCGTGAGTTAGTATAAAATTTTTCGAAATCTCGACAGGTGTGCCACACACTGCTGGTGTGGGATGAAGTTCTAGGGCGTGCAGTAAAATTTCATTTCTTCTATAACTGGGCAGTTGACCACTAAAATCTGTACGCAGGTGTTCAATTAAGCCATTTCTGAAGGTGTAAGGACCAGAGATTCGGAGGCCTTTTGTCCCCTTTTTTATCAGAAAGTCTTCTATGTATTTTGTCACGATAGCTTGCTCTTCCAGCTCTTTATAACCCCAAACTTCCTCTGATGTCCAATTATCTTCCCGAACTTCTCGGGTACCAGCTAACGACATACTCGTTATAAATCCATTTTCAAGTCTCACTAGGAACTCCGGGCTTAATCCAATCCAAATCCCAAAAATTTCAGAGAATATTAAACATGCGAAGGCCTCAGGATTTTGATGGATTAATTGTCTAAATGCGTAAATAATTTTTTCCGGCTCAGCTTTCCAAGGGATTTTTTTTATTGCGGAAAGTACCACTTTTTGAAGTTCTCCAGTTTGAAATAGCTCTTTAGCCTCGTTTACCCAATCTTTAAAATCAGAAGATTTTGTATCATGAGAATTGAAAAATGACTGATTAATTGATTTTGTATAAAAGTGACAAATAACATCAGATTCTGGCCAGTTATCGCGAAGGTCACCTTCAAATAATTCAATATTTTTTTTATTATTAAATTCAGATATTACAAAGTAATTTAAACTTTCATTTGCAAGTTTTGTTGGGATTGTTTTATGAGATCCTTCAAAATGGTAATAGTTTCCATCGTCATGGATAAGGCATAATATTTTATCCATAATAAATTAACTAATCGAAGAGCGGAGGATATTGCCTCGGATTACTTTCAGACATAAGTGAATATATTTTTTCAACAACGTCGTCCGACGAAGGTTTTGAGAAATAATCTCCATCACTGGCGTAGGCTGGGCGATGATCCTGCGCTGTAATGGTGATAGGTGCGGCATCCAGCAGTTCAAATCCGTTTTGTTCTTCAATAATTTGTTGCAAAATAAATCCTGAAGCACCGCCCCTCACATCTTCATCGAGTATAGCTAAACGATTAGTGCGGGAGAGTGAATCTCTAATAATGTGGAATCTGTCAAATGGTAATAAAGTCTGAATGTCTATTACCTCTACATCTATACCTAAATCAGAAAGTTGATCAGCTGCTTTCAGGGCAATTCTACAACAAGAACCATAAGTTACTAAAGTGACATCCTTTCCATTTCTCAAGATTTCAGGAACTCCTAAAGGCACACAAAATTCACTGAGGTTTGAGGGTAATTTTTCTTTCAGGCGGTAACCATTTAGGGGCTCAATGACAAGCGCCGGATCCATTGCTCTGAGCAATGTATTGTAAAATGCAGCAGCCTGCGTCATATTACGGGGTACGCATACGTGAATGCCTCGGACCGAATTAATAATCATACCCATGGGCGAACCACTATGCCATATACCTTCTAAACGATGACCCCGAGTACTGACAATGAGTGGTGCCTGTTGTCCGCCTTTTGTCCGATATGTAAGGGTGGCTAAATCATCACTAAGCGTTTGTATTGCATAGATAAGATAATCTAAATACTGAATCTCGGCTACTGGTCTCAGACCTCGCATAGCCATTCCAATTCCCTGCCCTATAATGGTCATTTCGCGGATTCCTGTATCGAACACTCTTAATTCTCCATATTTGGCCTGCATCCCTTCAAGAGTTTGATTCACACCGCCAATGTTACCGACATCTTCTCCGAATATCAGTAAGCGAGGCTCTTGGGCTAACCAAACATCCCAGTTGTCACGCAGAATTATCCTTCCATCTACCAAGGGGGCATTATCGTCGTATGCGGGTTCTTTTGCTTGAACATTTAAAACAGATGAAGGATGCTCATTGTATAAGAAACTGTTGTATTTGTCTTTATTTGATGATTTTTGGGCGGAAATCCAGTTTTTAAGATTTTGGATGGCCTCTTGAGGCAGGTTTCTAAGGGTAGTCATAGCGGTGCGCGCGGTGGACATGACGAGTTCTCTCCCGGGCGTTTGTTCTTTACGGAGCTTATCGGTTAATGCCTGACATTGAGGAAATTGATTCAAAATATTAATAAGTTCATCTCTTAAGGCATGAATTTCTCCCATATATTTTTGCCATGCGGCATTTTTGGCATCGCGGGCTGCCTGACGTGCCGTTTTATCCACATTTTCTACTTCGTCTTCGGCAGCTATGCCATGAGAAATAATCCATTTTTTAAATTGAATTATATTGTCAAATTCTTGCTCCCATTGGAGTCTTTCTTTGGATTTATATCTTTCATGGGACCCTGAGGTGGAATGACCTTGGGGTTGAGTGCACTCAATAATATGAACTAAACAGGGAATGTGGTGAGTTCTACAAATCTCCGTAGCTTTTTCATAGGCTCTGATTAATTCGGGATAATGCCAAGCCCGTGCTTTAAAAATGCGAATACCTCCAGATTTTTCATTTTCCCGAAGTTCCAAACCCTCCAGAGCGCGCGAAATGCTGCCATGAGCCGTTTGATATTCTTTGGGTACCGAAATTCCATAGCCATCATCCCAGACAGAAATTACAATTGCAGCTCCAGTGACAGCTGCTGCGTTGAGAGTTTCCCAAAAATGGCCTTCCGAAGTACTGGCGTCACCAATAGTACCAAAAGCTATTTCTTCTCCCTTGAAAGAATATTCGGTAAACTTGTGTAGCTCTGGGTTGTTTTTATAATAAACTGAAGCTAGTCCTAGTCCTAAGAGTCGGGGCATCTGACCAGCTGTAGGCGAAATATCTGCCGATGAGTTAGGCTGGGTGGTTTGGGGAAGCCAGCGACCATCTTCGTCAACCCATCTAGTAGCAAAATGACCATTCATTTGACGACCAGCGCTCATAGGATCCGCCTGAAGACTGGGATGTGCATAAAGTTGTGCAAAAAACTGTTCTGAGGTCATCAGTCCCAAAGCCATCATAAGAGTTTGATCTCTGTAATAGCCACTGCGCCAGTCTCCTTCTCTGAAAAATTTAGCCATAGCTATCTGAGCTAGTTCTTTACCATCACCAAATATGCCGAATTTAGCTTTACCGGTTAGAACTTCTCTACGACCGATAATACTTGCTTCTCTACTTTCAATTGCAATATTCAAATCTTTGAGAATTTCTTTTCGAAATTCCTCAAATGTGATTCTTTCTGCTGCCGCTTCTTTTCTACTTTCCAAGAGCTCCATGTTCAATTAGGCTGAATTTTTATTTACAAAAGTATGAATGGTTGTGAAATCTGAATTTTTGTTTGTATATTATCTTGATAAAAATCAAAATATTTTGATTGACTTTTCAAAATCAAAATGTAATATCAAAATCAAAGTAGGAATATTTTGGATTGGTATCTTAATATTTTTATTTTACAAATAGATTAGAATACCTGATTGATAGATAAAATGAATTAAAATCGAGAATTCAAGCACAGAATTATTTTAAAAACAAAATTTTATCATTCTCAGTTTTAAATTAAGATAAGTTAGAAAGGTTATAATTAACAAGGTGAATAAACCGATAGTTTCTCAACATTAGAAATTATCATTTTTTGTCCAATATAACTTTTCTACGTTTTTGAACTAAAGTTTGTGTTTGTATCTTTCAATTACTATCTTTATTTATAGTGTAAGCGGTTAATAAAATGTTGAGAATTTAATTTTTAATCATAATTACTTTTGAGCGCACATGTCCAACTCACAAAACTCAACTACAGAATTTTCATTTCATTCGGCTCAGATTATAGGCTTCGTAATACGAAGGTGGAAGCCTTTGGTGTTGGTCACGCTGGGGGCTGGTATTTTAGCCGGGTCAGCTTCTTTTTTAATTCGCGACAAATACACCAGTACAGTTGTACTTTTTCCCGCTACCACTCATTCATTAAGTAAAGTGCTTTTAGATGTACAGGGAGTTTCGCGGGAAGATTTATTAGCTTTTGGCGCCGAAGAGGATGCTGATCAAATGATTCAGATTTTAAATTCAGATGAAATTCGGGAACGAATCATTCAGAAATACAATCTGATGGAACATTACAGGATAAACCCTTCCACACGGTTTGCTCAGACGAAGTTGAGAAAAAAATTTGAAAAAAACATAAGTTTTCGCCGTACAGAGTATTTATCTGTTGAAATCAACGTTATGGATGAGGATCCGGTCATGGCAGCCAACATTGCCAACGATATTTCAGCTTTACTGGATTCGGCTAAAAACAGGATGCAACAGGAAAGAGCTTCAGAAGCGTTAAGGATCTTGGAGCAAGAATATCAGGAATTAGAAAACATGGTTTATCAAATGGAAGATTCACTGACGGCTGTGCGGCTTTTGGGAATAAATGATTATGCTTCCCAATCGGAAGTTATGAACGAGCAATATGCTATTGCTCTGGCCAGAAATAATTCCTTAGCGGCAGCAGCTTTGCGAGATAGACTCAACATTTTATCCCAATATGGCGGCGTGTATGTTTCCCTGACAGAGCAGTTGGAACACTATCATGATCAGCTGGCTATGCTGCGAATTAAATTAAAGGAACTGCGTATGGATGCATCCAAACCTATAACCCATAAATTTATTGTTAATAGGGCTGTTCCAGCAGAAAAGAAAAGTTATCCTCGACGTTCGCTGATAGTTCTGGCTGCATGTGCAGGCACCTTCCTCATTACGCTGTTCACATTGATCGGAGTGGAAAATTATCATGCTTATAACCAGTCATCTCAATTATCGTCCTGATTGTTTTATTTAAAGTTTCAACAATTTATTTCCCGTTATAGGCTTCCATTTTTGATTGGAGGTCTTTTCGCTATCATCAACGCAATTCTTATAGTTCAGGAAGAATATTTTTTCCCGTTGCTTCCTGGGGTTTTAGGAGTGTTTTTGTTAGCCTTGTTTTCATTAGATAAGTTGTTTTATATGATTTCCTTTCTGACGCCTTTGTCAGTCATTCTGGAGGATTATGGTCTTGGAGCCACATTAAGTTTGCCCTCGGAGGCTCTTTTATTATTGGCAGTTGTTGTTTTTTTATTGAAAATCTTTCATGAAAATTCGTATTCTAAAAAATTGCTCATTCATCCGGTATCAATCTTAATTTTCTGTTCCTTGGCTTGGGTATTTTTTACCAGTCTGACGTCCACGATGCCCATTGTATCTTTTAAAAATCTGGCTGCTCGGCTATGGTTCATTATTCCATGTTATTTCCTGGGCATTCAAGTATTCAAGCGCATTCGCTCCGTCCATTATTTTATCTGGCTTCACCTAGCAGGTCTTCTGATTGTTATCGCTTACACGACTTACAGGCATTATTTATGGGGATTTGCCAAAGACCCCGCCCACTTTGTGATGACACCTTTTTATAACGATCATACAGCTTATGGAATGATACTGGCTCTTTTTCTGCCTTACATTATACATTTTGTTTTTAATCACAGAATGAACTTATTTTTTCGACTATGTGGGTTTGCTTATTTACTGATTCATCTGTTGGCCTTCCGATTGTCAAATTCACGGGCTGCCTGGTTAAGTGTGGCTGTTGCAATCGTTGTATGGTTGTTAATTCAGTTTCGTGTCCGTTGGTATGTATTCACATTATTTTTAATATTATTTGGAGCTCTATTGTGGAGCATGCGTGTGGAGATTCAGCATAAACTTTCCCGCAATAAAATTCAATCATCCGAGAATTTTGATGAGCAATTGCGCAGCATCACGAATATTTCTACCGATCCTTCTAATCTGGAGAGATTCAACCGGTGGAAAAGCGCTATCCGAATGTTTCAGGAAAAACCATGGATTGGTTTTGGTCCGGGCACATATCAATTCCAGTATGCTCCATATCAAAGCTTCTTGGATCTGACGATTATAAGTACCAATGCGGGTAATCAAGGAACGGCTCACAGTGAGTATTTGTTGGTATTAAGTGAGCAGGGTTTGCCTGGTCTTATATTATTGTTACTATCCATAGGTTTTTTATTTTCAGTTGGCAATTCAGCCTACAATCACATTAAATGTCGCTACGAAAGGAACACCATACTGGCCATATTACTCGGTCTTGTAACCTACTGGACACATGCATTTCTGAATAATTTTCTGGATACCGATAAAGCAGCTGTACCATATTTTTCTATGATTGCTATGATTGTATCTGCACATGTTTATTGGTTAAAAAAGAATGAGGATGATAAACTGGTTTCCTGACACCAATTTAAAGCCATATAACACATTTGGCATAAAAGTTCGTTCTGCCGGATTAGCTCTGGCAAGGAATCCGGAAGATGTTATTGCTATTCTTGAACACATAAACCGAACACAAAGAAAACTTCTGATACTGGGGGGAGGCAGTAATGTGCTACTTACCCAGGACTGGCCTGGGGTGGTGTTGCTCAATCGGCTGGAAGGTTACAATATTGTTGACGAATCACATGAACAAGTCATTGTGAAAGTCAACAGTGGAGAAGACTGGCATAAGCTTGTAATGTGGAGCGTAAATCATGGGCTATATGGAATTGAAAATCTAGCTCTCATTTATGGTTCTGTAGGCGCCGGGCCAATGCAAAATATTGGAGCATATGGTGTAGAATTAAAAGACGTCTTTGTGGAACTGGAAGCTATTCACCTGAAAAATGGTAATCTGAAACAATTTAAATTGACAGATTGTGAGTTTAGCTACAGATCAAGTGTGTTTAAGAATTCAGAGAAAGATAATTGGTTTATCATGTCAGTCACGCTCAAGCTAAGTAAGATCCCACGTCTTGTTTTAGATTATGGTCAAATTCGTGAGGAATTGAACAAAAGGAAAATTGAAACACCAACTTCCAAAGATATCGCTAAGATTGTTATGGATATACGCCGAAGTAAGCTCCCGGAACCTGCTGTGCTCGGTAATGCAGGTAGTTTTTTTAAAAATCCAGAAGTATCTGAGAACAAGGCGTTTGACCTAAAAAGTCATTTTCCTGAAATGCCCATGTATGATTCCGAGAAAATAGGTTTTAAGAAATTGGCCGCGGGCTGGCTGATAGAATCTTGCGGACTGAAAGGATTTAAAAGGGGCAGTTGTGGTGTGCATGATAAGCAAGCTTTGGTTCTGGTTAATTTTGGCGGAGCAAGCGGTAAGGAAATTTTATCCTTAGCTCATTTCGTACAAGAGCAAGTTTACAAAAAATTTGATATTGCCCTGGAACCAGAAGTGAATATTTTGTGAAATTTTTAATTTAATTTAATATTATGATCAGTTTTGATGTTTTGGATAAAGTGGCCGTGATTACTTTAAATAGGCCGGAAAAAAGAAATGCTTTCAATCGGGAACTGGCTGTTCAACTCAGGGAGTATTTTGTAGAAGCTGCCCGACTGGATGATGTCGCCGGGGTTTTGCTAAGAGCCGAAGGGTCTGCATTCTGCGCTGGCGCTGATTTGGCATACCTGCAGAACCTTCAGGATTATTCTATGGATGAGAATCTGGAAGATTCGCAAATTATTTCGACTATGTACAGCGCCGTTTATGAGTTGCCAAAACCAGTGGTATGTGCTGTACAGGGGCCGGCATTAGCAGGCGGTGCAGGATTGGCCGCAGTATGTGATTGGGTGTTTGCAGCTCCGGAAGCTACTTTTGGATTTACTGAAGTGCGCATAGGTTTTATTCCTGCTATAGTCAGTTACTTCCTTATTCGTCGTTTAGGCAGAGCTCATGCAGCACCACTCCTGTTAAGTGGTAGAATTATTTCCTCAACCGAGGCGCGTCAGTTGGGGTTGGTTTATGGAGTTTGTGACAAGGAACAGTTGACCGAAACCTGCTTGGATTTTCTTCATAAGTTATTCCGTGAAGTTTCTCCACAAGCCTTTTCCATAACTAAAAAGATGATCGATAAATTACCTCTCATGCCCCTGCATGAAGCATTGCAAGAAGCGGCACGTTTAAATGCAGAGGCCAGAATGACAGAAGATTGTAAAAGAGGTATTGCAGCCTTTTTGAGTAAAACCCCAATTATTTGGCAGTAATTTTTAATCTACCTAAAACGCCTAATGCCACATCAGGATAGTCTGTAATTAAACCGTCAACAGGCCAGTTCATGACTTCAATGATGTCAGCTGTGTCATTTACTGTCCAGGGTATCACTTTGTAACCTAACTTTTTGAATTTTTCTATGATTTCAGTATTTAATGTCTTGTAGTAAGGACTATAAATATCAGGTCTAAATCCCAAGGTACTCTCCAATTCTTCTGTTAGGTTGCCTTTTTCACTAAGCCAAGCTAGTTGAGTAGAAGGGTCTAGCTTTTTCCATTCTTTTAACGCACGAGCGTCAAATGACTGAATCGTAAGTCTTTCCCCTAAGCCGAAGGGCTTTAGAACCTCGTAAACTAAATTACAAAACTCGTCAACAGGCGGTGTTCTCCAATTATCCCAATCCGGATTGCTTTTAATTTCAATGTTGTAATGAATAGGGTTAAGACCTTTTGACTTCCAATATTTTTCGCATGTATCAATAACCTCTATCAGCAGTGGTTTACATGCAGGTATGGGTTTTTGGCGCGGAAAGGCCTTATGCCCTCGCCGTCCCACATCAAATTTTTTTATTTCTTCAAAAGTCATAGTATATAGGAGAAGACTTTCCTCTTCCACGGGTAAAACGATATCCTGACCAGGGTGAGTGGAAAAAGCCGCACTAAACCAAGGCTCGTGACTAACCACTACCTGTTTGTCTTTACTGATAGCCAGGTCCATTTCTAAAGTCTTCACGCCTAACTCCATAGCAAGGATAAAGCCTGGAATAGTATTTTCGGGAAGAAGACCACGGGCTCCCCGATGGCCTTGAATATCAAAATCTTCAGGTATTACTCTTTTCAAATTTTGTCGATTTTCTTTTGATTTACAAGATATTTGAAAGCATACAAAAAAAATAATTATATATTTGAGCATATTTCGATTGATTTATACGATTTTTTTTGGGCTTTAGCCATAAAAAAACCATCACATTGATGAAGTGAAGGCCAAAGAGTTTTTCGTTCCATTTCTATAAAATCAGGGTGGTTCTTAAGAAATTTATGCCATTGAACTTCGTTTTCAGATGGGAAAATGGAACAAGTAGAATATACCAGTATTCCTCCCGGTTTTACCATGATTGAGTAATCATGAAGAAGTTTTTCTTGCAGATTGGTACAATTTGCTAACCAATTATAAGTTAGTTTATATTTTAAATCAGGGTTTCTTCGCCATGTGCCGCTTCCACTGCAAGGTGCGTCAATAAGAACCAAATCAGCGCTATTTTTCAGTGTTTTCATTGGTTTCTGATTATCAATTAATTTCGTTTCTATAATTGTAACTCCAGCCCTTCGAGCCCTTCTTTTGAGTTCTGATAATTTATGCGCGAATATATCCATAGCGATTATTTTTCCTTTATTGCCCATTAGAGCCGCCATGTGAAGAGATTTGCCGCCTGCCCCGGCGCAAGCATCTATAATTTGGGTGCCAGGAAGTGGATTAGCAAGAATTGAGACCCTTTGTGAGCCTGCATCCTGGAGCTCAAAACATCCACTTTTAAATAAATCAGTTTGGAACAATTTACGATAACGCCCTTTTATAATAAGGGCATCTTGACAAAGGTCGTGAAATTCGGATTCAATTCCTAGCAAGTAGAGTTTTTCTCTAAGTTCCCCAGCTGAGTTTTTTATGCGATTAGCTCGGATGTGGATGGGGGCTGGTGAAGACTGGGCTATGACTTCTTCACACCATTTGTTTCCTAATTCTCGGATGCCAATTTGCCACGTTTCATCTGGCACAGAATATTGTATCTGTGGAGGAAGGTTAATATCTGGTGACTGACTCTTAGTCCTGTTATTAAAGTAAAAATTAATCAAATCTTCCAACAAATCTGGAGAAATGGAAGTTTCTTTATTCAGAAGAAACCACCAGAAGCGCCAATATCTTATCAATTCATAAACGGATTCGGCCACAATAGATCTATCTCTAGAACCAGGACGATTTAATTTCCTGAATTCCGATTCCAAAACCTGATCAGGTCTTTTTCCGTACCATATTACTTCTAGAAGGGCATTGGAAATAGCCTGAATTTGCGTAGGAAATACTATTAACTTGCCAGAATTCACAAAATTCTGAATTCGATACGTCTGTTTTTGGCCCGCTCTTCAGGATTGTTGTTATCTGCGATTGGTTGATCTCTGCCCATGCCTTTAGTTTTGATACGCTCGGGTGATATTCCTTTTGCGACCAGATATTCCTTGACAGAATCTGCTCTTTTCAAAGATAATTCTCTTAAATACGCATCTGTCGTGCGCTCATTGCTTCCATCAGTATGACCAATAACCTCAACTTTGTAAGATGGATTGGATTTTAAAAGTTCTACCAACTGATTTAAAGTTGGGTAGGATTCGGGTTCTACAGTGGAAGAATTGGCCCTAAAAGTTATACTGCGCAGATCGAATTTACGCTCCTCAGTGATGGGAATGAGTTCAATATTTAAGTCCACATCATCATACTCTACTTTAATAGGCATTGTACAGGGCAGATACCCCGGCATTTCAACCTTTATTTGATAATCACCAGGTACCACTTCATGCTCGAACCTACCGCCGTTGGTACTGTGAATTTTGCTGACTTTAGTTTTTTTATTGACAAACTGATAAACCGGAAGCATGACTTCATTAGTATTACTTTTTACAAAAACACCGGTTATCTTTAATTTAGGCGGAGGTGGCGGCTCGGCCGCTGCCTGAGTATATAATAGCACTTCGATTTCATTGAGATATGCACCGGCATATACCTGATCGCCAAAACCCTTATACTCAATTCTGGACTCTGGAACACCTAATCCGACTATGAAGTCTCTAATTTCTTTAGCTCTTCTGGTAGATTCTGCTAAAGGATCCCCAGCGCTCCCGCTTGGTTTGCCGTGACTATTAATACGAAATTTTACGCCAGGATTATCTTTGAGAAAATCAGCCAGGAATCCCAATTCTTCCTTAGAGTATTCCTCAAAAATCGTTCGATTGTTCTGAACAAAATAAAAATGGAGCAAGGGGCTCTTGGCCCCCTTTGTAAAGGGGACCAATTTTAAAACGACATTTTCCTCATAATCTTTAGAACTGATGAAGGTGCCTCTAGGAATATAGCCCGGCCTCGAGCAAAATAAATAATAATCGGAATTTTTTCTGTTTGTACTGAATTTGCCATTGGGCAGGCTTTGGAATTTAACAGCCAATAAGGCATCATCTTTTTCCTGAAGCACAAGATCTGCCTGGAGTGGCCTACCCGATTGAAAATCTTCAACCCTACCTTTTAAAAACAAATTGCCTTTCTGAAAATATGCAACATCTTTTGGAGGTTTAATGTCCACAACATCTAAGGCTGTGGGTGCATTTGTTTCCGGAGAGTTGATAGGTTCCACACTCACATCATCAATGAAATAATAACAAAAATTATGACCCGGCTCGCCGCTTTTATCACTTAACCAGTAAACGGGTCCTTTTAAATCATTCCTAAAATGGCCAATGATAAAATACTTTTCACCGCCGGCGGCCAAGTATTCACCACTCACGAGCATCCATCTTGATTTTTCGGTTAATAGACGTGTAGAGTCGTTTAATTGGGTGGCTTTTAAAGAAGTAAGCGCTTCGGAAAAGTTGCTGGCCACAGTCGGGGGCGTGTTCAAAAAAGCCACAGACGGAATACTTCCTGCCAGGTTTGCTCGGTCAGCTAAGGATAGATAAAAACGAACTCTATAACGGGTGAGCCCTTTGAGTGGAGTACTTAATTGACCTACTAGATAATGCCGTCGCTCGTAAAATTTATCGCTGCGATATAGAAATCCGGCATAGCCCCGCCCTGTGCGAGGAGACTGATAGCCGTATTTGTTGTATGGAACTCCATAAGAAGTATCTTCAGCACAACTATTAAAATATTCAAAAGCCGTCAGGTAGGAAACATTAGTCCAGTGTTTTAAACGGGCTGCCTCCGAACCATTAACAAAATTCATGTATTTTTTTGTGATGGAGGGATTGAGGCAATTTTCATACATTTCGAAGGATGGATCTAATACAAGATTTTGCCCTTGGCTAACTAATACTAATATGGTAAAAGAAAACCCTAATAAGCTACTTTTAAATTCTTGAATATAATGATTCATGAATAAGATGATAAATGTGTGCTTGGTAACCTTTATAAATAAATTGAAGTGTTTCAGCCGGGAGATAAGGTGAAGGGTACCCTTCATGTATATAATTTGATGTTTTAAAAACGAGAACCTCATCCCATAAGTTGCAGTTTAAAAAGGATTCTAATAGTTTTTTTCCTCCCTCAATCAATATTGAGGAAATATTCTGATTTAAAAAGTATTCAGTTAGTTCACTTATTGAGCCGTTGAATTTAACTTTTCTTAGGTTGCCGATCACTTGACTTTGCTTTTTGTTAATGATCAACGTAGGTAAATTGTCAGTTTTAATATGCAGGTGGTCCGGGAGTGTATCTTCAGGATCCCAGACTATTCTTAAAGGTTGTCTCCTATCGAAATGACGCACTGTCAGTCGAGGATTGTCCATTAAGGCTGTTTGATACCCTACCATTATGGCATCTTCTGTGGCGCGCATCCAATGAACCAACATATCATCCCGTGGGTGAGTTATTTTAATTGGCCTTTTTGGGAAGCCAGCCATGAAACCATCTGCTGTTTCAGCCCATTTCAGGATAATATATGTTCTTTTTTTCAGTTTGTTGGTGAGATATCTTCTATTTAGCCATTTACTTTGATTCTCCAGGATTCCTAAGTTTACCTGAATACCTGCATCTTTCAGAATTTGAATGCCTCGACCAGCTACACGCTGATCTGGGTCTTCATGGGCCACTACAATTCTTGCGGGTTTTTTTTTCAATAGTAGATTCGTGCAAGGAGGAGTTTTTCCATAATGACAACAGGGCTCCAGATTTACATAAAGTGTGCACTTTTGAGCTACTTCGTCGGGAATTTTTTCTAACGCTTCCACTTCAGCGTGAGGACCACCAAAATGTTTATGCCAACCTTCTGAAATGATCTGTCCATCCTTCACTACGACACACCCAACAAGCGGGTTGGTTTGGCTATATCCCAGGCCTCTTTCAGCTAATTCCAGGCATCTGGCCATCATCAAATGGTCAAAATATCTAATAGTGTGTTCCACTTTTCGCGGCAAATTTCCTCATTTTGTACTGAAGTTCGGAGATGCTCCCGAAAACCAATAGATATATCGACGTAAAAAACTGGTTTTGCGCTGAAATTCAAACATTTTACACCGTAGAGGAACAAAACAAACTTTTCTGGACTTGGGTGGAGGAAGTGTTAGGTAATCCAAAAATGGAAATTTTAAAGGATACCGCAAAATTTAAATTCTCTGAAGGGGAGCTCAGACAACTTATTAAGGGTATTCGTAGGCTGAAAACAGGCATGCCCTTTCAATATATTTTGGGATATGAATGGTTTTGTGGTCTTAAGCTTCAGGTTAATCCTTATGTGTTAATTCCCCGACCGGAAACTGAGGAATTGGTACATTGGATAAAAGATTCGGGTGAAAATATTTCATCAGTGATTGATTTAGGAACAGGTTCGGGTGCTATAGCTCTAGCTTTAAAGAAACTATATCCATTAGCCCGAGTTTACGCCTGTGATAAATCTGAAGATGCCCTTCGAACGGCTCAGAGAAATGCCGAAAATCTCAACCTTGAAGTAACCTTTGTGCATGGGGATTTTACTTCTCCAGATTTTTCTATTTTGGATTTTGATGTGGTTGTTTCTAATCCACCTTACATTGTTCCATCACAGTACAGTACACTCCCCGAGCAGGTTCGAAATTTTGAACCCTCCGTAGCTTTATTTACTCCAGAGGACGACCCACTCTATTACTACAGAACTATTTTAAGCAAAGCACGCTCTGGTCAGACATTTTATTTTGAATTGGGCCTTGACCAAATACCCGAAGTTGAAAGTTTGGCAAATCGCTTACGCACACGAGAATTTTATTTGAGAATGGATTTTTCGGGCAAGTATCGTATGGCGAAATTTGTTTTTTAGAAAATTTTATGGAAAACTTGTTGAGATCAAAACCAAAGTTGGTAGTACTCACCGGGGCTGGAATCAGTGCGGAGAGTGGCTTAAGTACCTTCAGAGGAACGGGTGGAATGTGGGAAGGAAATAAAATTGAAGATGTGGCCACTCCTGAAGCATGGCGTCGTAATCCAATCCGTGTTCTGGAATTTTACAACCAGCGTAGAGCACAATTACCCCTCGTCAACGCTAATGAAGCACATATCCTGCTTAAAAAATTAGAGGCCTTTTATGATGTTCATATCATAACACAAAATGTTGATGATTTACATGAACGCTCCCAAAGTTCTAATATTCTTCATCTGCATGGAGAATTAGTTAAAGTTAGAAGTGAACTAAATGACTACATTATTTTGGATTGGGGATACAAACCGCTCAATTGGGGCGACAAGGGCCCTGATGGTGCTCAGTTAAGGCCTCATGTGGTCTGGTTTGGTGAAGCAGTCCCGGCTATGTTTAAAGCAGAATCTATATCTTCCCAAGCCGATATCTTGGTGGTGATTGGTACTTCCCTCCAAGTTTATCCGGCAGCTAATCTCATTTATACTGCCCCATCGCACGCTGAAATCTGGTACATTGATCCGCAGCCGGCTACCATCACCGGTTTAAAGAAGCTACATGTACTACCCCAAAAAGCTACAACAGGCATGAAAGAATTATATCAAATCCTCACTTCAAAGTGCAATCCAGATGAGAGGTAGTGTTTTTGTTCCTGGTCGCATCAATTTGATCGGAGAACATCTGGATTACAATGGAGGGATGGTTTTGCCATTTACTGTAAACAAAGGCCTGCTGGGTAAATGGCAAGCCCGTGATGACGCAATTATTCACATTCATTCTTTGGGCAGAGAAGATTATTACAGAGTTCCTTGTGGGCGCGAATGGGAAACGCCACCTCAAGAACCTTGGTATAAGCCCGCCTGGGCTATGTTATGTAAATTGAGAGAATTATTTCCTCGGCATTTATGCGGATTTATTATAGAAATTCAAAGTAGTCTTCCATCAGGCGCTGGCTTATCTTCTTCAGCAGCTGTAGAAATTTTAATTAGTCAGGTATTCTGTCAGGTCAATATGATTTCTATGCCATCTGAGGAAGTTTGCCGAGCAGTCCAGGAAGCTGAACATCGTTTTTTAAATGTGCGCTGTGGTATCATGGATATGTGGTCCATAGTTTTTGGGCGGAAAGGTTTTTTAACCGCTATTGATTGCAGCACCTTTACTCATACATATGTCCCATTAGATATTTCGCCTTACCGCATTGTGGTTATTCATTCGGGATTACCAAGAACTTTGGCTAAATCTTTTTATAATGAAAGACGTTTATCCTGCGAAAGAGCTTTGCATGATATCAATCAATATCAAGCCACGAGTTTTTTAGCTCAAGCGGAAATGGGGTCCCTAAATTGGGTGCGGGATGAAGCAGACAGAAAAAGAGCCCGTCACGTATTAAGGGAACAACTCAATGTCAGGGAGTCTATTGAAGCACTTTTAAATAAAGACTTGCACGCTCTGGGTGCACTTTTAAAACGTAGCCATCAATCCTTGGCTACAGATTTCGAGGTTTCCACTCCAGAGCTAGATTTTCTGGTTTCTACGGCTTGTGCACATCATGCTTGTCTCGGGGCCCGGTTAACCGGGGCTGGTTTTGGAGGTTGTGTTATAGCTCTTGTACATCAAAAGCATGTCTATGAATTTACTAGAGAGATTATGGCTTCTTATAGAAAAGAATTTGCATTATGCGCAGATATTTTTGAAATAGATTCTGGATCAATGAGAACTTATGAGTAGTCCTGTAAAAAAATTCAAAATAATAATTACATAAAACTAGGCTGACCCTAAAAATTTTTGTTTGGTAGTTCGGGTTAAATCACTTGGTAAAGTTGAGACCTGAGCTTAAATGCCTTACTGATTTTTAAATTCCTGGAAATTGGTTTCAGCCACTACGTAGGTAGGTCGACGTCTGACGTCATTGTAAATTCTATACAAATAATCTCCGATAATGCCCAGGCAAATCAATTGGATACTTCCAAAAAATAAAATGGTGATGATGAGTGAAGACCAACCGGGCACATATTCTTTGTCTGAAAAGCGGGCATAAACAGCATAAACACCCAGAGGAAATGTTACAAGACTCCCGGCCAGTCCCAGCCAGGCTGCCAATCTCAGGGGGACGGCGCTGAAGCCAGTAAGGCCTGAAAGAGCTAAGCGCCATAATTTGCTATAGGTATATGATGGTTCTCCTGCAGCTCTAGCGGGTCTTTCGTAAGCCACTTCAGAATGCCGGAACC
>OGCL01001618.1_pt1 | contig 18271 bp, 17 predicted proteins | sample 1570041 | NCBI WGS metagenome assembly OGCL01 (sample SAMN06266162, study PRJEB24511) | hot springs metagenome | isolation source: Hot spring water | place: South Africa: Limpopo | collected 2015-06-22
ATATGCCACCAACAGCATCAATGCGTGCATCGGCAGGATCAACTGACATCAAACTACGACCAACAATAGGCCGCCAAAAGGTTTCATAGCCAATAATTGGCTGTAACCATGTATTTGGGTTGCCTACCCGATCAGTCCAATAGAAACAGCCTATCGCATACTCAAATTCCAGCATCGCCTGAAATCGCCACACCAGACTATTGAGCAGGCTCAGGATGTTTCCATGCTCCAATCCATTCTGTACCACATGACTGTCAAAAGCGGCTTTCATCGCATATTGCGGGTGAGGATTAGGATTAGCTTGATGTTGTCCTAGTAGCAGCATTAACGGTGAGAGCGAATCATCAACCACGATATTGACCGAGCCGTTAGGTAGGCGTACCAGTGATACGGAGAAGCTAGCGGCAATCCCCACGTCTGGCGTGACCCGCACAATCGCTATACCAGGTGCATAGATACAAAACAGCGTGTCGCCCGCGTAAAAGCCGATCTGACCAATATCACGCACCTGATCTGGTGTCCAAATCACATTAGCCGTCAGTGTCCGGCTATTGGGTTCAATGCCACCACCAGCGACCGCAACCCGTCCGACCTCACCCAATACTGACAACTGGTCAAGATCCGCAACAGCGGTACTTGTCCCAAATCCCACATGGGTGATCTGCAACGCAATTTGGGTATTGTCATAGTCCAGCGCGGCATCTTCGGCTTGATTGGTCAACACGGCATTAAAAACGGGCATGCTAAATCTCCAGTCATGCCAGTATTGTCATCTCTGTGACTGTGCTGATCTTGTCAGGTGCAGGTTATCGGGGCTGGGCAACAATTGATCAATAAGATCAATTGCGGTATAATTGCATTGCAGCTGCAAGGTAGGTCCGATGGCGTTTTTACGCACAGGTTAGCTGCCGGCGGGTAACACCCATTGCCACAACCGGTAACCAGTCCGTGGGCAGTCTGAAGGCCGAAGGTCTCCACCCTAAAGGCTCACTTTTATAGTGAGCCTTTATTTTTGGATAATATCGGCAAAAAACACCCACCAGCACTAACTTCAGTGCTGGACAGGCTGGATAATTATTATTTTTGTAGTGGTCCTTTATTACGGTTTAATTTTTCCTGTCGCTGGGCATTTCTTATCTCATCGACCTTTTGTTCAGTGCGGAAGTGTGCTGACTCGAAATCATAAACCTTACGCATATTGCTCCATGATAAAAACACACTGTAGCGTCTGCCCTTGACAGCAGCCTCAAGCAACAGGTCGTTCCCCTTGCTGATCAGCCTTGCTTTGGGATGCTCGATGGTTTTTAGTATGCGATCCATTGCTTGTGCTCTCTCAGCACTGAACACCCGATCCTCATCTCGTGAACTGTTGAGCCGCTTGTCCTCTTGAGTATATGCATGGTTCTTTTTGCTAAACGCCACTCTGATGGGAATCACGCGGATGTTCCCCTCTTTATCACGCTCTCGGGTATGTACAGTTATACCAAAAACCTTTCCTTCAAAGTGCGCTTTCCAGTATGCCTTGGCCTCCTCCAGTGAGCCAATCCCTGCACTACTAGGCAAGGTCGGTAGATTATCATTCGCCTCATCAAGCGCAACACCACCCCAGCCCATCACCGACTCAATCTGCTGGGTCAGATAGTGCGCCGTTTCTGCCATATTGATGATAGGCAGTCGATAATCTACTTCTTGGCGTAGATTAAGCATGCCACAGAGTACCCGCACAGCATCCACGCTGTAGCCTTCATCCTCACGCAACACAATCGCATCGACCGACTCGACATCATTGAGTGTGGCCAATTTAAACCGGTGATGACCATCGACCACATACAAGCCACCATCAGCTTGCGCGTGTACGATCAGTGGTGGCTGCTGGGTTTGATTCCACTCGCCTTCCACCACCCGATCTGACTCGGTACCGTCTTCTGTGGTGTTTTTACGCCACTGATATTTTTCAGGATCAACCGCAAGCGAGGCCAGTGGCAGTGAGTGAACGCGGTAGTCCGTGGTGCTGGGGTTTTCAAGTGAGTCCATCGCCACACCGATTTCATCACCCTCCAACGCAACAGACTCATGTGTGGAATCGCTACGCACCCATGCCTTGAACTCATCCCAACTCATCGCAGTGATCGCACCGAGTCCAGTCCAACCCGCATCGTAATTGGACAAATAGACGGCTTTGGCATCGTCCTCACTGTCTGCGCCAATCACTACCTTATGCTCATCAAACTCCTGTTCTTTGGGGTCGGTCTGATCAATCACATACACATCACCACTAAAGTCATCAGGTGTGCCAACCTTGACGAACACATCGACTTCATCACCATCAGCACCTTCAGTGGATGTGATATATCCATAGTGGTGCTGTAGCGTGGTTTCCCATGCCACACCATCCTCTGTCACGCCTGAGCGTACTGAGCCTTCAGGGTTTTCAATCTTGATGGTCAGGCCAGAGATAGTGAACTCGCCCATCTGGTACATTCCAGCCTTTTTCTGCTGGTCAGTCGGCTCTGGCAGATCGTTTAGCGGCGAGGTGGCTGCTTCATGTGCTTTGGCATCAACCGGCGTGCCATCCATTGCCACGCCATCGGGTTTAACGGTCTGTGGATCAAACATGGCATCCATCAGCACCTTGTTTTGTGTCGCTTTCTCAAACACTTGCTCGGTGCGGATTGCCTCAAATAATCCTGCAAATGCGGCATTGAGACGGGTACGCTCCTCGCCTTCAGGATAGGGCTTCCACTGCCTACCTAAAAGCGGGTCAGTATGGTAGTCGTTGCTGGCAAATACGCTCAAATAGTCATTTTTACGCCCTTGACTGCCTAAAGTGTCTTCCAAGTAAGACTGAAAGGCGCGTGCGGCCATTTCGTGTGGCCGTGACCAGTATTTACCGGCCACACCACCGTCTAATTTCATTGCGGAATGCAGGAAGGATGATGTCGCTGCACCCGTTTCTAGGGTAACGGTGGACGCTTCTGCTGGTGCGTAGTAAGCAGCGGCCATCTTGCGCCACAGCTCATAATTGCGTTTAGTCTGTTTCGACATTTTGCCCATTTGTGCAAAATAGCCATCGACGGCAAGCACAGCTGCTGCACCATCACCAGCCTCTTTGATCAGCTTGGCAACTTGATTGGGGAATGTCTTGTCGATATTGCCTTTGGCAATCCGCAGCATCCCACCAATGTCGATAGTCTCTTTGTTGCGTGTAGTACCCGTCAGCATTGCGGTACGCAGCTGCTCTACAGCATCCCGAATTTTGCCCGCAGGTAAGCGCGATGGGTCAATGGTCACAAAGGCGCGTTTGCTCTGGCTGGGCTCTTGGGTGACCAGCTCAGTGAGCATGTCATCAATCGCATGAAACCATTCATGGCCTAACGCACCACCACCACCCATCTTGGTCAGATTGATCACGCGATGGGTCGATTCATAGTGCGCCCGTGCGCCACTAGATTTAATGCCACCGCGTGCTCCAAACGCCATTGCCAAGCGACCGCCCAACCCCAACATGCTCGGATCAATACCCAGAACATCGCCCATATCACTCATGGCGGCGGCGGTTTGCTCAACGTGGAATTTGGCACTGTTTGGATCTTTCAGCACCCAATTACCAGACTGCACATCCCGAAAGCCCAGCTGCTGCTTCAGATCGAGGGTTGAATTGACCGTGACCGGCTTACCACCCACCCGCTCTAATTGATCAGCCACCCGCAGTTGAAAGCCAATTTCCTGCTTGGTGGCTTGTTTGAGGACAGTCCGCTCCTTTTCAGCCCATGACCAGTCCTTGATCTTGCCGCTCGCCGCATTGGTGACGTGACTACGGAACGAGGTTGAGCCTTTGTGATGACGATAGCGCACCACATTCAAGAACCGCTCGCCAAAGGTCAGCCATGCACGGGTTAATGGGTTTTCGCGCAGGCTACGCTCCCGTGAATCGGACTCAAGCGCACTGATTTGACCGTACAGATCCTGCACCTGCTTTTCATGTTGATCAATGTCAGGACGGGTATCATCCAGCACTGCCACCCAAGCTGCTTTGGCAGCTTCATAGGCTTGGGCTGCTTCAGTCTGACGAACCATTTTCTCAGGATCGATCACCCAGCCACGTCGCTTACGTTTTGAGATTTCATCATCCAAGACTAGCTTGTCACGGTATGCCAGATCCATGACATCACGCGCCGCATCGCGCTGTTGACGAATAGCGTAGATTTGATTGCGGTGGTTTGCAGCCTGTTCACGCATGCTGGCGTATTGCGCCGAATCATCCGCATTCATGTTGCTGCCCATCAGCTCTTCTTTGACTTCATTGATGACGCCACGCACCTCGTCAACGGTTTTACATACCTCCAACCGGCTACGAATGGTTTCCAAACCCAGTGCATAGTCCTTACGCGGTAACGCGCCTTCAATCACCGGTCGTGGTGCAATCGACGCATAGACCCGATCAATCAAGAAACCGGCGGCAGGATCCATGCCCCCTGTCTGCAAGGATGTCCAATCGACTTGGCCAAAGAGATTGGATTTGATGATGATTTCTGTGGCTGCACGCGGGTTTTGTTCGATGGCATCCCAATCCACGTCAGAGGCGCGTAGCATTTGGCCTGACTCGCGTGCTTGGCGAATCTGATTGGAAGCCTGTTCCTTGCGGCTATCGGCAATATAACCGGTGTCACGGTAGCGGTAGTTAGGGCTGTTGGGGTCATCCGAAAGCACTTCCTCGGTTGTCGTGGTCACTTTGCCACCGAGTAACACGCGCAATTCGGCAAAACGCTGAATGGCCTTTGCTCGCTCTACCACCTTCATTGATCCGGCATCTTTGAGTTGTACCCGCAGCGTGCCGAACTCTTGAATCGCCTTGGCTTTTTCAACGACATTCATTATGCAGCTGCTCCTTGGGCTTGGTCGGCGGCCAGTTGAGCGTTACCTACAACTGTAAGGGCAGACTCTACCAACGCGACCATCTCAGGGTCTTCCTGATACTTCTCAGCCAGCTCAATCATGTTTGGCATGTCGATGGTCAACGGATCAATCAAACCATCAATCACCGACTGTAAAAACTCACCATCTGGCGTGTTGGTACTATTGGCAGTAGCAGGTTCGACAGGATCTGATGGTGGTGCGGCGGTCGCATCAGGCTCAACCCCGTCATTTTTGATCAGGATTGTGACCATTTCCGTCAATAGCTCTTCGTTATCGCTAAACGGCATATCAACGTTGCTTTTGGAACGTGCACTCCAAAATTGAACACGAACAGGCTTTTTACCCTTACCTTTGTTGAAAAATACTGCGGCTTTGCCATCACCACCCATGGTGACGTAACCTTTGATAGAGCTTGCATTACCCTTCCAAATCATCCCTGTCAAATTCATATCAGTTAGCATAGGGATATGCTCTTTGTTATCGAACCAACGCACGTCATAGCCGAGTGATTTTGCTGCCTTATCAATCGCAACAGCACTCAAGTACGGGTTATAGCTGCTTGACTCATTAACTGATGGGAGCAACCAGTCTTTGAAAGCTGTAGGTGCATCAGCAAACAGATAGCTGGCGTCTAGGGCGTGACTGTCGTCCGAATCAGACGCTGCTGGAGCAACCGGATCGGCTGGTACGACAGGATTGTTAGGGGTGTCAGAATCAGTCGGCGTGACTGGTTGCTGCTCTGCCGGTACTGGCGACACAGCCGCTTCAGCAGCCAATGCCTTCAGGTAAGCTTCAAGGTATGGTCGAGTGACACTCAGCTTCCCGCCACGCTTGGACAGATTAAAGCCTTGTGACTCCGAATTGATCAGCCATGTTTCCCGTCCAACTTTTTTCAGTTGGTTAAACCCACGCGAAACAATATCCTTGATCTCATTTTGAATAAAATCAAAGTTGCTAATCGCTTTACGCAAATACACCTCTTCACGTGCCAGATCTTTCTGGGCGTCGTGTAGTGTGGCCTTAGCATCGGAAACACCAGCCCATTCAAGAATGGCTTGCCACGTTGCGCCTTGCTGTTTTGGCAGGGCGACACCAGTCACTGCACTAAATACCCGCTTGCCCTGATCATTCAGACCATTCGATAAGTAACGTAGTGCATAAGCATCTTTATTGACCACGGCACGCGCAAATTTGATATGAAACTCGTCCACCTGCGTACTCTTTAACTCAGCTGCATACATCTCGGCAATCCGAATCACCTCATCAGAGTGGCCGTCTGTTGGCTTTGCTGCTTGTGTTACATCTGCCTGTGGATCAGGCTCTGGTTGTAATGGATCAGCTTCTTTTTGTTCAAGTTCAGCGATTTCAGCATCGAGATCAGATAAGACCTGCTGGCTATTGAGAATTTGCTCATCCAGTGCGGTGATCTGGTGTTCCAAGTCAGTACGCTTGGATTGGGCTTTTAGAAACGATGCTGAGTTTTTGTTGGCCATTCGCATGATGCGAGTAGCAATCTCACGGATACTGAGGTCTTTACCGCCTTCTGGGGCAACCAATACAGTGATGTTCTTTTTGTTGAGCAACCACTTCCAAGCGGTCATCGGATCATCAGGACTCAGCTTGGAGGGTGTGGCATCCACATTGTGGAACCAAATGGTGATGGTTTGCCCGTCGCTTAGCGTGATCAGCGCGGCAATCTGCAACACGCCTGCCAGTCGCTTGGGCTGGGTCAGTTGTACGCTATCGGTGATCTGTAGACCGCCAGAAACTGAGCGCATCGCGGGTAGCAGCAAGCGATTCAAGACTTGCTCCAGTCGCTTGTACGGGGTGGCTAGTGCATCCATTGCCACACCAGACACGCCTTCACCTTCTGTCATGTATTGGGCTTCATCGAGTGCCAAGGCTTCGGTCATCTGCCCAGCATCATCGTAGGCAAACGCCAGATAACGTGCGTTATTGGCGGTTCGTTCTGGATCAGACTGCCAAGCGGTATCAATGGCTGTTCCCTGCTGATAGGCAAATAGATTCGCCAGTAGGTTTTCAGACTTCAGTAGGTATTCAGGGTTGGGCAAGCCATCATTCAGCCAGCTTTTCAACAGTGAAGGCTCAAGCTCAAGCGATTCGTGCAGATACCAATAGCCTTGCTCACCCGCAACACCAATTGCCGCCGGATTACGGAGACAGTCTTGTAGCACCATGTAGGTGATGCTTCGCACATCCTCTGCGTCATCCGCGCCAATGACCAGCACCCAACGCTTGCCTGTGTCAGGTCGATCAGACAGCCCGACACTGACGGCAAACACAGTATCCATGTCACGGCGTAGGCCAAACAGCACAGGTACTGGGTCAGACTGTCCGTACAGTGAGCCTTGACGGATGGACTGGGTGGTTGGATAAGCCACATGGGTGTACGGAGAAATTTTACAGGCAACGCTTTTAACACCAAACAGTGCCAGATAGTCACCGTAGTGACCGCGTGGCGTGCGGATGGTGAAATCCACGCCAAATAGTTTGATGTGACCCTGTTTGAAATTACCGGCCTCAAGCTGGGCTGGTGTGAGGTTTTCAATGGCTTCGCCCGTGGTCTGAGCCTGTTGCTCAAGGGTGTCTTGCACTGTGTTGATGGCAGCAGGTTCGCCGAATAGAGCAATGGAGGTCATGATCGCGCCTTAATGCAGATGGTTTAGTCTGCATTAAGGGTAAGGGTTTGCTGGGGTTGGATTTGCTGGGGTGCGGTTTATGGTGGGTGCTACGGTTGCCCCTAGATTTTGCATTTAGGGGCAAGCGCATGCTATTCATTTGGCGGTAGCAGCGAGGGTTGCAATTTGTCAGCCAACATATCCATGCGAGCCTTGGCATGTGGCTTGGCTTGTTTGCCAATTACAGATAGGGTTCTACCTGCCTGACTTGCCATATCGCTGTATTTTCGAAAATCTTGCATTGCTTGGTGAAATTGCAAGATCAGCGAATCGTGCTGGCCACGAATCACCCGCTCACACTGGATGAAGTAACGCCGTGCCATTTTCCCCTGCTGGTTGTTCTCGACCATAGATAGCTCTTTTGCCATGTCGAGAGTCAGGATGTATTCAAGACTGCGACGGTTGCCGCCACGACCAGTTTTTTTGATTTCGGAAATTTCCGAAATCAAAGCAAAGTCCTCATTCTCAAGAAAATCATACTTCTTGATTCGATTTTTGATCCAAGTTGCAAAGCGATCACCATTTTTAAGCCACTTGTGCAACTCACGCGCATTGATCACTGGCTGAACAATCCCACCAATGTCTGACTCCATCACAGAAACCAGAATATCGCCGTCTAGTTTCGGCAGATTAACAAATGTTCCCATCACGATTCTCCACCCATAAAGTAAATAGATTGCTGGCAGCAACGCGCATGGGCATCACGTAGCTTTTCAGGAGCGACCCTAGCCAGCATAGAAAGCGTACAACTCACAAAGTCCTGTTTTTGGCAGGGTGCAGGTTGTGAGTCCGAATCATTAAAGCCGACGAACAATTCCAAAATCAGGCGGAACGACTTCCTTTAAATTGAAATCGGCAATAAAAAAGCCGTGCGAAGGATTTCCTTTGCACAGCCAGCATGACACCCCTGAGAACCTACATTTTTAGGGGTTCCAATCACTTTTTAACAGGCGTAAAAAAAGCGGTGAAAGCCGCTTTTGCATTGCTCAAAACGCAAAAATCCGCCTAAATGGGAATTTGGGCGGATTTCAGAGCATGGGAAAAAAGTACCTGTTTTCCGAATTAAGGTCAAGTCCTATTCGTTTCGCACCAAAAGATCAAATCTTAGAAATCAATACACACGAATACCTATTTCACTTGAAGTAAGTATTGATACGCACTAGAGTAAAAAAATAACGTAGGAGGTCGTATGATTTGAAGCGTCGCTGGTAGTGTTGGGGTAAGTGCTGTAGGGCATTGACCTCAACACCATCTATTGTCTTTCACTGACTGGCCTAGGATCTTCGGGTATTAAACCAAACTCACTGCCAGGGTAACGAGCAGTTGGTGGGGCATGAGTTGGCACTCGATCCTCGATAACCTTCAAGTGTTCTGGAGAAGCCTCTATACGGACATCAGAAATGCTCCAATTCTGTTGATCGGTCTCACGTCCTCGTGCAGGTGAAAAACTATAGGTGTATTGACCCTGAAAAAAATTATAGTTACCTGATTTGAAGTCCAGTTTTCTGATCAGTGACAACAATCTTGTTTCAAGCGAACTATTATTTAGCTCACTTGAAATGAGAGCAACGTCCGAAACAAGTCCTGATGGAGATACGCTCACTCTTACCACCACATCACCAATCATGGTCGGATCATCGTTTAGCGCATATTCATAGGCGGTGTACAGTGCGTTTTTTGCCTCTCCCATGACTTGGTTGAAATTGGTTCTTCCAGAGAGTTTTGACTGAGTTTCTGTAGAGGTTTCTGAATAACGCTGATTTTCCAAAGATCTTTGATTAGGCGTCATATTTTTTGCTACCACTCCAGCCCGTGCAAAAGACAAAACTCTGCTGATAGCAGCCATACCGTCAAAGTTAGGTGGAATGACATTAGATGAGGCAGGAGTACCTGTTCGAATCTGAAATTTTATTATCTCTGTCAGAATACCTTTATCAAATAAGATGTCTTCAGTTCCAGCCAGACTGCCCATGCCAGTGGTATACGCCAATCTAACCAAAGCATCTTTTTCTACCAATGAAAAAACTGATGCTGCTTCTGACATTCTAATTTGTGATAGCAGTACGTTCACTTTGTGATAACTCAATAAAGCCTCATCAGTGTAGTGAATGCTTAACCTCGCCTGACAAATCTTGTTGTTTTGAGATGATGCCACTGTATCAATCTGATCTACCTTAACGATTGCAGTATCGAAAATCTTAAAAGCGTGCGGGCGAAACCTATCAGGAATGCCAGCAAAATCAGCGTGCATTTGATCCCTTAAAGATTTTTTGATACGGTCAATAGCAACTGGACTGGCGCATGCTGCCATCCTGCCCGATGGGGCTGTAGCCGCTTGAGCCGAACCCGTGAATCCGATAGCAACAATAGCTAGAAAACAGGTTTTCTTCATATTTTCATCCTCAGACAAAAGCCCTACGGGGCTTTTTTGTTGTCTTGTTCATGGCTGAATGGAATGCCGCTCAACACTTCAAGCCTGCTTATGATCTTAGACAGGGCAACGCCTTGATCTGCCATGAGAGCCTGCATGAACTCAATCTGTCTATCTTTTTCCTTGAGCAAAGCGTCTTTTTCATCATCCGTGGTGGATGAAAAGCTTTGCTCAAGACGAGCAACCATATCTGCATTCATGCTGCGGTTGTATTGCTCTGCTGATTCGGCAATCTTTTGCTTTAGCTCTGGGCTAACACGAAGCTTTACGGTTATTACATGAGCAGAGCTATCGAATTCCATGTGTTTAGCCTCAAAGCACAAAAAATAATTATAGCCCCATATTGGGGGTTGACAATAACCCCACATAGGGGGCATTATCGCATTGCACCCAGTATGGGGCTATTCAGGAGTAACCATGCAATGTCAGACAAGCAACCAGAGGCTTACATCAAGCTGAGAATCACACCCGAGCGGCGCGATTGGCTGAAAGAACGCGCAAAGCTCAACAATCGGAGTATGAATGCTGAGTTCAATTTCATACTGAGTCGCTTTCACGAAATGGAGCAACAGGGTCATGTCCCAAAAATCGCTTAATCCACAAATGAAAAGCCCCGTTCATCTTGCCGGACAACGGGGCTTGGAATCAGTCACTATCCACGCAAAGGAAGTAAACCTATGAACATGTTAGCACAACCCATCGCTCTAGCAATAGATGGCATGACCATCCGCACTGACGAGCAAGGACGTTTTTGCTTAAACGATCTGCACAAGGCATCTGGCGCAGAAGGCAAAAACCGCCCTTCAATCTGGCTTGCCAATCAACAAACCAAAGATTTGATTGGTGAAATTGAAAAAGCAGGAATTCCTGCTTTTGATTCAAAACAACAAGTTGGCACGTTTGTAGTTAAAGAACTGGTCTATTCTTATGCAATGTGGATTAGTCCTGCATTCAATCTGAAAGTAATCCGCACATTTGACGCTGTGGTGACGGGTCGCATGCAACCTATCGACCCTATGGCCGCGCTATCAGACCCAAGTGCTTTGCGTGGCCTACTACTGGGCTACAGTGAAAAAGTGATTGTGCTAGAAGCCGAAAATCAATCTATGCGAGTAGATGTTCAAGCACTTAACCAACTGACCAAAGCTGACGGAAGCTTGTGCATTACTGATGCAGCAAAGGCGCTGGGCAAGGGGCAAAAAGAACTGCACAAGTGGCTGTCTGCACACGACTGGATCTATAAGCGTAACGGCAGCACGCACTGGCTTGGCTACAGCGATAAGGAAAAATCTGGATATATCGAGCATAAAGTGACAGAGGTGAGTCGTCCAGACGGTACAGCCAAAATCACTGAGCAAGTGCGAATCACTCCGAAGGGCTTGGCAAAGCTGGCAAAGACCTTTGCGGCGGGAGATGCAACATGAACGCAATCATAGATTTTTCAAAAATTCAGGAGAAAGCGGTCATGGATGATTATTTAGATACAGCACTTTTGCACTGCTACGGTGCAAGCGCATTACTGATCGTGCTACAGAACAGCATTGACTCAATGATCATCAATAATGCTGAAAAGATCAGCATTGTTGATGCAGTTGTAAGTCTGCTTGATGATGCGCGTAGTAGTTTGAAGTCAGTCACAACAATTGATCTAAAAAGCGTCTTTGCGCGTCTTGATCAAGTGACTGTTGCGCTAAGTTGCTTACGCTGTTCGTTTAATATGAAGTGTGATTGTCCGAATGATCGTATTCAGGTGGACTGCCTACACGCGCTGGGCTATCTGCTTGAGCGTGCGCAGACGTGTTTGAGCGATGTTGCCAAAGCTGCTTGAATTATTCATTTCGCCTTGACATCCTCCTTGATCTAAAGGACAGGGAAGATGTCAGTCAAAAAACTCTCTATATTCGCTGTATGCTCGCAAACAAGCTGCACTTCTGCCTGTATCCGCCATCTCCGCCTTGACTGAGTGAATCGCAGCCATTGAAGCATTGGCAGTCAATGGCTCCCCATACAAGCTGATACACTGCTTGCTAATTTCCGCAAGAATACTCTCGTATTTTGAATCGCGCTGATAACCGCAGTAAGCACTGATCGTTATCAGATACGAAGCAAGATCGGCATTCATCTCACACTCATTTTTGTCTGGGACATCTTGGGCAGATACAGCATTTGCCCAAAGTACAAACATCAAAAGCAGCGTTTTTCTCATGTTTTCCATCCTATTCCGCCTGTTATTGCGTGGGCAATCAGTCGATCCTCAACGTTCTGCCCTACTCCTTTTAGCAGATGCTGATCATACCAATTTTCTGAGGATTGTCCTTGATCTGATCGAGACTGCTGTTGTGGTACATTTGGGGCAGGCCTATCGAGACTCTCAGCATGTTTGGATAGTTCAGCAGAATCTTGTGGCAGATGTAGCTTGGGTGCTGGCTGAATTGTATCCTCTACCAGACGCATAGGCTTAAAATTTTCGATCCTGTTTTGAGTGGCTGGCGTGGTGATTGGTGGTGCTGCCATTTGTGGGGCTTGAGTCTTTTGCTCCGTGGACTGCCTATATTGCCGTCTTTTTTGATCATGTGCTTTCCATGGGAAAGGCTTGCCAGACTTGAGTTTATCTTGACCATACGCCCAGCGAACGTAATTCTTGCCAAGAATAGGGGCAGCTGCTTCAGCATCAATACTTGGATTATCTAAAAAATCACGTTTTGTTATTGCATACTGTGGATTAGTCTTGATCTCATTCACAGCAAACTCGGCCATTGCATCCAATGCTGCCTGTCCTTGAACAATTTTTCCATCCTGACCAATCAAACTCTTTTGTCGAAGATGCGCAACCAACTTTTCTTTACGATCTCCCTGCCAGCTTAAAATACCTAAATTCTGAGCATTGTTAGCCAAATCTGTATGCGTGCCAAACATCGCAGATGTCCTAAAGTCATTTTCTCGACCAACCTCTGCGGTCATTGCAACAGCTTGGCTATCACTCAAGCCCTGTTTACGGAATGCATCGTATGTCATCAACTGATAATCATCTTTGCCATTCTGCACCGTCTGAGTATTGTTGGTAGGCGAGCCGCTGGTGGTTGGTTTGCCAGCCCCATTAGCCAACTGCTCTTGCTCAAGTCTTAAATTTTCAGCGATTACGTCTATGGCTTGCTTATTGCCAAACGCAGCGGCAACGTGTGTCCCAGCCTCACCAATTCCATCAAGTATCCTCTGTCCAGTATCAGTGCTGGCAAGTACCTCATTCGCTTTCTCACCAATCTCTTTAGCGGCTTTGGCGGCTGCGGCTACAGCAGCTGCTTTCAATGCAGCGGGTAGCAATGCCAGCAAGCGCGGGGTCATGGCAGCGATTTTGATGCCATTCATCAATGATGATCGGGACTGCCGGTTCTGTGAGGCTCTAATAGCATCCTGAGTCTCATCCTGCTGCGTCTTGGACTCTTTACGCCATGCTCCCAAAAATTTTAGTGTGCGCTGCGCTAGACTAAACTGTTTTTTGTCGGCAGGACTGCCACCCATACTGCCCAATAATTTTAATGGTGCAGTGATTTCACGGAATGCGCCAACCGTTGGGTCAATTTGATCAGGCACAGTCATACTGCTTGTTACTTGCTCAAAACGCTCAAGCAGGCTCTCAAAAAAACCTCTGTTTGAATCACTGTCCTCTCTGTAATCTGCTCTGGAATGACCGGCTGGATTGGAATCCTCACCACTGGCAGACGCACCCATCATCCGTCCGGTCATATCGCGAGTAGGGCGTTGTACAGGAGTGGTACTGGCTGGTGGACTTGGGTTGGCAGGGTCGCTGGGACGGCTTACCCGTGCAATTGGCGGCTCTGCGGGTGTCGCTTGATTGGTAGCAGGCTGTGCAGCTGGACTAGACGCAGCGGCTTGGGCGTTACGCTGAATCAGGTCTACCAGACCTTGTATATTTCGGTTTAACGTCTCTATCTGTGCCAAGGTTTGTGCAACTGGCAATACTGCCGCTGGGTTGCCACGCAAAAAACCGGTATTCGGATCATGCGGCAATACTAAATCTTCGTTCGACATATCCCCACTCCTAGTTTTGATTGTTGGTGCTGTAGGTAGCCATGTATTTGCTTCGATCCCACGCAAACAGCGATTGCAGCTTTAGCGGGACTTCACATTCGGTGCGATGACCAAGGTGATTTAACTTGCTATTGATTGGCTCACCGATCGACTCAATAATCATCGGCTGAAAGATGCGATTACCGTATTCAACACAAACAAATACAGGGATTCTGGTCGGGAGTAATGTCTCAGCACCAACATTTCCGGATTGGGCATCTTCTGCCGCAATTCGCAGTCCACCACCCTCACGAATTTCCTGTGCAACCATCCAACTTGCCAAAAACTGAATGGGCTGCTCAACTTCCTTGTAAGCATCTTTAATGGCACGAAAGCGCAACGTCAACGGTAAATCAGCCGGTGGTTGTCCCGAAAAAATCTGAGTGCTGTTCAGTAAATTCATACTGGAGCGGTCTCCAGCATTGGTAATTTGCCCCGTCTCCAGCCCAATTAACTTAGCTATTTCAGCTAGCTCTCCTGACTGTAATAAACTGGTGGTGTTCCCTGCGACTGACTCCAAACCAGCATTTTCAAAAGGACTATTCCAATTGGTGCTTAGCGTGAGGACTGTTTCCCCAATGGGAAAGCCGACAACAACATGTACATCTTGATTCGGAACACGCCCCCAACCGCCTTCTGGCAATCTGTACACCCGATAAATTTTAACTGTCTGTAATGGCGATAAACCACCTACTGCTGGTCCAAAATAAAGCATACTCATGCTAGTACCTCTGCTGAATACCCAGTCAAAGCCTCATGACTGATGAATGGGTCAAGCTGCGCAAACACCGTGTTGAGCATCAGCATGCCCCCTTCAACATCGTGGCTATAACCGACTGATACCACCCTCACAATCGGTCTTAACTCCATCAGATCCGCAAAAGCCCCATAATCTGGTGCAGAACGCAGCGATAGAATCAACGCATAGTCGGCTGGAACCCCATAAGTCCCGTCCTTGGCAATGATTTGATATGACTTGGCCAACAACCAACGCCGGATCAACCCGTCTGGCCGGTCATAACAACTCACATTGAATAACATGTTTTCACGCACACCAACTGAACTCAGCTGCAAGCCACTGCCACTGATGGCCGTGTTCTCATTGGCGATATTGATAAACTCACTCGGCTCTACGGTCGGCGCATGACTCTGTAGAAAAGCTGATATTTCCTGCTGATCAAACCCATCAGGGCAGTTGACATCTTCAAGCCATAGCTCAAAATCACTGGCCTTCTGTAGCGCATGCTCCATTGAGGCTTCATAACGCTGCCGAAGTTGCTCCAGCGGTGCTAGTGATCGCAGCATCCGGTTTACTCCTGCATATCACTGCCATCTGGCGGCAAATCACCACCCTCCGGCTCAGGTGGTGGCTCTGGCTGACGCTCTAACAGGTCACATAGTGCTGTGGCTGACTGATCATCCATCCGACCAATCTTGGACAGGACGATTACTCCCTCATCCTTGCTAAAACCTGCATCTTTCATCTGGCTGAGGGTTGCCACCACCATGCTTGCTTCTTGCATGGCGGTCATACGGATATCTTGGTCTTTTTGTGCCAATGCAGCGGATGTGCCTGCATACTCAATATCCCAGACCCGTTCGGCAGCAGTCGGGTACGCCCCTAAACCAGTGGTGGTGATGGTTTATTATCAGGGCGTGGGACAAGAGGTTTGGGGCGTGTGCAGAGTCTGGCTGATAGTAAGATGGAAATTTTTCTAATCTTAGGTAAACTCAAGACTTGACGAAAAATTTTCTCAATGGATAGGAGATTCATGATGGGACAGTCTTTAAAATTTTTAGTCTTAGTCTTGGCAACTACTGTCTTGATGGGCTGTGGCTTGTCACCTGAACAAATTGGCCAAACAGCCAAAATGTCTATGCAGGAAACATTTGATAAAGACCCTCAATTTAGTAACTGGGGGCTACAAGTGACCAATGTTCATGTGCTAAGGCAAGGAGACAATCGCTATCAAGGGATAGCTACTGTCATACACAAAGGCCAGTTCCACGATATTCCTGTAGAAATCACTGCGGACGGTTCAAATATCATATGGCAAGTCGCCCCAGGCTCATTCATGTTTGTCGCGCAAAAAGAGCTTCAGAATATGTTTCAGTATCAGAATTAAAGTTCTGATAGAGCGGCCTTAATACTGATGGTATTGGGCCGCTTTAAAAAGCTAGCATTCATTTCTTGATGGTGACTTAGTAATTACCATTTTTTCGTCTATGCTGCTGCATGTGACCAATAAGCTACCATCGTTCGTACAAATTCTCGTAACTTTGACATCAATCGTGTCTACGATACTCCATGACTTGTAACTACTACCTGCTAGATCTATTAGCATTTGCTCCACACTGGCATTACATGCTGCAAAGCTCATGTGCTGTGTTACATTTTCCAAACCCGTAGACGTTACATGAGACTCAGGACGGATTTCGGACATAGATGCTTCAGTTTTTATAGGACTTTGTTCAAGACTTTCATCGTTTGCAGAAAAAATCAGCCAAACAACACCTAAGACAACAACACTGAGAACTAAAAGAATCAAAAATATTGGAAATCCGGTCTGCCTACTTTCTTGAATAACGCCCTGTATACTGGGGATTGAGGATTCCATAGAGGCCTGCATTTCTTGTGCATGCTTCTCGAAAAATTCATTAAAATAATTGTTAAAAGCAATCTGATCAACAAAACTCCAATCAGCTATTAATAAGTCATTCTCTGCTCTAATAGCCTTCATTTCAGTTGCAAAATCTGGGGATTTTTCAATATATAAATGCTCGATACGCTGTAACTGATGACGAGCATATCTAAGTACGTCATCTTTTTTCAATGGAAGTTTAGGCTTAATTTGTTCCATCATATTAATAAATCCTAGTCTAATAAAAAATCAATCAATACCTTAACCCCACGAACTGGATCGATCCAGTAAGAGGCTTGGCTAGCTAGAGGTTGATGGACAATAGAAAGTGGCACGACTCAATTCCATATCATTAAGATGCTGATTTAGCGCGTATCTTGCGCAACAATGCTCCACTAAATGCACCATGAAAACGCTCCAAAATGCGTGGCTCTTTGGTAAGTGCTGTCGTGGCACCTGAAGATAGCTCAACATGTTTAAAATCTAAGCCACCAACTATTGCATCCGCCATTAGCTGAGGAAGAGTTTCTGAGGCGCAAACACTACACGAAAATATTTCTATCTGACCCATCCACAAAGCAGTCGCTGGCCTTTCTCCACAAAAAGAACACATCGCGCCTTCTGCTTTATGGTTTTCATGAACTAGCATAACGCCTCCAAAATGATCAATGCCTACATCCATATGATGCCAAAACAAAGCTAACACCCTGAGAAAAGCATTGCAATGTGGTTTGAACCCACATCCTAATCCAACGCCAAATGACTCGCCACCTCTACCCCGCGAACTTGATCAATCCGGTTGTGCTTGGCCACCACATCGATGTCCACTGGCAGGAACATAAACGCTAAGGTATCAAATAAATCAGGCGACTTCAGCCCTAGATCTGCCATCTTCTCCTTGGGCGTAATGCGGTACCGCGCGTAATCATCGAATGAATACGGAATCCGGCTGGACTGCTCAATAAATGTGTTTTTAAAGCGTAGATCCGGCTTACACAAGAACTTGACCCGACCCTCACGCATGGCACGCGCTGCACCGACACAGGCCAACGCACGTAAGTTGAAGAACCGTCGCTTGTCAGACTTGCTCCACGGCCTATTGCCCCATGACACTTCGTAGAAATCGACCTCTGCGCCTTTCAGCAAGGAAGACACTGCCCCACCCATCCCGCCAATATCCAACAAAATACGCGCTTGACGGGCATAGCGGTTATGCACCTCCACGATACGCTGTACCAGCTCGACTGGTGAGATAGTCTTACTGAACACTGGAATCTCAATCACCTCAATGCGCCGTGCTTGCTGGCCATTGGCCTCATCAGTAAAGTCACCCTTCCCAATCACCCGACTGACCATAATCACTGATGAGTCACGGTAGACCCCTGCGGCCACGTCCACCGAGATAAATAGGCCATAATACTCGCTATCCTCAATGATCCGTTTGCGCTCAAAACAAGGCTCAATACCAGATTTGGTAATCAGGTACTCATCCA
>OGCL01001619.1_pt1 | contig 18268 bp, 19 predicted proteins | sample 1570041 | NCBI WGS metagenome assembly OGCL01 (sample SAMN06266162, study PRJEB24511) | hot springs metagenome | isolation source: Hot spring water | place: South Africa: Limpopo | collected 2015-06-22
TGCGCTCGCTGCGTTCGACTATCCAGTACCCACCCGCCAAGGAACTGGAGTGCGTCATGAAATACCTCTGCCTCGTCTACGCCAACGAACAGGAGCTGCACAGCTCCCCCGACAGCCCGCATGACAGCGAATGTTTCGCCTACGCCAATGCAGTACAGGAGAGCGGGCGCATGCTCGCCGCCGAGGCGCTGCAATCGGTGCAGACCGCCACCACCGTGCGCATGCGCGGCGGCAAGCTGGCGATCACCGACGGTCCCTTCGCCGAAACCAAGGAGCAACTGGCCGGCTTCTATCTGGTGGAGGCGCGCGACCTCAACGAGGCCATCCAGCTCGCCGGACACATTCCCGCCGCCCGTGTCGGCTGCGTGGAAGTGCGCCCGGTGCGCGAGCTGGATATCCAGCCGGCGCAGCTACAGGCCGCTCAGCACTGAGCCGGCAAGGCTCGATCAACAGGGAGAACCGCTATGGATCGCCACTATATCCCCGAGGTCGCCACGCGTGAGCAATGGCTGGCCGCTCGCAAGGCGCTGCTCGAGCAGGAAAAGGCGCTGACCCGCCAACGTGACGCGCTCAACCGCGCCCGTCGTGCCCTGCCCATGGTACTGGTGGAAGAGGATTACCGCTTCGACGGCCCGCAGGGCGAAGTCGGTCTGGAGGCGCTGTTCCACGGGCGCAGCCAGCTGATCGTCTACCACTTCATGTACCACATGGATCGCGGCGAGGGCTGCGACGGCTGTTCCTGTCTGGTGGACAACATCGGCCACCAGTCCCATCTACATGCTCGCGATACCAACCTGGTGCTGGTTTCGCGGGCGCCCTTGGCCGATCTCGAGGCGTTCAAACGGCGCATGGGCTGGACCCTGCCCTGGTACAGCTCCTACGGCAGCCGCTTCAACTACGACTACCACGCCACCACCGACGAGCAGGTCGCGCCGGTCGAATACAACTACCGCGACAAGGACGAGCTCGAGCGCCTGGGCCTGACCTATCACATCCAGGGCGAGCAGCCCGGTGTCAGCGTGTTCCTGCGCGACGGCGGGCGGATCTACCACACCTATTCCACCTATGGCCGAGGCGTGGAGATGCTGATGAGCAGCTTCCATTTCCTCGACTTCACGCCTTTTGGCCGCGGCGAGGGTTGGGACGGCATGCCCGATCTGGACGGCAAGGGGCTCAACTGGACGCGCCTGCATGACGAGTACGAACAGAGCGCGCCCACCCACGACTGCTGCGGCCACAAGGCCTGACCTCAGCGAAGGAGAACGACATGAGTCAGCACGAACTGCAAGATGCCCTGAACGACTGGACCGAAGCCTGCCGCAGCAAGGACGTGGCGCGCATCATGAGTCACTACGTCGAGGACGTGGTGTCCTACGATGCCATCGGCCCGTTGCGTTTCCAGGGGCGCCCGGCGTACCAGGCGCATTGGCAGGCCTGCATGGAGATGTGCAGTGGCCCGGGGATGTTCGAACCGCACGAGCCGACCTTCACCGCCAGCGGCGATCTGGGCGTGACCCATTACCTGCTGCATTGCGGCGGCAGCAATGAAAAGGGCGAGCTGGAGACCTGCTGGATGCGCGTGACTCAGTGCCTGCGCCGCCAGGGCGGCCGCTGGCTGATCTTCCACGAGCATTTCTCTGCCCCGAGCGACATGGAAAGCGGCAAGGCGCTGTTCGATCTGCAGCCATAGCGAGCGGGGGCTGCGCGATGGTCTGGTGCGTACCAGACCATCTTTAGCGCGCGACCAGTTCCAGCATGCGTTGCGCCTGCTGGCGTACGGCCTCACGCAACTCGACCGGCTGTTCGATGGTGAAGTCGAAGGACAGGCGTAGCAGCAGGCGAGCGAACCAGGTCGGGCTGTCGGTGCTGGTGGTCAGGCGCACGCTGTTGCCTTCAGGCATCAGCAGACCGGCGTTGTGCCCGAGTTCGGCGATGGCATCGGCGAGGTCGGTGTGCAGCTGGATACTCACCGGGTAGGCCCGTGGCAGGGTGGCGATGCTGGTATTGAGGTGGGCGGCGGCATCGAAGGCTTCCGGCCGCTCGAAGTGGCTCTCCAGGGCGCGCAATTCGCGCAGCCGATCCAGACGGAAAGAACGCACCGCCTGGCGCAGGTGGCAGTAGCCGCTCATATACCAGAAGCCCTGGCGGAACACCAAACCGTAGGGATCGACCTCGCGCTCGCTGCATTGGCCCTGATCGCTGCAATAGCTCACCCGCACCTGACGGCGCGCCTCGGCGGCGGCGGCGAGTTCGGCCAGCAGTTGCTGGTCGCCATTGGCGCGGCTGCGCGGCAGATCCAGAATGGCGCTCTGGCTCAGGGCGCGCACCCGCTGCTGCAGCCCCTTGGGCATTACCCGCTCCAGCTTGGCGCGGGCACTGGCCACCGCCACGGCGGTTTCTGCCAGGCCCAGATTGGCCGTCGCCAGCAGGCCCAGCGCCACCGCCTGAGCTTCCTCAGCCGTGAACATCAAGGGCGGCAGCTTGAAACCGGCCACCAGGCGGTAACCGCCATGCCGGCCGCGCTCGCTGGTCACCGGAATCCCCAGGTCTTCCAGGTGGCGGATGTAACGGCGCAGCGTGCGGCCGTCCACCTCGAGGCGCTCGGCCAGTTCGCGGCCGCTGAGCTGGCCATGGCTTTGCAGCAGCTCCAGCAGGGCGAGCACGCGGGTGGTGGGGCTGTTCATGGGGATCGCAGGCTCCGTAGTGCGGCGCTGTGCGCACCAGTCAAACCCCTGGCTGTCTTGCTGCGCGCGCACTCAACAAAAACAGCGGTAGGCGATTTTATTAGGGCGGAATATAGCCTAATTGGCTCTTAGTCTGGAGGGAGGTCGACGCTAAAGGCGTGTCGGCCACCTGCAGACAAGGAGCAACTTTTATGCAACCGATACTGTTCTACGGCGTTCCGCAAGGCTGTTCGTTCGGCTCGATCGTAGCCCTCGAGTGGCTCGGCCAACCTTATCGCCTGTGCCGGGTCGAGATGCTCGAGCACCCCTGGGACCCGCTTTTCGAGCGGATCAACCCGCTCTATCAGACGCCTGCGCTGCTGCTGGAGAACGGCGAGTTCCTGAGCGAGAGCCTGGCCATTCTCCTGAACCTGGCGGCGCGGTCGGTGGATACGCCGCTGGGCCCACGCCAGGGCAGCGACGAGTTCGATGCACTCAACCAGATGCTGTCCTACCTGGTGACCGACTTTTTCTCCGCCTTCAACCCGCTGTGGCTGGCTTATGAAAAGGCTGAGCTGGACGAGCCGCAGCGCAAGCTGTTGCGCAGCCTCGGCGCAGAACAGGTGAAGGCGGGCTGTCGTTATCTCGATCGGTTGCTCAGCGAGCGTGACTGGCTGCTGGGTCAGCGACGCAGTCTGGCGGATGCCTACCTGAGCGGTGTCGGCCGCTGGGTCGACTACCACCAGTTGTTCGATCTGCGACACGACTACCCGCATCTGGCCCGCCACCTGGCGCGGCTCGCCAACGATCCAGCGGCGCGTTTCGCTCATGCGATCGAGCAGGGCATGACGGTTGAGGGCGCTGGCGGCTTCCTCGGCCATGTGGGCTTCCAACAACTGCGCGAAGGGTTGTGCGCAGCCTGAAAACCTATGGTGAGGTTTCGATGATCGACCATCTTTGTATCACCGTGGCCAACTTTCGCCGCAGTCGCGCCTGGTATCAGGCGGCCCTGGCGCCTTTGGGCTACGAGCTGAAATACGACGGCGAGCATGGCGCGGGGTTGGCCGCCGGCTTCGGTCCGCAGGCCGAGGAGCAGGCCGTGCTTTACCTGCTCAGTGCCGTCCCCGGGCGTGGTCAGTGCGAGCCGCTGGCGCATTTTTGCCTGCGTGTCGACAGCCAGGCGACAGTGCAGGCCTTTCATGCCGCGGCGCTGCAGGCCGGTGGCGAAGACAATGGCCGGCCCGGCCTGCGCGAAGAATATGGCTACTACGCCGCCTTCGTGCTTGACCCCGATGGCTACAACGTCGAGGTGGCCTGTTACGTCTGAACCTTCGTCACTGCTGGCCCAGCGCCGCGCAGGAAGGCTCGTAGCGCTGCTGGCAGGCGCTCTGGTACAGGCGCTGGGCCTGGTCAGGGTCGCGTGGTACGCCGCCTTCACCGCGACGGTAGAGGTTGCCCAGTACATGCTGGGCCATAGGGTTGCCCGCAGCGGCTGACTGGTTGAGGTACTTGAGCATGTCGCGCTGGTTGGCGAACTCAGGGGCGTCGCGGCCGGTGTAGAGGTAGGCCAGGCTCACTGCAGCCATGGCATGACCCTTGTCGGCGGCCTGCTTCCACCAGTACTCGGCCTGCTTGAGGTTCTTCTCCGGCTGGCCGACGAAGTAGCTGCTGCCGAGCTGGAACTGGCTTTCCAGATCACCACGCTGGGCCTGCTGGCGCAGTTGTTCCTGTTCGGTCTGGGTGATGGGCTGTTCCACCTGCGGCTGTTTTTCCGGCGCGCTGGAGTCAGGTTCACGCCCAGCGCAGCCCGCCAGCAACGCGATGGCGAGCAGGGCAGTGGTAGCGTGACGCAGGTTGATCGGGTTGGGCATGGCAGAAACTCCGTAGGCGGGAAACAGGGCAAGTCGCTATTAGGCTGACCCTGGCCACCATAGTTCGCTGTCGTTGATCAGTCTGTCGCGGTGCGACTTCACACTCGCGTCATGAACTGCAATCCTGAGCGCTGATTTCGCTTACGAGGCAGTCATGAAGATCAGTGCGGATTTCGACAGTGGCAACATTCAGGTCGTCGACGCCAGCGACCCGCAGCGCGTACTGCTGGCCATGCGGCCGGACCTCAACAGCCACCATTTCCAGTGGTTTCACTTTCAGGTCGATGGTCTGCAACCTGGCCAGGGTTATGGCTTCTGCCTGACCAATGCCGGGCAGTCGGCCTACAACCGCGCCTGGGACGGTTACCAGGCCGTGGCCAGCTACGATCAACAGAGCTGGTTTCGCGTGCCCACCCGTTATGAGGACGGGCAACTGCACTTCGAGTTGCAGGCCGAACGCGAGCAGGTCTGGTTCGCTTATTTCGAGCCCTACCCACGGGCGCGGCATGAACGCCTGATCGCCAACGCGCTGGAGCGCGGCGCTGAACTGGTTGCCAGCGGTAGAAGCTTGGAAGGCCGTGATATCCAGCTACTGCGCATCGGTGGCCAGGCGGGCGCTGCGCGCAAACTGTGGATCATCGCCCAGCAGCATCCGGGGGAGCACATGGCCGAGTGGTTCATGGAGGGCCTGATCGAGCGTTTGCAGAATCCGCAGGATGCCGAGATCGCTGCGCTGTTGGCCGAGGCAGAGTTCTATCTGGTGCCGAACATGAACCCGGACGGTGCCTATCGTGGTCATCTGCGCACCAACCATGCCGGGCAGGACCTCAATCGCGCCTGGCAGTCAGCCAGCTCCGAGCGCAGCCCCGAGGTGCTGTTCGTGCTGCAGCACATGCAGCGTATTGGCGTTGACCTGTTCCTCGATATCCACGGCGACGAAGAGATCCCTCACGTGTTCACCGCCGGTTGTGAGGGCAATCCGGGCTACACCCCACGGTTGGCTGCGCTGGAAGAAGACTTCCGCAATTGTCTGGTAGGTATCGGCGCCGAGTTTCAGACCCGTTTCGGCTACCCGCGCGACGAGCCCGGCCAGGCCAACCTGACCCTGGCCTGCAACGCCGTCGGCCAGGCCTTCGATTGTTTGTCGTTCACCATCGAGATGCCGTTCAAGGACCACGACGACAACCCGCAGCCACGCACCGGCTGGAATGGCGCGCGCTCGAAGCAGCTGGGGCGGGATGTGTTGACGGTGCTGGCGCAGATGGTGGGCAAGCTGCGTTAGATCTTCTTAACATCAGAGGTGACTGGCCGGAGGCATCAGTGTCGATGCTCATCGAGCCATGGCGGGGCTGTGGCACCGAGGTGGGGGCTGTGCGCTGCCTCAGGCTGATCGGTTTGTCTGCAAGGTGGGGAGTGACGCACGCTGTCCCTGAGGTGTAACGGCAAGGCGTGTGCGCCACATGATCCATCCGCGCCTCAGTGGGTTTGGCGGTACTTCTGCAGTTCGCTGTTCATCAACTCGACGGTCGCAGGGTCGATCTCTTTGGAAAAGGCCTCAACCACGGGTTTGACCTTTTCGCGGAAACGCTCAAGTTCCTCTGCGGTGATTTCGTTGACCTGCTGGTGTTGTTTAAGGAACGCGAGGGACTTTTCTTGGCTGTCGACCGAGGCTTGACGCTGGAACAGGGTCGCTTCGCGAGCTGCGTCCAGGATGATCTGGCGTTCGCTCTGGTTGAGTTTGTTCCAGGTCTTCTGGCCGGCGATGAACGATTGCACGTTATAGATGTGCCCGGTGGTGGAAAGGTATTTCTGCACTTCGAACAGCTTGGCGGACTCGATCAGCGAGAAGGGGTTTTCCTGACCGTCGATCACATGCTGCTCCAGGCCGGTGTACAACTCGGTGAACGGCATGGGCATCGGGTTGGCGCCCAGGGCTTTGATCATCTCCAGGTACAAGGGAGACTGCAGGACGCGGATCTTCAGTCCCTGCATGTCCTCCCACTTGGTGACCGGGTGCTTGTTGTTGGTCAGGTGACGAAAGCCCAGATCCCAGTAGCCCAGGGTAATTAGCGCGGATTTTTCCAGTTTTCCTGCCAGATCCTGACCCAGTGGGCCATCGGCGATGGCCAGGGCTTCGCGTGAGTCGTTGAACAAAAATGGCAGGTCGAAAATCGCCGTGTCCTTGGACTGAGCCGAGAGTAGTCCGGCATTGAGCACGGTGAAGTCCAGCGTACCGCCCTGCACCGACGAGACGGTCTGTATGTCGCCGCCCAGGGTGCCACCCGCGAATACGCGCACGCTCATTTTGCCGTCGCTCTTGGTTTTGACCAGTTCGGCGAATTTCTCTGCGCTACGGCCAATCGGGTGATTGAGCGCAGTGACGAAGGCGAAGCGCAGGTTGTGCTTGCGGATCTCGTCGGCGTTTGCCACACCACTCAGGAGCAGTACCGCAAGGCTACCGACGAACAGGTTCTTGATGTATTTTTTCATTGCGTTTTTCCTTGTTGTTATCGCGTTCGTAACACGCCCTCGCGGGCATTAGGCCAGGTATTTCAATGGCACCAGCACCAGGGCGGGGAAGGCCAGCAGCAGGGCGAGCACCAGCAGTTGGGCGATCAGGAATGGCCAGACACCACGCACGACCTCGTCCAGGCGTAGCTTGGCCACGCCGCAGATGACGTTGAGCACCGTGCCCACGGGCGGGGTGATCAGGCTTATCGAGATGTTCAGAATGAACAGCACGCCGAAGTACACCGGGTCGATGCCGGCCTGGGTCACGGCAGGCATCAGTACAGGGGTGAGAATCAGGATCACCGGTGCGGCGTCCATCACCATGCCAATGGCGATGACCACCAGCATGATCACCACCAGCAGCAGTTGTGGGTTGTCCATGAAAGGTTGCATCAGGTCGGCCAGCTGGCCTGGCAGATCGGCGATGTTCACCAGCCAGGACGAAACCATGGCTGCGGCGATCAGGAACATCACCACCGAGGTGGTGCGGGCAGAACTGAAAATCACCTCATACAGCTGCGACCATTTCAGTTCCCGGTAGATCACCATGGCCACGAAGAGCGAGTAGACCGCTGCCACCACCGCCGCCTCGGTTGGAGTGAAGATGCCGAACTTCAGGCCGAATACGATGATCAGCGGCAGGCCGAGCGCCCAGATCCCCTCTATCACCGAGCGCAAGACTTCGGCGCGACTGGCTTTGGGAGAAGGCGGAACCTCCTCGCCGCGGGCAATGAAGTACCATGCTACGGCCAGCGTCACAGCCATCAGCAGGCCTGGGACGATGCCGGCCATGAACAGCTTGGAGATCGAAACGCCGGAAACCACGCCGAAAATGATGAAGTTGATGCTCGGTGGCAGTATCGGGGCGATGATGCTACCGGCGGCAATCAGGCCTGCCGAGCGTTTACGGTCATGCCCGGCCGCGACCATCATAGGGATTAGTAAGGCCGACAAGGCGGCAGCATCGGCCACTGCCGAACCGGACAGCGACGCCAGCAATAGCGACGCCAGAATGGCCACGTAGCCAAGGCCACCGCGTTTGTGCCCGACCAGGGTCATGGCAATCTTGACGATACGTTTGGACAGGCCGCCAGTGTTCATGATCTCGCCGGCCAGCATGAAGAAGGGTACGGCCATCAGAGGGAAGCTGTCGGCGCCATTGATTAGGTTCTGCGCGATGATTTGTGCATCGAACAGATCCAGATGCAGCATCAATACGACGCTGACCAGCAACAGCACGAAAGCCAGTGGCATGCCGATGGCCATGCCGGCGAAAAGGCTGCCGAGAAAGATGATCAGCGTCATTTTCCGCTTCTCCTGTCTAGGCCCAGGGTTTTGTTGGCATCGTCAGATATCTGCAGACCTGTGGCGACAGGGGCCTCGGCGAACCCTTCGTCCCCGCCGCGCAACAGGCGATAGCATTCACACAGGAGGATGAGTCCGGCACTGATGCCGAACAGCACGCCGCAGGCATAGAACACGGCCATCGGCAGGCCGGAAGCGGGTGCCGGGGTGTGCAGGTTGATCTGTACCTGATCCCAGCTGCCGCTGAAGATCAGCCAGCTGAAATAAATCATCAGCAGGTGCCCGACCAGCAGGCAGGCGCGCTGTATGAAGGCGGGCATCCGGCGCAACAGCATGTCGACGCCCAGATGGCCCTTCTCGCGCAGTGCCACCAGCGCTCCGAAAAACACCATCCAGACAAAGCACCAGCGCGACAGCTCTTCGGACAGGGTGATGCCGCTGTTGAAGGCATAGCGCATGACCACGTTACTGAACACCATGATCACCATGGCGATCATGCACAGCACCATCAGGAGCTTGAGTAACTGGAAATACAGGTCAGCAATTCTTTTCATTGTTCAATGGCCTCTTTAAAGGACAAGTCGGATGACGGGGGGCACATCAAGCCGGCAGTACCGTCCAGTGTCCTTGCTGTTGGTGCGAGCGGATGCAGGCCTCGATGAAGGCCATGCCTAGCAGACCGTCCTGTGAGGTCGGGCACTGCTGCGCCAGTGGGTCTGGAGCGCGCTGCTGGCGGCGTGCCTTTATCAGTTCGGCGGCATCGCTGTAGATGTTGGCGAATGCTTCCAGCAGGCCTTCGGGTTGTCCGGCCTTGATCCGGGTGGCCTGCTGTGCGGCCTGGCTCAGCCAGGCTTCGCCACGGCGTAGGATCTGGTGCGGTTGATCTTGATGACGCAACAACAGTTGATCCGGCGTCTCCTGATGCCAGCTGAGTGACCCGCTGGAGCCGAAAACCCGCAGTTGCAGACCCTGGCGGTTGCCGGCTGCCACGAAACTGGCCCACAGCATGCCGCGCGCACCCGAGGACAGTCGCAGCAGTACGTGGGCGTTATCGTGCGAGGTGCGGCCCGGTACCAGGGTGCTCAGTTCAGCGGACACTTCGCTGACCTCCAGGCCGGTGACAAAGCGCAGCAGCTGGTGTGCATGCACGCCGACGTCGGCAAGAACCGGAGAGGCGCCGGCCTGGGCCGGATCGGCGCGCCAGGCGAAGCTTTTTACCCCTTGTTGTTCCAGGGCGTGCACCCCGAACGAGCCAGCATGTTCGACCTGCACCACGCGCACTGTGCCGATTACGCCACGAGTGATCAGATTTCGGGCTTCCCGGATCAGCGGGTAGCCGCTGTAGTTGTGGGTCAGCAGGTGCAATGCCGAGCCACTGCGAACCTGGTCGAGCAACGCTTGGGCTTCCTGGTAGCTGGTGGCCAGGGGCTTGTCACAGATGACGTCGATACCACGCTCGAGAAACGCTCTGCTGGCCGGTGCGTGCACGGCATTGGGAGCCATGATGGCGACGACTTGAATACCGTCCTCGCGCATGGCTTCGGCGGTGGCCATGCTCAGGTAGTCGCAGTAGGTGCGCTCGGGGGCGATCCCATACTGCTCGGCGGCAGCGCGATTGCGTGTGGCATCGCGGGCGAATACCCCGGCGACCAGTTCGAAATGGCCGTCCATGTGGGCGGCATAGCGGTGGGTAGAGGCGATGCCCGACTCCAGGCCCCCGCCGACGAAACCCAGGCGTAGGCGTTCAGACGTTTTCGCTATACGTTTCATGGCTACCCCTTATTCTTGTAATGGGCATTGAATGCACGAGGCCGATCTGGCAAAGCGAGTTATCTGTTCAAATGGGCCAAATGCTCAATGGCCAACTGGTAGCCATGGGTTCCCAGGCCGGCCAATACAGCTTTGGCCACCAGTGATACATAGGAGTGGTGGCGGAAGTGTTCGCGGCGGTGCACGTTGGAAATATGCACCTCGATCACCGGCACCTCGGCGGCGATCAGGGCGTCGTGGATTGCCACTGAGGTGTGAGTCCAGGCACCTGGGTTGATCACGATCCCAGCCACGCGATTACGGGCATGGAGGATCCAGTCGATCATTTTTCCTTCGTGGTTGGTCTGCTGAAACTCGATCTCCAGGCCTGATTCATCGCCGGTCTTGCGGCACAGCGCTTCGACGTCGGCCAGGGTATCGTGGCCATAGACATCGGGTTGGCGTAGGCCAAGCATGTTCAGGTTGGGGCCGTTCAGCACGAGTATGGTTTTCATGTCCGTTTCTCCGTTGAGGGTTCGCAATGCCATACGTACAAGTTGTCGATCCCGGGGCGGGGCGGGATCGACGGCATTGTTGGGCGAGAGCGATCTAGCGACTTTTCCAGCTCTCATGGGCACAGCAGGTCAAATCTCTTCTCCTCGCGTTCGGGACTGGCAGAGGCAAGGATCGATAGCGCTGGAAGAATCACATCGAGTCGGTGGGTACCACTTGTCCCGTGCGTGCCGCTTCGGCGATCGCCTCGGTTATCAGTAGGTTGGCCAGGCCGTCTCGCACGCTGACCAATGGTTCGGTTTCACCACGGATCACCGCGCAGAAATGCTCGAGCTGGCGCTCCAGTGGGTCGGCCTCTACCAGTTCGGCGGTTGTGGTGTGGAAGGGTTTCCACCAGGAACGATCTTCCTTGTGCGCGTAGTACTTCAGACGCATGGTGGGGATCGACAGCGAGCCCAGGGTGCCTGAGATCACATAACAATCTTCGTCCGCATAACTGGGGTAGCTCTTGTTCTCCCGGGCGGTCTGCTCCCAGCTGCGGGCGCAGGCGGCGGTGTCCGATAGTAGGAACGTACCGAGGGCGCCGTTGGCGAAGCGCAGGTTGATCGATACGGTGTCCTCGACCGGGAACCCACGGGTAGCATTCGATGCCTGTGCCTGCACCGAGACTATTTCGCCGCACAGCGAACGCAGGTTGCCGATCTCGTGGATCATGTTGATCAGTACCGGGCCGCCGCCGGCCTGACGGCGCCAGGGTGCGGCATCGAAATAATCGTCGGGTTTGTAGAACAGGGCGCTACCCATTACCGCGACCGGTGCTCCGATGATGCCTTCGGCGATGATTTCGCGAGCCCGCTGCAGGATGGCGCTATGGGCGCGGTGGTGGCCGACCAGCAGCCTAGCGCCGCTGCGTTCGGTCATCTCCAGCAAACGCTTGCCTTCTTCCAGGGTGTGGGCGACCGGTTTCTCGATCAGAGCGGTGACACCCTGTTCTATACAGGTCAGGGCATTTTCTACATGCAAATGGTTGGGGGTTGCCAGAATTACCCCGTCGGGGTGTTGCTGGGCGAACAGCTTTTCAAGGGATTCGTAGAGCGGGACACCGGCGGATCGGGCGATTTCGATGGCAGTTGCGGAAGGGTCGACGATTGCCAGCAATTCGCAACTTTTACTGGCCTGGACGAGTTCGATATGGCGCCGTCCAATCAGGCCTGCACCGGCTACAGCTATTTTGACGTTCTTCATAACACTCGATTCTTTGTTCTTGTCGGTCTGCACCCTGGGTCGGTGCTGCACTCAGCCATAGGCGTTGTGAGAGACTAATAAAAAACCATGGTGAAATAATCGAGCTATATGAAGAATCAGAATGCACAAATTGCGAATAATGACCCGCTGCTGCGTGACTTGCAGCTGTTCTGTACGGTTGCCAGGCGTTCAAGCTTCATCGCTGCCGCTACCGAGATGGGCTTTTCCCCGGCCCATGTCAGTAAGCGCATCCTCACGCTAGAACAGATGCTGGGCGTCAAGTTGTTCAACCGAACCACCCGGCGGGTCAACATCACCAGCGACGGTGAGGCGGCCTTCATCTGGGCGCAGAAGATCCTCGAGGATGTCGAAGCGATGATCGAGACGTTGTCGGGTTTGCGCAGTGAACCGCGTGGGACACTGCGTATTGGCACCAGCCTGCGGCTTGGGCGCGAACACATTGCGCCGATTCTGTCCTTGTTCAGAACGCGTTATCCCGGGCTGGAAATCTGGCTCGAACTGCTGGACAGGCGCGCGGATCAGATCGCCGACAATTTCGATATAGATATTCGTGTCGGCGAAGTGCAGGAAAAGCACTTGGTCGCACAGCGCATCTCGGAAAGCTCCCGGATCCTGGCTGCTGCTCCGGGTTACCTCAAGCGTCGTGGTCAGCCGAAGTTTCTTGCTGACCTGGCCCAGCACGACTGCTTGCTGTTTCGTGGCCGTGACCAGAGCTTTGGGGTCTGGCGTCTCGAGGGGCCGGGTGGTGTGGAGACCGTGAAGGTCACCGGGCCGATGGCCTCGAACCATAGCGATATCGTGCGCCAGTGGGCTCTTGAGGGACATGGCATCATCATGGCATCGCACTGGGATGTGGCCGGCAGTTTAAAGGATGGATCCTTGATCCGGATCCTGCCGGGTTACTATCAGTCGGCTGACGTCTGGGCGGTGACTACTGCCCGATCCTCCAGCTCGGCCAAGGTACGGGCTTGCGTTCAGTTCCTACGTGAGCAGTTGAGCGAAGGCCCCTATGCGCTGATCACCGCCTAGATTGGGCGGTGTATGCCTCCGCGTCAGGCTGATCCGCCATAAAAAAGCCCGTCACGAGGACGGGCATAAAGTGCCGTTAACACACAGGAGTCAATAGGACGCAGTGATGCGTCCGGTATTACAGAATCGACAGCGGGTAGTTGATGATCAGACGGTTCTCGTGCAGATCCTGGCCAACGTCACGGCGGACGTCGGAGTTACGCCAGCGAACGTTCAGGTTCTTCAGGGTGCCTTCCTGAATGGTGTAGGCCAGTTCGGTTTCACGGCTCCACTCTTCGGCATCGGTACGGCCGCCGGCATGGATATTGGAGCCGCTGGTGTAGCGGTTCATCAGGGTCAGGCCCGGGATGCCGAGGCCGGCGAAGTTGTAGTCATGACGCAGCTGCCAGGAACGTTCCTCGGGGCTGTCGAAAGCAGACAGGAAACCGTCGTTGACCAGGGTGCCGCCACTGGCGCCGTCGATACGCAGGAATTTGGTATCACCGCTCAGTCGCTGGTAGGTGACCTGGAAGGTGTTGTTGCCCCGCTTGGCCGACAGCGCACCCTGATAGACCTTGTTGTCCAGGTCGCCGGCCTTGGCCGCGCCTTCGTCCTTGCCGTTGAAGTAGCCGAGGTTGGCACCCAGAACCCAGTCACCGACCGGTTGGCTGTGGGTCAGTTGCACGTAGCTCTGCTGGTAGACGTCTTCCAGGCGTGCGTGCCAGACGCCGACCATGGTGTTGTTGCCGTTGAAACGGTACTCACCACCGCCGAAGTTGAAATCATCGCCTTCTACACCGTTGAACGACATGTCTTCACGGCTGGCGTCGTGACGCTGGCTGTTCTTCCAGAACTGGCCGCCGTACAGGGTCAGGCCATCGATCTCGCTGGAAGTCAGCTGGGCACCCTGGAAGGTTTGCGGCAGCGAACGACCGTCGTCAGCACGCAGGATCGGCAGCACGGCGAACCACTCGCCGACCTTCAGTTCGGTCTTGGAAATCTTGGCCTTGGCCGCTACGGCAGTACGGCCGAACTGGTCGGCGGCCTGGCCGTCGTCGTGGATCGGCATCAACTGGGTGTTGGCGGCGCCACGGTTGCCGTCCAGCTTGATGCTGTACAGACCGAGCACATCCAGGCCAAAGCCGACAGTGCCCTGAGTGAAACCGGAGCGGGCATCGAGGATGAAGTTCTGCGTCCAGCCTTCGGCCTGGCCCTGGCGCTCACCGCGGATCACGGGGTCGGTGCCGTTCAGGTAGTTGCGGTTGAAGTAGTAGTTGCGCAGGCCGAGGGTGACCTTGGCGTCTTCGACGAAGCCGGCAGCGTGCGTGGTGGTCGGCATAACCAGGGCCAGAGCCGTGCTGCCGAGCAGGGCCAATGGAATGATGTTGCGTGCGGTCATTGTTGTTGTGCTCCCAGTTTTTGAACGAACCATCCCCTGCTGGTCTGCATCAGGACCTGCATGATGGGAATGTTGTGTTTGCCCCGTAGAGGGCGATAGCCCGGCCGAACGCGGCCGGTCATTGCTGGTGGCTGACGTCAGCCTCCGGCGAATCCGGTTCTATGGCGTGTGGCGGCGATGGATGCCGAGCAGGCGAGGGGCTGCTGCGCTGAGGGAGAGGCAAGGATAGTCATGTCATGGCCCTGATTCTTGTTGTTATCGTTGTCATATGTCGTCATACAACTTGTTGGATTATCGACAGCCTTTTTATCGCTTGTCAACGCATTGCTAGACGAAAGTCTGAGTAGGTTTTCCCCATTTAGCGGCGCTATTGGCGATGTGGCGGGCTTGCGGGGCGGTTCTGCGCAGAGCTGTAAACCAGCTGGTATCGAATTTGTTGTGTGATAACGTATGACAAATTCACTTATATCAAGGGTTTATCCATGCCGCATTGCCTGATCGAAGCCGCTCGCGAGGTGAGTGAGCTGATCGCGCCGCAGGAGCTGGTGCAGTTGGTGCACAATCAGGCTGCTGATTCGGGCCTATTCCAGCCCGGCGAGGTCAAGGTGCGCTTGAGCCTGTACGAGCACCACTGTGTCGGCGGCGAGCAAGGAATGTTCGTGCACCTGATCTTCTACGTTCTGGCCGGGCGCAGCGATGACGACAAGCGGGCGCTGTCGCGGCGCGTCGTGCGCGCACTGGTCGAGCGTCTGCCGCAGGTGCCGGCGATCTCCCTGGATGTGCGCGACATCCGCCGCGAGGTGTTCAGCAACAGACGCAACTGCCTGGACGATTAATCCATCTCCAGCAAACGCGCCCCGGCGCCCTGTGCGCCGAGTTCGTCGCTGGGGTTGCGCAGTGGGCAGTCCTGCATCGACAGGCAACCGCAACCGATACAACCGGTGAGCTGGTCACGAAGACGCGTCAATTGCTCGATGCGCGCATCCAGGTCGCGCTGCCATTGCGCCGACAGTTGCTGCCAGTCCGCTGCCGTCGGCATGTGATCGCGGGGCAGTGTGCTCAGTGCCACACCGATATCGGCCAGGGGAATGCCCAGGCGCTGTGCCACCTTGATGATGGCGACGCGGCGCAGCACATCGCGTCGATAACGTCGCTGATTACCGGCATTGCGCTGGCTGTGGATCAGCCCTTTGGTCTCGTAGAAATGCAGTGTGGAAACCGCCACGCCGCTGCGTTCGGCGATCTGGCCAACGCTCAGCGGGCGTTCGTGGATGGAGCACGACGTCGTCATGAAAAATCCTGTTGACCTCAAGTTAAGTTGAGGTTTTACCCTCGCTGGCCTTGATAGACAACACCGAGGGCAATTCCATGCAGGACCGCATCCGATTGGTACTGATCTACGGCAGCGTGCGAGAAGAGCGCTTCTGCGACCAGGTGGTGGCCTGGGCGCGCGAGCAGATCGAACAGCGCAGCGAATTCGAGCTGAGCCTGGTCGACCCGGCCGTGATGTTCCGCCAGCCCGGCGAGCCGCAGGAGATCGCGGAGCAGCGCCATCAGTCGCTGCAGCAGCTGCTGCGCGCCGATGCCTTTCTGATCGTTACGCCGGAGTACAACCACGGCTATCCGGCGGCGCTCAAGCAGTTCATCGACGAGGTGCCGGCCTCCTGGGAAGCGCGGCCGGTGGGGTTCGTCAGTTATGGCGGGGTATCCGGCGGGTTGCGCGCGGTGGAGCAACTGCGCCAGGTGCTGGCAGAGCTGCATGCGATGACGGTGCGTGGCTCGGTGAGCTTCACCAATGCCTGGGAGCAGTTCGATGAGCAGGGCCGCCTGAGCGAGCCGCGGCGCGCCAATTCGGCGCTGGCGCATACGCTGGTGCAGTTGAACTGGTGGGCGCAGACGCTGCGCGCCGGGCGCGAGCGGGTGCCTTACGAGCGGATCAGGGGTTAGAAACGACGTAGCCCGGATGCAAGCCGGGAGCTTTTCAGAGCATCCCCGGGTTGCATTCGGGCTACGAGATTGGCGGCGCGTAGGGCGGGTGCAACCCGCCAGGGCTATGTGGCGGGTTTCACCCGCCCTACGCCATTGCCTTTTTCCACGAGCGGGAAAGTGAGCAAATCAGCCGCGGTAGTAGCGCTGCGGCACGAACGGGGTCTTGGCCACTTTCATCGCCACGCGCTTGCCACGAACCACCGCCCAGACGTCGCTGTCGATGGCGGTGTGGCTGGCGTTGACGTAACCCATGGCCACCGGCGCGCCGAGGGTCGGGCCGAAGCCGCCGCTGCATACCTGGCCGATCACGGTGCCGTCGGCGTCGACGATTTCCGCGCCTTCACGCACCGGTACGCGCTCCTGCGGCAGCAGGCCGACGCGCTTGCGCGCCACGCCTTTTTGCTGCTGCTCGAATACGCGCTCGGCGCCCGGGAAGTTGCCGGCACGCTCGCCATCTGCACGACGCACCTTGGAGATGGCCCACAGCAGGCTGGCTTCGATCGGCGTGGTGGCGCTGCTCATGTCGTGGCCGTACAGGCACAGGCCGGCTTCCAGGCGCAGCGAGTCGCGCGCACCCAGACCGATGGCCTCGACTTCCGCTTCGGCCAGCAGGCTGCGCGCCAGGGTTTCGGCCTGGTCGACGGCGACGGAAATCTCGAAACCGTCTTCGCCGGTGTAGCCGCTGCGGCTGACGATGCATTCGCTGCCCAGCAGGCGCACGCGGGCCACCTGCATGAAGGTCATCTTGCTTACTTCAGGCGCCAGGCGGGCCAGCACGTCGACCGCTTTCGGGCCTTGCAGGGCGAGCAGGGCGCGCTCCTCGAACAGGCACTCGATCTGGCACTGCTCGCCGATGTGCTTCTTCAGGTGGGCCAGGTCCTGATCCTTGCAGGCGGCGTTGACCACCAGGTACAGGGTGTCGTCACCCAGGTTGGCGACCATCAGGTCGTCGAGGATGCCGCCCTGGGCATCGGTGAACATGGCGTAGCGCTGCATGCCCACCGGCAGGTCGATGATGTCCACCGGCACCAGGGTTTCCAGAGCGCGCGCGGCGTTCTCGCCACGCAGCAGGATCTGGCCCATGTGCGAGACGTCGAACAGGCCGGCGGCCTCGCGGGTGTGCAGGTGCTCCTTCATCACGCCCAGCGGGTACTGCACGGGCATGTCGTAGCCGGCGAAGGGCACCATGCGCGCGCCGAGTTCGAGGTGCAGGGCGTGCAGCGGAGTCTTGGCGAGAGTTTCAGTGGTCATGTCGATTTCCTGTTGGGTGCGCCGCGCGCACCGGTTGGGGCCGCCGCGCGGCCCGTGGTCAGTCGGGTATCAGTCAGCGTAGACCGGGTAGGTGGCGCACAGGTCGGCGACCTGGCCGCGTACGCGCTCGATCACGGCCGGGCTTTCCAGGTCGTCGAGGATGTCGCAGATCCAACCGGCGAGGGTGCGGCATTCGCCTTCCTTGAAGCCGCGGGTGGTCACCGCCGGGGTGCCGATACGGATGCCGGAGGTGACGAACGGCGACTGCGGATCGTTCGGCACGGCGTTCTTGTTGACGGTGATGTGAGCGTCGCCCAGTGCAGCATCGGCCGCCTTGCCGGTCAGGCCCTGCTTGACCAGGCTGATCAGCATCAGGTGGTTATCGGTACCGCCGGAGACCACGTCATAGCCACGCTCGACGAACACCGCCGCCATGGCGCGGGCGTTGTCGATCACCTGCTGCTGGTAGGCCTTGAAGCCCGGCTCCAGCGCCTCCTTGAAGCACACCGCCTTGGCCGCGATCACGTGCATCAGCGGGCCGCCCTGGGCGCCTGGGAACACAGCGGAGTTGAGCTTCTTCTCGATCTCCTCGTTCTTGCGCGCCAGGATCAGGCCGCCGCGCGGGCCGCGCAGGGTCTTGTGGGTGGTGGTGGTTACGACGTCGGCGAACGGTACCGGGTTCGGGTACAGACCGGCGGCGACCAGGCCCGCAACGTGAGCCATGTCGACGAACAGCAGTGCGC
>OGCL01001620.1_pt1 | contig 18257 bp, 12 predicted proteins | sample 1570041 | NCBI WGS metagenome assembly OGCL01 (sample SAMN06266162, study PRJEB24511) | hot springs metagenome | isolation source: Hot spring water | place: South Africa: Limpopo | collected 2015-06-22
CGACAGCAGCCCGGAACGCCGGCGGCGCGGTCTTCAGTTGCTGGAACAGGGTTGGATCCGCGCTTGGCTGGTAGGCACCGGCCGCGTCTGGCCCCCCACCGAACTGGACCACCTGCTGCTGGCCCTCGATCTCACCCCGGAGGCCAAGCTGGAGGAGCTGCTGCGCCTGCTCGACTCCAGCCTGCCGCGGCCGGGCATGGCGGTCAACCCCACGTCGATCCTGTTCGGCACCCTGCCGCAGGGGGAGATCGCCGCCCGCACCCTGCGCATCAGCGGCACCGGCCGCGGCCATCTCCACGGCGTCATTGTGCTGGAGCGTTATGGCGAGGGCATCACCCTGGACAGTTTCAAGATCGAGGGGCTCACCACCGAGGTGGAGGTGCGGCTGCACACCCTCGGCCTCCTGCCGGGGCGTTACCGCAACCGCCTGTGGCTGCGCACCAATGCCGGCGAACGCGAGGTGGAGGTGCTCTATGTGGTGCAGGAACGAGAAGAGGAGCGGGCTTGGTGGGAACGGTACCTGCGATGATGGGTGGTGTTTCGGCAATCCCCTGCTTGAAAAATTTGGCCTTGATCATCGTTCGGGTCAGAGACCTGACAGGTCTTCAAGACCTGTCAGGTCCGCGCTTCGCTCAGTGGCCGAAACGATGATCAAGGCTAGAGAAACTGAGGCGGGAGATTCAGATCGGCATCGATCAACGGGAGCGTGGTGAAGGCGTGGATGGCGAGGCGTTTATCGAGGCACTGCTCGCCGAAAGCTGGCCTGCGCAGCTTTCCGGTCGGACGGCACATCATTTTCTTTTTTGAAGAACCCACCGGAATTTTCATCGCCAGAGTACTTCATGCCAATATGGATGTGGCGGCCCAGCTTTCGGCATATCGCAACACGCAATGCTAATCCACGGGGGAATACCATTCCAGACCCAGAGGTGGCGACAGGCGGTAGGCCGCGTTGAAATAAATCGTTTTCTTGGCGCAATAAATTCCACGACCAAAGGCGTGTTTGTAACAACGAGCCGCCTAAAGCAACGGCGAAAACAGCCGCCCCACCCCCACCGCCAGCGAGTCCAGGAAGCCCCAGGCCGCCGGGGGACGCACTCGATGGGAGCCGCGCATCATGTCGGCGAAGCCGGCGTCCAGTTCCGCCGCCAGGGGTTCGTCGTAGAGCAAGACGGTGGCCTCGAAGTTGATGCGGAAACTGCGCACGTCCATGTTGGCGGAGCCCACCAGCCCCCAGGAGGAGTCCACCACCACCACCTTGGAGTGGAGCATCCCTTCCTGGTATTCGTAGAGCTTCACCCCGGCGGCGTCCAGTTCGGCGTAGTGACTGCGCGCCGCCCACAGCACGATGCGGTGATCGACCTGCTCGGGCACCACGATGCGCACGTCCACCCCGCGGTAGGCGGCGGCCTCCAGGGTGAGCAGCATGGCGGCGTCGGGGACGAAATAGGGGGTGGCGATGTGGATGCTGCGGCGGGCCACCGAGATGGCGGCCAGCAGTAGGTGGTGCAGCACCTTGGCGTCGGTGTCCGGCCCGGAGGGGATGATTTGGGCGATGGCGTCGCCCTCCACCCGCGGCGGCGGGAAGCAGCCGTCCGCCCCCGGATCCTGGCCGCCGGCGTAGTGCCAGTCCTCCAGGAAGATCTCTTGCAGTTCCAGCACTGCCGGCCCGGTGAGGCGCAGCTGGGTGTCGAGCCAGCGGCGTCCCTCCAGTCCGATGCCAGCATACTCGTTGCCCACGTTTTGGCTGCCGGTGTAGCCCAGCACGCCGTCAATCACCAGGATCTTGCGATGATTGCGGAAGTTCATCCGCCAGCGCCCGCGCCAGGGGATCATGGGCAGGAAGAAGGCCACCTCGCCGCCGGCCCGGGTGAGTTCCAGGAAGGCCCAGCGCAGGCTGCCCAGGGAGCCGATGAAGTCCAGCAGCAGCCGCACCTTCACGCCCTGGCGGGCCTTGGCCGTCAAGCGCTCCATCAGTTGGCGCCCCGCCTGGTCGCCGGAGAAGATGTAGTATTCCAGGTGGATGTGGTGACACGCCGCATCCACCGCGGCCAGCAGGCTGGCGAAGGCGGCCGCGCCGTCCTGGAAGATCTCCACCCGATTGCCGGAGGTGGGTGGCTCGGAGTTGATACGAGCGGTGAGTCGCACGAAGGCGTCCAGGGGCGGCGGTAGCACCGGGTTCTCTGGTAGCGCGAAGGGTTGTTGCAGGCTGCCCTTGCGCTGTTCCCGCAAGACGCCGGATTTGGCCCGGCGGCGCCGGCGCCGGCGGCGCACCCGGCGCAGCTTGGGCTCGCCGATCAACAGGTAAAGCAGCACCCCGAGGATGGGCAGGAAGAGGAAGGTGAGGATCCAGGCCGCCATCGCCCGCGGGTCGCTGGGGTGACGCAGGATGTACAAAATGGCGCTGCCGATCACCCCAATGTCAATAACGAGGATGCCCAGCAGGTGTTGCCAATCGAAGGCCATCGCTCACTCCACCGACAGGCTGCTCGGTTGGCCTTGATCATCGTTCCGGCCGGGGGGGGGCTGGAGTCCAAAAGCGAAGCTTTTGGACACTGCAAAAGCTACGCGCTTCGCGCTACGCTTTTGCACTCCAGCCTCACAGGTGGCCGGAACGATGATCAAGGCCGCTCGGTTCACGGCCAGTCGCGTTGAAAGTCAAAAGCGGGATCCCAGAGAACACAGAGGAGTACGGAGGGCACGGAGAAAAAGACTTTTTGTTTCTGTTTCGCTGTTGACCTTCACCGCAATCGTCTGTTCTCTCTGTCCTCCGTGTTCCTCCGCATCCTCTGTGTTCCGCTTTTGACCTTGAGCACCGAAGAGGGGGATACTCAGCGGGTGTAGAAGTCCTGGCTGAACTTGGCGCGGATGGACTGGGATTCTCCGGCGGGGGTCACTTCCAGGTTGAAGTTGACGATCTCGCCGTCGATGACCGGAAATTCGCCGATGTAGTAGATGGCGTCCTGTTCGCGTATCTCGCGCAGTTCGATGGTCTTGACCAGCCCGGCCAGGTTGTTGGCCTGAACCCGCACCAGGGCGGTGACCGGCTGGCCGGTGGCGCCCGGCGTCTCCTTGATGATGCTGACGTTCAGTAGTCCCTGGTTTCGGCTGCGCTGAATACCATAACGGGCGGCGATCTCGGGGCTCAGGAAGTCGGCGCCGAAGGCGTTGTGGTGGACCACATAGCCGTTTCCGCGGGTGCTGTTTTCGGCCCAGACCATCGGGGCCGCCAGCAGGAGGCAGAGGGGGAATAGGAGGATGCGCAACCAGGACATGGGGATCACCTCGTCAGTCTCGGGTTCAGGGACGGTGGTATAGGGACCATACTTAAAATTTCGCCGCTAGACCTGACAGGTCTTGGAGACCTGTCAGGTCTCGCCCGGAGACGGCGGCGAAATCTCAAGGCGGCCAAAACAACGATCAAGACCAAGGATTCCTAATGCGGCTCTTCCGCGACCGCCGCCTTGGGGGCGCCGACCTGGGATTCGTTGAGATAGGCGGCGGCCACCGCCTCGATACTCTCCAGGATGCCATCCAACATGCGTATAGCCATGTTGGGCATAAACTCGGACTTGCCGTCCTGGTTGCTGGTCTTCATCATCTCCCACTTCTTGGAGGCGACCTTGAGCTTCTCCACCACCATCTGCGGGCGGTTGGGCGCGGTGGAGAGCAGCAACAGCCCCTCCTCGAAGGCGGACATAACCTCGCGGTAGGCCTCCTGATACTCGGGCTTGGCAAAGCCCCAGCTCAGCAGCATATAGAGGGCCGACAGACGCTGGGACAGCACCCGCTGGCGGTTGGCCAGGTACAACTGGCCCTCGCGGCCTTGCGCCAGCTTGTCCGCCATGGCGTCCTTCAGGGTCTCGGCCGGGGCCTGGAGCGCCACCGCGGCGGCGAACAACGCCTCCGCCTTGTCCCGCTGCACCGCGGCCTTGGCGATGTCGCGCAAGGGGGGCCACAGCCGTTCCAGTTCCGCCACCGCCGCACCCCCCTCCTCCCCCACGCCGATCTCCCTAAGCCGCTTGAGATTCCCCTCAAAGGCCGCCAGCGCGTCCTTGAGCTCCTGGGTGGCCAGGGTCATGCGCACGTCGCTGCCGATCTGGCAATAGGTCTTCACGATCCGGTAGGCCAGCATCCCCTGATGGCCCGCCAGATCCAGCGCCACGGCCGGACTTTCGGCCGCCGCCGCCGGTCGCCAGACGACTAGCGCCAGCAGCACGCCAAGCAGGCCTAACCCAATGGATCGTAGATTCATACTCCAGGCCCCCGTTGCACGCTCGTTCCCGAAAAAAGAAGATAACCGAATTCTAACCCTTTTGCCGCTCGCGCAACACCCGTTCGCACAACTCGACGATGCGATCATAGTGAAATTCGGCCGCCAGCCCGGACAGGAAGACCGCCGCGCTTGGCGCGGCTTGCGCCAGGGCGGCGATCTCTTCGCCGGTGCGCTCGCGGTCCAGGGCCACCGCCGCCTGCAATAGGGCCTGGACGCGCTCCGGCGCAAGACGCCCCAGGGCGCCGCGACACCCCTCCTCGTCCGCCGCCGCAGTCTGGCCGGCGCCGTGCGGTGTGGCGGGGTAGAGGAACTGCATCCCCAGGTAGTTCTCCAGGGCCTCGAAGATCTCGCCCGGCTGATAGGGTTTGTGGACGATGCCGTCGCAGCCGGCGGCGAAGATGCGGTTTTCGTACTCGCGGAAGACGCTGGCGGTAAGGGCGAGGATTTTCACTTCCCGCCCCCCGGGCAGGGCGCGGATGCGGCGGGTGGCCTCCAGGCCGTCCATCACCGGCATACGAATGTCCATCCATATAAAGTCGGGGGACCATTCCTGGAACTCCTTGACCGCCTCCTCGCCGTTGACCGCCTCGCGGAACTGGAGGCCCACCCGCTGTAGCAGGGTGCGCAGCAGCCGCCGGTTGTGGTCATCGTCCTCCGCCACCAGGATGCGCCGCTCGGGCTGTCCGTCCACCAACCCCTCCGGGGCCTCGCGCAGCGGTCCCTCCGCCGGCAACTCGTCCAGCGCAGCCAGTTCCATCGGGCAGCGCACCCGAAAACAGGCGCCCTGCCCCAGTTTGCTCTCGACGCCGATCTCGCCCCCCATCAACTCAATGAAGGAGCGCGAGATCGCCAGCCCCAAACCGGTGCCCCGTTGCTCGCCGCTCTCTGTCCCCAGTTGGAAGAAGGGTTCGAAGATCGCCTCCGCCTGGTCGGCCGGGATGCCGGGTCCACTGTCCTCCACCTCCAGTTCCAGCCAGCAGCGCTGGTCGGCGGGATCAGCGCCGAAGGTGCGCGCCCGCAGCACCACGCCGCCGTGCTGGGTGAACTTCACCGCATTGCCCAGCAGGTTGATCACCACTTGGCGCAGTTTACCTAGATCGGCGCGCAGATAGGGCCGCAGGTCGGCGGCCAGTTCCAGGGAGAAGCTGAGCCCCTTGCCCTTGGCGCGGGAGCGGATCATTTCGCCGATCTCTTGCAGGTTGCGCACCAGGTCGAAGGGCTCGGGCTCCAGTTCCACCTTGCCGGCCTCGATCTTGGAGATGTCCAGCACGTCGTTGATCATGGCCAGCAGGTGGGCACCGCTGGAGTTGATGATGGCCAGATTCTCCTGTTGATGCCGCTCCAGGTTGCGGTCCTGCTGCATGATTTGGGTGAAGCCGAGGATGGCGTTCAAGGGGGTGCGCAGTTCGTGGGACATATTGGCCAGGAACAGGCTCTTGGCCCGATTGGCCGCCTCGGCCGCTTCCTTGGCCCCCTCCAGCTCGGCGGTGCGCGCCCGCACCAGTTCCTCCAAGTTCTGGTGATACTGTTTGAGGGCCAGTTCCGCCTCCTTGCGCTCGGTGATGTCGGTGGCCAGCCCCTCGATGAGGGTCTCGTCGTCCCGCTCCTGGCGGCCGATGAAGCGGTCGTAGAGCCAGTGCCAGCGCCCGTCTCGGTCTTGGATGCGGTATTCGATGCCGAAGCCGCCACCGTTCTGGCTGCGGGCAACCGCCGCAGCCACCGCCGGCTGGTCCTGGGGATGGATGGCGTCGTGCCAGAGGAAGGGCTTGGCCAAGAGTTCGTCCGGGTCCAGCCCCAGCAGCTCGCGCACCCGTCCCGACCAATAAAGGGCACCGCGCTGGTTGGAGTAGAGATAAAGGATGTCCGGCGACCCCTCCACCAGCCGTTTGTAACGTGCCTCGCTCTCCCTAAGCTCTGTCTCAAACTGCTTGCGTTCGGTGATGTCGAGCAGGGCCACCAGCACCCGGCCGCAGGAAGACTCGAAGCCCGGGGCCACCGACCAATGGACCGCCACATGCCGAGGCTGGCCGTCCAGGGTCTTGACCAGCCCCTCGATCTGGAGCTGCGTCTCCCCCTGGAGGATCGCCAGCAACTCCAGCCGGAAGGCGCGGTAGGAGTCGGAGGTGAAGGTCTTATCGAGGTTGCCCAGCAGGTCGGACCGATCACGGGCGCCGTGCAGTTGCAGGGTGGCGCGATTGATATCCAGCACCTGCACCCGCCGGGCGCACTCGGCAATATGTTCCGGGTGGCGGTCGAGAAAGCCTGCAGGATCGGCGCCGATCTCCCCACGCAGGCCGTCCAGGTAGGTCTTGACCGCGGAGAAGTCCTCCTCCCACAGGGACACCGGCGAGCTTGCGAACAGGTCGCGGAAGCGCGCCTCGCTCTCCTCCCGGGCCTGCTGCTGGCGCTTGCGCTCGGCCACCTCCGCACGCAGTTCGTCCAGGGATTGGTTCAGACGGGCGGTCATGCCGTTGAAGGTGACCGCCAACTCGCCCAGTTCGTCCCGGCTGTCGATCCGCACCTGCCGGTTCAGGTCGCCGTCGCGGATGGCGCGCGCCGCGGTGGCCACCTCGCGGATGGGCCGCACGATCTGCCGCACCGCCAGCAGCAACAGCAGCAGGGTCAGGCTCAGGCTGCCGAGGGAGATGGCGCCGATGATCTGCACCTCCTCCCAGGCGGGCCGCAGGGCCTCATCCACCGAGCGCTCCACCACCACGGTGAACTCCTGCTGACCGATGCGCACCGGCTGCCCCACGGCGAACACCTGCTCCTGGTGCAGCCCCGCCTGTTCCAGCGGCCCGTCGGGCCGGGGCCGACGGGTCTCGCGCAGCACCACCGAGGGGTTGCGGTTGGCGATCACCCGCCCGGACGGGTCGAGGATATAGACATCCTCCCCCGCCGCCAACGCCAGTCCCGCCACCAGGGTCCACACCGCCTTGACGCGCAACTGGACGACGATTGCCCCATCCACCACCCCGCCGCGCAGGTCGCCCACCGGCATCGCCAGATCCAGCAGGGGCTCCCCGCTGTCCGGATCGAAATGGACCGGGCCGTACAGCACACCGCCGTTCCCCAGCACCTCCCGTACCAGCGCCTGGACCGGGGGCGGTGCGTCCGGCGGGTCGGACAGCAGACGTACATTGGAGACGTAGTGCCCAAGCTGGCCGCTCCCGTCCCAATAGCTCGCCTCCCGAAAGAACCGCCGCTCCGCCAGCAGATTCTCCAGCGCCTCCCGCTGTTGCGCCCGCGGCAGGGCGGGAAAGTGGAAATAGCGGTTGATCACCTCCACCTGGGCCTGCATGGGTGCCAGGAAGCCGACGAACTGGCTCCCCACCCGGCGCGCCAGCTCCTGCTGGCGGGCGAAGTTCTCCGCCCGGTAGGTTTGGTAGCTGTGCCACCCCAGCAGCAGCCCCGCCAGCAGCAGCGGGCCGATGCCCAGCCCGAGAAAGGTGAGCATCAGGCGGGTTCGCAGGGGGCTTCGGGGCAGCACGGGCAGGTTCATGGAGTTCAGTTACGAATGATCTGTTCGGCCTGCAACAGGATTTGGTCCGGGATGCTGAGGCCGATCACCTCGGCGGTGGCCATGTTGATGGCCAGAAAGTTTTCCGCCACCTCCACCGGCAGGTCCGCCGGCGGGATGCCACGCAGCACCTGTTCAGCCAGCCGCGCCGCCTGACGGCCGATCTGCCGATGAACGAAGCCATAGCTGAACAGGGCGCCGGCCTCCACCTGGGTGAGGCTAGGGGCGGAGATGGGCAGACGCCGTTGCCGCGCCACCGCCACGAAGTCGGCGATGCGCCCCTCCACCGTGCTGTCCCGCGGCAGAAAGATCGCCTGCACCCTCTCTGGCAGGTCCGCAAGCAGGGCGTCGATCTCCCGCACGTCCGTCACCGGCCGGGCCAGCAGTTCTATTCCCAGCCCCGGCGCCACCGGCTGGATGTTGGCCAGGGTGGCGAGGGCGCTCTTGTCCTGCGGATTATAGGGCGCCAGTACCCGTTTCGCCCGCGGCGCGATGCGGGTCAGCCAGCCGAGGCGCAGGTCGTCCCCGGCCGGCAGCTTGATGCCGGTGATGTTGCCGCCCGGATGTTGCAGACTTTGCACGATCCCCGCCCCCACCGGGTCATTCACCGGCGCGAACACCACCGGGATGCGGCTCTCCAGGGTGGCGCGCTGCACCGCCAGGGTGGCCGGGGTGCTGGAGACGAACACCAAATCCGGCCTATCCGCCACCAGCTCCGCCGCCACCGCGTCCAAACGGGCGATGTCCCCCACCGCACCGGCATAGCGAAACACCACCCGCTCCCCTTCCCGGTACCCCAACTCCGCCAGCCCGTCCCGGAAGCCGTTGTAGGTTGCCTGATCCACCGGACTTAGGTGCAGGCAGGCGATGCGCAATGGCGCCGCCCGCTGGCCGCCCTGCAACCACCACCAAAACCCCGCCCCCAGCAGCCCGAGCAGAATCGCGCCGCTGACCGCCACGCCCCATCTTCCCATTGCCGCGCCCATCTCCGACCTCCTCGCACGAATCCCTGTCATAACTGTAGGCCATAATGGTCACCTTCTCCACTCAAAATTGCGCGGTTACGCACAAGGAGGCGGCCCTATCTCTGCTATATTTAAGAGTGTCAACCAACACAAGCGGAGGCTTCTTAATATGGCACGCCAATCCTTTTCCGGTCTGATCGACCTCACCCCAGCGCTGCTGCTGACCGTTCCCCTGGCCTTGATCTCCCCCGTCCAGGCGGAAGAGACCCCCGTGGAGCCGACGACGACCGTCATCGAAATCCCCATCGAGCCCGTGGCCTACACCGATCCCGCGCCCCTCGAGCCGGTGACGACCACCACGGACATGCCCATCGAGCCCATCGCGGAAACCGATCCGACGCCCGGTGAACCGGTGCTGATCACCGCGCCGATCTGCGATCCGGCCACCGCCGATTGCGATCCCGACTTCGACGATCCCTTGAGCCTAGTACCCCATCGCTTCGACTTCGGGCGCATCAGCCCCAACGCAACCAGCGAGCCGCAGGTCTTTGCCCTAAGCAACGACGCCGATGCCAATATCACCATCGGCACGGTGGCGGTCTCCGGTGACGGCATCATGGTCTGCCAAGCCATCGGCTGCCCAGTGGTGGCGCCGACCGCCTTCTTGATCCAAAGCGACGCCTGCTCCGGGGTCACCCTGACGCCGGCCTCTTCCTGCGAAATCGAGGTGCTGTTCTCCCCCGCCAGCGGCGGCGCCATGACGGCGGCCTTGCGGGTTCCCTACCAACTGGCGGACGGGACCGCGCAGGAGTTGAACGGCAAGCTGCTAGGCAGCGGCGACAGCGGGCTGAACAACCTCGCCATCGCCGGCAAGATCTACCAACGGGCCAAGAAGGGCGGCGCCAAGGCGATAACCCCGCTGGCCGGCATTGAGGTGCGGTTAAGCAACGACATGCTCGCCACCACCGACGAGTTCGGCGAGTATCGCTTTGAAAACCTGCCCCCGGGCCGCTACACCGTCACCCCGGTGAGTGAGGACTACAAGCTGCGTCCGCGCAGCCGCGCCGCGGTGCTCAAAAAGAAGGATCGTGACGGCCTGGACTTCGAGGCCAAGGCGCAGTGATCTCCTTCGCCGTGAAGGTTCGCTAGCGCGGTCATTTCCTCACCCCCAGAGATACCCTTTCTCACGGAAAGGGTATCTCTTGCAAAATCACAGACCTGACAGGTCTGGAAGACCTGTCAGGTCTAAAGCCCCCCACGGATCGCCGTCCCTTGAGAAAACCACGGATGGAACGCGAGACGACGGAGGCCCTCCCCTGATCGCCTTTTTGCGACGCACGTCAAATCCGCTCCCTCCAAAAAGAAAAAAGTAATATACTTCCGCATCCTCGCGGCCGGGCCTTGGGAGCCTTTCGACCTGCCGCGGACTCGAACGAAACGGACGGTGACGGCAGGAACCCCGCCCTCCCCGCCCTGGTATCCATTACGACAGTTCGATGAAGCTGATCATCGTCACCGGCCTCTCCGGCTCGGGCAAGAGCATCGCCCTGCACACGCTGGAGGACCTGGGTTACTACTGCATCGACAATCTGCCGATGTTCCTGCTTGAGCACCTGGCGCGGGAAATGGCCGAGAAGCGCAAACCCTGCTACCGCAAGACCGCGGCGGGAGTGGACGCACGCGGCCAGCCCGAGGATCTGAAGGAAATCCCCGCCCTGGTGCAGGGGCTGCGTCGGCGTGAGCTGGCCAGCGAGATCATCTTCCTGGACGCCCAGGACGAGACCCTGGTGCGCCGCTTCAGCGAGACCCGGCGCCGCCACCCCTTGAGCGACAAGGACCGCCCCCTGGAGGAGGCGATTCAACTGGAGCGCCGCCTGTTGGGCAGGGTGCGCAGCAACGCGGACCTTTGCATCGACACCTCCAGCACCACCCAGCACCAGCTGCGCGACCTGATCCGCCACCGCCTAGACGAGCGGCCGCAACAGGGAATCGCCCTGTTGTGCCAATCCTTCGGCTACAAATACGGGGTGCCGCGGGACGCCGATTTCGTGTTCGACGTGCGCTGCCTCCCCAACCCCTACTGGGAACCCCGCCTGCGCCCCCTCACCGGACGGGACGCCGAGGTGGCCGGATTCCTGCAAAACGATCCTACCACCCGCCGACTGCAAGAACAGATCGCCCGCTTCGTCGAAGAGTGGCTGCCCACCTTCGAGGCGGACGGGCGCACCTATCTCACCGTCGCCTTCGGCTGCACCGGCGGCCAGCATCGTTCGGTCTTCATGGCCGAGTGGCTGGCGGAACGGCTGCGCAAGATCGGCCGGGAGATCCAGCTTCGGCACCGAGAACTGCAATGAGCATAGGGCTCCTCCTCATCACCCACGACGGCATCGGCGCCAGCCTGCTACAGACCATGATCGGCATGTTCGGCGGCTGTCCGCTGCGGGTGGAAAACCTTCCCATCCCCAACGACAGCAACGTCGCCGCCATGAAAGCAGAAGCGGCCCGCCTGGCGGCGAGCCTGAACAATGGAGACGGCGTGCTGGTCTTGACCGATATGTTCGGCTCCACCCCTGGCCGTATTGCCACCTCCCTGAGCGAAGAAGGACAAGTGAATGTCCTTGCCGGCGTCAATCTACCCATGCTGGTGCGCATCTTCAATTACGCCCAGCTCGACCTGCAACAGATCACCGAAAAGGCGTTGGAGGGGGGACGCAATTGCGTCATCGCCTGCTGCCCCATCCCCGATTGACCATGCTTGAAAAACCCGTTCTGATCGTCAACGAAAAGGGCCTGCACGCCCGCGCCGCCGCCAAGTTCGTGTCGGTGGCCAGCACCTTTCAGAGCGAGATTCACCTCGCCAACGGCTACCAGCAGGCGAACGGCAAGAGCATCATGGGGGTGATGATGCTGGCCGCCAGCCGGGGGACCATTCTCAAGCTCCGAATTCAGGGCAAAGACCAGGAGAGCGCCCTGGAGACCCTGGAACGATTGATCGCTGATCGTTTCGGCGAGGAGAGCTGACGCCTCCTGCCGCAAAGGTCAAAGTCAAGAGGCTGGGACGGATCGACAGCGCCCACGATGCGTTGGAAAATCGGGTCGAATTCGCCCATCAGCACTTCGATCACATCCTCAAGTGGAACCCGCGCCGTCTGGATCGGCAATACTGGCGAGACTACGCCATCGGTCTCGGCCACTGGGCGAACTGGGAATACCCACGCCCCGGCAACCGGGTCGCCACCTTCACGATCTATGTGGACCAACACCATATCACGATATGACCCCCACCATTTGCTGCGGAGCAAGGCCCAGGACGTCGCCACCGGGCTGCGCCGCGCCGCCACCTACTATGGCTTGAGCGAAAAGGAGGCGGAGCCGGTACACAAGGCCGCGGACTACATCGAAAAGAACCAAGCCCGACCCACAAGAAAACCTCCCGCGGGTTCTGAACCGGCGGAAGTTTTTTTGATCGGGATTGACACCCGGCGCCGAAATAGGCAAAATGAGAATCTCTCGTATTCGTATAACTTATCAACGGAGCTAACCCCGATGAAATCCAGCCGTCTCAGTCCCCTAATCCTCTCCAGCCTGATCCTTGGCGCTGCCGCCTTGCCGAGCCTTGCCGCGGCGGCGGAGCTGAACCTTTACTCCGCCCGCAAGGAAGAGCTGATCAAGCCCCTGCTCGACCGCTTCACCGCGCAAAGCGGCATCCAGGTCAACCTGCTTACCGGCAAGGAGGACGCCCTGCTCCAGCGCTTGCAGAGCGAAGGGGAGAACTCCCCCGCTGATCTGTTCCTCACCACCGACGCCGGTCGCCTGCACCGCGCCAAGGCGGCCGGGGTGCTGCAAGCGGCGGGCTCCAAGGTGCTCGACGAGACGGTGCCGGCCCATTACCGGGACGAGGACGGCCAGTGGTACGGCCTCTCGGTGCGCGCGCGGGTGGTGATGTACGCCAAGGACCGGGTCAAGCCGGAGCAGCTCTCCAGCTATGCGGATCTGGCGGATCCCAAATGGAAGAAAAAGATCTGCATCCGCTCTTCCGACAACATCTACAATCAGTCCCTGGTGGCCGCCCTGATCGCCCACGATGGGGAGGCCGCCACCGAGGCCTGGATCAAGGGACTACTGGCGAACCTGGCGCGCAAACCGGCCGGGGGCGACCGCGACCAGATCAAGGCGGTGGCGGCCGGCGAGTGCGATCTCGCGGTGGCCAATACCTATTATCTGGGCGGGATGCTCAACGACAAGGACGAGGCCGAACGCAAGGCCGCCCAGCAGGTGGCCGTATTCTGGCCCGACCAGCAGGGCAACGGCGTGCATGTGAACGTGAGCGGCGCCGGCGTGACCAAGTGGGCGAAGAACCGGGCGGAGGCGGTCAAGCTGCTGGAGTTCCTGGTCAGCGACGAGGCGCAGCAGTGGTATGCCGAGCAGAATCACGAATACCCGGTGAAGGCCGGCGTGGCCACCTCCGACCTGCTCAAGGGATGGGGCGAATTCAAGGCGGACCCACTGCCCATGTCCAAGCTGGGCGAACTCAACCCCGCCGCGGTGAAGGCGATGGATCGCGCCGGCTGGCAGTGAATCCGTTGGAATCGCGGGCCATGCGGCCAGTCGTGCGCCTGGAGTGCAAAAACGCAGCGCGAAGCGCGTAGCTTTTGCTCGGCGCATCCCTGCGCCTCACCCCTTCGGGGCTTGCGCACAAATCTGCTCCTGGCAGATTTGTGCTCGGCGCATCCCTACGCCGAACCCCCTGCGGGGCTTGCGCACAAATCGGCTCCCGGCGGAATTGTGCCGTGTCCAAAAGCTTCGCTTTTGGACTCCAGGTTCCTCCGAACTGGAACGACAATAAAGGCCGAATCGCGCAAGACCCCCTCACGGAGGCATAGGGCGCACAGAGTTTAGGAAGGGTTCAAGCAGAAAGAGATGCCATCTCTCTCAGAGATGGCATCTCTTGACTCCACTTTACGCATGACCAAGCCTATCTTGTTTACTCCAATCGCCGCATAATCCTGCCGTGAAACCCTTGCCGCTGTTGATCGTCGCCCTCGCCCTGCTGCTCTGCGTCCCGCTGCTGGTGGTGGCGGGCTTCGTCGTCGTCCCTTCCGGGGAGGTGTGGCGGCATCTGGCGGAGACGGTGCTGGACCGCTATCTGGGCAACTCCCTCTGGCTTTTGGTCTGGGTGGCCTTGGGGACGCTGGCGATAGGGGTCAGCGGGGCCTGGCTCACCGCCCTGTGCGAGTTTCCGGGACGCCGGGTGTTTGAATGGGCGCTGCTGCTCCCCCTGGCGCTACCCGCCTATATCGTGGCCTATACCTATACCGGCCTGCTGGATGGGGGCGGCCCCATCCAGTCGTGGATTCGTGAAGTCACCGGCCTGCGCGCCGGGCAGTACCCCTTCCCGCAGATTCGCTCCCTCGGCGGTGCCGCGGCGATGCTCGCACTGGTGCTCTATCCCTACGTCTATCTGCTCACCCGCGCCACCTTCCTCGCCCAATCTACCGCCGTGCTGGAGGTGAGTCGCAGTCTTGGCCAGGATCCCTGGTCCAGCTTCTTCCGGCTGGCCCTGCCGCTGGCCCGTCCCGCCATCGTCGCCGGGCTCTCCCTGGCGATGATGGAGACCCTGGCCGACTATGGCGTGGTGCAGCATTTCGGAGTCGCCACCTTCACCACCGGCATTTTCCGCACCTGGTTCGGCCTCGGCGACGTGGCGGCGGCGGCGCAACTGGCGGCGCTGCTGCTGGCGGTGGTGTTCCTGCTGCTGGCGCTGGAGCGCTGGTCGCGCCGCCGCGCGCGCTACCACCACACCGACAACCGGCAGGGGCGCCACGCCCGTTTCCCCCTCACCGGCTGGCGCGCCGCCGGGGCGGTGGCCCTGTGCGCCTTCCCCATCGTGTTCGGCTTCCTGGTCCCGCTGGCGCAGCTGGGGGCCTGGGCCTGGCCGCGGGCCGCCGATTTCCTCGATCCGGCCTTCCAGACCCTGCTGTGGAACAGCCTGACGCTCGCCTTCGCCGCGGCACTGCTGTGCCTTGCGGTGGCGCTGCTACTCGCCTACGGCCGCCGCCTGCACCCCACCCCACTGACCCAGGGGGCGGTGCAACTCGCCGGCAGCGGCTACGCCATTCCGGGGGCGGTAGTAGCGGTGGGGGTGATGATCCCCTTCGCCTGGCTGGACAACCAACTGGACGCCTGGCTGCGCGCCAGCCTCGGCATCAGTAGCGGGCTGCTGTTCTCTGGAACCCTGTTCGCCCTGCTGTTCGGCTATTTGGTGCGCTTCCTCGCCGTGGCCCTGGGGGCGGTGGAGAGCGGTCTGACCCAGCTCCGTCCCTCCCTGGAACAGGCGGCGCGCAGCCTCGGTGAGACCCCGCTCGGGGTGCTGCGGCGCCTGCATCTGCCGCTGCTGCGCGGCTCGCTCTTCTCCGCGCTGCTGCTGGTCTTCGTGGAGGCGCTCAAGGAACTGCCTGCCACCCTCATCCTACGGCCCTTCAATTTCAATACCCTGGCGGTGCGCACCTATGAACTGGCGGGGGACGAGCGGCTGGCCGACTCCGCTCTGCCCGCCCTCGCCATCGTGCTGGCCGGACTCTTGCCGACCCTCCTCCTCAGCCGCTCCATCGGGCGGGGAGATTGAAATTTCGCGGGGCGAAATTTCAGCACGCGCCAAGATGCCGAATTTGGATCCATAGCCCCCCGCCCCCGGAGATACCAGCATGCCGCAACTTCAGATCGACGCCGCCTCCGTCGCCTATGGCGGGCGCACCGTGGTTCACCAAGTATCCCTGGCGCTGGAGCGGAGGGAACTCGGCTGCCTCATCGGCCCCAGCGGCTGCGGCAAGTCCACCCTGCTGCGCGCCATCGCCGGCTTCGAGCCCTTGAGCGAGGGCCGCATCGAACTGCACGGCAAGCCGGTGAGCAGCGCCCTACCCTCCTTCACCCAGCCGCCGGAGCAGCGACGGGTGGGCATGGTGTTTCAGGACTTCGCCCTCTTCCCCCACCTCGACATCGCCGCCAACATCGCCTTCGGCCTGCGCGGTCAACCGCCGGCGCAACGGCGGGCGCGGGTGACAGAGCTATTGCAACTGGTGGGGCTGCCGGAGGCGGCCAGGGCACATCCCCACCAACTCTCCGGCGGACAGCAGCAGCGCATCGCGCTGGCCCGCGCCCTGGCCCCGCGGCCGGAGATCCTGCTGCTGGACGAGCCCTTCTCCAGCCTCGACGCCGAGCTGCGTGAGCAACTGGCCATCGACCTGCGGGCCTGGCTGCGGCAGGAGGAGGTCACCGCCCTGATGGTAACCCACGACCAGGGTGAGGCCCTGGGGGTGGCCGACCGGGTGGGGCTGCTGCACGAGGGGCGGCTGTTGCAATGGGACACCCCCTACCGCCTCTATCACGCCCCGGCCCACCGCTTCGTGGCCGAGTTCGTAGGGGAGAGTTGCTTCGTCGCCGGGGAACTGATCGACGACCGCCAGGTGCGCACCCCCTTCGGCTGCTTCACCCGCAAGGGCGGGCCGAATGCGGAGATCGCCTGCGCCGACCGTTGCATCCCGGATACCGCGGCCAAACAACGGCGGCCGGTGAGCGTGCTGGTGCGACCAGACGACTTCGTGCCCGACGAGGAGAGTCCCTTGCGCGGACGGGTGCTGGAACGGCGCTTCCGGGGGGCCGAATACCTCTATCGGATTCGCCTGCCGCAAGGGGCGGAGGTGCAATGCCTAGCCCCCAGCCACTTCGCCCTCGAGGTGGGCCAGGAGATCGGCCTCACCCCCGCCTTGCAGGAGGTGGTGGTGTTCTGAACATTCGCCGGCGATCCCGCCACTAAAATTTCGGTTCTCTTGACGTTTCTGTGTAACTTCTCAATAACTCACGGCACCGCCATGGCGCGCTGGCGAATGATGTCAGCCCCGTAGATTGGGGTGACGAAGGAACCCCAACAAATCGCGTCCGAACCCCTAATCGTCGTTTGCCACCGTGTCATGCATCCGCATGATTTCATGCATCGGAATTGTTGGGGTTCGCAAGCTCACCCCAACCTACGGGGCTTCAAGGTTTCCGCGGTGTTCTTTCGCTTGGTGGGTCAGGCATCGATGTACTGCACCCGCTCCCCCACCCACCGGCGGATCAGGGGTTCGACGCAAGCGGGATGATGCTCCAGCAGCAGATCCGCCACCTTGCGCACCCGCTCCACCAGCCCCTGATCCCGCACCAGGTCGGCGATGCGGAACTGCATTTCGCCGGTTTGGCGGGTGCCCAGCACCTCCCCGGCGCCGCGCAGTTCCAGATCCTTTTGCGCGATCTCGAAGCCGTTGTCGCTGCGCCGCAGGGTGTCCAGGCGGGCGCGGGCGTTCTGCGACAGCGGCGGGTGGTACATCAGCACGCAGTGGCTCTCCAGGTTGCCGCGCCCTACCCTGCCGCGCAACTGGTGGAGCTGGGAGAGGCCGAGGCGCTCGGCATTTTCGATGATCATCAGGCTGGCGTTGGGCACGTCCACCCCCACCTCGATGACGGTGGTGGCCACCAAGAGTTGCAGTTCCCCGGCCTTAAAGCGGGCCATCACCGCCTCCTTTTCCGCCGCCTTAAGCCGGCCGTGGATCAGGCCGATGGAAAGCTCCGGCAGACCTTGGGCGAGCAGCGCGGCGGTATCCTCGGCGGCCTGGGCCTGCAAGGCCTCGGACTCTTCCACCAGGGTGCATACCCAATAGGCCTGGCGGCCCTGGTTGCAGGCGGCGCGCACCCGTCCGATCACCTCCTCCCGCCGCTGCTCGGAGACCGCCACGGTGATGACCGGGGTGCGGCCGGGGGGCATTTGGTCGATCACCGAGAGGTCCAGGTCGGCATAGGCGGTCATAGCCAGGGAGCGCGGGATGGGGGTGGCGGTCATGATGAGCTGGTGCGGCGCCAGGCCGTCGCCGGAGCCCTTCTCGCGCAGGGCCATGCGCTGATGCACGCCGAAGCGGTGCTGCTCGTCGATGATGACCAGGCCGAGGGAGCGGAACCCCACGTCTTCCTGGAACAGGGCATGGGTGCCCACTGCCAAGGCGGCCGCGCCGCTGGCCAGGGCCTCCAGGGTTTCGCGCCGGGAGGCCCCCTTGCTGCTGCCGGTGAGCCAGGCCACCTTCAATCCCAAGGGCTCCAGCCAGTTACGGAAGTTGCGCAGGTGCTGCTCGGCCAGGATTTCGGTGGGGGCCATCAGCGCCACCTGACGGCCGCCGGCCACCGCCTGCAAGGCGGCCAGGGCCGCCACCACCGTCTTGCCGGAGCCCACGTCCCCTTGCAGCAGCCGCAGCATGGGGTGACTGCGCGCGAGGTCGGCGGCGATCTCCGCCACCGCCCGCCGCTGCGCCCCGGTGAGCTGGAACGGCAGATGGGCAAGGAAGGGGCCGCGCAGGTCTTGCGCCCCTCCTTCCAGGGGCAATGCCGGGGCCTGGGCCTGGCGCCGCCGGCCGCGCCAGCGCCGCAGGCTGAGTTGATGGGCCAGCAACTCCTCGAAGGCGAGCCGCTGCTG
>OGCL01001622.1_pt1 | contig 18243 bp, 18 predicted proteins | sample 1570041 | NCBI WGS metagenome assembly OGCL01 (sample SAMN06266162, study PRJEB24511) | hot springs metagenome | isolation source: Hot spring water | place: South Africa: Limpopo | collected 2015-06-22
TCGACAGATTCCGTAAGCCTAAATGCGTTACCTATGTCCCCCGACACCTGTCACCTATGTCCCCCGGCTGAACACACGGCGCACCCTACGGCCCCTGGCGCTCTCACGCACAGTGGCGAAGCTGCACACAACACAGGATTGGTACAGAGCCTTGTTTTGCAGGCGGGCAATTATTTCCTCAACTGCTCGCGGCGTGCGGCAAACAGTTCGGGCAGGATGGCCACGCTGCTGTCCAGCAACAGGGCAACAGCGGGGTGCTCATAGAGGGCGGCGTAGTCGCTCAGCTGCTCGCTGGGCATGCGCCGATAGGCATACAGCATAAAGGACTCCACCGCCGCGGCACTGGACTGGCGCAGCGCTTCTTCCTGGGCCCGGGTCTGACTGCTCAGCGCCGCTTCATCGATGTTTTCCCCGCGCGCCCTGAGGGCCAGCAGGGCCTGGGTCTTGCCCGCTTCATAACGCAACAATGTGGCCAGCGCCGTGGTATGGGCCGCGCTATCCAGACGTCGGACCAGATCCAGACGCTCCTGCCGCGGCGGGCGCGCCGCCAGCTGTTCACGGTAGGTGGCCAGCTCAGCCCCGGCGTCGGCCCCCACGCTGCGTTCGGCCTCGGTAAAACGCTGAGCCAGCGGGCTTTCCAGCAACTCCCGGGCCTGCTGCAGCTGCGCCTGGTCGAGCTTGGCGCTCAGGCGCTTGGCCAGGTCCAGGCACAGGGCATCGGCGTCAAAGCTGTTGTTCAGGCGTTTTTGCTGAGCCTGATCCAGGCCACGCTGAACCAAAGGAGCACTCTGTTCGCAGAGCAGACGGATACCCGCCAGTTCGAACACGGGGGCAAAGGCTTCAGCCTTGGGGGGCGCGGCCTGGGCCAGACCGCTGACCAGCAGCAGGGAAGAAATCAACAGACGCATGGGCAGGCTCTCGGGAAAACTGCGCCCAGCCTACCCAATGGCGGGCGCCGCGGCCAGCGCAGCGGCGCCCGCGGTCGCTCAGGCGGCCTTCTGGCTGGCCGGCTTTTTCGGCATCAGGTACTTGGTCAGGCCCTGGAACCAGATCACCAGCGCCGGATTGCCCTGAATCTGGATGTCCTTGTTCTGGATACCCTGCATAAAGGCCAGCTGCTTGTTCTTCGCGCTCATGGTGGCGAAGCCATAGGCGGCATCGCGAAAGCCCAGGGCGAAAGCCGGCTCGTTGGCCGGGCCGCGCTTGCTGCTGATGCGCTGGTCTTTGACGATAAAGTGACGGGCCACCTTGCCATCCAGGGTGTGCAGTTGGAACACCATGTCGCGGCCTTCCAGTTGCTTCTGGAACTCGGGATTGATGCGGCTGGCCTTGGCCATCAGGCGACCCAGCATCCACAGGAGAAAACGGAATTTCATGCGCACGGCCTCGGAGGGAGTAGAAATGGCGGCGCATTGTAGTGCTTTTTACGCGGGACTACAGCCCGGTCTTGCGGTGGGTGCTACAGCCAGCTCCGGGGCCGTTGCGGCCCCGGAACAGCCACTCAGTTGACCGCGTCTTTCAGGGACTTGCCCGGCTTGAAGGCGACGGTGTTGCTGGCCTTGATCTTCACCGGCTGGCCGGTTTGCGGGTTCTTGCCGGTACGGGCACCGCGATGGCGCTGAACGAAGGTGCCGAAACCCACCAGAGTCACGCTGTCCTTGCGGTTCAGGGCGCTGGTGATTTCTTCCAGTACGGCGTTGAGTACACGGTTGGCCTGATCTTTGGTGAGATCCGCCTTTTCGGCGATGGCGGCGGCGAGTTCCGGTTTACGCATAAATGCCTCTTACGGTTTTTTGTTGTTGTGTCCGGGCTGCTCTGCGCGAGCAGAGTCCAAGGCGCCGCAGCAGCTCTAGGCGGCGGCAGACCCAAGGAGAATGGCACGCCATGGGCAGTGGCGCCAGTCTTGTCCGACACTTTGAACCGGCATTTTTGTGGCATATCCGACAGAACGCCTGCCGTTTATGCCAATAGCGGTGGCAACTGCTTATTCAGGGCCAGTTTTTCCTGCACGGCCGTGCCGGTCAGGGCATAGCCGAGCAGGTTGCCGGCGGCATCCCGGCACAGCGCCTTGATATCCGCCCCCGTACCCTCGACCGACCATTCGCCCTGCAGCCCCGCTGGCGGCGGAGACACCACCAGGGGGCAGACCGGCGTCTTGACCGTCACCGGCATGGGGCCGTAACTGACCGCTGTCGGCGTGCCGGCCAGGGTCTGGGCCAGGGCCCGGGCGCAGCTCATCAGCGGCATGACATAGAGCAGATTGAGGCCATCGACCTCGGCGCAATCACCCAGCGCATAAATATGGGCATGGGAGGTTTGCAGCAAGCGATCCACCACCACCCCGCGCTTCACCGCCAGGCCGGCAGCGGCGGCCAGCTCGGTACGCGGGCGCAGGCCCACGGCGGAGAGCACCAGGTCGCAGTCGATCAGCGTGCCATCGGACAGCTGCGCCTGCAGGGCACCGTCCCTGTGCTGCAGGCTGGCCAGCACCGGCCCGAGGTGAAAACGCGCCCCCAGGCTTTCCAGGCCAGCCTGCACCGCAGCCGCCGCGGCCGGATGCAACAGGCCGGGCATCACCTGTTCGCAGGGGGCAACCAGCTCGATCTGATAGCCCCCCGCGCTCAGGTCATTGGCAAATTCGCAGCCGATCAGGCCGGCGCCAAGAATCAGCACGCGGCGCTTGCCTGCGGCGGCAGCGCGAAAGCGGGCATAGTCTTCAAGATCATTGATCGAGAGGATGCTGCCCGCCGCATCACCCTGCACAGGTACGCGGATCACCTCGGCGCCCCAGGCCAGCACCAGATCGCGGTAGGGCACCGCCTCGTTGCCGAGCCACAGGCACTGCTGCGCCGGGTCGATGGCGGTGATGCGCGTATGGGTACGGACTTCCGCATTCAGCTGCTCGGCCATGGTGCCCGGCTCGGCCATGCTCAGGCCATCGGCATCCTTGTTCTTGGCGAAGCCGGTGGAGAGCATGGGCTTGGAGTAGGAGCGACCATCGTCGGCCGTGATCAGCAACAGCGGCGTGGCGCTGTCCAGCTTGCGAAATTCGCGGGCCAGGTTGTAACCGGCCAGACCGGTACCGACTATTACCACAGGTGCGCTCATGCGTTGCCTTCCTCACTCTCGATCAACATTGGCTGCTCAGTTGATTTCGATCATCTCGAAATCCTCCTTGCCCACACCGCAATCCGGGCACACCCAGTCCTGCGGCACATCTTCCCAGGCGGTTCCCGGGGCCAGGCCCTCCTCGGGCAGCCCCTGGGCCTCGTCATAGATAAAGCCGCACACCACACATTGCCATTTGCGCATCGCACGCCTCCGTGTAAAGCCGGGTCTGTGCCTGCACGCTATCCCAGCCCCGGGAGGCTGCCAAGGGCACGGCAATGGAGTGCAAAGAAAATCCCTGGGCGCGGTTGAACGGCATCTGGCGGCGGCCGGCAGGATGGCTGCCATAAAAAAACGGCGACCCGCAGGCCGCCGTAGGGAAAACTGCTATCAGCCGATTTCGATCATCTCGAAATCCATCTTGCCGACGCCGCAATCCGGGCACAGCCAGTCTTCCGGAACATCCTGCCACGGCGTACCGGCGGCGATGCCTTCATCAGGCCAGCCCTGGCTCTCGTCGTAAATCAGTCCACAGACCACACATTGCCACTTCTTCATAACGACCTCTGGCGAATCTCACGGCTATTGCGCGGGGCAAACTACCTTATGTGGCTCCAGGCGCCAAGCCGCCGGGCGATGAATAGCGCCTTGCCGGCGCCAACCAAAGTCGGGTTGCGCCCAGTGCTGCCAGGCCTCAGCCCGGCAGGCCCATGCTAGACTCGCCCGCCTCGCCCACTGGAGCCGTGCCCACCGTGCCCCATGCTGCCCTTGCCCACCCGCCGCGCTGGTTCTGCGCCGCGCAACTGCACCCCGCCCCGCCGGCCGGGGTGCGCGACTGGCTGTTCAACCAGGATTCGCTGACCCGTCGCCTCACCGTCTTGTCCGAAGATGGCTTCTCCGTGACGCCCCTGGAGGAAGGCTGGCAGCGCCTGCGCAACGACGAATGCAGCGCCCTCGGCGTGGCAGCCGGCAGCCAGGGCTGGGTGCGCGAGGTGTACCTGCGCGGCCATGGCCAGCCCTGGGTATTCGCCCGCAGCGTGGCGGCGCGCAGCGCCCTGGAAGGCTCCGGCCTGAACCTGGCGCAGCTAGGCAGCCGCTCATTGGGCGAGCTGCTGTTCAGCGACCGCGCCTTCGACCGTGGCGAACTGCAGGCCTGCCACTACCCGGCGCCCTGGCTGCCGGCCGAAGTACGCAGCGAACGCCTGTGGGCACGGCGCTCCTGTTTTAGCCGTGGGCCACTGGGGGTGCTGGTGGCCGAGGTGTTTCTGCCAGCCTTCTGGCAGTACGCCGGTATCGAGGCATAACCCCCCCCCTCTCCCCATGGGAGAGGGGCCGGGGGAGAGGGTGAATCAGGCGCCTCGGTGGCCACAGATTTCCCCTTATAATCCGCGCAACCCGCACGGAGACGCACCATGTACACCCGCCTGCTGCAATCCCTGAACCGCCTGCACCCACGCGCCTGGGACTTCGTCCAGCTGATGCGTCTGGAAAAGCCCATCGGCATCTACCTGCTGCTGTGGCCGACCCTGTGGGCACTGTGGGTGGCGGCCGAAGGCGTGCCGAGTGCAAAGAACCTGTTTATCTTCGTCTGCGGCGTGATCCTGATGCGCGCCGCCGGCTGCGTGATCAACGACTATGCCGACCGCAATTTCGACGGCCATGTCAAACGCACCCAGGCCCGGCCCCTGGCCAGCGGCAAGATTCGGCCACGCGAGGCGCTGATCCTGTTCGCCGTGCTGGTGGCGGCCAGCTTTGTGCTGGTGCTGTTTACCAACGCCACCACCATCTGGCTGTCCTTCGGCGGCCTGGCCCTGGCCGCCTGCTACCCCTTTATGAAGCGCTACACCTTCTACCCCCAGGTGGTGCTGGGGGCGGCCTTTTCCTGGGGCATGCCGATGGCCTTTACCGCCGAGACCGGCAGCCTGCCGCCGGAGGCCTGGCTGCTGTATATCGCCAACCTGTTGTGGACCGTGGCCTACGACACCTACTACGCCATGGCCGACCGCGAGGACGACCTGAAGATCGGGGTGAAATCCACCGCCATCCTGTTCGGCGACGCCGACCGCCTGATTATCGCCAGCCTGCAGGGCCTGGCCCTGTTCTGCCTGCTGCTGGCCGGGGCGCGCTTCGAACTGGGCCTGGCCTTCCACCTGGGCCTGGCCGTGGCCGCCGCCTGTTTTGCCTGGGAGTACCACAAGACCCGCAACCGCAAGCCCATGGCCTGCTTCAACGCCTTCCTGCACAACCACTGGGCCGGGCTGGCGATCTTTGTCGGCATCGTGCTGGACTACGCCCTGCGCAGCTAGGGTCTGTTGCCATTTCATTCGCGGTCGCGCCGGAACCCGTTTTTGCGCGAGGCAAGGCACGAGGAGCGCGGTTTGGTCATTCCAAATAAGCGACGAGAAACGCAGCATCGCGCAAAAACGGGCCCGGCCCTGTGGGTTGCGCGGGAAATGGCCCCCGCTGTCGTTGCAGGGCTTGGCAAGGGAGCGCCATTACCTGCGCCCTGCGCCTAACCGGGGGCCATTTCTCGCAGCAACGCGTCTCGCGATGAAACGGCAACAGACCCTAGGCAACCCTGCCGCGCAGTTGTCATATCGCTGCAATAATTCCGTTATCTAATGCAGGCCATTACAGCGAGATGACCCCTGAGGCTTGATCCATGGTTGGCAAGAACATCCTGATCGTCGATGACGAAGCTCCGATCCGCGAAATGATCGCCGTGGCCCTGGAAATGGCCGGCTACGAGTGCCTGGAGGCGGAGAATACTCAGCAGGCCCACGCCCTGATCGTCGACCGCAAACCTGATCTGATCCTGCTCGACTGGATGCTCCCCGGCACCAGTGGCATCGAACTGGCCCGGCGCCTCAAGCGTGACGAGCTGACCGGCGATATCCCGATCATCATGCTCACCGCCAAGGGTGAAGAGGACAACAAGATCCAGGGCCTGGAAGTGGGGGCCGACGACTACATCACCAAACCCTTCTCGCCCCGCGAACTGGTGGCCCGCCTCAAGGCCGTGCTGCGCCGTGCCGGCCCCAGTGACAGCGAAGGGCCGATCGAAGTCGGCGGCCTGCTGCTCGACCCCATCAGCCACCGCGTCACCATCGACGGCAAGCCGGCCGAGATGGGCCCCACCGAGTACCGCCTGCTGCAGTTCTTTATGACCCACCAGGAGCGCGCCTACACCCGCGGCCAGCTGCTCGATCAGGTCTGGGGCGGTAATGTGTATGTCGAGGAGCGCACCGTGGACGTGCATATCCGCCGCCTGCGCAAAGCCCTGGGCGAAGCCTACGAGAACCTGGTACAGACCGTGCGCGGCACCGGCTATCGGTTCTCTACCAAGAGCTGATTGGGACCAAGAGCTGATCAGACAGAGCTGTTAGGATTGCCGAGTTCGCTTGCGAGCGGCAGATGGATTTGATCGCGGATGAGTTCTAATTGAATCAAGACTGGCGCGCCCCCCTGATACGTCGCCTGCTGTTGCTGATCGCCGGCTGCCTGCTGCTCGGCCTGATCACGGGCGAGTACGGCTGGTCCATGGCCCTGGGCCTGGCCATTTACCTGGGCTGGCACCTGCAGCAGCTGCTGCGCCTGCACAAGTGGCTGCGCACGCGCAAAGCGGACGAGCCGCCCCCCGATGGCTACGGCCTGTGGGGCGAGGTGTTCGACAGCATCTACCACCTGCAGCGCCGCGACCAGAAGGCCCGCGGCCGCCTGCAGGCGGTGATCGACCGCGTGCAGGAGTCCACCGCTGCGCTCAAGGACGCAGTGATCATGCTCGACCGCAACGGCAACCTGGAGTGGTGGAATATCGCCGCGGAAAAACTCCTGGGCCTGAAAACGCCCCAGGACAGCGGCCAGCAGATCACCAACCTGCTGCGCGACCCGCGCTTTATCGAGTACTTCGAAGGCAACAACTACAGCGAGCCCCTGGACCTGCCCTCGCCGGTCAGCGACCGTGTGCGCCTGCAGTTCCATATCACCCAGTACGGCAACAGCGAGCACCTGATGCTGGTGCGCGACGTCACCCGTCTCCATCAGCTGGAACAGATGCGCAAGGATTTCGTCGCCAACGTGTCCCACGAGCTGCGCACCCCGCTGACGGTGATCGCCGGCTATCTGGAGACCCTGCTGGACAATGTCGAGGCGGTCAACCCGCGCTGGCTACGCGCCCTGCAACAGATGCAGCAGCAGGGTGGACGCATGCAGAACCTGCTGAATGATCTGCTCCTGCTGGCCAAGCTGGAAGCCACCGATTACCCCTCGGACAACCAGCCGGTGGCGGTGGACCTGCTGCTGCTGAGCATCAAGAACGACGCCCAGGCCCTGTCCGGCGAGCGCCACCATCGCATCAGCCTGGAGGCCGACCCGCACCTCAAGCTCAAGGGCAGCGAGGCGGAGCTGCGCAGCGCCTTCTCCAATCTGGTGTTCAATGCGGTCAAGTACACCCCGGACGAGGGCGAGATCCGCATCCGCTGGTGGGGTGACGAGCAGGGCGCCCATCTGGCGGTCAGCGATACCGGCCTGGGCATCGAGGCCAAACATTTGCCGCGCCTGACCGAGCGCTTCTACCGGGTCGACTCCAGCCGCGCCAGCAACACCGGCGGCACTGGCCTGGGCCTGGCCATCGTCAAGCATGTGCTACTGCGCCACCGCGCACGCCTGGATATTCAGAGCCAGCTGGGCAAGGGCAGCACCTTTACCTGTCATTTCCCGCCCTTGCAGGCGGTGCGCCGCGGCCAATAACGCGGCGCCCCTTGCAAAGCGCGGGCACTGCCCCCACCCTTTAAGCATCTCCCTGCCCTACAAGTCTTTATGGACCCTGCCACGAGTCTTTCCGCCGCTCAGTACTTCGCCGACTTCGGCCTTCTTCTGTTTGCCCTGCTACTGGTGCTGCTCAACGGCTTCTTCGTCGCCGCCGAGTTCGCCATCGTCCGCCTGCGTGCCACCCGGGTCGAAGCCCTGGCCGAGCAGCACGGCTGGCGTGGGCATATCCTGCGCACCGTGCACCGGCAGATGGACGCCTACCTGTCGGCCTGCCAGCTGGGTATCACCCTGGCCTCCCTGGGCCTGGGCTGGGTCGGCGAGCCGGCCTTTGCCGAGTTGCTGCGGCCCCTACTCGGCGCCCTGGGCATCGAGTCGGCCGGGCTGGTCAGTGCCATCGCCTTCTTCAGCGCCTTCGCCATCATCTCCTACCTGCATATCGTGGTCGGCGAGCTGGCGCCCAAGTCCTGGGCCATCCGCCAGCCCGAGCGCCTGTCGCTGTGGACCGCCGCGCCGCTGTACGCCTTCTACTGGCTGATGTACCCGGCGATCTTCGTGCTCAATGCCAGCGCCAACGCCATTCTGCGTATCGCCGGGCAAGGTGAGCCGGGGCCACACCACGAGCATCATTACAGCCGCGACGAGCTCAAGCTGATCCTCCACTCCAGCCGCGCCAGCGCCCCCAGCGACCAGGACATGCGTGTGCTGGCCTCGGCGGTGGAACTGGGCGAACTGGAGGTGGTGGACTGGGCCAACTCCCGCGAGGACCTGGTGTTTCTGGCCCTGGATGCCGGCCTGGACGAGGTGTTCAGCACCTTCCGCCGACACAAGTACAGCCGCTACCCGATCTACGACAGCGCCAGCGAAGGCTTTGTCGGCGTGCTGCATATCAAGGACCTGCTGCTGCACCTGTCGCTGCTGGAGATGCTGCCCTCGGCCCTCAGGCTGGCGGACCTGATGCATCCCATCGAGCGGGTCGGCCGGCATATGCCGCTGTCGCAGCTGCTGGAGCAGTTCCGCCAGGGCGGCTCGCACTTCGCCCTGGTCGAGGAAGCCGATGGCAAGGTGATCGGCTACCTGACCATGGAGGACGTGCTGGAAGCCCTGGTCGGCGATATCCAGGACGAACACCGCAAGGCCGAGCGCGGCATCCTCGCCTACCAGCCGGGCAAGCTGCTGGTGCGCGGCGATACGCCGCTGGCCAAGGTCGAGCGCCTGCTGGGCGTCGATCTCGACCATATCGAGGCCGAGACCCTGGCCGGCCTGGTCTACGAGACCTTGAAGCGCATGCCCGAGGAGGAGGAAGGCCTGGAGGTGGACGGCCTGCGCATTATCGTCAAGAAGATGAAGGGGCCGAAGATCGTCCTGGCCAAGGTACTGAGGCTGAATTAAGCAGTCGTAGCCTGTTCCGGGTAGGCTCAATGGCGCGCGAACTACGGTGACGGCTGGGGAAACGCCTGCGGGTTATCGCCTTGCAACAGCTCCTGAGCAATCGCCTGATTGAAACGCTGCACCGTGTGCAGCGGAACCTGCCGGCCAAACATCAGATGCATCGGCTCACCCGCCACATCCGGTAGCGCCAGCATCTGCAAGCCACCCTGCAACATCTTGCTGTCTGCAACCAAGGCTTCCACCCAGTAACCATCAATCCGCCCGATTCTGAGCAGTTCCAACAACTGCGCATCCGAGCCCACCTCGGTACGCCGCTGAGCCAGGCTCGCATCACGCAACAAGGGATCGAGAACGCTGCCGTAATAAAAGCCTCGTATCAGACCAAAGCGCTGGGCTGGTTGGTATTCCAGCCAGTGGCTCAAGCTAGTGAAGACAGGGGCATGCGCTGCGACGATCAGGTGAAACTGCTCAACCCGGTAGGGCGTCGAGAACTGTGCAAAGGCTTCCCGCTCAGCGGTATGACTGGCACCGTAGAGCATATCCAGCTGGCCTTGACTCAGCTCATGCAGGGCACGTAGCCAAGGCCGCTCGATATATTCGAGCTGGCAACCCGCCTCGCTGGCCAGACGTTCAAGCAGCTGATATTCCGGCCCCTGAAAACTATCGTATTCGCGATAAATAAAGGGAAACCAAGGCTCCCAGCCAACCCGCAAGCTACAGGCGCCGGCCGACAGACTGAATGACAACAGGCTGCTCAGCAGTATTGCGGGCAGCGTTCGACTATTAAACTTGCTCATTGATGCCAGCCCTCCACGCCATTGCGTATGGTCCAGCGGAACCGCAAATACCCTCGAACTACTCCCCACCCACGGCGAAATTGGGCAGGCTGTTGACCGGCTGGGTAAAGTCGAAGGGAATGGACTCCACCGCCAGGCCGACATTGCGCTGCACCACGAAGTGCAGGTGCGGGCCGGTGCTGTTGCCGGTGTTGCCGGAACGAGCGAGGAAGGTGCCGGTGCCCACCCGCTGCCCCTCACGCACCGCCACCGAGCCCTGCTGCAGGTGCAGGTACACGCCCATGGTGCCGTCGTCATGCAGGATGCGCACGAAGTTGCCGGCCGGGTTGTTGCCGCGGCCGCTCTGGCTGTTCTCGGTCTTGATCACCATGCCGCCGCGGGCCGCGACTATGGGCGTGCCCTCGGGCATGGCGATATCCATGGCGTAACGGCCCTTGGGGGTGAAGTGGCTGTACTTGCCATTGGCGCCCTGGGTCAGGCGGAAGGGGCCACCGCGCCAGGGCAGCGGGTAGCGGTTCTGCGTCGGCACCAGGCGCGGATCGCCCAGGGCGTAGCGCAGCTTGGGCTTGTAACGCAGGGGTTTGCCGGCATCGCGCGGGGCCAGGGTGGCCAGGCGGATATGACTGCGCGGCGGCACCACCCAGTTGATCGGCTTGGCCGGCGCGCCGAGCACATTGTCCAGCTGCTCCAGGCGCAACTCGATCTGCACCGGGGCATACAGGTCGTTGCGCACCAGCAGGGTCTCGCCGGCCTCGTGCTTCTTGGTTTCCAGCTTCACCTGGTTATCCAGGCGCTCGACCATGCGGTCGCTGAACACGAACACCTGGGCGCCAGGCACGGCCTTGTCGCTATAGGTGACCACGCCGTGCTTGTCGACGTACTTGTAGATGGTCAGTGCACTGGCCGACCCGGCACAGGTCAGCAGGCAGAGGATAAAAAGCAGGCGCCCTAACATAACGACTCGGTTCTTATAAAACGCATGACCGGACTTGCAAGACTAGCAGCCCCTCAGCACCTGCGCGAGGCCACAAGCGCCGAGGTGTGACCCACCACGCGCCAGGCTCAGGCACCCGGCACAAAATGCTTCTGTGCGCTGCCGCGGGCGATCAGGCGCGACAGGTAGTCGAGCTTCTGCGGGTCGCGGTCGACGAACTTGAAGGTCAGCTGCAGCCATTCGCTGTCGGGCTTGGGTTCCAGGGCCGCCACCGCATGCAGGTAGCCGTTGAGCCGGGCGGTTTCCGCCGCTTCACCCTGTTCCAGGTCGAGCACCGCGCTTTCCAGAACCTGGGGTAGCTGCTCGCTGCGCTTGACCACCAGCAGGGCCTCCTTGAGGCTCAGGGCCTTGATCACGCAGGCCATGCTGCCGCCGGGCAGGCGCAGCTGGCCCTGGCCGCGGCCGGCGGTGGCACTGCTGGGCTTGGCCGGGGCGGCGGCTGGTTGCGCGGCAAAGGCCGCTGCGGCCACTGGCGCCGCGGCGGCGGCCTTGGGCTTGGCCACCTCGGCCGGTTTGCCGCCCGTAAGGGCCGACAGCGAATCGTTGGCCAGACCGGTGCTGAGCATCTTCGGGCCGTGGCCGGTCATCAGCGCCTGCAGCTTGCCGGCGCGGCTCAGGGCCTTCTTGACCTTGGTCACCAGTTGTTCGTTGGAAAAGGGCTTGCCGATAAAGTCGGAGACGCCGGCCTGAATGGCCTGCACCACGTTGTCCTTGTCGCCGCGGCTGGTAACCATGATAAAGGGGATGGCTTTCAGGCTGTCCTGCTCGCGGCACCAGCTGAGCAGCTCCAGGCCGGACATTTCCGGCATTTCCCAATCGCAGAGGATCAGGTCGATGACCTGGCGACCGAGCATCTGCTGGGCCTTGCGCCCATTGACCGCCTCCTCGATCTGCACGCCGGGAAAGTGGTCGCGCAGGCCCTTCTTCACCAGGTCACGGATAAAGGTCGCGTCGTCCACTACCAGTACGTTGACTTTGCTCATCGGCCACTCCTGTTGTAATGGCCTTAAGCATAGTCGCGCCTACTGGCCAAAGGCCAACCGAAATACCACCCTTTATCGGTCAGCCCCTGGCAATGGCCTCAGGAGCGGTTGCCCTGCACTTCTTCCTGCATGCGGGTCAGGCCCATGTGCTTCACATCGGTACCGCGTACCAGATAGATCACCAGTTCGGCGATATTGCGCGCGTGGTCGCCGATGCGCTCCAGGGAACGCAGGGCCCAGATCACGTTGAGCACCCGGGAGATGGAGCGCGGGTCTTCCATCATGTAGGTCACCAGCTCACGCAGGGCGGTCTTGTATTCGCGGTCCACGGTCTTGTCGTACTGGGCCACCGACAGGGCCAGGTCGGCGTCGAAACGGGCGAAGGCATCCAGCGCCTCCTGCACCATCTTGCGCACCTGGTCGCCGATATGCCGCACCTCGACGTAGCCGCGTGGCGACTCGCCTTCCTCGCACAGCAGGATGGCGCGCTTGGCGATCTTGGTGGCTTCGTCGCCGATGCGCTCCAGGTCGATCACCGACTTGGAGATGCTGATGATCAGGCGCAGGTCGGAGGCAGCCGGCTGGCGGCGGGCGAGGATGCGCACGCACTCCTCGTCGATATTGCTTTCCATCTGGTTGATCTGGTCATCGACCTCGCGCACCTGCTGGGCCAGACCCGAATCGGCGTCGATCAGCGCGGTAACCGCATCGTTGACCTGTTTTTCCACCAAGCCGCCCATGGCCAGCAGGTGGCTGCGCACCTCTTCCAACTCGACGTTGAATTGCTGGGAGATATGCTGGGTAAGGTTTTCTTTGTTGATCATGTGAGAGTCCTGAGCCTGGGTTTCACCTCCCCTCTCCCGTCCGCGGGAGAGGGGCCGGGGGGAGAGGGCAGCAGCACACCACCCTCTCCCTAACCCTCTCCCGCCTGCGGGAGAGGGGACTGTCATGCGTTAACCATAGCGACCGGTGATGTAGTCTTCTGTCTGCTTCTTGGCCGGGTTGGTAAACAGGGTGTCGGTGTCGCCGAACTCGATCAGCTTGCCCATGTACATAAACGCCGTGTAGTCCGACACCCGCGCCGCCTGCTGCATATTGTGGGTGACGATGACGATGGTGTACTTGTTCTTCAGCTCGTAGATCAGCTCTTCCACCTTGAGGGTGGAGATCGGGTCCAGGGCCGAGCAGGGTTCGTCGAGCAGCAGCACTTCCGGCTGCACCGCCACGGTACGGGCGATAACCAGGCGCTGCTGCTGGCCGCCGGACAGGCCGAGGGCCGACTCGTGCAGGCGGTCCTTCACTTCGTCCCACAGCGCCGCGCTCTTCAGTGCCCACTCCACCGCTTCGTCGAGCACGCGCTTCTGGTTGATGCCCTGGATACGCAGGCCATACACCACGTTCTCGTAGATGCTCTTGGGGAAGGGGTTGGGCTTCTGGAACACCATGCCGACGCGGCGACGCAGTTCGGCCACGTCCTCGCCCTTGCGGTAGATGTTACGCCCGTCGATGTTGATCTCGCCTTCCACACGGCAACCGTCGACCAGGTCGTTCATCCGGTTGAAAGTGCGCAGCAGGGTCGACTTGCCGCAGCCAGACGGGCCGATGAAGGCGGTCACGCGCTGCTTGGGGATATCCATCTTGACGTCGAACAGCGCCTGCTTCTGGCCGTAGTACAGGTTCAGACCCGGCACTTCGATGGCCGTGGTCTCGTTGGCCAGGTTGAGGCTCTGCTTGTCGCGGCCGAGGGCGGCCAGATCGATACCGTGGGTATGGGTTTCGTGTTGCATAAACTCACTCCGTTCGTAGCTACAAGCTGCAAGCTGCGCACCGGCGGTGCGCGACTCGTAGCTGCGTTAGTGATCCAGCGCCTTGTACTTCTCGCGCAGGTGGTTACGGATATAGACCGCGGTCAGGTTGAGCAGGGCGATAACGATCACCAGCAGCAGCGCAGTGGCATAAACCAGCGGGCGCGCGGCCTCGACGTTGGGGCTCTGGAAGCCGACGTCGTAGATGTGGAAGCCCAGGTGCATGATCTTCTGATCCAGGTGCAGGTAAGGGTAGTTACCGTTGAGCGGCAGGGTCGGCGCCAGTTTCACCACACCCACCAGCATCAGCGGCGCCACCTCACCGGCGGCACGTGCCACGGCGAGAATCAGGCCGGTCATCATCGCCGGGCTGGCCATCGGGATGACCACCTTCCACAGCGTCTCGGCCTTGGTCGCGCCAAGCGCCAGCGAACCTTCACGTACTGCACGCGGAATACGCGCCAGGCCTTCCTCGGTGGCGACGATGACCACCGGCAGGGTGAGGATCGCCAGGGTCAGCGAGGCCCACATCAGGCCCGGGGTGCCGAAGGTTGGCGCCGGGGCGGACTCGGGGAAGAACAGCTGGTCGATCGAACCACCCAGCACGTAGACGAAGAAGCCCAGGCCGAACACGCCATAGACGATCGAAGGTACGCCTGCCAGGTTGTTCACCGCGATGCGGATCACCCGGGTCAATGCGCCCTGATGCGCGTATTCACGCAGGTAGACCGCAGCGATCACGCCGAACGGGGTAACGATCACCGCCATCAGCATGACCATCAGCACGGTGCCGAAGATCGCCGGGAAGATACCGCCTTCGGTGTTGGCCTCACGCGGCTCGTCGCTGACGAACTCCCACAGCTTCATGGCATAGAAGCCGAGCTTGTCGACGATGCCCATAGCGTTCGGGCGGAAGGCGCGAACGATCTTGCCCAGTTCGATTTCGGTCTGGCGTCCATCGCTGGCTGTCAGGGTCACGCTGTCGCGATTGATCTGCTGGGTCAGCGCCACCATGCGCTCTTCGAGCACCTTGTACTCGGCATTCAGTGCATCGCGACGGGCATCCATGTCAGCCTGGGCAGCAGCGTCCAGCTTGTCCTGCAACTGCAGCTTGCGGCCTTCCAGACGAATGCGCTCCAGGCCATGGTTGATACGGCCGATGTCCTTCTTCTCCAGACGCACCAGCTGTGCGTGCAGGTCGTCAACGCGATCCAGGCGCTCCTGCAATGCAGCCCAGGCCGCATCACCCTCGGCGACCACCTGGCCACTTTCCTTGACGTTGACCAGGTTGCCGTAGAAGTTACCCCACTCGCGGCGCTCCAACACGGTAATGCCGGCCGGCTTGCGCGGGTTGCTCAGCCACTCACCAACCACCCAGGTGAAATCGGCACCGAACAGCTCGCGGTTACCCACCTTGAGCAATTCGCGGGTCATGAATTCGCCGCCTTCGGCCACCGGCAGGCCGGCTGCGGCGAGACGTGCACGTGGCACTTCCTCGACCTGCACTACCTCACCCAGCATCACGCGGGCTTCCTGACCAGGCACCTGGTAGTCGGCTTCAAGAATATCTGCTGGCCAGAAGTGCCCCAGGCCACGGGTGGCGATCACCGCCAGCAGACCGAGGGTCATGATGATGGCGATGGCAACGGCGCCTCCGCTCATCCACACGCCCGGGGCGCCGCTCTTGTACCAGGATTTCAGGTTGTTCTGTTTCACGGACATATACCTTCCAAAACCTTAGAGCGACGAATACTTGGTACGCAGGCGCTGACGAATCAGCTCGGCCAGGGTGTTCATCACGAAGGTGAACATCAGCAGCACCAGCGCCGCCAGGAACAGCACACGGTAGTGGGTGCCGCCGACTTCCGACTCGGGCATTTCCACCGCGACGTTGGCCGCCAGGGTGCGCATGCCTTCGAAGATGTTGATGTCCATGATCGGCGTGTTGCCGGTGGCCATCAGCACGATCATGGTCTCGCCCACCGCGCGGCCCATGCCGATCATCAGCGCCGAGAAAATGCCCGGGCTGGCGGTGAGAATCACCACGCGGGTCAGGGTCTGCCAGGGCGTGGCACCGAGCGCCAGGGAACCGAAGGTAAGGCTCTTGGGCACACTGAACACGGCGTCTTCGGCAATCGAGTAGATGTTCGGAATCACCGCGAAGCCCATCGCCAGGCCCACCACCAGGGCGTTGCGCTGGTCGAAGGGAATGCCCAGGTCGTTGGACAGCCACAGGCGCATGTTGCCGTCGAACAGCCAGTTTTCCAGATGCCCGCTGATCGAGATGGAGAACCAACCCACCGCGATCACCACCGGAATCAGCAGCGCCGCTTCCCAGCCTTCGGGAACACGGTGGCGGATGGACTCAGGCAGCTTGGTCCAGAGGAAACCGAACAGCAGGATGCCCACCGGTGTCAGCAACAGGAGGCTGAAGATACCGGGTAAGTGGTTCTCCAGAAACGGCGCGAGGAATAGGCCGGCGAAGAAACCGAGGATCACCGTCGGCAACGCTTCCATCAGCTCGATCACCGGCTTGACCTTGGTGCGCATGCGCGGCGCCATGAAGTAGGCGGTATAGATCGCAGCAGCCACGGCCAGCGGCGCGGCCAGGAGCATGGCGTAGAACGCCGCCTTGAGGGTACCGAAGGCCAGCGGCGACAGGCTCAGCTTGGACTCGAAGTCGGTGTTGGCCGAAGTGGACTGCCAGACGTAGTCAGGCTCCGGGTAGCTTTCGTACCAGACCTTGCCCCACAGCGAGCTCCAGGAAATTTCCGGGTGCGGGTTATCCACCACGAAGCGCTGCAGTTTGCCGTCCGACTCGACCAGCACACGACTGGCACGCGGTGACAGGGCGGCGATGGCACTGCCTTCGGCGACCTGCTCCTTGAGCAGGGTACGGTGCGCGGTGCTGTGGAAAATACCCAGGCGACCGTCGGCGTCCAGGGCCATGAAGCCTTTGCGGCGCTCTTCGGGAAGAATCTGGGTGATCGCGCTGTCGCCGAGCTGGAAGCTGCGGATCGACTGGAAGGTGGACTTGCCATCCTGGTCGCGCACCATGAACCACTGCTGGATGCCACCCTTGGCATCGCCGATCATGATCGAGATGCCGCCGAGCAGGCTGGTGGCGCTGGTCACGCGGTTGGAACCACCCTTGAGCAGTTCGTAGCGGCCGTTGAGGCTACGCTTGCGCAGATCGAAAACATCGGCACTGGAATCGCCGTTGAACACGTACAGCCACATCTGCCGCGGGTCGAGGATCAGTTGACTGATCGGCTCGCCGATCTGCGGCAGGTTGATGCGCTCCTCGCTGACGCTTACCTCGCCGGTGAACAGGTTCTCCTCGCGAGCGAGGCTGATCAGGTGCAGCTCGTTGCCCGTGGAGCCAGCCAGCATCAGCGTGCCGCTGTTGAGATTGACGGCGATGTGCTCAAGCGGACGCCCCTGCGGATCGACCTCGATCGGCGCTTCGCCGTAGGGGTATTCGATCTGCGGCGCGATGGCCCGTACGTTATCCGGGTAGGTGATCTTGTAACTGTGCTGAATGATCAGCGCCTGGCCGTTGGACAGGCCCAGTACCACGCGGCGCGTACCCGGCTGATCCTGGCCGACGGAGGCGACACTGACGCCTTGCGGCAGCGGCAATTGCAGGCGCTGCAGGGCTTCGCCACTCTTGAGCTCGAAGAACTGCACGGCGCCGGAAGTATCCAGGCGCATGGCGACCTGGTTCTGCTCTTCCACGGCGAGAAGCAATGGTGCCTGAGCTTCGGCCAGCCAGGCCGGTTGCTGAGCCTTGCGCGATTCGAGCTCGGCGCCCTGGAACATGGGCAGCACGACATGGGCGAGGTAGAAGAAGATCAGGGTGATGGCACCGAGCACCGCCAGACCACCGACGGAGACGTACCAACGCGCCATGCGGTCCTTCAGCGCGCGCAGGCGGCGCTTGCGTTGCAGGGCGGGCGTATTGAAGTCGATCCCCAGAGGGTTCTGCGAACGGTTCATGGATTCGTTTGCCAAGTCATTCATGCGAGAAGTCTCTGCGCGGGCTTGATTGCAGCGCATACGGCTGCCCAGGCTTGTCAATTTAGCGGGCTTGTATGACAGAAAGATTACAGTCTACTGACATGACGAAGCCCGCCACCCATGGGGTGGCGGGTTCATCGAATGGCCTCGCTAGCTAGAGCCAGGCCATCAGGCTGGAAGCCTTACAGGCCCAGGTCCTTCATCGCTTTCTCGGCGACCTTGGACGGCAGCGGGATGTAACCATCCTTCATCACGACGTCCTGGCCCTGCTTGGACAGCACCAGCTTGATGAACTCGGCATCCAGCGGGCTCAGCGGCTGGTTCGGCGCCTTGTTGACGTAGACGTAGAAGAAGCGAGCCAGCGGGAACTTGCCAGC
>OGCL01001625.1_pt1 | contig 18234 bp, 14 predicted proteins | sample 1570041 | NCBI WGS metagenome assembly OGCL01 (sample SAMN06266162, study PRJEB24511) | hot springs metagenome | isolation source: Hot spring water | place: South Africa: Limpopo | collected 2015-06-22
CGGCCGTCGCCAAAGTAGTTTTCGATCTTGTAATGGTTGAAGGCCACATTGACCATGATGTCGCGCACCCCATAACGTGCCATGTGCTCGATCAGGTACTCCATGACCGGCTTGCCCAGAATGGGCACCATCGGCTTCGGCACGAACTTGGTCAACGGACGCACACGCGTGCCCTGGCCTGCAGCCAGAATCATTCCCTTAGCCATCGAAATTCCCCTTGGAGATAAGGATCGCCTGCCGGACGGCCCCGGCGGCAACCGTCAGTATGCGTTCTTGTTGATGAAACCCTTGAAAACCGTCAGGAAGATGATCTTGATATCCAGCCACAAGGACCAGTTCTGCACGTAATCAAGATCGTACTTCACGCGCATTTCCATCTTGTCCAGCGTCTCGGTCTCGCCGCGCCAGCCGCTGATCTGCGCCCAGCCCGTGATCCCCGGCTTGACCTTGTGGCGCAGCATGTAACCCCGGATCAGCCGGCGGTACTGCTCGTTGTGCGCGACCGCATGCGGTCGCGGCCCGACCACCGACATCTGCCCCTGCAACACGTTGATGAACTGCGGCAACTCATCGAGCGAGGTCCGCCGCAGGAAAGCCCCGAACGGCGTGATCCGCATGTCGCCCTTCTGCGCCTGGACCACCTTGTCGCCATCCTCGCACACCGTCATGCTGCGGAACTTCCACACCTCGACCACGGCGCCGTTCAAACCGTAACGACGCTGCTTGAACAACACCGGCCCCGGCGAAGTCAGCTTCACACCCGCCGCAATCACCGCCATCGGCAACGCGATGATCATCAGGATCAAGCTCGCCACCACGATGTCCTCCAGCCGCTTCAACCAGCCATCGACCCCGTAGAACGGGCTTTCATGCAGGCTCAGCACCGGAATGCCGTCCAGGCTGCTCATCTTGCCGTGCAGCAGGTCGAAGACGAAGAAATTGGGCACCAGATATACGGACGCCGTCGTATCGCTCAGCGCATTGACCAGCTCGACGATGCGGTTTTCCGCCTTCATCGGCAGGGTGATGTAGATGTAATCCACCTTGCCCTCGCGCGCCAGCGCCACCAGCTCCTCGAAACGGCCCACGCCTTCCGCATCCTCGGCAGCGTGTTTGCAATCGCGCTTGGCCAGACGGTCGTCGTAGTAACCGATGAAGCGCATCCCCAGCCAGGGCGTCTGCTGCACCTTGTCCACCACCTGCTTGCCCAGCTTGGTCTTGCCGGCAATCGCCAGCGTCCGGGTATTGCGCCCGTTGGTACGCAGAGCATTCAGCACCATGCGCAGAACCACCCGGATCACCGCCAGCAACACCGGCGCCAGGACGAACCAGGTCAGCATCGCCATCCGCGAGTAATCCGCCGAAGTCTTGCTCAGGAAAGCCAGGAAAACCAGCGCAACCGCCGTCCAGAACCAGGTCACCAGGGTTGCCGCCACCGCCTCATGCACCGGCACCAGGCGCCAGGAAGAATACAGATGCCGCGCCCCGCCGATCATCAGGAACAGCATCACGCCCCACACGCCGGCCTGCGCGTACTGCCCGGAAAATTCCAGGCCATGCGTCGCCTGAAGTGCCACCGTCAAAGAGAACAGGATCACCAGGGCATCAAGCACCCGATGAAAAAAACCGATCTTGGAACTATGGGGCCGAACCAGCCCGCCGGACATCTCAGTCATGATGGAAACCAATCAACGCGACAGTGACAATGTGATCACGTTAGGATGATGCCATGATGACAAAAATAGGCATATATGACATTGATCATAGCCAATCAAGCCATACGCATAAACCTCAGGCGAACCATCAACACCCCCAGCATCGCCCCGCCCGCATCCAGGCCGACATCGAGCCAGCCGCCCTCGCGGCCCGGTACCAGAAACTGCACAATTTCAGTTGCCGCCCCAAGCAAAATCAGGCCGCCGATCAAGCGCCACGCCGCCAGATCGCGTCGCGCCACCGCCAAGGCAGCGCCCAGCAGCGCAAACATCAGGAAATGCACATAATCCGAAAGCCCGCGCCCTTCCGAAACCGGCATCGACCAGCCCAGCCAGTCCGCCAGCCATTGGTGTACAAACGCCGTAACCTGCTGCTGCAACACATCGCGCCACTCGCCCGGCATCACCACCGCCGCCAGCACCAGGGCAAACGCGAGCACCAATCCGGCCCGGTAACGCGCCGCATGCAGCCAGTGCGCCAGCAAGGCACCGAAGGCCACCAGCCACAGCACCCACAAGGCCAGCAAAGCCGGCGATACCCAGGCACGCTCCACCACCCAGGACAGCCGCAACTCACTCACGGAAAACGTTCCGGGCACCCGGAGCAAGCGCGCCATCAACTGCAGCTCGGTGGTTTCCGGCACCAGCAGAATCACCGAATCCACCGCCCCGGCCTGCGTCCCGGCACCGATGAACGCCGCCCGCTCACTTGCTTTGCCCTGCGCATCGACCATGCGCACCGACAACATCGCCCGATGCCAGGATTTCTCGCCCTCGCCCACGGCATCCAGCGCCACTGAAGCCTGGACCCGCACTGCCTGCGCCCCATCCGCCAGCGGCAAAGCCCAGGCCAGACCGCGCGTTTTCTCGGAATCCGCCGCCGACAGCACAAAGCCAACGGGCAAAAGCGTCAACACCGGCTCACCGAGCCGGCGCAAGCCCTCATCCGCCAGCGTCGGCGTCACCGATGCCAGGGTGGAGTAACGCACCTCGGGCAAATTCAGCAGCAAGGTCGCGGTCATTGCCGCCACCAGTAAAACCCAGGAAAAAAAATCCCTCACCCAACCCCGCCCATCTTGCCCACGCAAACCATCGATTTACCGCCCGTAGCGATCCTCAAACCGCACGATGTCATCCTCGCCCAGGTAAGACCCGCTCTGCACCTCGATCATCTCCAGCGGCAGCTTGCCGGGGTTTTCCAGGCGGTGCGTGGTGCCCAGCGGGATATAGGTCGATTCGTTCTCCGACACCAGGAAAGTCTCGTCGCCCTTGGTCACCCGCGCCGTGCCGGAAACCACGATCCAGTGCTCGGCACGGTGGTGGTGCATCTGCAGCGACAAAACACCACCCGGATTGACCACAATGCGCTTGACCTGGAAGCGCGAGCCGAAATCGATGCTGTCGTACCAGCCCCAGGGCCGATGCACCTTGCGGTGGGCATTGGTTTCCGAACGCCCCGCCGCCTTCAACTGACCGACCACATCCTTCACCTTCTGGATCTGATTCCGATCCGCCACCAGGATGGCGTCGTCGGTTTCCACCACGACCACATCCTGCAGCCCCACCGTTGCCACCAGCCGGCTGCTCGCCATCACCAGCGAATTCGCGGTATCGACCGCCAGCACATCGCCCTTGAAGACGTTGCCGGCTTCGTCCTTGTCGCCGATCTCCCACAACGCACTCCAGGCGCCGACATCCGACCAGCGCGCAGCCAGCGGCACCACCGCCACCTCGCCGGTATTCTTGCCGGCGGCCGTCAGCGGCTCCATCACCGCATAGTCGATGGACTCCGACGGGCAAGCCGCAAACGCCACCTTGTCCGGCCGCACAAAATCCATGTCCTGCTGCCGACCGGCAAACGCCGCCTCGCACGCCGCCAGAATATCCGGCCGGCACTGCGCCATCTTGGCCAGCCACACCGACGCCTTGATCACGAAGATGCCGCCATTCCACAGATACTGGCCGCTATCCAGATAGCGCTGCGCCGTCGCCTGATCCGGCTTCTCGACAAACTCCCCGACCAGGCTCGCGCCCTCGCCCAGCGAATCGCCCACGCGGATATAGCCATAACCCGTTTCCGGCGCCGTCGGGCAAATACCGAAAGTCACCAGCTTGCCCGCATCCGCCAGCGGCAAAGCCAGCGCCACCGCCGCCCGGAAAGCCGCTTCATCCTGGATCACGTGATCGGCCGGCATGATCACCAGCGCCGGATCGTCACCGCCCGCCCGCGCCAGCAAGGCGCCCAGCGTCAACGCCGGCGCCGTATTGCGCCCGCAAGGTTCCAGCATCATGCCACCATGCCGCACGCCAATCTGGCGCAACTGCTCGGCCATCAAGAAGCGGTATTCCTCGTTCCCGATCAAAATCGGCGCCGCCAACCCGGCCCCCGCCAGCGGCAAACCCTTCAGCCGCTGCACCGTGGCCTGCAGCATCGAACTCTCACCCGCCAGACTCAGCAACTGCTTGGGAAACTGCTCGCGCGACAGCGGCCACATCCGGGTACCGGAACCGCCGCAGAGAATCAATGGCAGGATAATGCTCATAGAATGAAAATGTATATTAATATTTATTAAAAAAACCTGGCACGAAAAACGTGAGCACAAAAAATTGGCGCAGAAATAAACATGCGCCGCCACAAACGTTTTGGTTGCTGTAGCAACCTTGGCAACCACTCAAGCCCAAACTTTTGAAACAGCGGATGAGATCGCTTCACCCTGCCAGTGTAAAAATCAAAAACAGCACCAATAGCACCGGCAAATTTTACGTCAAGCTTTGAAATATTCTCATAAATCCACTTTTCCTGCTTTGGCGCGGTCATGCCAACCCACAAAACATCGGCATTTGAATCATTTATCACACCAATCATTTCCGCCAACTCATCACGGTTATAAACCGGCTTAAATGGCGGCGAATACGTACCAGCAACGACAATATTCGGGTAATCTCTGGCCATGAATTTTTTTATATCAGCCAAGGTGCTTTCTGAGGCACCAAGAAAGAAAACTCTTGCCCCGCCCATCTTATCCATGTACTCATGGATTCCATAAAATATATCCGATCCAGTAATTCGCTCCAGAACAGAACCGCCAAGAAAACGAGCGCCCTTCACAACACCTACCCCATCTGGAACAAGGTAATCTGCGGAATGCAACGCATCGAAAAATAATTGATCATCAAGCGCAACCACATACGAATGTGGGTTTAGACAAGCCAACCATTTTCTTTTAACATCGCCACCGAATATATCGGAGCAAATTGCAGCAACACTATCACGTACGGACAATGAAACCAAATCGTAACCTAAAAAACTTTCTCTCATAAACAAATACTCGTAAATTTAATTTGCATTTAATTGCTCAGCAGAAAACCATCAAAATAGCAACCACGGTACTTTACTGGATCCAAATCGAAATCGATCTTCAAAACCCGACCACTAGCTGTCAATGGATTAATAAATATCGACTCATCTGAAACATAAACTGAACCCAAACGAATACCTGCAGTTGCTTCTTTATAAATGCGATATGGCTCACCGCCTACAACCACATTACCGCATGCAAAATTGTACTTTGGAGCACCAAAATCATCATCTCTGATATTCGCCAAATTTGGATATCTCGACCGCCATAAAAAACTATCAATTGGCATCAAGTTCAACCTCTGATGAAAGGTATAATTTGGATCCAACGTTACTTTTCGCTGCCAACCTAGGCCCCGGGCATCCAAATGAACAGCTGGCGTACTATTATAAAAAACATTATTAATAACGAAATTATCTCGCCCCCCACCAATAAACACCGGCTGCTGCACGCGAGAAAATATGTTATTGCGAACAATAATACCGCTAGCCTGATCGTCCAAATATATACCTTTAACTTCGAAATCAGATTTATTGGCCACAATATCGTGCAAGAAATTCCCCTCGATCAGAGTACCCCTTGAAGTGTAATCTCGCCCAACATAAATTGCACCAGCGTCACTGGTTTCTTTAACCACACTAAAAATTTCGTTATTCAAAATCTTATGGTCGTTACCAAGAAAAGAAATAGCCGCATGCGGACTTTCTGAAATAACGTTACCTACAATACGCTGACCGACACCATCAATTTCCACTGCGAATCGATATGTTTTTGACAGTCGACTAAAATCCCTAATCGTACTATTTTCAACAAAATGTTCGGCAGGTATTAATTTGGCACGATCCCCTCCAACCAACAAAACCCCGCCCTCACCATTGTGCTCAACAAAACTATCGCGTATCCCATTGCGGCGCCCCCCTTTTATCACTAACGCACGATTTCCGGTATGACGGATACTGACGTTTTCAAGAACAATGTTATCTCCTCCCAAGATTGAAACGGCATCACCACGTACTTTCTCTATGGCCAAGTTGCGCACAATGATGTTTCTAGAGTTTTCGATCTGAAAAATGGACTCCGCTACCGCAATCTCTACGGGAGATTTTCTATCCTCCAACCAAACAAATAATTTCCCGGTTGAACGTTGCAGGTACCATTCCCCCGGCGAATCAAGTTCGCTTAACGCATTTTCGATCTGCAGCCGCTGACCGTTCCGGATGCCGTAGGGTGAGCCATCCCCTGCAATAGCCAACCGTCCATCCTCCCCCACGGTAACGTGATAAGTTTGTGCAGCCCAATCGTGAAACCAGAAAGCATGCGCCATCAGATCACTATCGTTTCGCCACTCCTGTCCCGTGCGCCCAGCAACCCGAAAAATATGCCTATCTCCTGATATAAGATCGTCTGGGCGCTCTAACCGTGCATACCCCTCATTCGGCCAACGGGCTAAGGGCAACGCCCGATCATTCTGATACAAGGCAGCAGCTACTGGTCTTATTGGCAAACCAAAACCACGAACAGGAACCGGATCCTTTAGCGGGAGGGGAAACGCAGAGACATCTGCGACGAAAATCTCTGAAGCCTGGGGAATATTGACATCTGACAGAATAGAAGCACTCGGCCTCATCCAAGCTTTGATCGGCATCGCACCAGAAAGCACCGTCGAAGCTCCCATTCCGATTATCTCCAGTGGAACCCCTGATGTAGCACCATCCCCCCAGTTAAATCGAATAGGTTTATCTATAGAGTATTTATCAGACAAAAATCGAACAATTACACGATCCGCCTTAGCGCCATACTCATTTTTCCAAGCCGAGGATGCCAACAAGAACGACATCTGTTTAAGGCTAACTTCGCACGAAGAACGAAGTTTCCAGTCACAATTTGGCAACTCTGGCTCGCCCGTCATAATCTGAGGGCGGACGACCAATTCAAGCACGGATGCTATGGCAGCACTCGTCGAAAAAAAAAGCACAAAAACAAAGTATAAAAAACAGACAAAAAGTCCACGGCACCGAACAGAATGTAGCACTGCTTTTTTATTATTATCCAAAATATAAATCCTATTTTTTGGGTAGTGCAAGGCAGCGAACAATACCATCACAGTAGTTTTCAACCATACTATTCAATGAATATCGCGATGCACTATCGATGGCCATCTGACGCATCGCATTCAAGCTCGGTTGATCATTCAGCAAATTTATAACCGAATTACTATATTCTTCAATTCCCCCAGGGACAATTAAGCCGTTACATCCAGATTTCAAATATGCAATTTCAGGACTGTGCTTGGCATCAGCAGTTGTTACCATTGGCACTCCTGCGCAAAACGAATCGACAATATGCAACCCTACCAAACCGGGATTTAGCACCACACTTGCCATTTTGAACCAGGCAGCTTTTTCACGCCCCTTCTTCACTCCAATGGGATGAAGCCACGGACGGGACTTCGCAGCGATGCGAACCTCCTCTCCGCTGGGCCCATCTCCAATGACAACCAATGAAAACCCGGGAATTGAATCCTTGATCCGGTCGGCAGCAGCAATCATGTAGTCAATACGCTTGTCAGGGTACAGCGAGCCACAAAATAAACCGACAGGACCCCGACCAACAACTTGCTGCAAAATAGAGAGATCTTCCTCAGTAACTGCCGCCAGATCAGCCTGAAAAGCTTCAGTATCAATCGCATTATTCAGAACAGTAATTCGATCGTCCGGGTAGCCATCACTCAGCAATATCTCACGGGTCAGGCTGGTATATGCGAACCACCAATCGACCTGCCCAACTAGCGCCTGCTTAAAACGTTCACGAACTCCGCGCGGCGCATCAGTTTGAAAATTTCGACCGTGCCCCCAAAAAGCCAATTTAGGGCCGCCCAACTGACGCTTAATTAGCCATGAATAATTAGCCAACAACTTATTTTCCTGAGGAATAATTATCAAATCTCGACGCTTCAATGCACGAGGCATCGGGAGCCATATAGCGCTCGTTAATCCAACAGAAAAAGCAATTTGATCAACCTGATATGCCCATGGCAAATAACCGGCATCATTCTTTTTTTGCGCCGACGAATCCGGCTTTCCATGCACCAAATCAAACAATATATCCTGAGCAAACAATAAATCACGACAACGCTGAAAAAAAGTCTCGCGATAATGTGTTAACCTTTGCTGAAAGCAAACCACTCTAGGTAAACATCTCATGAGCGCCGGCTCTCCTTGATTGCGCTATTATAAATATCAAGTAAAATAGAATAATTCACATCACATGTATATTTTTTTTCAAAATCAACTCGTGACTTTTGTGCCATAGACTCAATTATCTTTGGCTGCCCCCAAACAGATCGTATACTCTCTAAAATCATACTTGGCTGCGCGGGTGGAAAAACTACCCCGTTAACCCCCGCTTCAACCAGTGAAGGTAATGCTCCAATACAAGAAACAGCAACCGGGGTTCCATGCGCAAATGCTTCAACAACTACTAGACCGAATGTTTCAAAGCACTCAGAAGGTAGAACAAGCAACTTCGCCTTCGCAATGTGCTCCTGCGCGCTAGATTTTGGCAACTGGCCAAGAAATTCCACAGGCAATCCCTCTGCTGCCAGTTCTAAGTCAGAACGTAATGGCCCGTCACCAATAATACGGAGCAGAGGAGCTGAACTCCCCCACTGCCGCCAAGCTTCGATCAATGAACTGACGCCCTTTTCAGCAGACAGGCGCCCAACGAATAGCACACAATCATCACGATTAGTCCAAGGTATAACAGGTGGTACTGCTGTATGAAAATTGGGCTTCACATGAATTTTGTGTTCTGGCAAACCAGCCTTTTCTAACAACTGTTTCTGGAAATCCGACAAAACAATAAACGCATCAATCTCATTCCGCCATGTACCAAGCCACCGATGCAGAGCAACATTGAAGGCTAGCGGCAGCGTCGCAGCACGACTATCTCGATAGCAGCCGTACTTAAGCGAAGGAAATACGGACTGCTGATCCAGACATTGGGTACATACTTGTCCTGCTCTCATAGGGATTGCTGCTGGACACAGCAGTCGGTAATTGTGGAGCGTAAGAACACGTGCCGCGCGCTTCCCAATCGCTGAAAAAATAGAGGGAGAAATCAATGGAAATGTGTTGTGCACATGCACAACATCTGGCTTAGTTACCTCAACCTCCCTGCGAACCGATGCAGCAACCCAAGGATTCCATGGTGTGGCCAACGCTCCTTTTATAACTCCCCAAGTACCCTGTGAGCGAATTTCGTCACTTTTCCGAGTGAAAGCTGAAACTGAATTTCCTTTGCTGACCAAAAGTTCGTACTCGGCCTGAAACACAGAGTTCTCCCCAGAAGGAGAATCTGACCCGTAGAAATTGTGAACAAGTTTAATATTCAAATTTAAACAAACAAGAACGAATAGAATAAATAATCAAAAAAATCACCACCATAATCGAACGGCGAATTTAAAACCCTGAAATGCACATAAAAACAACCAAGAACCACCAGAGAAAATACGGGCAAAGCACCAAATGAAAAAGAACACAAGTAATAAACAACAAAGGCAACACCAAAAACCCTAAACAACTCAATATAGAAATACATCCTAAGGAATGCCAACGGCTCAGCAAAGCAGAGCAACAAAAATACCATATAAGAAAACAAACTCACGAAATAAAACTTGTACAACGATCTTCTTTCCTTGTCAAAGCAAAAAACGAAGAACACCGACAACAATATCGAAATATCAAATAAAAAGACGAGATAACTAACAGCCCCATCATCTCTGCCATCAAACTGTTGCCCAACACCGCCGCCTATGAAATAAATAGAGAAAACAACATTCGACAAAATCAAGGCAATAAGCGCAAAGTATTTTAAACCGCCTACTAATCGAAGCCCGAACCAAACAGCAATCAAATTAAACAACAAAACAATTGACGAAGAGTGAGTAAAGGCAGCCAACAAGCCAAAAATAAGACACAAAGCAATCTTATTGCAAAGCAAAAAAGACAATGCCAAAACCAGAAACGCAATAGCCATTTCTTGGCGAACCAAATGCGTTGTTAAAGTAAATGTAATACCAAGCAACCCTACAGAAACCGCCACCAAAAAAACTTTCCAGTTAGCATACCTGTAAAATCTATTCAAATAAACAACACCAAAAACAATACTAAAATAAATAATTGAGGTAACAACAACTGCTAACAGAGTTACATTGGCACCAGAAGCCTTCGACAAAACCGACGCAATAAAATGATAAACAGGCTCGCTGGAACGAGCAACAACGTCAAAAACCTCTACTCCAAAATAATCAGCAAGTGACAGATCTTCCAAATAAATGTAATTGGCAACATAGCGGTACCAATCCCCCGACAAATCCTTATTTGAATTAATCCATGAAAAAACAATTGACAAATAAGCACCAGAAGCCAGAGGCAACCACCACCGACTACCATAAAAATTAAACACAAAAAACACAACAAACAATCCAACAACAGGATATGTAAATAACAACAAAATTATCAATGCATGATAAGCAACAACCCGCCTAGATTCCACCATGACTCCACCAAATCAGATTCGCGCACATTAGCCTAATAAAAATTCAAAAAAACAAACAATAGAATAATTTAACCATAATTATCAAAGGCGTTAATTCTAAAGCTCAACAAACTTTTATACGCCAAGATCAATGCCAGCAACTCCACCAAAACAAGCGCCACTAAAGCGCCAGCGCCGCCAAGAAAATATATAAACATCGGTATAAGAAAAAATGCCAACACAGCCCCTGCAATAGAATTTCTAAGCAAGACATCGAATCGCCCATGTGCTCTGATAGCAGTCACAACCAATGAACGAGCCCCCGCCAACATGAAAACGAAGCACCAGAGAAACAAATACGAGTCGCTAATGTTGTAACTATCAAGATATTCATTAAAAAAATAGGTTACTAAAATCCAGCACAAAAAACCAAAAGCAAAAGTTGAAAACGAATAAAACAAAACAATTAAATTAACTTTTCTCAGCAACAATCTAAAATCACCGTGATTTACCTGAAAAGCAAAAGCAGGCAACAACCCCTTATTAAGCCCAGTCAATATACTTTGCAGCGGCGCAAAAACCATTCGCGATGCAGCCAAGGCTCCCAACACCCCAACCGAGAGCATCCCGGTCACAAAGTAAATATAACTCTGACTCTGTAGCCAACCAACTTTTGCAGCATAAAGTGATGTCAAGCCGATTCTAATATCTGAAACAGCTGTGCTAATAGAAAACACGCTATAGCTACCATGCATCAAATACATTGCCGTAAAGGCATGAAAAACGACCGGGACAACCAAGACATAGACGTAATCAACCCCGGAAACATGATTTAACTTAATCAGGTAAGTCATCAACAAAACCCCCAACAGCAAACCACCTGTTGAGAAAGTTTCAAACATAACTATTGACCAAGATCTTTTATTGAGCAGAAAATACGACTTAACCCACTCCTTCAGCACAACAGACAAACCGGAAACAATCACAACCACTGGCACAAAATACGATTCCACTCCGGGAATTTCATCAACGAATAACAATGCACAACCTGCTGCCGCCGATCCAATTACTAGTGATACACTGAAAACCAGTGGCAACGTCGCTTTAAATTCATCATCAACATATTTTTTCGAATACTTAACGACCCCAGGTGTTAGCAAAAGAGCATCTATTGCACCTAGAACGAATAACTGCAAGGAAAGTACCAGGGCAAAAAAACCATATTCCTCAACAGCCAGAATTGGTATTGCTGCCAAAGACACAACAAACGCCCCTCCACTTTGAATTAGCTGAGAAACCACCGTGGCTTTTGATAGTGAAATGCTTGGCACGCAATACCCAATTTTTTATAGTCAGTTCAGCAAACGATACAGTACCTAATTCATCGCTCAGCACTGACAGCTATCTCATACCCATGCTTCTTCAACAGCGCATGCCGTTTGGCTGATTCCAGATCTACCGCCACCATTTCCTCGCACATTTCCTGCACGGTGATTTCCGGTACCCAGCCGAGTTTCGCCTTGGCTTTGCTCGGGTCGCCAAGTAGCGTTTCCACTTCGGCCGGGCGGAAGTAGCGCGGGTCGATCTTGACGATGATGTCGCCGACCTTGAGCGCGGGTGCCTTGTCGCCTTCGATGGCGGCGACGATGCCGACTTCGTCCACGCCCTGCCCTTCAAAGCGCAGTGTCACGCCCAGGTGTTGGGCGCTCCAGCTGATGAACTGGCGCACGCTGTATTGCACGCCAGTGGCGATGACGAAGTCTTCCGGCTTGTCTTGTTGCAGCATCATCCATTGCATGCGCACGTAGTCCTTGGCATGGCCCCAGTCGCGCAGCGAATCGATGTTGCCCATGTACAGGCAGCTTTCCAGCCCCTGGGCGATGTTGGCGAGGCCGCGGGTGATCTTGCGGGTGACGAAGGTTTCGCCACGGCGCGGGCTCTCATGGTTGAACAGGATGCCGTTGCAGGCGTAGAGGCCGTAGGCTTCGCGGTAGTTGACGGTGATCCAGTAGGCGTACATCTTGGCCACGGCATACGGGCTGCGCGGGTAGAAGGGCGTGGTTTCCTTTTGCGGGATTTCCTGGACCAGACCGTAGAGTTCGGAGGTGGAAGCCTGGTAGAAGCGGGTTTTCTTTTCCAGGCCAAGGAAGCGGATGGCTTCGAGCAGGCGCAGGGTGCCGATGGCGTCGACATCGGCGGTGTATTCCGGGGCTTCGAAGCTGACGGCGACGTGCGATTGGGCACCGAGGTTGTAGACCTCGTCCGGCTGGACTTCCTGCAGGATGCGCGTGAGGTTTGAGGTATCGCTCAGGTCGCCGTAATGGAGCTTGAAACGGCTGTTCTCGATGTGCGGGTCTTCGTAGATGTGATCGACGCGCTGGGTGTTGAACAACGAGGCACGGCGCTTGATGCCGTGCACTTCGTAACCCTTTTCAAGCAGGAACTCGGCAAGGTAGGAGCCGTCCTGGCCGGTAACGCCGGTAATCAGGGCAACTTTCTTGGTTTGAGCGGTCATTGTTGTTTTCCTTGAAGCTTATTTACTGAGGTAATCGTTGTAGGCCTGCTGCAGGCCTTGCTTGAGATCTATGGTGGCTTTCCAGCCGAGCTTTTCCAGCCGGCTGCTGTCCATGAGCTTCCTGAAAGTGCCGTCGGGCTTGCTGGTGTCGAATTCGATTTCGCCCTGGTAGCCGACGACTTCGGCCACGATGAAGGCGGCTTCCTTGATCGTCAGGTCGCTGCCGTAGCCAACGTTGATGTGGCTGAGCATGGGCTGGGTGTTGGCGTCGTAGGTGAGCTTGTCCAGGTTCATGACGAAGATGCTGGCGGCAGCCATGTCGTCGACGTGCAGGAATTCGCGGTACGGGGTGCCGGTGCCCCACAGGGTGACTTTGCCGCTTTGCATCATGGCGCGGATGTCGGCGGGGATTTCACCGTACTTGGCTTCGTCGGCGGCAATACCGGCGCTGTCGCCGGCCTGGGCGAGTTTGCACAGGTGGAGCTTGCGGATCATCGCCGGCAGCACATGGCTGTTGGCGAGGTGGTAATTGTCGCCGGGGCCGTAGAGGTTGGTCGGCATGACGCTGCGGTAGTCGCGGCCGTACTGGCGGTTGTAGCTTTCGCAGAGCTTGATGCCGGCGATCTTGGCGATGGCGTAGGGTTCGTTGGTGGCTTCGAGTACGCCGGTAAGCAAAGCATCTTCGCGCATGGGCTGCGGTACGGCCTTGGGGTAGATGCAGCTGGAGCCGAGGAAGAGCAGTTGTTGCACGTCGTTGGCGTGCGCGGCCTGGATGATGTTGGCTTCGATCATCAGGTTTTCGTAGATGAACTGCGCCGGGTAGGTGTTGTTGGCGTAGATGCCGCCGACCTTGGCAGCGGCGAGGTAGACCTGTTCGGGCTTTTCGGCAGCAAAGAAGGCGTTGACGGCAGCCTGGTTGGTCAGATCAAGCTCGGCGTGGGTGCGGGTGACGATGTTCTCGCACCCGGTGGCCTTGAGTTGGCGGACGATGGCAGAGCCGACCATGCCACGGTGGCCGGCGACGTAGATTTTGGCTTGTTTGCTCATGACTTATTCAACAGTGACGGATTTGGCAAGATTTCTTGGCTTATCCACATCAGTTCCTTTCACCAAAGCTGCGTGATAGGAGAGCAGTTGTAGCGGTAGCACATGCAGGATGGGCGATAGCTGCCCGTAATGCTCGGGCAGCTTGATGACATTCACGCCTTCGCTGGCGGTTATCTCCGAGTCGCCATCGGCAAACACATACAGTTCGCCACCGCGTGCGCGGACTTCCTGCAGGTTTGACTTGAGTTTTTCCAGCAGTTCGTCGTTCGGTGCCACGGTAATCACCGGCATGTTGGCATCCACCAAAGCCAGCGGGCCGTGCTTCAGTTCGCCGGCCGGGTAGGCTTCGGCGTGGATGTAGGAGATTTCCTTGAGCTTGAGCGCACCTTCCAGGGCAATCGGGTAGTGCCGGCCACGCCCCAGGAAAAGCGCGTCACTCTTGTTGGCAAAGCGCTGTGCCCAGGCCTTGATTTCCGGCTCAAGCGCCAGCACCTTGTTCACTGCTACCGGCAGGTGGCGCAGTTGTTCCTGGTAGCAGGATTCGTCGGCTTCGCTCAGCCGGCCTTTGACCTTGCCCACCACCAAGGTAAGCAGAAAGAGCGCTGCCAGTTGCGTGGTGAAGGCTTTGGTTGAGGCGACGCCAATTTCCGGCCCGGCACGGGTGATGAAGCGCAATGCGCTTTCGCGCACGATGGCGGATTCGGGAACGTTGCAGATGGCCAGCGTTTTGCTCTGGCCGTTTGCCTTGGCGTGCTGCAATGCGGCCAGGGTGTCGGCCGTTTCTCCGGATTGTGAAATGACGACGATCAGCTGGCGCGGGTTTGGTACGGAAACGCGGTAGCGGTATTCGCTGGCGATTTCCACATTGCACGGAACACCGGCAATGGCTTCGAGCCAGTAACGGGCAGTCAGCCCGGCATGGCTGCTGGTGCCGCAGGCCAGGATCAGGATGGAATCGACATCGGCGAGGATGCTGGCGGCGTCAGCGCCAAAGATGCCGGGCTGGACGCTCTTGCTGCCGCCGATCATTTCCAGCGTGTTGCCCAGCGCTTGCGGTTGCTCGAAGATTTCCTTCTGCATGTAGTGCTGGTATTCGCCCAGTTCCACGGCGGCAGCGGAAAGTTCGGAAACATGTACCGGCCGCTCGACTGCCTGACCGGCGGCATCGGCAATACGCAGGGTGTTGGCGCTGAGTTCGGCGATGTCACCGTTTTCCAGGTAGACCATGTTGCGCGTGACCTGGAGCAACGCCGAAGCATCGGAGGCCGCATAGTGGCCGGCTTCGCCAACGCCCAGTAGCAGTGGCGATCCTTCGCGGGCCACGATGACCTTGCCCGGTTGGCGCTGGTCGATTACCGCAATGGCGTAGGCACCAATCAGCCGGCGCGTGGCTTGCTGCACGGCCTTGAACAGATCCGGTTCGGTTTTCTGTACCGATTCGATCAGGTGGGCAATGCTTTCGGTATCGGTGTCCGAGGTAAAAACATAGCCCTGGGCACTCAGTTCGGTACGCAGGGCTTCGTGGTTTTCAATGATGCCGTTATGAACAACGGCAATATGACCGGAAACATGCGGGTGGGCATTACGCTCGCAGGGCGCTCCGTGGGTCGCCCAACGAGTGTGGGCGATGCCGGTTGAGGATTGGGTGCCGGCAGCACCCTTTTCCAGTTCCGCTACCCGGCCCACCGAGCGTACCCGTTCAATTTGCTGGCTACCGATGACGGCAAGGCCGGCCGAGTCGTAACCCCGGTATTCGAGTTTTTTCAGCCCCTCGATCAAGACTCCAACGATATTGCTGCTGGAAATCGCGGCGACGATTCCGCACATTTCTCAGTCCCCACCAAACAGATCACGCGTATAAACCTTGGCCGCCACATCGGCCAGATCATCGGTATTGCGGTTGGCAATGATGATGTCGGCCTCCTGCTTGAAGCGGGCGAGATCCTTGATGACCCGCGAGCGGAAGAACTCGTCTTCGGCCAGGTTCGGTTCGTAGATGATGACTTCGATACCTTTACCCTTGAGCCGCTTCATGATTCCCTGGATGCTGGAGGCGCGGAAGTTGTCGGAGCCGGCTTTCATGACCAGGCGATAGACGCCGACGACCTTGGGGTTCTTCTTGATGATGTCGAAGGCGATGAAGTCCTTGCGCGTGGTGTTGGCTTCGACAATGGCGTGGATGAGGTTCTGCGGGACTTCGCGGTAATTGGCCAGCAGTTGCTTGGTGTCCTTGGGCAGGCAGTAGCCGCCGTAGCCGAAGCTGGGGTTGTTGTAGTGGTTGCCGATGCGCGGGTCGAGGCAGACGCCTTCGATGATCTGCCGGGTGTCCAGGCCATGCGTGGCGGCGTAGGTGTCGAGCTCGTTGAAGTAGGCCACGCGCATGGCGAGGTAGGTATTGGAGAAGAGCTTGACGGCTTCGGCTTCGGTGCTGTCGGTGAAGAGGACGGGAATGTCCTGCTTGATGGCGCCTTGCTGGAGCAGCCGGGCAAAGGTCTGGGCGCGTTCGCTCTTTTCGCCGACGATGATGCGCGAGGGGTGGAGGTTGTCGTAGAGCGCCCTGCCCTCGCGAAGGAATTCGGGGGAGAAGAGGATGTTTGCCGGCCGGCCGGTGGCAATGCTGAAGGCTTCGCGCACTTTGGCGGTGTAGCCGACCGGGACGGTGGATTTGATGACCATCACCGCATCGGGGTTGATGGCCAGGACATCGCGGATGACGGCTTCGACCGAGCCGGTGTTGAAGTAGTTGGTTTCGGGGTCGTAGTCGGTGGGCGTGGCGATGATGACGAAGTCGGCCCCGGCAAAGGCTTCGCGCTTGTCGAGCGTGGCTTTGAGGTTGAGCGGCTTGTTGGCGAGGTAGTCCTCGATTTCGGCATCGACAATGGGCGATTGCCGGCGGTTGAGCATCTCGACCTTCTCGGGAAGGATGTCGACCGCAATGACTTCGTTATGCTGGGCCAGGAGGATGGCGTTGGAGAGTCCGACGTAGCCGGTTCCGGCGATGGCGATTTTCATGTTCTTGGCAGTGCTGAAGCTTATATGCCAATACCTACAGCATTCCCCCCTGGAATGACGGTTTTACAAGGCTGGCCGACGGATTTTGCCAGCTTTGAGCAGGATGATGAAGAAATATTTTGCAGTGCAACACGTGTGCATACCGGGGTATGCGATTTGTCATAGAAACAGTGTTGCGGCGGGTATTAGGGAACGACTTGCCCGCAACGGGCATCAATCATCGTCTGTTAATATTCTGATTTTCAAGCCACCGAGTCCACCATGCTGATCGCCAACCCCGCCGAAAGCCCCTTGGTCAATGAAGTGAAGCTGATGCTGGAAACCCTGCCCTTCGATGGTGCACGCGTTCTGGAACTGGGTTGCGGCCGGGCGGAAAAGACGCGCTTGCTGGCGGAAACGGGTCGGGTGCGCGAGATCGTGGCGACGGAGGTCGATGTGATCCAGCACACGAAGAATCTGCAGACGACCGATCTGCCGATGGTACGTTTTGAACATGGCGGCGCGGAAGCGATTCCGGCGGCAGATGCGAGCGTAGATATCGTGCTGATGTTCAAGTCGCTACACCACGTACCGGTGCCGCTGATGGATCAGGCGCTGACGGAAATCGCCCGCGTGTTGCGCCCGGGCGGCGTGGCGTGGATTTCGGAGCCGGTGTACGCGGGCGACCTGAACGAGGTGTTCCGCCTGTTCCACGACGAGAAGACGGTACGCGAGGAAGCTTTCGCGGCGGTCTGCCGAGCCGTGGAACGCGGCCCGCTGCGCCTGCAACAGCAGTTGTTCTTCAACACGCGCAGTTTCTTCACGGACTTTGCCGAGTTCGATGCGCGGATGATCCGCGTCACCCACAGCGACCACAAACTCTCGCCGGCGCTTTACGCGGCGGTGCGGGAGAAGTTCGATTCATTCATGACGCCGACCGGGGCGACTTTCATCAATCCACAGCGGGTGGACTTGCTGATCAAGGATTAATGAAAAAGGCTGTAGACAGGCTTCCCAGAACGACATACAATGCGCGCCTTCTTGCAGCGGCGGCTGTAGCTCAGTTGGT
>OGCL01001628.1_pt1 | contig 18204 bp, 14 predicted proteins | sample 1570041 | NCBI WGS metagenome assembly OGCL01 (sample SAMN06266162, study PRJEB24511) | hot springs metagenome | isolation source: Hot spring water | place: South Africa: Limpopo | collected 2015-06-22
ATTTCCTTGAGGCGGTGCACGCCGGTGGTGGTCTCTTCGGTCACGCCGATGATCTCGGCGCTCTTGCGGCTGTACCACGTGGGGTCTTGCGCCAGCTTGGCCCTGATGGCGGCAAACACGATGCGCTCTTCTTCGCTGCCGGGCTTGTCCAGCACGCCGATGTCGCGCTCGGCGGCCTTGCCCAGGTGCATCAGCATGGTGGCGTCGCCGCCATCGTCCAGGATCATGTTGGGGCCTTCGCCCGGGGTGCCCTTGGCGCCAAACTCGAAAATGCGGTGGGTGTAGTCCCAGTACTCTTCCAGCGATTCGCCCTTGTAGGCAAACACCGGGGTGCCGGTGGCCACCAGCGCCGCCGCGGCATGGTCTTGGGTGGAGTAAATGTTGCACGAGGCCCAGCGCACCTCGGCGCCCAGCGCCTGCAGGGTTTCGACCAGCACGGCCGTCTGGATGGTCATGTGCAGCGAGCCGGTGATGCGCGCGCCTTTGAGCGGCTGGCTGGCGGCGTATTCCTTGCGGATGGCCATCAGCGCGGGCATCTCGCTCTCGGCGATCTTGATTTCCTTGCGGCCCCAGTCGGCCAGCGACAAATCGGCGACAACGTACTGGTCTGAGGCCAGTGGCTTGAGAACAGCGTTCATGACAGAGCTCCTAAAGCAGTTTCAGAAGCCGCGGTGCGCGCCCGGGAACACGAGAAATGGATACAGCTCACCCAGCGGGACACATGCGGGTGAGCGCCGTTGCAAGAGGGAGAACACCTTCGAGCCTGGGGCCACGCCGGGCGCAATGGTTTGCGCGGGGGCCTTGCAACGCTCCTCGAAAGCTGGAGAGGATTATAGGGCGACCGCTCAGGCAGCGGAAGCAAGGATCACACGGTTGCGGCCGGCTTCCTTGCCGCGGTACAGCGCCTGATCGGCCCGTGCCAGCGCCTGCTCCACGCCTTCGCCCGGGCGCAGCACACTGACGCCAAAGGTCATGGTGACGGCCAGCGCGCCGGCCCGCGGGCCCGCTTCCAGTCGCTGAACGGCCTCACGCAGCCGATCGGCCACCTGCTCGGCCTCGGCCACCTCGGTGCCAGGCAAGAGCACCAGAAACTCTTCGCCACCCCAGCGGGCCACATGGTCGATCTCGCGTACGCCTTCGCGCAGCGCCTGCGCGACCGCGCGCAGCACAGCGTCGCCTGCATCGTGGCCATGCTGGTCGTTGATGCGCTTGAAGTGGTCGATGTCGCACAGCAGCAGGGCCAGCGGCCGGCCGCCGCGCTCGAACACCGCCGCCTCGTGTTGCGCCACCTCCATCGCGAAGCGGCGGTTGCGCAACTGGGTCAGTGGATCAGTGCAGGCCTGCAGGCGCAACTGGTGTTCGGCCATGAGCACCAGACGCTGGTAGAAGAAGGCCAGAAAGCCGAGGATGGCCAGCGTGGCGACCAGGTTGAAATAGTAGAGAAAGGCCTCAAGCGCCTGAGGCACAGCCACCACCGGCGCTCGCCCGCGCAAATACACGTCCGCCGCAATCAGCAACGCGCCGATCATCACGGCCAGCAGCGTCTTGACCCGCAGCGTCCACATCGTGCTGAGCATGAGCACGGGAATCGTGAGGACCATGTAGTAATGGAAGCCGGTGTCCCAGCCGATGACAAAAGCCGCCAGCAGGGCATGGCCCAGGATCTCGACGCCCATGAAGAACAGCGCCGGATCGGGGCGGTGGCGCTTGACCAGCCAGAACGTCCACGCGTACAGCGCCACGCTGCCGACGTTGACCCAGGCCAGCAAGGTGACGCCCGCCCAGAGCATCAAGCCGATGAAGACAAGGTGTGCCAGACCGGCGATTGCGGCAATCGCCAGCATCATCCTCTGAAACACGTCTGGCCGCCATGGCATGGCAACCAGCCCATCACGGGTGTCCACGGAAACATCCATCCTTCACACTGCAACAGACCGGTACTTCGTCTGTCAGCGCAAGAACTTGAGGCCGGCGGCCTCTCGGTCGCCGGCCTTCCGTGGCGGCTGAACGGTTCAGACGAGACGGCGGCGTGCGACGCCGGCCACCGTGGCCAGGCCGGCCAGCAGCAGGGCCAGGCTCTCGGGCTCGGGCACCGGCGTCACGGGGCTGCCCGAGACGGTGACCATGTCGAAGCGCCAGGTGCCCGTGCCAGCATAGTTGCCGCCGGCGGCCGAAGCCTGGTATTGCGACGTGCCGGGGGCGAACGTGCTCACGATGCGAAACGCGAAGCTGGCGTTGTTGGCCACACCAGCCACGCCGGACAGGTCGACCGTGCGGCCATTGAACCAGGTGTCGCCGGCCGCCCCGGTGAAGGTGGCGAAGTCGATGAACTGCACGCCGTCGAGGCTGTACTGGAACAACTCGTGACGGGCGCTGGTGTTGCTGTGGCGCAGGTCGTAGCTTACCGAGATGGTGTCATAGCCCAGCGTGCTGACGGCAAACTGCACGCCGCGGGTTTTGTCGCCCATGCCTTGGGCGGCGTAGCCGGTGGTCTGCCAACCGGAGTTGTCGGTCGCGGCGGGGTCGGACGAGCCGCCGTTGGCCGTGCCGCTGGCAAACGAGCCGGTGACGCCCAGCAGGCTGGCGGTGCCCACGCCGGCGCTCGGCACGGTCACGCCGGTGCTGGTGCTGCCGTCGGCAGGCTGCGAGTTGAAGTTCCACTGGGTGATGACGTCGGCCTGGGCGGCGCCGGTCAGGACGATGCCGGCCATCAGGGCGGCGGTGCGAACGGATGCGAATGCGGACATGGGTACCTCTCGGGACGGTCGGAACAAAATCGCGGCCTGCTGACGGGCCGCTGGTGAGCGATGGTGCGCCGCGGTGGTGAACCGGCGATGACGCCGCCCCCCTGCCATCCGCACCACCGCCGCCCGACCTGCGAGAATCACGGGTTTGCCGCGCGCATTCCTTCACCGTTCCCGAGAGCCCGCCCCGTGAGCCACGCCGCCGAAACCCGCCGCCGCCGCACCTTTGCGATCATTTCCCACCCCGACGCCGGTAAAACGACGTTGACGGAAAAGCTGCTGCTGTTCTCTGGCGCCATCCACATCGCGGGCGCCGTGAAGGGCCGCAAGGCATCGCGCCACGCCACGTCGGACTGGATGGAGATCGAGAAGCAGCGCGGCATCTCGGTGGCGTCATCGGTCATGCAGATGCTCTACCGCGAGCACGTGGTCAACCTGCTGGACACGCCGGGCCACAAGGACTTCTCGGAAGACACCTACCGCGTGCTGACCGCGGTGGACTCGGCCCTGATGGTGATCGACGCGGCCAACGGCGTGGAAGCCCAGACCAAGCGCCTGATCGAGGTCTGCCGCCAGCGCGACACGCCCATCATCACGTTTGTGAACAAGATGGACCGCGAGGGGCGCGACCCGCTGGAGCTGCTCGACGAGGTCGAACAGGAACTGGGCATGCCCTGCGTGCCCATGACCTGGCCAGTCGGCCAGGGCAAGGCCTTTGGCGGCATCGTCAACCTGCGCACGCGCGCCATGCGCCTGTTCGATGCAGGCGGCGACAAACGCAGTGACGAGTACGAAGAGGTCTCGCTGGACGAGCGCGACAAGCTGCACGCGCGCTTTGGCCACGACTGGGAGCTGGCCGAAGCCAACATGGAGCTGATGGCCGAAGCCGCCCCCGCCTTCGACATCGAACAGTTCCTGGCGGCCAAGCAGACGCCGGTGTTCTTCGGCTCGGCCGTGAACAACTTCGGTGTGCAGGAGGTGCTGGACGCCCTGGTCGACCTGGCCCCCTCGCCCCGGCCCCGCTTCAGCACCGAGAAGGATGGCAGCAAGAAAGAGATCGCCCCCGAGATGGAGAACTTCTCGGGCGTGGTCTTCAAGGTGCAGGCCAACATGGACCCGTCTCACCGCGACCGCATCGCCTTCGTGCGCGTGTGCTCGGGCAAGTACACCCCGGGCATGAAGCTCAAGGTGCAACGCAGTGGCAAGGAGTTGCGCCCCACCTCGGTCGTGACCTTTCTGTCGCAGCGACGCGAGGCGGTGGACGAGGCCTTTGCCGGCGACATCATCGGCTTCACCACGCACGGCGGCGTGCAACTGGGCGACACCATCACCGACGGGATCAACCTGCAATACACCGGGCTGCCTTTCTTCGCGCCCGAGCTGTTCCAGACGGTGGAGCTGGCCAACCCGATGAAGAGCAAGCAGTTGCAGGCCGGCCTGATGCAGCTGGGTGAGGAGGGCGCCATCCAGGTCTTCCGCCCCGAGGTGGGCGGCGCCATGTTGCTGGGCGCCGTCGGCCAGCTGCAGTTCGAAGTGGTGCAGCACCGGCTCAAGGCCGAGTACGGTGTCGAGATCCGGCTGATGCCCTGCCGCTTCACCGGCGCGCGCTGGATCACGGCCGACACACCCGAGGCCATGAAGAAGTTCACCGACGAGAACGCCAGCAAGCTGGCACTCGACGCGGCCGACACGCTGGCCTACATGATCACCTCGGCGTATGACCTGCGTCTGACGGCCGAGCGCCACCCGCAGGTGCACTTCCACCCGCTGCGCGAGCATGCGGGGCTGAGCTTGTCGACCCAATAAGCCCATGCTCAGCGCGCGCCCGGCCACGGTTGACAGGCGCTTCTTCAGCACCACGGCCGAGGCGCTGGCGCAGCTTGGCTTCGATGTGGCGGCGCAGTGCCGGGCCCACGGGCTGCCTAACCCGCTGTCGCACCCTGGCGAGCGCCTGCCTCTGGCACAGATCTCACCGCTGTATGACCTCGCGGCTGCCTACCTTCAGGACCCGGCGTTCGTCTACAAGCTGGTCACGCGCACATCGCATGAGGCTGCCAGCGTGGTGTTTCCGCTCGTGCTGTGCTGCGAGACGCCCGTGGCAGCGATGCAGATGGCCTGCCGCTTCGCGGCCGTGGCCTCGGACGTCTGCCGTTTCGACCTGACCGACACCGGCACCGCGTTGACGCTGACCCTCACGCCGCCCGCCAGCGTTCACGTGACGCCCTATCAGATCGAGTTGACGGCCTGGTTCCTGATCCAGTGGCTGTCCATCGTGCGCGAACGTTGCACCGGCGCGCTCGACGTGCGAGTGGCCTTTGCGCACCTCGCGCTGTTTGCCCCGGCACGCTACCGGCAACTCTATGGCGCAGAGGTGCACTTCGGTGCGGGCCCGTCGCGCGTCACCTTGTCGGGGGCGGGCCTGCACCGGCCGATCGCCGGTCACGACACCCACCTCGCGCACCACTACCGCCACCATGCCGAGCGCTATGAGGCAGACACGCTGCTTCACGGCCCCCTGCCCGAGCGGGTGATGCTGCTGTTCGCGCAGCGCATGGCGTTCGGCAAGCCCGAAGCCGACGATGTGGCGGCCCTGCTTCACATGAGTCGGCGCAGCCTGCAGCGGCAGTTGCAGGCGCACAGCACCACCTGGCAACAGGTGATGGACCTGGCCCGGCAGAAGGTGGCCTGCGCCGAGTTGCAGCGCGGCCCCTGCAGCGCGACCACCCTGGCCCTGCTGACCGGCTACGAAGACACGCGCGCCTTTCTGCGCGCGTTCAAGCGCTGGACGGGGTGCACGCCCTCCGAGTATCGCGACCGCCTTGCGGGTTAGCCCCAGGCGCGCTGGCGCGTTCTGCCACTCCCCTTGGCCCGCTTGCCACCCTTCAATCAGAGGTTTGCAACAACAGGAGACAAGCCCATGAACGGTGTTCTTTCCCGGGCCGGCGCCAGCGCCCTGCTCGCCCTTGTCTGCATCGGCAGCCAGGCACAGACCCCGCCCCGCCACCCCAGGCTGGCCGACTCGCCCTGGCCCATCTCGCACCACGACCCCTATGCCTCTGCCGCGAGTGCCGCAGCGGGGCCGCAACGCGCGGCCGATCTGGGCGAGCCTCAGTTCGTCTACACCGGCCCCATCAACATCACACAGGCCATGTCGCCGACCTACCCCGATGGCCAGCGCGTCTGGTGGGGCAACGACGTGTTCCAGGTCTACAAGCTGGGCCTGGTCAACGGCCGGCTGACGAAGCTGGCCACCCTGCCCAAGACCGGCAACGTGCTGACCGCCCTGCGCACGCCCACCTCGGGCGCCTACACGCTGGTCACGCACGACAACCTCTACATCACCGCCCAGGGCCGCACCCTGTCGGCTTACCAGGACACCGACGCGCGCCGGCGGGACAGCCCGATCCGCCTGAACCGCCAGTTCACCCTGCCTGACGCAGTGGCCGCCAGCGACGACGCCATCGTCGGACTCAACATGCTGTGGGATGGGCATCTCGCTTTCGCCACGCGCCAGGGCGTGGTCGGCGTGATCGACCTGGCGCTGCAACGCGTCCAGCGGCTGCGCCTGGGCGGCGGGGTGCCAGAAGAGGTGTCCAACTCGATCGCAGTGGATGAGCGCGGCGGCATCTATGTCGTCAGCGACCAGGCGATGTACCGCGTGCAGTGGACCGGTCGCGGCATCTCGCTGGACCCGACCACCGGGGCCTGGCGCGCCACCTACAACGTCGGCTCGGGCCAGGGCGGCGGGCGGCTGGGCAAAGGATCGGGCACGACGCCCACGCTGATGGAGGTTGAGGGACAGCGGCTGGTGGCCATCACCGACGGCGCGCCACTCAACAATGTGGTCCTGTTCTGGCGCGATGCCATCCCGGCGGACTGGCAGGCCATCGCGCCCGGCAAGGACCGCCGCATCGCCGCCGAGCAGCCGGTGAACTTCCTGGATCCGCAGCGCACGGCGACCCAGAACGAGCAGTCGCTGACGGTGAGCGGCCACGGCATCGCGGCGGTGAGCAACGACTATCGCCACGTGGACGCGGTCAGCGAGATCGGCAGCCTGGGCGGGCCCGTGCTGGCCAACCTGACCAGCGGGCTCATTCAGTTGCTGAGCGCACGGCCCGGCGTGCAGCCCTGGGGCGTGCAGAAGTTCGAATGGGATGCCCAACAGCGCACGCTGCGGTCCACCTGGGCCAGACGGGATGTGAGCTGCCCCAATGCGATCCCGACCATGAGCCGGAGCAGCGCCCGTTTCTACTGCGTGGGGGCCTATCAGGGCCAGTGGACGATCGAGTCGCTGGATTGGCACACCGGCCAGCATCACTTTCGCAAGCCACTGGGTGCGCTACCGCGCTACAACAGCTTCTATGCCGCCACACAGCTCACTGGCGACGGCGGGCTGATCTACGGCAGTGTCACCGGTGTGGTCTACGTGCCGCCAGCAAGGCGCTGAGAAACTACGCAGCAGGCCGCCAGAACCGATCCAGATTGTCGAAGCCCCAGGCCGTCGGTGACTCGCGCGAGACGATCTGGTCGGTGGAGCGGCCCATGTCGATCAGCTCGGGAGTGATGGGCTCGTTGGCCTTGGTGGAATAGAACACGCGCACCAGCGGCTGCAGCAACGAACCGCTGCCCTGCTCGACCACCACGGCCAGCCGGCCGGATTTGAGCTTGACCAGCGAGCCGGTGGGATAGATGCCTATGCTCTTGACAAAAGCCTGGAAGATGGCCTCGTCGAAATGGCCGTCCTTGGTCCATTGCGCCATCTTCTGAACCGACTCGGCGGGATCCCAACCGGCCTTGTACGGGCGGTTGGAGGTGATCGCGTCGTACACGTCGCACACCGCGCCCATCTTGGCAAACAGGCTGATCTCGTCACCCTTGAGGCCTTTGGGGTAGCCCTTGCCGTTGACCTTCTCGTGATGGTGCAGGCACACGTCCAGCGGAATAGGCCCCACCCCGCGTCCTTCCACCAGCATGTCGTAGCCGGCCTGGGGGTGGCGCTTCATGATGGCGAACTCTTCAGTGGTCAGCGCGCCGGGCTTGTTGAGCACCTCCAGCGGCATCTGCGCCTTACCCAGGTCATGCACCAGCCCCGCCAGACCCGCTTCCCGGGTGTCGGCCTCGCTGAGCCTGAGCTGCTTGGCCAGGGCCACCATAAGGGCGCACACGGCCACCGAGTGCATGTAGGTGTAATCGTCGCTCGTCTTCAGCCGCGCGAGGCTGACGATGGCGCCCGGGTTGCGGTCCACCGAGCGGGTGATGTCGTCAACCAGCGGCAGGCAGGTCTCAGCATCCACTGCCTTGCCCAGACGGGCGTCCTGGAACAACGACTTCATCGCCGTGCGCGATTGCGCGATCAGCCGCGTGGCGCGGACGACTTCCTGCTGGAAGCTGCAACTGGTCTCAAGGGGTGAGGCTTCGGCCAGATTGTCGAGCGGCGCCTCGGGCCCTTCTTCGGCGGGGACCTCGATGTCATCCATCAGCGCCGCATCGTCGGACGACGCCGACACGTCCAGCCCGCGCGCCGTGTCGATCACCACATGGCTGACAGCCAGCAGCTGCGCGACCTGTTTGGCATGTTCCACCCGGAACGACGACCGCCAGAACGGGTGCGCGAGCCAGGAGCCGCACACCTCGTGCACGTACATGCCGACACGCAGTTGCTGGGTGGAGATCTTTCTAAGCATGGTGAATGGGCGCCCCTGCAGCCACGCGCAACGGGACACAGTGCGGATGGTAGTGCGCCACGCGCGCCTCGGGTGCCGGAAATGGGCCCGGGATGCGACATTGTTGTCACGCTTGCTCGGGCTACAGATTCGCGTCACTGACGCCGATATGCCACTTGGGAGGCGCCATCCGGGGAGACATCGGGCGGCGCGGGACGCCGTGTCGCGGCTTCTGCGCGACAGGGCCTGTTTGTCACAGGATGGATTGCACCATGTTCCGTGAAATCGGTATTGCCGGTCGTTTATGGGCGGCCGTGATGGCCTTGATCGTGGCGATGCTGGGCATCGTGGCATTCGCTGCCTGGCGCTCGGTCACCCAGCAGGCCGCTGCAGGCGAGGCCATGGCGCGCAGCGACGCCAAGCTTCGCGCAGCCAACGAATGGGTGTTGGTGGCCGATACCGCCACGGCGAAGCTGGTGGCGGTCGGGCTGAGTCAGGAGCCAGCCGTCGCGGAGCACCTGCTGCCGGAGGTCAAAGGAGCCACCCAGCGCGTGGAGCAGATCCTCGCGGATCTGGCGCAGCATCCGATGTCGGCCGCCGATCAGGCGCAGCTGGACCAGATCGCTGCGGCACGCAAGGAGGTGCTAAACCTGAATCAGCAGATTCAGAGTTTGAAGGCCCAAGGCCGTGCTGCCGAAGCATCGTCGCTGGCCCTGCAGTCACTCGTCCCGAAGGCCAGGGCTTATGGTGAGGCGATCCATGGTTTTGCTCGGATTCAGGACGAGGAGGCCGCACGCATCCGCGATCAGATTGCCGCCAGCCGCAAGGCGATCACCGGCACGGCCGCGCTGATGGTGCTGTGCGTGATGGTGGCCGTGGCGGTGGGCGCGCACTTCCTGATCCGGTCGATCAAGCAGCCGCTGGCAGAGGCCATTGAGGCCGCATCGCGGATCGCCAGTGGTGACCTGCGGGTGAACATCACCGCCCGCCGCCAGGACGAAGTCGGCCAACTGATGACCGCCATGCAGGGCATGGCGCAGTCCTTATCGCGTTTGGTGCAGGATGTCAGACAGAGCACCGAAGGCATCGCCACGGCCTCTGGCGAGATCGCCTCGGGCAACCAGGATCTGTCGAACCGCACCGAACAGGCCGCCTCCAGCCTGCAAGAAACGGCCTCGTCCATGGAGCAGCTCACCGGCACGGTGATGCAGTCGTCGCAGGCCGCCCAGCAGGCCAACGAGCTGGCCGGTGGCGCCAGCCAGGCGGCACGCCGTGGCGGCGAAGTGGTGGGCCAGGTGGTCAACACCATGCAGGACATCGCGGCCTCGTCGCGCAAGATCTCCGACATCATCGGCGTGATCGACGGCATCGCCTTCCAGACGAACATCCTCGCGCTCAACGCCGCGGTGGAGGCGGCACGCGCGGGCGAACAGGGCCGCGGTTTTGCGGTGGTGGCCTCCGAGGTGCGCTCGCTGGCACAGCGCTCGGCCAATGCCGCCCGCGAGATCAAAAGCCTGATCGTGGATTCCAGCGACAAGGTCGACGCGGGCGCCACCCTGGTGTCCCAGGCCGGTGAGGCCATGAACGACATCGAGCGGGCGATCGACCGCGTCACCGACATGATGCGCGACATCAGCGCCTCGGCCTCGGAACAGAGCGACGGCATCCGCCAGGTCAACCAGGCCGTCACCCACCTGGATCAGATGACGCAGCAGAACGCCGCGCTGGTCGAGCAATCGGCGGCGGCAGCCGCCAGCATGCGCGAACAGGCCGAGCGACTCAGCCATGCAGTGAACGCGTTCCGTACCCTGTGAGCCGCAGGGGCGGCCAGACTGTGCGAAGGTATCGCCCATGTCTGCTGCCGCGCCCAAACCCTTTGCGCCCGCCTGCGAGCGCAACCGCGATCCCATCCTGGCCGTCCTGCGCCCGCTGTTGACCGGTTGCCGCACCGTGCTTGAAATCGGCAGCGGCACAGGCCAGCACGCCGTCTACTTTGCCGCGCACCTGCCGCATCTGCGCTGGCAGTGTTCCGACCGGGTCGAGCATCTGAGCGGCATCCAGGCCTGGCTGGACGAGGCCGCCTTGACCAACACACCCGCGCCGCTTGCGCTGGACGTGGACCACGACAAGGGGTGGCCTGTGGCGGCGGCCGACGCGGTGTTCACCGCCAACACCCTGCACTACATGCCGGCCGCCTCGTCGCAACGGTTGCTGGCCCGGGCCGCACGGGCGCTCGCGCCCAGCGGCCTGCTGGTTGCCTACGGGCCCTTCAATGTCGAAGGCCGCTACACCAGCGAGAGCAACGCCGCCTTTGACACGTGGCTGCGAGCGCTCGACCCGCGCTTCGGCATCCGCGACATGGGCGCGCTCGATGCGGCCGCCATACCACTGGGCCTCACGCGGGTGGGCCAGCACGCCATGCCGGCCCACAACTTCTGCCTGGTGTGGCAGAAAGGCTGATCCGCTTCGCGGAGGCTGTCCTTACAGGCCAGCCGCTGCACGCAGCGCAGCTGCTTTGTCCGTGCGCTCCCAGGTGAACTCGGGCTCTTCGCGGCCGAAGTGGCCGTAGGCCGCTGTCTTCGAGTAGATCGGGCGCAGCAGGTCCAGCATCTGGATGATGCCCTTGGGGCGCAGGTCGAAGTGGGCCTTGACCAGTTCGGCGATCTGCGCGTCGGGAATGACGCCCGTGCCCTCGGTGTAGACCGTCACGTTCATCGGGTGGGCCACGCCGATGGCGTAGGCCACCTGCACCTGGCACTGACGCGCCAGGCCAGCGGCCACGACGTTCTTGGCCACGTAGCGGGCGGCGTAAGCAGCCGAACGGTCCACCTTGGTGGGGTCCTTGCCCGAGAAGGCGCCGCCGCCGTGCGGGCAGGCCCCGCCATAGGTGTCGACGATGATCTTGCGACCCGTCAGGCCGCAGTCACCTTGCGGGCCACCGATCACGAAACGCCCGGTCGGGTTGATCAGGTACTTCGTTTCCTTGAGCCAGTCCTTGGGCAGCACGGGCTTGATGATCTCTTCGATCACGGCCTCGATGAAGCTGTCCTTCATCTTGGTCGGCGTCTCGCTCTGGTCGGGGCTATGCTGGGTCGACAGCACCACGGTGTCGATGCTGTGCGGCTTGCCGTCCACGTAGCGCATCGTGACCTGGCTCTTGGCGTCCGGGCGCAGGAAGGGCAGACGCCCGTCCTTGCGCAGCTGGGCCTGGCGCTCAACCAGGCGGTGCGCGTAGTAGATGGGCGCAGGCATGAGTTCGGGCGTCTCGTCGCAGGCGTAGCCGAACATCAGGCCCTGGTCACCGGCGCCGATGTTGAGGTAGTCGTCCGAGGCGTGGTCGACGCCCTGGGCGATGTCGTTCGATTGCTTGTCGTAGGCCACCAGCACGGCGCAACCCTTGTGGTCGATGCCGTACTCGGTGTTGTCGTAGCCGATGCGCTTGATGGTGTCGCGCGCGACCTGGATGTAGTCGACGTTGGCTTGCGTGGTGATCTCGCCGGCCAGCACGACCAGGCCGGTGTTGGTCAGCGTCTCGGCGGCCACGCGGCTGCGCGGGTCCTGCGTGAGGATGGCGTCGAGGATGGCGTCCGAAATCTGGTCGGCCACCTTGTCGGGATGGCCTTCGGAAACCGATTCAGAGGTGAAGAGGAAATCGTTGGACACGCTGTGTAACTCCAGAGGATGGTTGAACCCGGCGTCGCCGAGGCTGGGGAGTCATCACTCTGTGCAGCGGCGAACGCTTTAGCGGCATTTGTGAATCGCCCCGCAAGTTGTCCTGTTAACTCGGCGATCTCTGCAGTGTAGCGAAATCGGGCCGCCGCTTCTGCGAAGATGCGGGCTTTGTCCCACTTTGTTGCGGATTGCGGCCCTGCCTTGATGACGAAACTGTTCTTCGCGCTGTCCCGCTGGCCCCTGGGGGTGCTGCACGCCCTGGGCTGGATCATGGGTTGGCTGACCTACGCGCTGTCGTCGAGTTACCGGCGGCGGCTGCGCGCCCATGCCGGTCAGGCCGGGCTGTCGCGCTGGCAGCGCTGGCAGGCTGTGGGCCAGGTCGGGCGCATGGTGGCCGAGCTGCCGCGGCTGTGGGCCCGACCGCGTGACGAGGCGCTGGGCGCCCGCGTGCAATGGCAGGGTGCCGAAGCAGTGGCACAGGCGCTGGCCGAAGAACGCGGCCTGCTGCTGCTGACGCCGCATACCGGTTGCTTCGAGGTGGTCGCACAGGCCTATGCCGAACGCTTCGGCGCCGAGGTGCCGTTGACGGCGCTGTACCGCCCGGCGCGCCAGCGCTGGCTGGCCGAGTTGATGCTGCACGCGCGCAACCGCCCCGGCATCCAGACCAGCCCCGCCACGCTCACCGGTGTGCGCCATATGCTGCGCGCACTCAAGCGGGGCGAGACCGTGGGCATCCTGCCCGACCAGGTGCCCCCCGAGGGCATGGGCACCTGGGCGCCCTTCTTCGGGCGACCGGCCTACACGATGACCATGGCCGGCAAGCTCGTGGCTCAGACGGGCTGCGCCGTGGTGCTGATGCGCGGCGAGCGGCTGAGCGCGCTGGCACGCTGGCGGCGCGGGTGCGATTACGTGGTGCATGCCGAGCGCGTGGCGCCGCAGGATGAGGCCGTGCTGGCCGCCGGTGATGCGGCACAATCGGCGGCCACCATCAACCGCCTGATGGAACACGTGATCATGCAAGCACCCGAGCAGTACCTGTGGGGCTACAACCGCTATAAAGGCCCGCGCGCCGAGGCCCTGACTTCGGCCGACGTGGGCGGCCCCCCGCCCGGAGGGGCTGGATGAAGCACACCTTGCGCGAAGCCGGCATCCGCTTGGGCCTGGGGCTGCTGTGGCTGCTGCACTGGCTGCCGCTGCCGGTGCTGGCCGCGCTGGCTGCAGGCATGAGCCGACTGTTGTACCGCGTGGCCGCCTCGCGCCGGCGCATTGCGCTGCGCAACCTCGAGCTGTGTTTTCCCGAGCAGCCGGCCGCAGAAAGGGAGGCGCTCGCGCGCGCCCACTTTCGCTGGCTCACGCAAAGCCTGCTGGACCGCGCCGTGCTGTGGTGGGCACCGGCCTGGCGCCTGCGCCGCCTGATCCACGTGGAAGGTGACATCGGCCTGGCCGAACGACTGTGGCAGACCGAGCAGCGCCCGACGATGTGGCTGTGCCCGCATTTCGTCGCGCTCGACGTGGCCGGCGCTGCCATCCTGCTCAAGCAGCCCAGGCCTGGCGCCTCGATCTACCAACGCCAGAGCCACCCGCTGATGGACAGGCTGATGAAGCGCGGCCGGCTGCGCTTCGGCAACGCCGAAATCTTCCCGCGCCAGGATTCGGTCAAGCCACTCTTGCGCGCGATCAAGTCCGGGCGGGGCTTCTTCAACCTGCCTGACATGGATTTCGGCCTGCGTGACGCGGCCTTCGTGCCCTTCTTCGATGTACCCGCGGCCACCTTGCTGGCGCCCTCGCGCATGGCGCGCATGCTCGACATGGCCGTGCAACCGGTGATCGCCGAGATCCTGCCTCGCGGCCAGGGCTGGCGAGTGCGCTTCATGCCGCCGTTGGACGGGTTCCCGACCGAAGATGCCGAAGCGGACACCGCCGCGATGAACCGCTTCATCGAGGCGCAGATCCGCCTGCAGCCCGCCCAGTACCTGTGGGTGCACAAGCGTTTCAAGACCCGACCGCCTGGCAGCCCGCGTCTGTACTGATTCAAGTTGGTGCGCCCCGCGCCGATACCACCGATGTGATGCCAACGGATGCCCCCGGGGTGCCGTTCGGCGAGCTATCGGAGTACATACGCATGAACTGGATCGTCTGGCTGAGGGATTTTTCCATCCGATCGCGGCTGCTGATCTGCATGGGCCTCGTCGTGGTGATCGGCACCATTGTGGGCGCGGGCATGAGCTGGCAGTTGCTGAACCTGCAACACGAATTCGACGCCTTTGCCGAGCAGGAATTCACGGCCACGCAACGCATGGCCCGCCTGGCTCAGAGCATGAGCGACCTGCGCGGCCATGAGCGCTCGGCCATCATCAACGCGGGCGACTCGGTGTCGGCCGAAGAAGAGTTCAAGGCGTGGCAGGCGGCCCTGACCGCGAGCATGCAGCGCGCCGACGAACTGGCCAAGGCCGCCCCTTCTGACGACGTGCGCCAGGGCGCCCAGGCGCTGAAGGACACGCTCAAGTCCTACGGCGACAGCATGCGCCCGACGCTGGAGCTGGTGGCCTCGCTGGCGCTGGCGTCATCGGCCGAGGCGTATCAGTCCAGTGGCCCGGCCCGCGAGCACGCCGTCGCGGCCGAGGCGGCCACCGACAAACTCAACGACCGCGTCACCGAGCTGGCCGAAGCCCGCCGTGACAAGGCCAAGAGCGCCGTGACGCAGGCCATCGTGTCCCTGTGGGCGCTGCTGCTGTCGCCCGGCATCATTTTCCTGCCGCTCATGGGACTGACCATCCTCTCCATCACCGGGCCGCTGCGCCGGGCTGAAGACATCACCCAGGCCATTGCGCACGGCGACCTGACACGGGACATCAACCCGCGCGGCCGTGACGAGATCGCCCGCCTGATGTCGTCGATGAAGACCATGCAGGACGGGCTGCGCGAGATGGTGGCCTCGGTGCGCGAATCGTCGGAAAGCATGCTGACGGCCAGCACCGAAATCGCCGCCGGCAACCAGGACCTGTCGAACCGCACGGAGCAGACGGCCTCGAACCTGCAGGCCGCGGCCTCGTCGATGGACCAGCTCAGCAAGACGGTGGAGCACTCGGCCGATGCCGCCACCGAAGCCAATCGCCTAGCCGATACGGCCAGCAGCCAGGCGGCCAACGGTGGCGACGTGGTCGAAAGCGTCGTCTCGCAGATGGAGCAGATCAGCCAGGCCTCGCGCCAGATCTCCGACATCATCGGCGTGATCGACGGCATTGCTTTCCAGACCAACATCCTCGCGCTGAACGCGGCGGTGGAGGCCGCACGGGCGGGCGAGCAGGGTCGCGGCTTTGCCGTGGTGGCCGGCGAGGTGCGCTCGCTGGCCCAGCGCTCGGCCGAAGCCGCACGCGAGATCAAGGCGCTGATCGGCAAGTCGGTCGAACGCGTCGAGGTCGGCTCGCAGAAGGTGCGTGAGGCCGGCTCGGTGATGACCGAGATCGTCTCGTCCATCCAGCGTGTCACGCAGGCCATGGGCGAAATCGCCGAAGCCACGCGCCAGCAATCGGCCGGCATCGGGCAGGTCACGCATTCGGTGACCGAACTGGACCACATGACTCAGCAGAATGCCGCGCTGGTGGAGCAATCGGCCGCCGCTGCCGACAGCCTGCGCCAGCAGGCGCGCGACCTGGCCCAGGCCGTACAGCGCTTCCGCCTCAGCTGAGCTGGCCTGAACCGGCCGGGGCCATCGCGCTGGCGCCTTGGTGCGGGCGCCGTTGGGGCCGATAATCGGCCCCATGAAGCTGCGTTTCACCAAGATGCACGGCGCGGGCAACGACTTCGTTGTGCTCGACGCCACCCAGGGCCCGCTGAGCCTCAGCACGGCCCAATACCGCTTTCTGGCCGATCGGCGCTTCGGCATCGGGGCCGACCAGATCCTGGTCGTCGAGCCGGGCAACCCGGCTGATGGCATCGACTTCACCTACCGCATCTTCAACGCCGATGGCGGCGAGGTCGAGCAATGCGGCAATGGCGCGCGGTGCTTCGCCCGCTTCGTGCACGACACCGGGCTCACGGCCAAGGATGTGATCCGCGTGCAGACGCAAAAGGCCGTCATCGAGCCGCGCCTGCAGGCAGATGGCCGCGTCACCGTCGACATGGGCGCGCCCTTTCTGGTGCCCGCCGAGGTGCCATTCGACACCCGCGGCCTGACGCCCCAGTTGATCAACGGCTGCGAGCTGTGGCCCATCGAGCTGGCCAACCACCCGGTCGAAGTGGCCGTGGTGTCGATGGGCAACCCGCACGCCGTGATGCGCGTCGACAGCACCGAACACGCACCCGTCGACGAGCTCGGCCCGCAGATCGAGGGCCATGCGCGCTTTCCGCGGCGCGTCAACGCCGGCTTCATGGAAGTGGTGTCGCGCGGCCACATCCGGCTGCGCGTCTTCGAGCGCGGCTCGGGCGAGACGCTGGCCTGCGGCTCGGGCGCCTGCGCGGCCGTGGTCGCCGGCATCCGGCTGGGCTGGCTGGACCCCACCGTCGACGTCGACATGCCCGGTGGCCGGCTGACGATTTCATGGGCCGGCCCCGGCCAACCCGTGATGATGACCGGTCCGGCCGTCAAGGTGTTTGACGGCGAGATCGACATTCCCGAACTGTGAGCATCCCCAACATGACCCTGCAAGGCATCACCGAAGAAGAGATCGCCAACTACCTCATCCACACGCCCGGCTTCTTCGAGCGCCAGGCGCCGCTGCTGGCCGCGGTGCAGCTTGTCAGCCCGCACGGCGGGCGCGCCGTCTCGCTGCAAGAGCGGCAGATGGAAATGCTGCGCGACAAGATCAAGGGCCTGGAGCGCCGGATCATGGAAATGATCCGCCACAGCCAGGAAAACGAAGCCATCGCGCTGCGCCTGCACCTGTGGGTGCGCAGCGTGATGCTCACCCACGACGACCGCGCCCTGGCCGACGTGCTCGTGGCCGGGCTGAAAGACCAGTTCCTGATCCCGCAGGCCGGCGTGCGCCTGTGGGGCACCGAATCCCACGCGCTGCGCGCCGAGCTGGCCGACCTGCCCTGCGCGCAGGCCGTCAGCGCCGACGCCCGCAGCTTCGCCAGCAGCCTGACGCTGCCTTACTGTGGTGTCAACGCCGGCTTCGAAGCCAGTCGCTGGCTGGAAGACGGCACCAGCATGGCCTCGGTGGCCTTGCTGCCGCTGCACCACGGCGACACCTGCTTCGGCCTGCTCGTGCTGGCCTCGCCCGACCCGACCCGCTACACCGCCGACATGGGGGTCGACTTCCTCGTGCAGGTGGCCGACATCGCCAGCGCGGCGCTGTCGCGCTGCCTTGAGCCGGTCGCGCGTGGGGGCGCATGCGCCGAATGACTGGCACCCAGTGAAGGCTTTCGTCACAAGCTGCTGGTACGCTCCTTGGCACAACATCCAGTGCTTTTAGGGAGCCTTCCATGCGACGCCTGCTCGCCCTCGCGGCCCTCGCTGCGGCCAATCATGCCCATGCCGCCATCCCCGGTGGCCTGACCAGCACCTGCAGCGGCGCGCTCAGCCAGAGTTGGTCCAGCGCCATCTCGCTGGACTGTGTGGGCGACCTGTCGTTGACCGGCACGCAAGCCGATGTGCGGGTGGAATCGCCCACCGCCATCACCCTGCGCGCGAGCGGCGTGCTGCGGCTGCTGAACCTCACGCTGGAGGCGCCGACCATCACACTGGAAACCGGCGTGGCGCTCGACCTCCAGAACACCGCGCTGCTGGTCGGTGACATCGCCACCACGGAGTTGGTCGCCGACCGACTCCAGGATGCGATGAACCTGGTCGGTGGGTGGGACGTGACGTATCGGACCAACTACAGCGCGCTGGGCGAGGCCAACTGGGTTCCGTTCGCCCAGGCGTTGAAGGACCGCCAGATCAGCGCCCTCTCCTTCGTGGGCGAACCGGAGTCGCTGACCAGCCTGCTACGGGCGATGGAGGAGATCGACTACCGACCGGGGCTCATCCTCCAGGAGGCGAACTTCTACGACGAGACGCTGGCGGTGAACGCCGGCTCGGTGGGTGACGGCGTGATCGCCCGCACCGCCTACGCCCCCTTCGAGGAGGCCGACCGCTACCCGGGCCAGGCTGCCTACCAGGAGATGATGGCCACCTTCAA
>OGCL01001629.1_pt1 | contig 18197 bp, 19 predicted proteins | sample 1570041 | NCBI WGS metagenome assembly OGCL01 (sample SAMN06266162, study PRJEB24511) | hot springs metagenome | isolation source: Hot spring water | place: South Africa: Limpopo | collected 2015-06-22
TCGGTGTACAGCTCGTTGCGGTTCTGGAAGATGTACCAGCCCAGGCCGCCCTTGCCGCTGGAGGCGCCGAACACCAGCTCGGCAGCAATCAGGGTGCGCCAGGCGAAGGCCCAGCCGATCTTCAGACCCGCCAGGATCGACGGCAGCGCCGCCGGGATCAGGATGAACAGCACGAAGCGCAGACCCTTGAGGCCATAGTTGCGCCCGGCCATGCGCTGGGTCTCCGACACGCCGAGAAACCCGGCATAGGTATTGAGCGCCAGCGCCCAGAGCACCGAATGCACCAGCACGAAGATCAGACTGTTCTCGCCCAAACCGAACCACAGCAGCGACAGCGGCAGCAGCGCGATGGCCGGCAGCGGGTTGAACATCGAAGTCAGGGTCGACAACAGATCGCGCCCCAGCTGGGTCGAAACCGCCAGGGTAGTCAGCAGGAAGGCCAGGCCGATGCCGAGCAGGTAGCCCTTGACCAGCACCGACAGCGAGATCGCCACCTTCTCCAGCAACTCGCCAGTGCCGATGCCCTCGAAGAAGGCTTTGGCCGTCTGCAGGAAGCTGGGCAGCAGCAGGTCATTGCCCTGATAACGCGCTGCCAGCTCCCAGATCAGCGCCAGGGCCAGCAGGATCAGCGTCTTGCGCAGCCAGCCCTGTTGCCACAGGCGCTGTGCCAGAGGCAGCTCGCGCTCCAGCTTGAGGTCCGGCAAGGGTTGCAGCGGTATTTCGTATTCCTCACGCCGTGCGGGGGAAAGACTCATGGTGCACGCTCCTCAGTAGGCGATGCGGATGTCGTGGAAGCCCAGCTCGGCAGCGGCGCGCGCGCCCTCCTCGCTGTCCTCCTCGAACAACAGACGATGAATGCGCTGCGCTGTCTGCTGGAACGCCGCGCCACCCAGGCTGTGCAGGTCGAACTGGTGGCTGCCCACCTCCGCCCGCACGCGCCCCGGGTGCGGCGACAGCAGCAGGATGCGGTTGCCAACGATCAAAGCCTCCTCGATCGAGTGGGTGACGAACAGCAAGGTGAAGCGCACTTCTTCCCACAGCTGCAGCAGCTCCTCCTGCATCTTGCGGCGGGTCAGTGCGTCGAGCGCGGCGAAGGGCTCGTCCATCAGCAGGATCTTCGGCTGCATGGCCAACGCACGGGCAATCGCCACGCGCGCCTTCATGCCGCCAGACAGGGTGTGCGGGTAGGCATCGGCGAAGGCGGCCAGGCCGACCTTCTCCAGGTAATGCCGGGCACGCTCTTCGGCTTCCTTACGACCCAAGGTGCGCGATGCCAGCAGCGGGAACATGACGTTCTGCTTGACCGTCTTCCACGGCGGTAACTGGTCGAACTCCTGGAACACCACGATGCGATCCGGGCCTGGCTCGCGCACCTCGGCGCCATCCAGGCGGATGCTGCCGCCGACCGGCTCGATGAAACCGGCCACGGCCTTGAGCAGCGTGGACTTGCCGCACCCCGAAGGGCCGAGCAGCACGAAACGATCAGAGCGATCCACCTCGAAGCTGACTTCATGGGTGGCGCGCACAACGCGCTGTGGGGTGCGGTATTCGAGGCTGACCTTCTCCACCTCGAGCAGGGTGTCGAAGGCGCCTGTGCGTTGCATGCTGGCCGTGTGGCCTTGCAGTGGGGCATTCATGGGGCTCAGCTTCCTTGACCGATGGCGGCGTCTTCGAAGAAGTAGTCCTGCCAGGAGGCCGGCTTGTTCTTGATCGCCCCGACGCGCTGGAGGAATTCAGCCAGCGGGTAGGTATTGGTCGGCGTGACGCTGAACTGGAACTGCTCGTTGTCGATGATCTTCAGCAGCTCCTCACGGCTGATCTTGGCGCCGGTCACGCGGATGTAGGTATCGGCGGCCGCGCCCTTGTCGTTCTGGGCGAAGTCGGCAGCCTCGGCCAGTGCAGCGACGAAGGCCTTGTAAGTCTTGGGGTTGTCGTTGCGGAATTTCTCGGTGGCATAGAGCACGGTCGGCGAGTTCGGGCCGAGCAGCTTGTAGGTGTCGAGCACCACATGCACATTGGGGTTCTCCAGCGCCTGGTTCTGGAACGGCGGGTTGGAGAAATGCCCGGTCAGCTCGGTACCGCCGGACAGCAGCGAGGCGGTGGCATCCGGATGCGGCAGCGCCACGGTGTACTTGTCCAGGCGGTCGAACTCCTTGTCGCCCCACTGCTTGGCGGCGGCGTACTGGAGGAAGCGCGACTGCACCGAGACGCCCACCGCCGGTACGGCGATGCGATCCTTCTCGGTGAAATCGGCAATGGTCTTGACCTTGGGGTTGTTGCTCAGCAGGTAGTACGGGAAGTTGCCAAGCGAAGCCACGCCCTTGACGTTCTGCTTGCCGTGGGTGCGATCCCAGACGGTGAGCAGCGGGCCGATGCCAGCACCGGCGATGTCGATGGCGCCGGACAGCAGCGCATCGTTGATCGCCGCGCCACCGGAGAGCTGCTGCCAGTCGACCTTGATGTCCAGACCGTCGGCCTTGCCGTGCTTCTCGATCAACTGCTGGTCACGCACCACGTTGAGCAGCAGGTAGACGATGCCGAACTGCTCGGCGATGCGAATCTGCCCCTCGGCCTGCGCCGCCTGAGGCGCCGCCAGCGAGCCTGCCAGCAGACTCAGGGAAAGACCGATACCGCTGGCCAGCCGGCCAAAACGCGGAATGAAGGGAAAGCGTTTACCTAGAGACATGGGGTGACTCCATTCGGATACAAGCGAAAAGGGAATTAGGGTGTTGCGGCCTTTCAGAACGGCACGTCGCCCTGGATGGTCGTGCGGTGCATGCGTCGGCGCAGGTGGCTCGGACAGCCCGTGGCCAAGTGAATGAGCGCGCGGTTGTCCCAGAACACCATGTCGTGGGGTTGCCATTGGTGGCGGTAGATGAACTCGGGTTTCGCGCTGTGGGCGTAGAGTTCGGCAAGAATCTGTCGGCTCTCGTCCTCGGGCACGTCGAGAATATGGGTGGTGAAGTTCTCGTTGACGAACAGGCCCTTGCGCCCGGTTTCCGGGTGGGTACGCACCACCGGATGCACGACCGACTTGACCTCGGCCAGTTGCGCCTCGGTCAGCGTCGGGCGACGAATGCCGGCGAACACTTCATCGGCATAGCGCGCTGTGTAGGAATGCGCGGCACGTTTGCCTTCGATGGCCTGGCGCAGCTCCGCCGGCAGGGTCTCATAGGCCAGTTGCTGGCTGGCGAACAGCGTATCGCCGCCCTCCTCCGGCAGCTCCTGAGCCAACAGCATGGAGCCCAGGCTGGGGAATTCCTTGTAGGACAGATCCGAATGCCAGAACTTGCCGGCATCGCCCAGACCGATCGGCTGACCGTTCTCGATGATGTTGGAGATGATGAAAATCTCCGGGTGATCAGCCAGCAGAAACTGCTTGAGCACGTGGATCTGCAGCGGGCCGAAACGGCGACTGAAGGCGATCTGCTGCTCGGGGGTGATGCGCTGGTCACGGAATACCAGCAGAGCGTGATCGAGGTGAGCGCGATGGACACGGGCGAAGTCTTCATCGCTGAGCGGCCTGGTCAAATCCAGGCCGATGATCTCGGCGCCAACGGGCGCATCGAAGGGACGAACTTCGAACGACTGTGCCGACGCCGCGGTGGTGGTATGGGCTACTGCCGACATAGAAAACTCCATGCAAAGGCGCCAATCGGCGCATCACTTTGACCGGCCGAGGGTTCGGCCATGTGTTCAGTGCGGCGCGCCGATTGGTCGGCAGGTACGCATGGAATGGAACTTTATAGGTATAAGAAAATTAATTTAAATACCAAATAAGAATATTCATATGACCTGTCAGCGAGTCGCGCCATCAGGTGTCACGCTCGCCGCCGCTATCCGGCGCTTCGTCAGCCAGACAGTCGTTTGCTTTAGACAAACAGGACCGGCATAGACCGCTGAATCAATCGCAAATAGCCGACCTCGACCAGCAGATAGTTGTCGTCAAGAGGGCCAGCTATCGGCCAATAGCGGCCGAATAGAGTTCGCCTCTAATTCAAGCTACCCACCAGGACAGGAACGCCTCCTGGCCTCAGCTACTTCCTCTTGAAGGCTTCCCGGCGAGACTCGCGCTCGCCAAGGAAACGATTGCTGATCACCGCTTCCAGGTCCTTGCGCTCCACAGGGTCGCCGCAGTGAGGGCAAACGCTGGCCACGCCAACGTCATGGCCGCACGCGCGATGCACGAAATGCACGGCCAAGCCCTCATCCGGGTTCTTGCACCACTTCTCGCCCCAGGCACGTAGCGCGTAGATCACGGGATAGAAGTCCCAGCCCTTGTCAGTCAGAAGGTATTCGTAGCGCAGCGGCTTTTCGTTGTAGGGCCGGCGTTCGACTAGGCCGTTGGCTTCCAGCGCTTTCAGGCGCGAGGTCAACATCTGAGGCGTAGCTGCGGTCTGGATCTGCATTTCCTCGAAGCGTGTCGCGCCCATGTACAGCTCACGCATGACCAGAATGGTCCATTTGTCGCCTACCAAATCCACCGAGCGCGCCACCGGGCACACCGTGTCGTTTGTCTCATCCTGCATTGGCATCGCGCTCTTTTCTCCGTAGTAGCTATTGTTTTCATAGTAGCGCAACCAGGATGGCAATGCCTCACGGATCACCTCTCAAGGCCTCATCCCAATTGACACTATGATTTTCATAGTTAATATGAAGCCCATAAGGCTTACGCAGCGCAATGGGCAATCGAGGCATTTGCCCGAGCAGCATAAGTCCCAGCCCCTCTCCTCTATCTGGAGCACCGTCATGAGCCACCCTGTGTATTCCCCGGAGCGGACCGCTCTGCTGCTGGTCGACCCCTACAACGACTTCCTGTCCGATGGCGGCAAGCTGTTTCCCATGCTCAAAAGCGTCGCGGACGACGTTCATCTGCTCGACAACCTGCGCACCACCGTTGCCGCCGTTCGAGCGCAGGCCATCCAGGTGTACTACGTGCCACATCGGCGCTGGCAGCCCGGCGACTACGACCACTGGGATCACCCCAACCCGACCCAACGCCTGATTCAGCAGCGCCACACTTTTGCCAAGGGCTCCTGGGGCGGCGAATGGCATCCCGACTTCGTGCCGCAGGAGGGCGACATCATCGTCCAGGAGCACTGGGGACAAAGCGGGTTCGCCAATACCGACCTCGACTTCCAGCTCAAGCAGCGAGGCATCACACACGTGATCGTCGTCGGCCTGCTGGCGAACACCTGTATCGAATCAACCGCACGCTTCGCCATGGAGCTGGGTTACCACGTCACACTGGTCCGAGATGCAACAGCCGCCTTCAGCAAGGAAATGATGCATGCGGCGCACGACCTGAACGGGCCAACGTTTGCGCACAGCATTGTCGATACCCACGGGCTCGTGCAGGCCCTGCAGCAGCAGTGAAGGGATGGCGTCATGTCTGTCTCTTCCTCAGCTCCGATGAGCGTTTCCAGTCGACTGGTCACCCTCATGGCCCTGTGCTGCGCGCTGGCCGTCTCGACCATCTACTATCACCAGCCGCTTCTGCCACAGATGGCCGCGTCGTTTGGCCTGGCGCCGACACAGGCCGGTCTGGTCGCCACGTTGACGCAGCTTGGCTATGCGGCAGGCCTGCTGTTCATCGTGCCGCTCGCCGATTGCCGACAGCCACGCCAGCTCGCGTTGCTGGCCATCGCTGCAAATGCCGTCGCCTTGATCCTCTGCGCTGTGGCGCCGAACTTCACAGTGCTGTGCGTGGGCAGCCTCCTGGTCGGTGTGACGGCAATCACTGCGCAGATCATCATTCCCTCCCTGTCGGGACTGGCCACTCCGGCTGAGCGAGGTCGCATCGTCGGCAGCCTGCTCAGCGGCCTCTCGGCTGGCCTCTTGCTGGCGCGCATGGTTGGAGGGTTCGCCGGCGAAAATATGGGGTGGCGTGCCGTCTTCGTATTGGCCTCGCTCAGCGATGTATTGCTGCTGATCATTGTTGCCAAGAGCCTGCCCGCCACTACGAGCCTGACGACGATAAGCTATGGCTGGCTCCTGCGTTCGCTGGGCAGCCTGGTCCGGGAGGAAGGCGTGCTGCGTTACTGTGCGGCGAGCGGCTTGCTGATGTTCGCCGCGTTCAGTGCGCTGTGGGCCTCGCTTGCCGCGCTGTTGGCACAACCACCCTACGGTTTCGGCTCCGCCACCATCGGTCTGTTTGGCCTGGTCGCGCTGTTGGGCATCGTCGCGTCACCCCAAATTGGCGCACTGACCGATCGTCTGGGCGTACGCACCCTGGCCATCGCCGGCGCAATGACCCTCGCCCTGGGTTTCGCCTGCATCGCAGCGGGCGGGCAAAGTCTTGGCTGGCTGATCCTCGGCATGGTGCTGCTCGACGTTGGCAATCGCGCCGGACTGATTGCCAACCAGGCACGCGTATTCACCCTGAGACCCGAAGCTCGGAGCCGTCTCAACACCGTATTCATGGGGTCGTATTTTCTGGGCGGAGCGATTGGCGCTGCATTGGGGAATTACGGCGTCCACCGAGCAGGCTGGATAGGCCTTGCCGCTGTTGGCATCCTGCTGTCTTGTGCGGCCATGGCGCTAACTGCTCTTGCCCCCCGTGAGTCGAGCTCGACGATGGGCGAGCTTCGCCCATGATCGATTCGAAGACGATGCGGCAGCGCACCTTCTGCTGGTTTGCTCAGGCTTCGAGCGCTGCCGTAAGTCGGCGTTAAATAATAGGCGGACACGTCACTTACCCAGCTGCGCCGTCCGCCCCAGCGCGCATATCCTTCATGCGCAGTAGCTCTTGAATGACGCGTTCCTGCTCTGCGTAATCGCCCTCGCCCATGTGCGCATGGCGAATATGCCCCTCGGCATCGATGAAGTAATGCGCGGGCCAGTACTGATTGCCGAATGCACGCCACACCTGATACTGGTTGTCGATCGCCACCGGGTGGCGGATGCCCAGTTGTTTGATCGCCTGACGGACATTGGCGACTATACGCTCACGGGGGTATTCCGGGGTATGCACGCCCACGACCACCAATCCCTGCTCGGCATAGCGCTGTGCCCACTGATTCACATAGGGCAGGCTGTTGCGACAGTTGATGCAGTCATAGGTCCAGAAATCCACCAGCACTACCTTCCCCCGCAATTGGGTCCAGTCCAGTGGCGCGCTGTTGAGCCACTGCGTAACGCCGCTCAGTTCAGGTGCCAATCCCAGGTCTGGCAGATGAACGGGCACGGCCGCTCGAGCGCTGCCGACCAACCCTTCGAACACACGAGGCACCACCTCGAGCACCCGGCGTTCCAGGGTGGACAGCAGGCCCGACATCGCCGGGTTGGCCAGTTGCGCATTGAGCCCACTGGCGATGCCGATGATCGCCAACAACGCCACCGCACCGGTGCCGCGCCGCAGCCACTCGATCAGGCGCAGCGAGGGCCGCAACCGCCGTAACGCAACGCGTCCGAGAAGGATCAGGATCGCCAGCGCCACCGCGCTGCCCAGGCCGAAACTGAACAACAGCAGAGTGGTGCGCGCGCTGGGCCCCTCGAGCATGGCCCCCGAAAGAATCAGCCCGAGTATCGGCCCGGCACAGGGCGCCCACAGCAAGCCGCTGGCAACGCCCAGCAGCCAGGCCGAGAGCGCAGGCGGCAGGCGGCGGGCATCGCCCTGCAGGCGAGCGCCCAGCCACAGCCAGGGGCGGGACAAATAGGCGCTGACTCGCGCGGAGAGCAGCGCCAGCGCTGACAGCGTGAGGATCGCCAGAGCCAGGTAGCGGCCCCATACGCTGGCCTCGATCACCCAGTTGGCAGACACCGCCGCCAGGCTTGCCAGTGTGGCGAAGCCCGAGGCCAGTCCGAGCAAGGTCAGCAGGGTTGTACGGACGTTGCCACGGGTGCTGCTCAGCAGCAGCGGAATGACCGGCAGAATGCAGGGGCTGAAGAGCGTCAGAACCCCACCGAGAAAGGCGATGAGCAGCATGGTTACCTCGAAAACGCAAAAGGGTCAGGCCCGGCGAAACCGGGCGCAGCGGGCAAGGGCTGGGGTTCAGTTTTCGTTTTCGCAAGCCTTGGCCTGCTTCAGATAGGCCAATCTGCGCTCGTGGCCCTGGGAATCCAGGTAATCCATGCGCGCCTCCACGACCTGGCAACGCAATGACGGTACCTCTTCCAGCACCAGAACCTTCTGTACATCCAGTTGCATGCCGTAGTGGTAGCGTTCAACCGGGATCTGCTCTGCGGCGTGCAGGTTGAGGCTGCCAAAGGGCAGTACCAATGCCAGTACAAGGGAGGTGCGAGTGATCGCTTTCATGACAATCTCCTGATGATGGTGCGAGGGCGATGGGTCGTATCTGCCGGGCGCCCATTGCACGTTCAGGAGGTATCGCCGATGTGTCCGGAGGGAAGAATGATTGCAGCGCCAGGTATCACCTGGGCACCCGGATACACTGCAATACAAAGGGTGGCGGGCAAGCGTCATCGAGCCAGATAGACTGGACGCCGTCACTGCAATGAGAGATGGCCATGGAGCATGTCGATCACATCCTGATCGTCGACGACGACCGGGAAATCCGCGAACTGGTGGGCAACTACCTGAAGAAGAACGGCCTGCGCGTGAGCCTGGCCGCCGATGGCCGGCAAATGCGCGCCGTCCTCGACGGCAACGCGGTGGACCTGATCGTGCTCGACATCATGATGCCCGGCGACGACGGCCTGAAGCTGTGCCGCGAGCTGCGCGTGGGCAAACACAAGGCCACGCCGGTGCTGATGCTCACCGCGCGCAACGAGGAAACCGACCGCATCGTCGGCCTGGAGATGGGCGCCGACGACTACCTGACCAAGCCCTTCTCGGCCCGCGAACTGCTCGCGCGAATCAACGCCGTGCTGCGCCGTACCCGCATGTTGCCGCCGAACCTGCAGATCAGTGAGAGCAGCCGGCTGATCGGTTTCGGTCAGTGGCGCCTGGACACCAGCGCCCGCCACCTGCTGGACGAGGTCGACACCGTAGTCGCCCTCAGCGGCGCCGAGTACCGCCTGCTGCGGGTGTTCCTCGACCACCCGCAGCGGGTGCTTAGCCGCGAGCAGTTGCTCAACCTGACCCAGGGCCGCGAGGCCGACGTCTTCGATCGCTCCATCGACCTGCTGGTCAGCCGCCTGCGCCAGCGCCTACTGGACGACGCCCGCGAGCCGGCCTACATCAAGACGGTGCGCAGCGAGGGCTACGTCTTCTCGCTTCCCGTGCAACTGATCGAGCCCAACGCATGATGCCCCTGCTCCGCTGGCCGCGCAGCCTGGCCACGCGCCTCACACTGATCTTCCTCACTGGCCTGGTGCTGGCCTACGGCCTATCGTTCGGCTCACAGTTCTACGAGCGCTACCTAACCGGGCGCAACGTGATGCTCGACAATCTGGAGAGGGACCTGAGCACCTCCGTGGCGCTGATCGATCGCCTGCCGGCCGAAGAACGTGCTAGCTGGCTACCGGTCCTGGAGCGGCGCAACTACCACTATCGACTGGACGGCGGTCTGCCCGGCACCCCGATGTCCATGGACGACATGCCCATGGCCGTGCCCTCCATCGAACGGGCCATCGGCAAGCGCTTCGCTCTGCGCTTCGAGACCATCGAGGGGCCGCGCCCGCATTTCCAGGTACACATCCGCCTCAGCGACGGTAGCCCGCTGGTGCTGGATGTCACCCCCAGCAGCATTCCAGTGGCCCAGTGGCTGCCGCTGATGCTGGTTCTGCAGTTGCTGGTGCTGGCACTCTGTACCTGGCTGGCAGTACGCACGGCGATTCGTCCACTGACCCGCCTGGCCCGTGCGGTGGACCACCTCGACCCAGACAACCCGGCGCCACCACTGGATGAGCGCGGCCCCACGGAGGTGCAATACGCGGCCCGCGCGTTCAATGCACTGCAGGGCCGCATCGCCGCCTACCTGAAAGAGCGCATGCAGCTGCTGGCGGCCATATCCCATGACCTGCAAACGCCGATCACGCGCATGAAGCTGCGCGTCGAGCAGATGGACGATTCGCCGGAACGCGAGCGCCTGTGGAGCGACCTCGACGAGATGCAGCACCTGGTGCGCGAGGGCGTGGCTTATGCACGCAGCATGGAAGGCAGTCGCGAGGCGCTGTGTCGGGTCGATCTGGACGCCTTCCTCGATAGCCTGGTGCTCGACTACCAGGACAGCGGCCAGGCGGTGAGCCTGGACGGCCGCAGCGGCGCACTGATCGAGACCCGCCCGCACGCGCTGCGCCGGGTACTGAGCAATCTGCTCGACAATGCCCTCAAGTTCGCCGGCAGCGCCCAGCTGCAGGTGAAGCGCGACGCACACGGCGTGCGCCTGCTGGTGCTGGACGAGGGCCCCGGCATCGCCGAAGCCGAACTGGAGGACGTGTTCAAGCCGTTCTACCGGGTGGAGAGCTCGCGCAACCGCAGTACCGGCGGCACTGGTCTCGGCCTGGCCATCGCCCTGCAGCTGAGTCAGGCTCTGGGCGCCCGCCTGAGCCTGCGCAACCGCGAGCACGGCGGTCTATGCGCCGAACTGGAACTCACTGTAACGGGTTGAGAAGAGGATACAGAACGATACAAGACGGCCCTGAGCGGGACACACGCAAGATAAAGCGGCTGGCGAGCATGGCGGTCAACGCGGCACACAACGCGCCGCGCCCATCCAAGGAGCCCTCCCCATGACCCGATCCGCCACCTTACCCAGCCTGCACGGCTGGCGCCTGTTCAGCCTGTTATCGCTGCTCGTCCTCGTCGCCACCGCGCTGGCCCTGCTCTGGCAGCCGCAACTGGTAGAGGCACTGCGCAGCGCCATCCGCGTCACCGCGCGTACCTCCTTCGCCCTGTTCCTGATCGCCTTTCTCGCCTCGTCCCTGGCCCTCCTGCTGCCCAGCCCGACGAGCCGCGCGCTGCTGCGCGAGCGACGCTACTTCGGCCTGGCCTTCGCCTTCTCCCACCTGGTCCACGGCGTGCTGATCCTGACCTATGCGAAGCTGTTTCCCGAGGTGTTCTGGAACGGCCGCTCGGTGGCAGCGAGCATTCCCGGCTCGGTGGGCTACCTGTTCATCCTGCTGCTCAGCCTCACCTCCTTTCCCAGGACGATGAAGGCCCTCGGTGGCCGTGGCTGGAAGCTGCTGCATGGCACCGGTACCTGGGTGCTGGCGGCGATCTTCTGCCTGTCGTTCTACAAGCGCATCCCGATGAGCCCCTGGTACGCGCTGGGCTTCGCCCTGATCTTCTCCGCCATCGTGCTCAAGCTCGTCGCCAAGCTGGCCCAGCGTCTGCGCCGTGAGGTACAGCCGACCCGCGCTCCGCTCATCACTACTCGCTGAGGTCACCATGTCCAACACCGCCTTCACCCCACTGCAAAACGCCTTCGCCCACCTAGACCGCCTCGGCGCCTGGAGCGCCAATCTGCCGTTGCGCCTGTTCCTAGCCTGGGAGTTTTTCGAAGCCGGCCTGGAGAAATGGTACGGGCAGAACTGGTTCGGCCAGCTGCAATTCCCCTTCCCCTTCGACCTGCTGCCGGCCGAGCTGAACTGGCAGCTGTCGATGTGGGTAGAGCTGATCGCGCCGCTGCTCCTGCTGCTCGGCCTGGGTACGCGCCTGGCGTCGGCAACGCTGGTGGTGCTGACCATCGTGGCCATCGCCGCCGTGCACTGGCCGGCGCACTGGTCGAGCCTGGCAGAACTGGCCCTGGGCTACTCGATCAGCGACCACGGCCATGGCAACTACAAGCTGCCGCTGATCTACCTGGTAGCCCTGTTGCCGCTGCTGCTCGGCGGTGCGGGGCGCCTGAGTCTGGACGCGCTGCTACGCCGCAAGGTCTGATCCACGAAACCAAAAGCCCGCGCACCTTAACGGGTGCGCGGGCTTTTTATGGCCGCGGTTCAGGCGCCGAGACGAGTGCCCAGCACCACGCCCTGGCCGCGCAAGTCCTCCAGCAACGCCTGCCCGGCCGGCACGATTTCCTCCGGTGCAACGCCGATGGCCGCGGCCAGCCGCGCCAGATGCGCCCGGCCGCTGATAAGGCGTTCCTGCAGCGACAGCAGCAGTGCATGAGCCAGCGGCGCCAGACGTGAGAAGTACACGCGACGGTCCGTATCACGCCGCGCCAGGATCAGCGTGGGCTGCTCCGGAGCCTGCTGCGGCAGATGGCCCGGGCCGATCTCCACCACTGGCCAGCGGTAGGCCAGTGGCAGCGCCAGGGGCGACAACACCGGCACACCCTCGAGCAGGTCACCCTGCGGGTCGTGATGCGGCTCCGCCGCATCGCTGAGCAGCAGAATGCTCTCCACTCGCTCGTAGTGGGCCAACTCGGCCAGCCACGGCGGCAGGTCCGCAGCCTTACCGGTTTCCAGGTAGTCGACGAACTCGCTGCCCAGTTCGGTGAACAACGGCGTGTGGCAGCGATGGTCGGCGTAGAAGGTCGTTACCAGTGCCTGCCAGCGGGCCGCCCCCAGGCTCGCCCGAGCAACAGGGAAAGCACCGGCCAGCAGCGATTCGAGATTGCCGAGGAACAACTGCCGGTAGACCGCCAGACGCCGAGCCTCGATGCCCGGCGGCGGCGCGTGGCGTTGCGGATCACGCACGTGGTTGGCCATGCGCGCCAGTTGCTCATACAGTGCTTCAGCCATGGCGCACCTCCACCTGCACGGCACGCTGGTAGCGGCGGATCTGCCCGACTTCGGCCAACAGCTCGGCCAGCGGTGGAAAGTTGAAATCCCGTTCCAGCAGCGTCGGCACCGCGCCAAAGCGCGCGTAGGCCTGCTCCAGCAAGCTCCACACGTCACCCTTCACCGCCGCGCCGTGGGTATCGATTTTCAGGTCCGGCGCCTCGTCATAATGGCCGGCCACATGCAGGCAGACCACCCGCGCGGCGGGGATCGCCGCCAGGTAGGCCGCCGCGTCGTAACCATGGTTGATGGCGTTGACGAACAGGTTGTTGACGTCCAGCAGCAGATCGCAGTCTGCTTCCTCCAGCACTGCACGGAGGAACTCGATCTCGCTCAGCGCCTGGTAGGGTGCGGCGTAGTAAGAGATGTTCTCCACCGCGATGCGCCGGCCAAGCGCGTCTTGGGCCTGGCGGATGCGAGCGGCGACGTGACGCACTGCTTCGTCGGTAAACGGCAGCGGCAGCAGGTCGTAAAGCTGGCCGTCGTCCGAGCAGTAGCTCAGATGCTCGCTGTACAGCGGCACCCGGTGGCGTTCGAGGAACTGCCGGGTGCGGCGCAGTAGGTCGAGGTCCAGCGGCGCCGGGCCGCCAAGCGACAGGGACAGGCCGTGGCAGGTTAGCGGGATACGTTCGGCCAACGCGGCCAGGCCGTCGCCGTGGGCGCCGCCGACGCCGATCCAGTTGTCCGGAGCGCATTCGAGGAAGTCGACGCTGCCTGGCACCATCGCCAGCAGCTCGGGAAGCAGAGCACGGCGCAGGCCAAGGCCGGCACCGTGCACCGAAGAATGAGCAGTCATTGGGCTTCTCCAGATGGACGAACGCCCTCCCGGTCGGTGACAGGGAGGGCGTGGTTACAGGGAACGGATCAGTCGCGGGCCTGGCTCATTTGGGTGAACAGCTCGGTCGGCACCTTCTTGCCGTTACTGGTGTACTGGTTGCTGCGGAACTTGTAGACCTCGGCCTCGGACAGGTAGCCGTCGGCGTTGCTGTCCATGGCCTTGAACTCGTCGCTGCCGTTCGGCGCCACGGCGAGCAATTCCTTGAGCGAGACGCGGCCATCGCCGTCGGTGTCGGTACGGGCGAAGGAGGCATCGCCGCACTTGCCTTCACCGCATTTGCCTTCGGCCTGGGTCGCCTTGGCTTCGCCGCCACACTTGCCTTCACCACACTTGCCTTCGCCGCACTTGCCCTCCCCAGCCTTGTCGGCGGCGGCCAGCTGATAGCCCTGAGGCAGTTGCTCCATGGCGAAGGCGGTGGAGGCCAGGTTCACGCCACCAGCCAGGGCGACAGCGAGCAGGCCGATGCGGGTCTTGTTGGATACGGGGGTACGGGACATGGGAATTCTCCGGTGCTGAGCGCGATGATGCGCGGATGTGCCATGAGGCAGTTGGCCCGGAGAGGCCGCACGGCGCGGGCCACTCTCGGGTCCGGCTATTTGGCCGCGTATGTGTGTCGGGCACGTATCGATGGCCGACACGCTTTGTATGCCAGCACCACAGGGTGCAAAACCGATACAGAGTGATACGTAGGCTCAGACCTGAGCAGTCCAGCGGCGCTGCTGCTCCATGATGAAGTCGACGAAAGTGCGCAGGCGCAGGGGCATGTGCCGGCCATGGGGATACAACAGGGTGAAGGGCCGCGAGCGTCCGGCGAATGGCTGCAACACCTCGACCAGCGAACCATCGGCCAGCTCGCGCTCGACGATAAAGCGATAGGTCTGGAACAACCCCGCGCCGTGCTTGGCCAGGGTCACGCCGCCTAGCACATCGTCCGAGCAGACGTAGCCGCCCTCGGTGAGTATCTCCCGCTCGGTCCCGTCCTCACTGAACAGCCACGTGATGCGCCGGCCGCTGCTGGGCAGCTCGAACTGGATGCAGTCGTGCCGCGCGAGATCATCCAGGGTCTGTGGCGTGCCCGCGCGCGCCAGGTATTCGGGGGTGGCCACCACCAGCCGGGCATCCTCCAGCGGCCTGGCGATCAGCGTCGAGTCCGGTTGCGCACGCACGCGGATGGCCAGGTCGTAACCCTCGCCGACGAAATCGATGTTGCGGTTACCCAAATGCACGTCAACCTGCACCTTCGGAAAGCGCCGGCGGAACTCGGGTAACAGCGGCAAGATGCGGTGATGTCCGTAGGTGGTGGGCAGGCTGATACGCAGGGTGCCGGAGGGCTCCTGCTGCTGGCCGGTCAGCGTGCGCTCAGCCTCTACCATCTGGGTAAGCGCCTGGCGGCACTGCTCGTAGTAACCGCGTCCGCCCTCGGTCAGACGGATGCTACGGGTAGTGCGTACGAACAGTCGCGAGCCCAGGCGCTCCTCGAGCCGGCTGATCGAGCGGCTGACCGCCGCAGGTGTAACCCCAGCCGCCAGCCCGGCCGCGGTGAAGCTGCCCAGCTCCGCCGCCAGGCAGAACAGCTCGATGCTGCCGAGCATCACATCGTCAAATTGTCGCTGCATTAATTACACCATGTACCAACTGAAGTTCTCCGAGCCATATTTATCCACCTATACAACAAAAATATAGTCCTCCCAACGGCGCCACCTGGCGCCTCCTCATCGGGAGAATCGACATGAGCAACAGCAGAACGGTAGTCATTACCGGTGCCTCCAGCGGCATCGGTTTCGGCCTGGCCAAGGCCTTCCTCGCCAGCGGCTTCAACGTGGTCGGCAACGCCCGCTCCGCCGAACGCCTGGAACAAGCCAGGGAACAACTAGGCAGCCCCACCGCCTTCGTCGGCGTGGCCGGCGACATCGCCAGGCCGGATACCGCACGCCAGCTGATCCAGGCCGGTATCGAGGCCTTCGGTCAGGTCGACGTGCTGGTCAACAACGCCGGTTTCTTCCTACCCAAGCCTTTCATCGAGTACAGCCCAGAGGACATTGACGGCCTGCTGGAAACCAACCTCAAGGGGGTGGTCTACGCCTCTCAGGCCGCCGCCACGCACATGATCGAGCGGCGCCAGGGGCAGATAATCAACATCACCGCTGCCGTGGCGCTGCAGCCTAACCTCGCCGTGCCCGCCGCCCTACCAGTACTTATCAAGGGCGGCCTGAATCAGGTCACCCGCGCCCTTGCGCTGGAGCTGTCGCCCCACAACATCCAGGTCAATGCTGTGGCCCCAGGTATCATCGAGACGCCGATGCACGACCCGGCCAGCTTCGATTTCCTCAACGGCCTGCAGCCGGCCGGACGCATCGGCCGCGTCAGCGATATCGCCGACGCCGTGCTCTACCTGGCCAATGCCCGGTTCACCACGGGCGTGGTATTGCCGGTCGACGGCGGAATGAGCGTCGGTAAATGGTAATAGGCTGAACCTGACGGGGTGGCCCGCGCCTCCCCGTTTGAAGACATCCACCCACACAGGAGCGACATCATGCCCTTTGTCAGCGTCCGTATCACCCGTGACGGCGTCACCCGCGAACAGAAAGCCCAGGTCATCAAGGAAATCACCGAGACTTTGCAGCGCGTACTTAACAAGCAGCCCGAACTCACCCACATCGTAATCGAGGAAGTCGACACCGATAACTGGGGTTACGCGGGCATGACCACCACCGAATACCGCAGCAAAAAACCACAGGGATAAGCGCGGTCCAGACTCGCCAGCACTTGCCTTGGAGGCGGGGTCAGGAGGCGCAGACCAGCGCCTCCAGGGACGTACAAAGAAATCCATGAATGCGGCGCACCAATAGGTCGTCGCCAGTGAAATCCGGCATCAACAGGGTTAACGACGGGTGGCTGGCCGCTTTTGACTGAAAGCACTCGTTATAGCCCGTAAATCTGCACTGACTGCTCTACTCCCGCCCACTCCACCCGATTCCTTCGACGCGTTTCTGCAGCAGGCGGATGCCGCCCTTTACCTGGGGAAGACGCCGCTCGCATGCGCTAGGCCAGTTGCTGGGCGCCGGTGCTGTCGGTGTCAAGGGCGATGACCACGAATTCCTCGCCGCCCAAGCGGCAGACCAGGTCGCTCTGGCGTGCCGTGGCCTTGAGTACAGCGGCGACGTGGCTCAGGACATGTTTACCGGCCTTGTGACCATGGATTCGCGTAAGTTGAGAGGGGGCAACCGGAGCCTAGCACTGGATGGCGCGCAGCGGCGCCCGCGCCTCTCTCTGCACTCCAGAGGCCGTCGGCATGGCATTTCAAACCAGCGAATCGTAGGCACATAGCGCCGGGAAGGCAATTTGCCATTAGTGCACGCCGCAGGGACAGCCTGGCTGCGCTGACCTATCGTGCGAAAAAAGAACGCCGAGTCGGCTGAGCCGGCTCGGCGTAAACGCAAACCCGTTTGCACAGGTTTACTACCGTGTTCAACGGTGGGCAGCTAGGACACAAAAAGAGCCGCCTTGCACGTTCGATCAGAAGGCCGGCAGTACCGCACCGTCATAACGACTTTCGATAAAGGCCTTCACCTGTGGGCTGGTCAGCGCGGCGGAAAGCTTCTTGATCGCCTCGCTGTCCTGGTTGTCCGGACGGGCCACCAGATAGTTGACGTAAGGCGAGTCGCTACCTTCGATCGCCAGCGCATCACGCTTGGGATTGAGCTTGGCTTCCAGCGCGTAGTTGGTGTTGATCAGCGCCAGGTCGACCTGATTCAGCACGCGCGGCACGGTGGCCGCCTCCAGCTCGCGGAACTTGAAGTTGCGCGGGTTATCGACGATGTCACGCGGCAGCGCCTGGGCGCTGTTTGGGTCCTTGAGGGTCAGCAGGCCTGCCTTCTGCAACAGCAGCAGGGCACGGCCGGTGGTGCTGACTTCGTTGGGGATGGCGATGGTGGCGCCGTTCGGCAATTCGTCGAGGGACTTGTACTTGGCCGAATAGGCGCCGAAAGGCTCGACGTGCACGCCCTGCACGATCACCAGCTCGGTACCGCGCTGCGTATTGAAGGTGTCCAGGTACGGCTTGGTCTGGAAGTAGTTGGCATCCAGGTTCTTCTGGCTCACCTGCAGATTGGGCTGAACGTAGTCGGTGAAGACCTTGATATCCAGATCCACGCCTTGCTTGGCCAGCTCGGGTTTGATCAGTTCGAGGATTTCGGCATGCGGCACCGGCGTGGCGGCGACGCTAAGCTTTTCGCCAGCGTGGGCCAGGGAGGCAGTCAGGGCAGCGGCCAGAGCGGTCAACAGCAGGGTCTTCTTCATATTTCCTTGTTCTCGGTCTGTGGCACCGGCTGGATCGACAGCCCGGCGCGTTTGGCAGGCGCCCGGCGGATGTGCCGGGCTGAGCGCGACAGTACGAAGAAATTTTTATTCCATAAAATAATTATTAATTATTTTCTTATATCCAAAATAATCTTCCCCTTTGGCTTGTGAGCCCAGCCTCCTCCCGCCTAGAGTGAGAAGCCTTCGCTCCCTGGAGGCTCTCATGCTCACCGCCGCCCTCGCCCGCTTCCCCCGCCTGCAACTGATCCCTCAGGCCACCGCCCTGCACCATCTACCACGCCTGTCCCTGCACCTGGGCCGCGATATCTGGCTCAAACGCGACGACCTCACCCCGTTGGCGCTCGGTGGCAACAAGGCACGCAAGCTCGAATATCTTGCCGCCGATGCGCAGGCCAAGGGTGCCGACATA
>OGCL01001630.1_pt1 | contig 18193 bp, 14 predicted proteins | sample 1570041 | NCBI WGS metagenome assembly OGCL01 (sample SAMN06266162, study PRJEB24511) | hot springs metagenome | isolation source: Hot spring water | place: South Africa: Limpopo | collected 2015-06-22
ACCATCCTCGCCACCGCGCTGGTGGAAACCGGCTCGAAGATGGACGAGGTGATCTACGAGGAATTCAAGGGCACCGGTAACCTGGAGCTGCAACTGGACCGCCGCATCGCTGAAAAGCGTGTGTTCCCGGCCATCAACATCAACCGTTCCGGCACCCGCCGCGAGGAGTTGCTGACCGCCGAGGACGAGCTGCAGCGCATCTGGATCCTGCGCAAGCTGCTGCATCCGATGGACGAGATCGCCGCCATCGAGTTCCTGCTCGACAAGCTCAAGGACACCAAGACCAACGACGAATTCTTCATGTCCATGAAGCGCAAGTAAGCGATTCGTTGTTGCCAACAAGGCCGGGGAAACCCGGCCTTTGTCTGTCTGCAGGTTTTGGAAAACCCGGCGCTGGGGCTAAACTCTGCGCCCCGACCCTGCCGGCCCATGCGAGGCTCAAGCATGCAGTATCGCGATCTGCGCGACTTTATCAGCGGCCTGGAAAAACGCGGTGAGCTCAAGCGCGTCACGGCTGCTGTGTCTCCCGTCTTGGAAATGACCGAAATCTGTGACCGCACCTTGCGCAGGCAAGGCCCGGCACTGCTCTTCGAAAATCCGACCGGCTTCGACATGCCGGTGCTCGGCAATCTGTTCGGCACGCCGGGGCGGGTGGCACTGGGCATGGGCGCCGAGGATGTCTCCGAGCTGCGCGAGATCGGCAAACTGCTGGCCTTTCTCAAGGAGCCGGAGCCGCCGAAGGGGCTGAAGGACGCCTGGAGCAAGCTGCCGATCTACAAGAAGGTCATCAGCATGGCGCCCAAGGTGCTCAAGGATGCGCCCTGTCAGGAAGTGATCGTCGAGGGCGACGACGTCGACCTGACGAAGATTCCGGTGCAGCACTGCTGGCCGGGGGACGCCGCGCCGCTGATCACCTGGGGCCTGACCATCACCAAGGGGCCGAACAAGGAACGGCAGAACCTCGGCATCTACCGTCAGCAGGTGATCGGCCGTAACAAGGTCATCATGCGCTGGCTGAGCCACCGCGGCGGAGCGCTGGATTTCCGCGAGTGGTGCGAGAAGTACCCTGATCGACCCTACCCGGTAGCGGTGGCGCTGGGTGCCGATCCGGCAACCATTCTCGGCGCGGTCACGCCGGTGCCCGATACGCTCTCCGAGTACGCCTTCGCCGGCCTGCTGCGCGGCTCGCGCACCGAGCTGGTCAAGGCCATCGGCTCCGAGCTGCAGGTGCCGGCCTATGCCGAGATCGTCCTCGAAGGGCATATCCATCCCGGCGAGATGGCCGATGAGGGGCCCTACGGCGATCACACCGGCTACTACAACGAGGTGGACCGCTTCCCGGTGTTCACCGTCGAGCGCATCACCCACCGCAAGAATCCGATCTACCACAGCACCTATACCGGGCGTCCGCCGGATGAGCCGGCGATTCTCGGTGTGGCGCTGAACGAGGTGTTCGTGCCGATCCTGCAAAAGCAGTTCCCGGAGATCGTCGACTTCTATCTGCCGCCGGAAGGCTGCTCCTACCGTATGGCGGTGGTGACGATGAAGAAGCAGTATCCCGGCCACGCCAAGCGGGTGATGCTCGGCGTGTGGAGCTTTCTGCGGCAGTTCATGTACACCAAGTTCGTCATTGTCACCGATGACGACATCAATGCCCGCGACTGGAACGACGTGATCTGGGCCATCACTACGCGCATGGACCCCAAGCGCGACACGGTGATGATCGACAACACGCCGATCGACTACCTGGATTTCGCTTCACCGATCTCCGGGCTGGGCTCGAAGATGGGCCTGGATGCGACACACAAGTGGCCGGGCGAGACCAGCCGTGAGTGGGGGCGGGCCATCGTCCAGGATCCGGCAGTAAAGCGGCGGGTCGATGAACTCTGGTCGCAGCTGGGTATCGACTGACATAACCGAAGAGGCGGGCCCGAGCCCGTCCGAAGCCTTGGCGGGTTATCCCGTTCACAGAAAAGACGTGCAGATGAAAGTGACCTTGCAGCCCTCCGGCGCCGTGCTCGATGTACGCCCCGGCGAACGCCTCCTCGATGCAGCCAAGCGGCTGGGCTACGAATGCCCGCAGAGCTGCCGCAACGGCAATTGTCATATCTGCGCCTCGCTGCTGGTCGAGGGCAGTGTGCAGCAGGCCGGCGAGGTGCGGGATCATGGCGAGCTGCTGGCCTGCCTGGCCGAGCCGCTGGAAGACTGTGTGCTGCTCTGGGATGGCGTGCTGGCACCCGGCGAGCTGCCGGTGCGCGAGCTGAGCTGTCAGATCAGCGGCTACGAGGATGTGGGGGGCGACGTGGTGCGCCTGCGCTTGCGCCTGCCGGCCGGGCGTCAGCCGCGCTACCACGCCGGACAGTACCTGTTGCTGCAGCGCGAGGACGGCGAATGGTCGGCCTTCTCCCTGGCGTCGGCGCCGGGCAGTGGCCGCGAGCTGGAACTGCACGTGCTGGCTCGCGAGGAGTCGGCCGTCGAACTGCTGGCCTTCCTGCGTCGCCAGGGCTTCGCCCGAATCCAGATGCCCTTCGGCGACACGCACCTGGCCGAGCTGCCGGAGGGGCCGCTGGTGCTGATCGCCGCCGGTACCGGCATGGCGCAGATGCACAGCCTGATCGAGTACTGTCGGGCTGCCGGTTTCCCGCATCCGGTGCATCTGTACTGGGGTGTGCGGCGGCCGGAGGATTTCTACCGATTGCCGCATTGGGAAGAGTGGCAGGGCATGAGCAATCTGCACCTGCACCGTGTGGTCAGCGACGTCTGCGGCTGGGAAGGGCGCTGCGGCATGCTGCACGAGGCGATTCGCGAGGATTTCAGTGACCTCAAGCCGCTGCATATCTATGCCAGTGGCTCGCCGTCGATGGTGTACGGCACGCTGGATGCGCTGGTGGCCGCGGGGATGGACCCGCATCAGATGCGTGCCGATGTCTTCGCTTATGCGCCCCGGGAAAGCTGAGCGGAGCTTCCCGCTAACTTAGGAAAACGCCGGGGCATGCCCGGCGTTTTATTGTCAGCGCGCTTGCCGTTGCTGCAGCAGTAGATTCTTGTAGCCGCTGGCGGCCAGCGTCTTCTGCGCAGCGTTTAGCTGCTCGCGGCTACCGAACGGGCCGACCAGCACCCGGTACCAGGGCTCGTCACGTACCTTGACGCTTTCCACCCGCACATCCTGGCCAAGCAGGATGATCTGCGCCCGTACCCGGTCGGCCTCCGCCTGTTGGCGGAACGAGCCGGCCTGCAGGAAGAATTGCTTCACCGGCGCCTTGGCCACGGTCGGTGGCGGCGGTGGCACCTGACCATTGAGTGCGGCCTGGGCGCGAGCCTCGTCGATCTTCGCCGCTTCTTCCGGTGTGACCGGCGCGCTCGGCGGCTCGGGCTGCTTGGCCTCCGGCGGCAGGATCACCTCGGACTCGGGCAGCAGGGTGTAGAAATCATACTTCGGCTTGGGTGGCTGCTCAGTGGCCGGCGTGCGCTTGGGCTGTTCCTTCACGGCGGTCTTGGGTGCTTCCTTGGCGCGTTTGACCTCTTCACCGCCCGGTTCGAGGCTCATCAGGAACATGATGAATCCGCCGATGACCAGGCCGCAGACCAGCCAGATCCAGCCAGGCACGGGATGCTTGGCCGGCGCCTGGTAACGGCTGGCGCCCCGCTTGGGTGCGGCTTTCTTCCTTGCTGCCACTTACATGCGCTCCAGTGGTTCCAGGCCGAGGAGTTCCAGGCCCTGCTTGAGGGTACGGCCGGTCAAGGCAGCCAGGCGCAGGCGGCTCTGCTTTTGCGCATCCTGTTCGGCACTGAGAATCGGACAGTGCTCATAGAAGCTGGAGAACAGCCCGGCCAGGTCGTAGAGGTAAGCGCATAGCAGATGCGGCTCGCCTTTTTCGCCCACACTGTTCAGCACTTCGCCGAACTGGGCGAGCTTGGCGGCCAGGGCGAGTTCCTGCTCAGCGTCCAGCTGGATCTGTCCGCTGATCTCGTCGATACCCTTGCCCAGCTTGCGGAACACACTGGCCACGCGGGTGTAGGCATAGAGCAGGTAAGGTGCAGTGTTGCCTTCGAAGCTCAGCATCAGTTCGAAGTTGAAGCGGTAATCGCTGGTGCGATGCTTGGATAGGTCGGCGTACTTGACCGCGCTGATGCCCACCGCACGGGCGATCTGACGCAGCTCGGCCTCCTCGAGTTCGGGATTCTTGCCCTTGACCAAGGCATAGGCGCGCTGCTCGGCTTCGTCGAGCAGGTCGATCAGCTTGACCGTGCCACCATCGCGGGTTTTGAACGGGCGACCGTCGGCGCCGTTCATGGTGCCGAAGCCCATGTGCTCCAGCTGCATGCCTTCATGGACGAAGCCTGCGCGGCGGGCCACTTCGAAGGCCATTTGGAAATGCAGGGCCTGGCGCTGATCGACGAAATACAACACGCGATCGGCGTGCAGTTGCTGGCTGCGATAGCGCATGGCGGCCAGGTCGGTGGTGGCGTAGAGATAGCCGCCACCGGCCTTCTGCACGATCACCGGCAGCGGGTTGCCTTCGGCGTTCTTGAATTCATCGAGGAAGACGCACTGGGCGCCATTGTCCTCGGTTAGCAGGCCTTTCTCGCGCAGGGCCTCGACGATGTCCGCCAGGTCGGCGTTGTAGGCACTTTCGCCCTTGACGTCAGCCGGGGTCAGCTTGACGTTGAGGCGGTCATAGATCTTCTGGCAGTGCGACAGCGAGATATCGTTGAAGCGCGTCCAGAGGCTCAGGCACTGGGCATCACCCGCCTGCAGCTTGACCACCAGCTCACGGGCGCGATCGGCGAACTCGGGCGACTCGTCGAAGCGTTGCTTGGCGGCGCGGTAGAACTGCTCGAGGTCGGCCAGCTCGCTTTCCGCGGCGGCCGGCTTCTCCTCGAGGTAGGCCAGCAGCATGCCGAACTGGGTCCCCCAGTCGCCGACGTGGTTCTGCCGGATCACCTCGTCGCCGAGGAACTCCAGCACCCGGCCCACCGCATCGCCGATGATGGTGGAGCGCAAATGCCCGACATGCATCTCCTTGGCCAGGTTCGGCGAGGACAGGTCGATCACCACACGCTGCTTGGCGCTCGCCTTGTGCACGGCAAGTTGCGCATCGGCCAGCGCGGTTTCGAGGCGCTGGGCCAGGGCGTCGCTGTTCTGAAAGAAGTTGAGAAAGCCGGGGCCGGCGATCTCGACCTTGCTGATCTGCGCGTCCTGGGGCAATGCGGCGATGAGCTTCTCGGCCAGCTCCCGCGGCTTCATGCCGGCCGGCTTGGCCAGCATCATGGCGATGTTGCTGGCGAAGTCGCCGTGACTCTTGTCCTTGGTGTTTTCCACCTGGATCGCGGGCGTCAGTCCCTCCGGCAGCACGCCCTCGCTGGTCAGGCGGACAAGGGCTTGCTGGATCAGGTGGCGAATGCTGTCTTTCATGGTCGGCTCGGTCCGCAGGAAGTGCGCGAAAACCCGGCATTATCGGGGCGTGATGGGGGCGGCTTCAAGCCGTGTGGTTCGCGCTGCCGGAAAGTCATGGTTCCGACGGCATAATCAGAACAGATCGATCGGGTCGACATCCAGGCTCCAGCGCACGGCGCGACCGCCGGGCAGCTGCTCAAGCAGCGGCACCCAGGCATCCATCAGACGATGCAGGGCTGCACGGGCGTTGCCCTGCAGCAGCAACTGCGCCCGGTAGCGCCCGGCGCGACGCTCCATCGGCGCCGGCACCGGACCGAGCAGCTCGATGCCGCTGAGCTGCAGCTGCCCAAACGTCTGCTCCGCCAGCGTGCAGGCTTCGTCGAGAAAGGCCTCGGCCTGGCCGGGCTTCTGCGCTTCGGCGCGCAGCAGTGCCAGGTGGCTGAAGGGCGGCAGGCCGGCCGCGCGCCGTTCGGACAGCGCCTGCTCGGCGAACGCGAAATAGCCCTGGTCGGTCAGCTGCACCAGCAGTGGGTGATCGGCCAGGTGCGTCTGAATGATCACCTTGCCCGGCTCCTCCGCGCGTCCGGCGCGCCCGGCGACCTGCACGATCAGCTGGGCCATGCGTTCGCTGGCGCGGAAGTCGGCGGAAAACAGCCCGCCGTCGGCATCGAGAATCGCCACCAGGGTCACCCGGGGAAAATGGTGGCCCTTGGCGAGCATCTGGGTGCCGACCAGCAGACAGGGGTCGCCACGGTTGATGGTGGTGAACATCTTTTCCATCGCGCCCTTGCGCGCCGTGCTGTCGCGGTCGATGCGCAGCACCGGGTAATCCGGGAACAGGACGCCAAGCCGCTCTTCGGCGCGCTCGGTCCCGGCGCCGACCGGGCGCAGGTCCACCTTGCCGCAATCGGGGCAGTTGCGCGGCGGGCGCTCGACGTGCCCGCAATGGTGGCAGCGCAGTTCGTTGTGCCGCTGGTGCAGGGTCATGCGCGCATCGCAACGTTGGCATTGGCTGAGCCAGCCGCAGTCGTGGCAGAGCAGGGTTGGGGCGAAGCCGCGGCGGTTGAGATAGACCAGTACCTGCTGCCCGGCTGCGAGCGTCTGGCCGATGGCCTGTTGCAGCGGGCCGGATATGCCGGCGTCCAGGGGGCGACTTTTCACATCCAGCCGCAGGAAGCGCGGTTGCTGGGCATTGCCGGCGCGCTGGCTCAGCTTCAGTAGCGCATAGCGTCCGCTGTGGGCGTTGTGCAGGCTTTCCAGAGAGGGTGTCGCCGAGCCGAGCACGATCGGCAGGTTTTCCTGGCGAGCACGGACCAGCGCCAGGTCGCGAGCGTGATAGCGCAGGCCTTCCTGCTGTTTATAGGAAGCGTCATGTTCCTCGTCGATGATGATCAGGCCGGGATTCTTCATCGGCGTGAACAGGGCTGAGCGGGTGCCGATGATGATGTCCGCTTCGCCATCGCGCGCCGCGAGCCAGGCATCGAGCCGCTCGCGGTCGTTGATGTTGGAGTGCAGCAGCGCGATCCGGGCATTGAAACGCTGCTCGAAGCGGGCCAGTGTCTGCGGGCCCAGGTTGATTTCCGGAATCAGCACCAGGGCCTGCTTGCCGGCCGCGAGCACTCGATGGATCAGCTGCAGATAGACTTCGGTCTTGCCGCTGCCGGTGACGCCGGCCAGCAGGAAGGCCTGAAAACCACCAAGGCCGGCGCTGATCGCTTCGAACGCCGCGCGCTGCTGCGCATTCATCGTCAGCTCGGCCTGCAGCAGCCAGCTGCCGCTGTGCTGTCGCGGCGGACTGGAGCGACGCGATTCGACTCGCACCAGGCCTTTTTCCAGCAGCAGATCGAGGCTGTCCTTGTTCAACTGCAGTTTGCCCAACAGGGCGTGGGGCAGGCCGTGGGCATGCTGCGCGATGATCCTCAGGGTTTCGCGCTGACGCGGAGCGCGCGACAGTCGGGGATCGTCCGGGTTGGCACCTTCCACCAGGCGCCAGTAGCGTTCCAGGCGGGCTTCGGCCGGTTCACCCTGGCGCAGCAGGACCGGCAGTGCCCAGCTCAGGGTGTCGCCCAGACTGTGCTGGTAGTACTGGGCGGTCCACAGGCAGAGCTTGAACAGGGCGGGCGGCAGCGGCGGCGTGCTGTCCAGCAGCTCGATGGCCGGTCTGAGCTTTTCCAGCGGCACTTCGCTCTGATCGCTCAGCTCTACCAGCACACCGATGACCTCGCGCCGGCCGAACGGCACGCGCAGGCGCATGCCCGGCTGCAACGAGCCGGCAGTTGCGCCGTGCGGTGGCAGGTAGTCGAACAGGCGGCGCAGCGGCGAAGGCAGCGCCAGACGGAGGATGCAGGAAGGCACGCGGTGATCCTTGATAATGAGCGCCGATGGTAAACGATCGCGGCGCTCGCCGCCGTCCCATAGCGCGATCCGGGTGGCGGGACGCCGGTCGCCTGCGCTTGCATCGCCTTTGTGCTCTGGTATGATTCGCGCCCTACTTCGTGCGGTACTCGACATAGGGTCGGGTGGCGGCACGCAATCCCAGAGGATTCACCATGAAAGCCGATATCCATCCGAACTACGTCGAAATCGAAGCCACCTGCAGCTGTGGCAACGTCATCAAGACCCGCTCCACCCTGGGCAAGAACCTGAACATCGACGTCTGCTCCGAGTGCCACCCGTTCTACACCGGCAAGCAGAAGGTGCTGGATACCGGCGGCCGTATCGATCGCTTCAAGCAGCGTTTCGGTGTGTTCGGCGCCAAGTAAGCCGACACGGCGGGAATCCGATGAGGTTTTCCGAACACATGAAAAAGGCGTCCCTCGTGGGCGCCTTTTTCGTTTCCATCTTCTGCAGCCTGCAGGCCCTTGCGTTCTGTCCCTCGCCTGGGCCACTGCCGTTGGTGAGCGTGGCAAAGGTGGTCGATGGCGATACGCTGCGTCTGGTCGATGGGCGAAGCGTGCGCCTGATCGGTATCAACACTCCGGAACTGGGGCGTGATGGGCGCAAGGCCGAGCCGTTCGCCGTGGCGGCGCAGCGCCGGTTGCGCGCGCTGGTCGAGGCCAGTAATGGGCGGGTGGGGCTGGTCCCCGGGCGCGAATCAAAGGATCGCTACGGTCGTACCCTGGCTCACGCCTATGACGAGCAGGGCCGTAATCTGGAATCGGCCTTGCTGGCCGAGGGCCTTGGCCTGATGGTGGCGATCGCCCCCAATACGACGCTGGTGGCTTGCCACCGGCGGGCCGAGCAGCAGGCGCGTCAATCTCGCCTGGGTGTCTGGCGCAAGTTGACGCCGCGTTCGACTCGCGCCGTGAGGCAGGGTGGGTTCGCCTTGTTGCAGGGGATGGTCGAGCGGGTCGAGCATAATCGCGGCGGCTACTGGCTGGAGATGGAGGGCCCGCTGGTGGTTCACATTCCGCCTCAGGCGTTCAGTGCCTTCGACCTGGCGCAGCTACCCAGGCTTGCTGGCAAGACACTCGAACCCAGAGGTTGGCTAGTAGATCGGCGCGGACGGGCTGGGACAGGGCAGGCTCGCTGGATGTTGCGGGTGACCCATCCCGCAATGCTCGGGTTACCACGCTGACCGGGCAGTCAGTGCTCTACCCGAAAAGTCGTATGGGTCTGGGCTTGACAGCCTGCTCCGCACGTTGGCTTGTGAGCGCGCTCGTTCTTGGCGTATGCTCGACCGCCTGTCTGTCCCAGTAAAAATAAGCGGAAATGCCACATGACTGACCTGAAAACTGCCGCGCTCGAATACCATGCCCAGCCCCGTCCGGGAAAGTTGAGCGTCGAGCTCACCAAGCCGACCGCCACCGCTCGTGACCTTTCTCTGGCCTATAGCCCGGGTGTCGCCGAGCCGGTTCGCGAAATCGCTCGCGATGCGGAGCTGGCTTACCGCTACACCGGCAAGGGCAACCTGGTGGCGGTTATCTCCGATGGCACCGCTATTCTCGGTCTGGGTAATCTCGGTCCGCTGGCTTCCAAGCCGGTAATGGAAGGCAAGGGCGTTCTGTTCAAGCGCTTCGCGGGTGTCGACGTGTTCGACATCGAAGTCGACGCCGAGAGCCCGCAGGCCTTCATCGATACCGTCAAGCGCATCTCGATCACCTTCGGTGGCATCAACCTTGAAGACATCAAGGCGCCGGAGTGTTTCGAGATCGAGCGCGCGCTGATCGAGCAGTGCGACATCCCCGTCTTCCACGACGACCAGCACGGCACCGCCATCGTGACGGCAGCAGGCATGCTCAACGCACTGGAGATCGCCGGCAAGACGCTGGAACAGGCGAAGATCGTCTGCCTTGGTGCCGGCGCTGCCGCTACCTCATGCATGAAGCTGCTGGTCAGCATGGGCGCGAAGATCGAAAACATCTTCATGATCGACCGCAAGGGCGTGATCCACGCCGGCCGCGACGACCTCAACCAGTACAAGGCCGTGTTCGCCCACGAAACCGACAAGCGCACCCTGGATGACGCGCTCGATGGTGCTGATGTCTTCGTCGGCCTGTCGGGTGCCAACCTGCTGAGCCCGGAAGGCCTCAAGCGCATGGCGGCCAATCCAGTCGTGTTCGCTTGCTCCAACCCGGACCCGGAGATCAGTCCTGAGCTGGCGCATGCGACCCGTTCGGACGTGATCATGGCGACCGGTCGTTCCGATTACCCGAACCAGGTCAACAACGTCCTCGGCTTCCCGTTCATCTTCCGCGGTGCGCTGGACGTTCGTGCCAAGCGCATCAACGAAGAGATGAAGATCGCCGCCGCGCTGGCTCTTCGTGATCTGGCCAAGCTGCCGGTACCGGCCGAAGTTGCCGCTGCCTATGGTGTGGACAGCCTGGAGTTCGGTCGCGAGTACATCATTCCGAAGCCCATGGATCCGCGTCTGATCACGTTGGTATCGGATGCCGTGGCCAAGGCGGCGATCGAGAGTGGTGTGGCCACGCTGCCATACCCATCGCACTATCCGCTGCAGTCGGTCGGCGATGTGTTCAACGGCTGATTCGCTCTGAAAAGAAAAACCCCGCCGAGGCGGGGTTTTTTTTTGGCTGCGAAGTCCGCCTCTGGATCAGAACAGATCGAGTGGCGCGGCTTCGTCAGCGGGCAGCGGGCTGCCCGGCGCCTGGTAGCCAGGATCGAACTCGCCCATCGGCGGTGGTGAGTCTTCGCTCTTGAACACTTCGAAGTACGCATCGGGTGTGCTAGGCGTGGCAGCCCGGCCGCTGACAGGATCGATCCGCAGCTTGAGCAGTCCGTCGGGCTCAGCCGGAGGATGCTCAGGCATGTCCTTGAGCACGGCGCCCATGTAATTCATCCAGATCGGCAGCGCGACCGTTCCGCCATACTCGTTGCGTCCGAGGCTTTGCGGTTGATCGAAGCCGGCCCAAACGGTAGTGACCAGATCGGCGTTGTAGCCGGAGAACCAGCTGTCGATGGAGTCGTTGGTCGTGCCCGTCTTGCCGGCGATGTCGTCACGGCCCAAGGCTAGCGCGCGACGCCCGGTGCCTCGTTTGATCACATCTTGGAGCATGCTGGTCATGATGTAGGCGGTGCGTTCGTCGAGTACCTGTTCGGCAAAGTGCGGCGCGGCTGGCGTTTGTTCACCGTCCGCGACGTCCGGGTTGCTCTGCACCGGATGGACCTCGACATCTGCAGTCTGCGTTTCTCGCGGCGGGACGCGTGCCGGATTGGCTTCGAACAGCAGGTTGCCCTCGCGATCCTCTATTCGCTGGATCAGGTAGGGCTCGATCTTGTAGCCGCCGTTGGCGAAGGTGGTCCAGCCGGTGGCGATCTCCATTGGCGTGAGCGTTGCCGTGCCTAGCGCCAGGGAAAGATTGCGCGGCAGGTCCTGCGCGTTGAAGCCGAAGCGGGTGATGTAGTTGATCGTGTAGTCGACCCCCATGGTCTGCAGCAGCCGAATCGACACCAGGTTCCTGGACTTGTACAGCGCTTCGCGCATGCGGATCGGACCCAGGAATGTGTTGTTGTCGTTCTTCGGCCGCCAGATGCGGTCCATGCCCTGCTCGACGAACACGATGGGCGAGTCGTTGACCAGGCTCGCCGCGGTATAACCGGCGTCCAGCGCGGCGCTATAAATGAACGGCTTGAAGCTGGAACCCGGTTGGCGCTTGGCCTGGATGGCACGGTTGTAATTGCTCTGCCCGAAGGAGAAGCCGCCCGCCAGCGCTTCGATCGAACCATCCTCAGGGTCGAGCGAAACCAGTGCCGCTTGTGCCTGCGGAACCTGGCTGAACACGGCGGCTTCGTCCTGCCAGCGAATGCGCACCACGTCTCCCACCTTCACCACGTCCGCCGGACGCTGCGGGCGAGGCCCCATGCTGTTGATGCCGAGGTACGGCCGGGCCCACTTCATGCTATCCCAGCTCACCGTGTGTTCCTGACCATCGCGGGTGATGACGAGAATTCCACTGGTCTCTACCTGGGTGACCGCGGCAGGCTGCAGGCCGGAAAGGCTTCTGTACTTGGCAAGTTCTTGAAGCCAGGTATCGCGGGGCGCGTTGGCAAGATTGGCTTCCGGCCCCCGATAGCCATGGCGCTGGTCGTACTCGATCAGTCCGCTGTTCAGCGCATTATTGGCCGCGATCTGACGCTCGCTGGAAACCGTCGTGTAGACCCTGAAGCCATCCGTGTAGGCGGCGCTGCCGAAGCGGCCGACCATTTCTGCGCGTGCCATCTCGGCGATATAGGAGGCGTCGAGCTCCGGCGTTGCTCCATGGTACCGAGCGGTCTCAGGTTCGGTCAGGGCCTGCCGATAGCTTGATTCATCCAGGGAGCCAAGGCGATACATGCGACCGAGGATCCAATCCCGTCGCTCCTTGCTGCGCGCCGGATTGACCAATGGGTTGAATGCGGATGGGGCCTTCGGCAGGCCGGCGATCATCGCCAGCTGGGCAACGCTCAGCTCGGAGATGGGCTTGCCGTAATAGACCTGAGCGGCGGCCTCGATTCCATAGGCGCGATTGCCGAGGTAGATCTTGTTGACGTACAGCTCGAGGATCTCGTTTTTGCTCAGCTCTCGCTCGATCTGCAGGGCCAGCAAAATTTCGTTGATTTTGCGTGAAAAGCTCCGCTCACTGGTCAGGAAGTAATTCTTTGCAACCTGCATGGTGATGGTGCTGCCACCGGTCTGAATCTGCCCGCTTTTCAATAATTGCGTGGCAGCGCGCATCAGGCCGGTTATGTCGACGCCATAATGATTGGCGAAATTGTCATCCTCCGCGGCAAGCAGTGCGTGGATGAAGGCTTGCGGTATGTCGTCGAAGCGAATGGGCGAGCGCCGCATCTCGCCAAACTCTGCGATCAGCTTGTCATCGGCGCTGTAGACTCGCAGCGGGATCTGGAGCTGGATGCTGCGAAGGGAATCGACCGAGGGCAGGTTGGGGCTGAGGTAGAGAAATGCACCGCTGATGCTGAGCAACAGGGCGCAAAAAACTGCGAAGCACGACCAGATAAGAAATTTCAAAAAACGCATCGGGGTTCTTGGAATCCAGGATTTGGGAGGGGGAGCGGCGACGATGCTGAAAGGGAAAACCGTTCACATTATATGCGCTTTTTTTGCCGGGTAGCCATTTGCGCTTCTGTCAAGGCTGTTATCTAATGTGGATAAACATAATTAATCCGTAAGTTGCGGATAAAGATAGGAAATCGGTCGTGCTAGGGCTCTTCACTAAGAAAGCGAACACGCTGCTTGGGATCGATATCAGTTCGACCTCAGTCAAGCTCCTCGAATTAAGTCGATCAGGTAATCGGTACCGCGTCGAGGCTTATGCCGTCGAGCCGCTACCGCCGAATGCCGTCGTCGAAAAGAACATCGCCGAACTTGAGGGTGTCGGTCAGGCCCTGCAGCGACTCGTTGCCAAGGCCAAGACCGGCTGCAAGTCCGCTGTTGTCGCTGTCTCTGGGTCTGCCGTCATCACAAAGATGATTGAGATGGATGCCGGGCTTTCTGATGAAGAGCTCGAGAACCAGCTCAAGATCGAGGCAGATCAGTACATCCCCTACCCACTGGAGGAAGTCGCGATCGACTTCGAGGTGCAAGGTCCTGCGCCTCGCGCGCCTGGCAGGGTAGAAGTTCTCCTCGCCGCTTGCCGTAAAGAGAATGTCGAGATCCGTGAAGCCGCGCTGGCCTTGGCCGGACTTACCGCCAAAGTGGTGGATGTCGAGGCCTATGCGCTTGAGCGCTCCTACGGATTGCTCGCTTCACAGTTGGGTACAGGGCACGGCGAACTGACCGTTGCCGTCGTCGACATCGGCGCGACCATGACAACCCTGAGCGTGCTGCATAACGGGCGTACCATCTACACGCGCGAACAGCTGTTCGGTGGTCGCCAACTGACCGAAGAGATCCAGCGCCGCTACGGTCTGTCTCAGGAAGAAGCCGGCCTTGCCAAGAAGCAAGGCGGTCTCCCAGATGACTACGACAGTGAAGTCCTGCTTCCGTTCAAGGAGGCGGTGGTGCAGCAGGTATCCCGCTCGTTGCAGTTCTTCTTCGCTGCAGGGCAGTTCCACGACGTCGACTGCATCCTGCTCGCGGGTGGGACGGCCTCCATTCCGGGTCTCGATCACATGATCCAGCAAAAGATCGGAACGCAAACTCTAGTGGCTAATCCCTTCGCCGATATGGCATTGAGCGGCAAGGTGAACGCCGGGGCGCTGGCCAGCGATGCGCCTGCATTAATGATTGCATGCGGTTTGGCGCTGAGGAGCTTTGACTGATGGCTCAGATCAACCTACTTCCGTGGCGTGAACAGCTGCGGGAAGAGCGTAAGCAGCGCTTTCTGGCTTCCCTCGTGGGCGTACTTGTCGTCGCCGCCGGCTTGGTATTCCTAGGCGATCGCTATTTGCAGGGTGCGATCGAGCATCAGAATGCGAGGAACGAGTTCATCCAAAAAGAAATTGCAGTTCTGGATGCTCGGATCGCGGAAATCAAAGAGTTGAGGGAGCGTCGCCAGCAACTTCTGGAGCGAATGAAGATTATCCAGGATCTTCAGGGGAATCGCCCCATCATTGGCCGGGTATTCGATCAGCTCGTTAGAACGCTGCCGGACGGTGTTTATTTTACGTCGCTCAAAATGACCGGAAAGAACATCGCGATCGTTGGTGCTGCCGAGTCGAACAATCGGGTTTCAAACCTCATGCGTAATCTCGACGGCTCCGATTGGCTTGAAGCGCCGAATCTGAACGAGGTGAAGGCAGTCACTGCGGGGGCTGTCGATCAGGAAAATGTCTTCCAGTTGACAGTGCAGCAGACCCAGCCGGCCGCATCTACGGAAGGAGCTAAGCCATGAGTCTGGCTGAGTCGTTGGAAAGTCTTCGCAAGGTTGATCTTGCCGATCTGGATTTGAATAACCTGGGGTCGTGGCCAGCGCCGGTTAAATTTATTACCGGTGTGATAGTGCTCGCGGCAGTGCTCGGCCTAGGGTATTACTTTCACTTGCAGGATTTGCAGTTGCAGCTTGAGCAGCAGGGTGCGCAGGAAGAGGCGCTGAAGCAGCAGTTTTCGACAAAAGCTTTTCAAGCTGCCAATTTGGAGGCTTATAAAGAACAAATGGCCGAAATGGAAACGTCTTTTGGTGCTTTGCTTCGGCAGTTGCCAAGCGATACAGAGGTTCCTGGCCTTTTGGAGGATATTACGCGTACGGGTTTGGGTAGTGGGCTGGAGTTTGAGGAGATCAAGCTGCAGCCAGAAGTTATACAGCAGTTCTACATAGAGCTGCCGATTAATATAAAAGTAGTAGGTGGTTATCACGATTTGGCCACTTTTGTTAGTGGAGTGTCGAGTCTGCCTCGTATTGTTACGCTGCATGACTTTGAAATAAAACCGGAGAAGGGCGACGCTGCGAATAAGCTGCGGATGAGCATCGTGGCTAAGACCTATCGATATAACGACAAGGGGCTGCAGAAATGAAACGGGCGCGGCTCACTGCGCTAGGCTTGAGCCTGGTGGTGATTTCGGGCTGCGGTGGCAGCTCAGACTTCAATGATTTGCAGATGTATATGGATGAGGTGCGTACTAGGCCGAAGGGTACAATTGAGCCATTGCCTGCCTTCATCCCCTACGAGGCGTTTACCTATAGCGCGGCAGCCTTGCGTCATCCGTTCCAGCCTCCTGTAAAACTTGACTTGGCGCAGCGGCAGCGAGGTTCGAAGGACATCCAGCCCGACGAGTCACGAGTCAAGCAGTTTCTCGAGGGGTTCAATATCGAGAACTTTTCCATGGTCGGCACGCTGGCCAATGGAGGTGGCCGGTATGCGCTGATCAAGGGGGGCGATGGTGTTCACCGGGTCAAGATTGGCGATTACCTGGGGCGTAACCACGGGCGCATCGTCGAAATCAGCGAGGCCGCAGTGGACGTGGTTGAAATCGTCCCTGATGGAGAGGGTGGGTGGCTTGAGCGCCCGCGCAGTCTGACCTTGAAAGAGCGCACCTAGCGCGGGGCAAAAGAATGGAAAACCTTTACCGGTCTGCACAACGGAAGCAACTTATGAACACTACCCTTTCCCGTCTGGGCTTATCCCTGCTGGCGGTATTTATTTCGCCAGCACTGCTGGCGGCCAATCTCAACGCTTTGGATGTGGCTGCTTTGCCGGGCGATCGGGTTGAGTTGAAACTGGCATTTGACGAGCCTGTCGCGTCACCTCGTGGCTACACGCTGGATCAGCCCGCGCGCATTGCCCTGGATCTTCCAGGTGTATCCAACAACCTGGGGGCTAAAAACCGAGAGCTAGGCGTTGGTAATGCGCGCAGCGTAACGGTCGTCGAGGCTCAAGGGCGCACTCGGCTCATCGTCAATCTGACCGCGCTTGTTCCGTATTCCACTCGAGTGGATGGGAACAATCTGTTTGTCGTGCTGGGAGAGAGCTCGGGGACGACCAGCCCTGCGGCTGCATCCGCCGCGGTCACTGCTCCGATTGCCAAGCCTGCTCCGGTAAAGCCGATGGCGGCCGGCAAGGCGATCGACAATATCGATTTTCGCCGCGGTGAAGATGGTGCCGGAAACGTGGTAATCACACTGTCCGATCCGTCGGTAGGTTCGACTATCGAAGAGCAGGGAGGAAAGATCCGCGTTGTGTTCGCCAAGGCGGAGCTGCCTGAAGCGCTGCGTGTTCGGCTTGACGTCCAGGATTTCGCTACGCCGGTGAAGTTTGTCGACTCGACCGCTCAGGCAGGCGGTGCCAGTATCGCCATCGAGCCTACTGGGCGATACGATTATCTCGCCTACCAGACAGACAATAAGCTGACCATCAGCGTAAAGCCTCTTACAGAAGAAGAGGCCGATAAGCGCAAGGCAGACCGTTTCGCCTATTCCGGTGAAAAACTGTCGCTGAACTTCCAGGATATTGATGTCCGTTCCGTACTGCAGTTGATCGCTGATTTTACCGACCTGAACTTGGTTGCCAGCGATACCGTCAGTGGCAATATCACCCTTCGTTTGCAGAACGTGCCTTGGGATCAAGCGCTCGACCTAGTGCTAAAGACTAAAGGCTTGGACAAGCGGCAAGTGGGTAATGTACTTCTAGTTGCACCTGCCGAAGAGATAGCTGCACGTGAGCGTCAGGAGCTTGAGTCACAGCGCCAAATTGCCGAGCTTGCGCCCCTGCGTCGTGAGGTCGTGCAGGTCAACTATGCGAAGGCTGCGGATATCGCTCGTTTGTTCCAATCGGTCACCAGTAACGGTGTTGTTGCAGAGGATCGCGGCTCTATAGCGGTGGATGATCGCACTAACAACATCATCGCCTATCAAACTCAGGAGCGTCTTGATGAGCTGCGTCGCATCGTCGCTCAGCTAGATATTCCTGTGCGGCAGGTGATGATCGAGGCGCGCATCGTTGAAGCCAATGTCGATTACGACAAGGCCTTGGGCGTGCGGTGGGGAGGGACGCAGCTTTTCGCCAATGGGCGTGGCGCTGTTTATGGTAACGACCAGAACGGTGATGAGTCAGGGAATTCGGGCTCTGATAGCAATGGCAACTATCCGTTCGTCGATATGGGCGTCTCGAATGCTACCGCTGGCATCGGAATCGGGTACGTCACCGATAATCTTATTCTCGATCTCGAGTTGTCTGCGATGGAAAAGTCAGGAAACGGTGAGATTGTGTCTCAGCCGAAAGTTATGACGGCTGACAAGGAGACTGCCAAAATTCTTAAGGGCTCGGAGATTCCTTACCAAGAAGCCAGCTCGAGCGGTGCGACGTCGACCTCGTTCGTGGAAGCTGCGCTCTCGTTGGAGGTTACGCCTCAAATTACTCCGGATAATCGCATTATCATGGAAGTCAAAGTCACTAAGGACGAGCCGGATTTCACGAATGACGTGAATGGGACGCCTACAATCAGCAAAAATGAGGTGAATGCTAAGGTTTTGGTTAACGATGGTGAAACTGTGGTGATCGGTGGCGTTTTCACGAATACCCAGAACAGGTCGGTCGATAAAGTTCCTTTTCTCGGTGATCTGCCCTATCTTGGACGGCTCTTTCGTCGTGATGTCGTGGCGGACTCGAAATCCGAGCTGCTGATATTTTTGACTCCGAAGATTCTTAATCACCAAGCAATTGCAGTGAGCCGCTGATTTCGTTGAAGAACACCATCCTCGTAGGCCCGATGGGAGCTGGTAAGAGCACCATCGGGCGCTTGCTTGCCAAAGAGCTGCGTCTGCCATTCAAGGATTCCGACAAGGAAATCGAGCAGCGGACCGGCGCCAGCATTCCTCTGATTTTCGATGTAGAGGGTGAGGCCGGTTTTCGCGAGCGTGAACGTGCAGTGATTGCCGATCTTTGTCAGCAGGACGGGGT
>OGCL01001631.1_pt1 | contig 18179 bp, 18 predicted proteins | sample 1570041 | NCBI WGS metagenome assembly OGCL01 (sample SAMN06266162, study PRJEB24511) | hot springs metagenome | isolation source: Hot spring water | place: South Africa: Limpopo | collected 2015-06-22
ACGAGATCTACCTGTCGCGGGAAGACGGCCGGCGCAAGGTGGTGATCATCGACGAGGCCTGGGACCTGATGAACGGCGCCAGCGGCGACTTCATCGAGGCCGGCTACCGCCGGGCGCGCAAGTACAAGGGGGCCTTCGTCACCGGCACCCAGGGAATAGACGACTACTACCGCAACGAGGCGGCCACGGCGGCGCTCAACAACGCAGACTGGCTGTTCATGCTGCGGCAGAAGGCGGAGTCGGTGAAGGCTCTGGAGGCCAACAACCGCCTGGTGCTCTCCGAGGGTATGCGGCAGCAGATCACCACCCTCAACACCGAGGCGGGGCTGTATTCCGAGGTCTTCGTGCACACCCCTGTGGGGCACGGCATCGGCCGCCTGGTGCTGGACCCTTACTCCCTGCTGCTGGCCTCCTCCCGTGCCGAGGATTTTACCGCCGTGCGGGAACACACCAGGGCCGGTATGAGCATTGACGAGGCCATCAAGGCGGTGCTGGCGCAGCGGGGGCTGGCCCATGTCTGAGAACGCAGCCCCAGCAAATAAGGATGTGGGCGCCGCATCCCCGGAACATTCGGCGCCTGCGTCGGCCGGGCTGGGCTGGGGCCTGTCCGGCGCGCTGGCCTTCGCCGTGTCCACGGCCATGATCACCGCCTATCACTTTCTCGTCCCGCCGCCTATGCCGAAGTTCGGCCGGGTGAATATCGCCCAGATCATCGAGGAGCGGCAACGCGGCTTCGCCGACCTGGTGGAAAAGGGCTCCGGTCAACAGGCCTACGACTACGCCGCCCGGACGGGCAAGGGTCTGTCCCAGGCGGTGAAGGCGCTGGCCCGGGAGTGCGGCTGCGTGATCCTGGTCTCCGATGCCGTGGTGGCCGGCGCCGAGGACCTCACGCCCAGACTGAGGGAGCTTGTCCATGCACATGATTGAGCGCCTGATCTTCGCCATCCGGCCCAAGGTGGGGCTCGCCGCCTACGCGGCCCTGGTCTGGGCCGCGCTCAGGCGTCATCCGCGCGCCTGGGGCGCGTTCGCCCTGTTCGCCGTCGCCGGGTTCGTGTTCAGTCACTACTATGGGCTGAGATTCACCCTGACCGAGAGCATGCCCTACCACCTGGTGCTGGTGGAGAAGTCCCCGCCTGCGCCCGGCAGCCTGAAGCGCGGCGACCTGGTGGCCTGGCGCTGGCCGGGGGGGCTGATCTACCCGGAGGGGGCGGTCTTCCTCAAGGTGGTCAAGGGCCTGCCGGGAGACGAGGTCACCCGCGTCGGGCGCGACTTCTTCATAAACGGCGAATACCTGGGCCGGGCCAAGACCGTCTCCCGCTATGGCCACCCGCTCGCAGCCAATCTTCCGGGGACGGTGCCGCCCGGACGCTACTACCTCTACGCGCCGCACAAGGATTCCCTGGACTCCCGCTACGCGGCCACCGGCTATGTCCCTCACGATCGATTGCTGGGCAAGGCGTATGGGCTCTTCTAAGGTCTTGCGGACCTGGGCCGTCTTCGCCGGGCTGGCGGCCGCGCTGCCGGCCTGGCCGGAAGATCTTGGCCGGGTCGGGCCGGTCTATCCCGTCGCCGAGCCCGATCTGCTCAAGCTCATCGAAGCACGCCTCAAGGCGAAGCAGGAAAGCGGCGAGCTTGCCCGCATCGAGCGGGAATTTCTGGATCGCTCGCGCCAGACCATCGAGTCGCCCAGGCCGGTGGATGGCCTGGCGCGCACGCGCGCGCCCCGCACCTTCCACTACGACCCGTCGGTCACCGCGCAGGATCCAGTGCGTGACCACGAGGGCAGGGTCCTGGTGGCGGCCGGAACCCGCGTCAACCCGCTAGATTACGTCTCGCTATCCAACCACCTGGTCTTCTTCGACGCCCGCGACCGGGCCCAGACCCGGAAGGCCCTGGACCTGCACCGCCTGTATCAGGGGAGGGTGCGGTTGATCCTGGTGGGCGGCAGCTACATCGACTTCATGAGGCGCCATGACATGCGGGTGTACTACGACCAGCAAGGCTTGCTGGTGCAACGCCTGGGCATCCGCCAGGTGCCGGCGCTGGTGTCCCAGGATGGCAAGCGGTTGAGGATCGACGAGCTCGCCGTTTGAGTCGGAGAGGCCTGAATAGCCATGACCGCCTTGCCCAGCATCCAACACCGACCCGGCCTCCTCGATGTCGCCCTGGCCGACCCCCCTCACTGGGCGGACGAGGTGATCCAGCCCTGGGACGAGGGGCTGTTCCAGCGGGTGCGATCCTTCGTGACGGACAGGTATTGGAGCGGCCAGCACTCCATCAACGTGTTCTCGGTCGTCGGCACCCAGCACCCGGATTACATCGGTCTGACCTGGCTCGAGTTCCTTCAGCGCGGCAAGCGCATGCGCGAAAACCTGCGGCTGCATGCCGTGAACCGCGACTACTACCTCGACACGGCCGTCAAGCAGCCGTCCATGTACTACGTGTCCATGGACGGGCTGCGGTGGTACGTGGCCGGCGACGGCAACCACCGGACCTGTATCGCCAGGTTCGATTTCCACCGCGTCGGGGCCACCATGCTGCACGGGGTCCACCTCGAGGACTACCGGGTGGACTGGACCTTCTGGCGGCTCTATCAGAGCCTGAAGAAGGCCCTGGGCAAAAAGGCGGATCTCACCCCGGAACGGCGTTGCATCGCCAGGTCCGACACCGGCGGGTGGATGCACGAGACATACGAGGTCAACCTCCTGCTGAGCGAAGCGGGCCGCGAGACCCGACTGGACCGACGGCAGGCCGATACCCTGCTGCATGAGCGCCTGAAGAAGAGCGGCCTGTTCGGGAGGCTGTTCGGATGAGGCGGCGCACGCTGGCCTTCCTGGCCGTCTGGGTGGTGTCCCTATCCTCCCTCTCCTCTTGGGCCGACTCGAAAGCGAAGTGCCCTGGCCGGTTCCCCAATCCCGTCACGGACATCTGCTGGTCTTGCATGTTGCCGCTGACCCTGGGCGGCGCCAAGCTGCTCTCCCTCGATCAGGAGGACAACGGCAGCAACCCCGGGGATGCCATCTGCGGCTGCAGTAACCCTCCCCGCGTCGGCGTCTCCACCGGCTTCTGGGAACCGGTGCGCATCGCCGAGGTGGTGCGCCACCCCTATTGCTTCCCGACCCTGGGCGGCCTGACCCTGGACCTTGGCATCCATGCCCCGGCCCATGGCCGCGGCAAGGGCACCCACAGCAGCCATGGATCCAGCTTCTACCAGGTCCACTGGTACACCTTCCCCGTGCTCTACCTGCTGGATGTGCTGCTGGAATCGGATTGCCTGGAGCCAGGCGGCATGGACATCGCCTACCTCACCGAGGTGGACCCGTTGTGGAACGATTCGGAACTCACCTTCATCCTCAACCCCGACGTGGCCCTGTTCGCCAACCCCATTGCCCAGGCGGTGTGCGCGGCTGACTGCGTGGCGGCCACGGCGGGTTTCCCGCTGTCGCAACTGTACTGGTGCGCCGGCTGCCAGGGGAGCATGTATCCGCTCAACGGCAACGTGTCGGCCCACATCGGCGGCGTGCAGGCCTCCACCCTCCTCGCCCAGCGCATGACCGCCAAGATGCACCGGGAGCTTCTGATCTGGGGGGCGTCTGGCAAGGGCGGCGAGTGCGGCTACTACCCCCAGCCGGTGATGGACAAGCGCAACTACAAGATGGCCATGCTCCATCCCATTCCGCAGACCAGGAAGATCGCCGGCAGGTGCTGCCAGCCCTACGGGCGCACCACGGCGCTGTGGGGGGCGGGCAGATCGTTTCCCTACAAGGGTGAGGACTTCTCCTATCTCATCTTCCGCAAGAGGAATTGCTGTGCGTCGGTGTTTTCTGCTGCCAGTGTGGCTCCTTAGCCTGTCCGCCTGGGGCGCTCCGCCGGCCATGCCGGGGGATGCTGCGCTGGAGCAGGAAATGGCGCGTCAGAGGATGCGCGTCCAGGAACTGCTGCGCAGGGCGGATGAAAACTTCCGGGCGGACCCGGGCCGGCCCGTGCAGTCCACACCCAAGCTGCCCGGCGCCGTGGCTGCCCACGGCGCCGATCCGATGGCGGTGGCCGAACGCTACCGGCGCGCCGGGGCGCAGGAGGCACAGGTGCATGCAGGCCCGGACCTCCTGGTGTTCGTGTCGTTTTCCATGCCGGAGGCGAGCCTCAGGCGCGTGGCCGCCGAGGCGGGCAAGGCGGATGCGGTGCTGGTGTTCCGCGGGCCGAAGGACGGCTCGCTCAGGAAGACCCTCCAGGCCTTCGAGCCGCTGGCCAGGCTGGGCGCCCGGGCCATCCTCCATCCCGAGGCCTTCACGCGCCATGACGTGAAGTCGGTGCCGGTCTATGTCCTGGATTCGACCACGGGCGGCTGCGAAGAGACCGTCGGGGCCTGCGGCGACCCCCTGCGGCTGGCCGGCGACGTGAGCCTGGAGTACGCCCTTGAGCGCATGGCCTTGTCGCGCAGTCCCATGGGCCGGGAGGCCGAAGCGCGGCTCATGCGGTTGCGGGGGGCCAGATGAGGAGGCTGAGGCTGGCGACGGCCTTCCTGCTTACGGCCGCGCAGTCCTGGGCGGAGGGCATGACACCGTCTGCGGCCTTCGAGGCGGGCAAGGCCTTCGGCCTGTCTCCACGGGGCGCGCAGGCGGTAATTGAGGTCGTCACCGGCGCCTCGGCCGCGGGCGCGGTGCCCTATTACGGCACCTCCCATGCGCATTCCATCCACTACGGCGGGGGCGTCGGCGATCTCCTCACGCCCGGGCGCGCGCGGGTGTCCGAGTGCTCGACCGTGGTGTACAAGGACGCCAAGAAGCAGTCGGAGTGCGACGCCATCAACGACTTGGCCAAGAACCGCTTGAGTCGGCCGCCTCTGGTCATCGCCCCCAATGATCCCATCCTGGTGAAGGGGGCGGCGGTGAAGGCCAACCCCGCCGCCATAGCCAAGGCCTTCGGCGGCGCCTACGGGGAATGCAAGTCCACCACCGTCACCAAGCCCGCCGCCTATGAGACGGAGGTGTGCAACGAGTTCAGGACCTTGGAAGAGAATGTCTGCCACAAGACCCTGACCGTCAAAGTCACTGAAACCACAAGTTGCAGCCCAGGCGCCGTTATGGCGTCCTATTGGGGCGGCTTTTACTGCTCTAGGCAGAATGGTCCCGACTGGTGGGGTGGGCCAGGGGTGCTGAGGGTCAGGTGTGACCCATACGACCAGACCAGGCTTTATATCGCCGCATTAACAGAGGTCTTGGAGGGCAGTTATGGCGCCTCGGGGTGTAAACCGCATAAGCCGCCCAATCCCGACTTGCTGCCCTACAGTCCTGTCAATGCCTATCGCGACGATTGGCAGCTAGTCGCTGATGGCGGGCACAAGCTCTACATCCGGGGAGGCTGCCCGCCTGGCCAGATCGATTGCGTCTTGGATGTCCTGTCTACGACCAGTGATGTGGTCAATCTCCATACCTGTCCATCCGGCCAGATCACTCATGAGGAGGCCTTGAACAACTACGGCTGTGCCGTCGATAAAGGCGGCTGCTATACGGCGTCGGACATGTGGTCATGTTCCACTTACAGTTATGCCGGCCCCGGATCCTTGACTCCCATGTTATGCGACTTCTACTGGGACGAATACTCTTCAGGCATGACGTGTCGGCCCATCGTCCCCACCGCCACGCTTAGGTTTCAGCGCCCGCGCGTCCTATATACCACGACCGACTCCTGGTCCGACGGCTGCGCCACGCTGGAGGCAAGGACGAAATGACGCGGCTCCTGGGTCTGCTTCTGCCGCTGCTCGCCTGCTGCGTGCCGGTCGTCGCGCAGGCGGCCACATGCGTGAAGCTCTCCGAAGTCTGCATCGAAGGACCGTCCACCAAGGTGATCTCCGGCCAGCCAGTCCATCGTGAGTGCTGGAGGTACGAGGCCCGCTACAACTGCATGTCCGCGGCCTTGAACACCAGCGAGTGCGACGAGCTGCGCGCCCGCGGGTGCGGGCAGATCTCCTCGACCTGCGTGGAGGCCTCGGTCAGCGGCTGTTCGCTCTTCGAGAACAAATTCCGCTGCGAGGTGAGCCCGGCGCAGACCCAGCAGGTCGCGGACTGCGGCACCCAGACCTTCTGCCTGGGCGGCAACTGCTTCGATGCGGGCCATCCCAACGACGCCGATTTCGCCCGGGTGGTGGCCTCCATGGAAGCGGTGCGGGAGGCCGGGATGTATATGGACGAGGGCAGCCTCACCTTGTTCAACGGCAAGGCCGGCACCTGCACGCACAAGCTGGGTGGGCTGGTCAACTGCTGCAAGACCAAATCCGGCGGCGCGCCGACCAACTCCCAGTCCTTCAGGGCGGTGACACAGGCCGCCGGATTTGGCTACGACTACGCTCGCTCCACCTACATGTACGACGCCCTGTTCAGAAGCGATGCCCCGGACTGGGTGTTGAAGGGGCTATTTGGCGGCGGCGCGGGCCAATCGCTGAACCCCAGCTTCAGCTACTACGGCTTCACCGGCACCTTCAACGCCGCGTCCCTGTCCTCCTCGGCAATCATCTTGGAAAATACCGGCAACTTCGTGGTGGCCTTCGATCCGGTGAGCTTCGCCGTGGGCATCGCCATCCAGTTTGTCATGTCAGCCCTGCTCTCATGCGACCAAGACGACCAGATGGTGGCGATGCGCAAAAGCAACCGGCTCTGTGTCCATGTGGGCAGCTATTGCAGCACGAAAGTCGCTGGTGTCTGTCTGGCCAAGAAGGAAAGCTATTGCTGCTTCAATTCCCGGCTTGCCAGGATCATCAACGAACAGGGACGCGGGCAGATCGGCAAGAGCTTCGGCAGCGCCCAATCGCCGAACTGCACGGGCTTTGCGCCGCAGGAGCTGCAATCCCTCGACTTCGGTCGGATGGACCTGAGCGAGTTCTATTCCGAGATCCAGCCCAAGAACCTGGATACCGCAGCCATCCAAAACGCCATCAAGAACCGGGTCGTCGCAGACCCGACCAAGAGTTACTACGGAGTCCGTCCATGAAAAAATTGAGCACGCTCATCATCACCCTATCCATCCTCGCCCTGGGCGGGTGCGTGTCCAACAACCCGTCGCAGCTGGATGCGGGACCGCCCAAGTATCACACCCTGCCCTGGATGCAGGCCGAGGTGCTCGGCGGAGACGAGCCGCCTGCCGATCTCAGGGCCAAGGCTATCTGGGTGGATCCCCAGCCCATGCCATCCCTGTCCCAGGCGGCGCGCGATGTGCTGTCCAAGGCGGGCTACCGGATCGTGAGCCGGCAGGAGGAAGGCGCCGTCACCTTGCGCTTCGCCGGCTACTACCGGGTCGTCTCCGGCGACCGACGCAGGCAGGGCAATCTCAACCTGGAGGAGCTGGCCCGGGGCATGGAGGTGCGCTGGCGTGGGGCCGGCGATCCTGGCGTGGTCAGCCACACGCTCGGGCATGTCTCCAGCCTGGCGATCTCCGGCGCCGTCACCACTCCGACCGAGCTGTTGGTGGCGGCGACCCTGGGCGCCGCGTTCGAGGGGATCGCAAAGGCGGCCGGGGTGCGCGACGCCGTCTCGTCGGCGCTTGGAGGCGGTCGCGGGCCCCTGTTCTGCGACACGGAAAAGACCTGTGAGCGGGCCAACCTGCAGGCCAGGTACGGCTACCAGCAGTTCGTGCTGGCCCTCGACCGCCATGATCAGGACGGCAAGACGCGGGCCACCGTCCGGGTCAACGGCATCGCCGATGGCATGATCCCGGACCGCATGATGACCGAGGCGGCGAACCGTCTGCTCGCCATGTACATCGCCCGCTGAGTCCTCATGTCGCGTCTCCCCGCCATCCCTGTCTTCCTGGTCTGCGGGTGGACTTGCGCCGCAGAGGTCGAAAGCATCGGCCCGCTCCTGGAGACCGCCCGCATCGAGGGGACGGCCTCGGCCACCCTGGGTGGGCAGGCGGCCGCGCGCATGAAGGCGATGGGCATCCACCAGCCGGTGGAGGTCAAGGCGACCCGGCTCTACAAGCTGAAGGATCCTGGCTGCGCCCGCGTCAAGGTGAGCTTCCACCAGCGCAACGCGGTCCTCCCGGGCGAGACGGCGCCGCGCGACCGGCACACGGAGTTCGCCATGAACTGGTGCGAGGGCGGGCGCCCGCCCTCGTCGGAGGCGGGCGCCCGGCCGGCCGACGAGTCGTCCGGCGCTCAGAGGGGGCGGCGATGAGTCTGCTATCGGCGCAAGCGCCCTGGGGCTGGACCCTGTGGACGGCCTGTCTGGAGGCCGCGGCGGTCGGGGCATTGCTCTATCCGCTCGGAATCTGGGCGGCGACCGGTGGGGTGCTGGTTTTGGGGCTGGCCTATGGGGACATGTGGCTCAGGCACAGCGAGGAGGTCGCCGCAGGCTATCTGCGTCCACGGCCGCTGGACGGGGTGTCCGCCCTGCACGCCATCGTGCCCTTCCTGCTCTCCCTGGTCCTGGTCCTGGGCGCCCACACATTCGGGCTGCCCTTCCCGCCCTATGGCCTGATCATGGGCCTTTGGTCGCTGTGCGCGGCCATCGTGCTGGCCGACATTCTGTTCATCGCGCCGCCGGCCATCGCCTGGTCCCTTTGGTCCGTGGTCCGGCCCCGGGAAGACGGCGGGCAGCCCCGGGGCGGATCGTGAGGATCGTGCGGATGCGTTGCGCGGTCCTGCTCCTGGCGGCGTCGAGCGCCTGTGCGATGACGCAGCCCGAGTCCGGCATCGTCGGCTGGTGGGAACGATCAATCTGGGACGATCCCGCGCGCACTTACCAGTGGTATCCGCCAGACCCCCCGCCCAAGGCCGAGGCGGCCCCCAAGCCGGAAAAACCCAAGCCCAAGGACATCCGCGACCTGAAAACGGTCAAGGAGATCAAGGAAGAGCTGGAGCGGCTCAGGGACGTGGCCGTCATGACCCCCACGCCACGGAATGTCCAGCGCTTCCTGGATGCGCAGCAGTACGTCATGGAGAAGGGCGCGTTATTCGCCGACGTGGCCCGGCGTGTGGTGTGGGCGACCCCGGAGCTGGACTATTCACTGCGCCGGCCGACCGTCAACGCGGCCATCCATACCTACAAGGACATCCGCAAGGGCGACGAGCAGGCCGCCGTGCTCGCGGCCATGCGCACCCACGGGTTGTACTTCTTCATGCGCAGCGATTGCCCTTACTGCCATCAGATGGGGCCGGTGCTGAAGTACCTGGAGTCCGCCTACGGGCTGGAGGTGTTTCCCGTGTCGCTCGATGGCGCGGGCGTGCCGGGTTATCCCGCGCCCCGGCCTGACAACGGCATCGCCCGCGTCCTTGGCGTGAACACCGTGCCCGCCCTCTACCTGATGCCGCGCAACCCCGTCTCCGGCGACGCGCCCATCCCGGTCGGCTTCGGCATGCTGTCCGCGGCCGAGATCGTGAACCGGATACATGTGCTGACCCGATTGAAGCCCGGACAGGATTTCTGAGGATTATTGAGGAGATCGTCATGATGCGCCCATCGCCCCGGACGACGAGACTGACCGCGAAACCCAGCCGGATCGCGCTGTGCTGCATGCTGGCCTCGGCGCTCATCGCCGCGCCCGTGGCCACTGGCGGAGGCCTGGAAAACTTCTACAACTCGGTGTCCGCCTACAACAACGCCACCGGCCCGCAGGCCTACCATGGGCAGGCCATGCACGTCTACACCGGGGGCAACCTGTTCATGCGCACCCCCAGCCGTAACTACCAGCTGTTCAACGCAGCCGCTCCTTCACTACGCACAGGATGCGGCGGCATCGACGCCTTCGGCGGCTCATTCTCCTTCATCAACGCCGACCAGTTCGTGGCCCTGCTGCGCAACATCGGGCAGAACGCCTTGGGCATCTTCTTCATGACGGCGCTCCAGGCCATGGCGCCGGACATCATGGAGCTGATCAAGTACCTGAACAACCTGGCCAAGGACATCAACTCCTTCAACATCAACTCCTGCGAGGAGGCCAAGAATCTGGTCGCCGGCACCTTCCCGGAAATGTGGCACAAGGCCAACGCCAACAACACCGCCCTGTCGGCGACTCAAGGCGGGCTGTTCTCGGACTGGGCCCAGGCGCGGCTCAAGATGTTCAGCGACGACAAGGAAGTCGAGCAGAAATCCGGCGCCCTGAAAGCCACCGATCAGGACCTGGCCTTGAAGCTGATCGAGGGCAACCTGGTCTGGAAGGCGATCAACAGGGGCAGCCTGCCCGACTACCTCAGCGAGAAGGAACGGCGCATGGTGATGTCCGCCATAGGCGCCGTGGTCGTGAACAAGACAGCGGATGGCAAGCCGGTCCCGAGCTTCCGCGACGCCACGCTCAGCTTCAAGCGGCTGCTTGGCAACATCGATGGCAAAGACAGCGCCGGCAATCCGAGGATCTTAACCTGCCTGGACGGCCACGGAGCGGATGAATGCACCAGCCTGGGCGAAGAGCCGTTCGACGGCAAACCCTTCTCGCGGCTGGCCTACGAGCGCATGTATGCCATCTACGAGAGGATCGTGAGCCGCGGCCCGGCCCTGACCCAGGCCGATATCGACTTCATCAACGCCACCAGCGTGCCGGTGTACAAGATCCTGGCCGTCGCCGCCTCCATGCACACGCAGGCGGTGGCGAAAGACCATATCACGAAGAACGCCGACGTGATCGGCGCCGAGCTGGCCGCCGCTTTCATGCTCAAGGCCCTGGACGAGGCGGAGCGGGCCCTGGAGCACCGCTCCAAGGTGAGTACCGAGGCCGAGGCCAAGGCCATCAAGGACATCATGGACAAGCTGCGGGACAGGCGCAGGACCATCCACAGCGAGATGAGCCAGATCACGACCAAGGCGACCGGCATCTACAGCATGATGGTCGAGCTGCATCACCTGGAGAAGGCCCTGTTCGGCAACCTCTCCGAAGGCGTGGCCGCCAACCTGCGCTTCGCTCAATCCATGCGTCAGTCGAGATAAGGGGCCGGCCATGTGGGAGGTCTATGCCTACTGGAACGTCGAGCAGCTGGAGGCCATCTTCAACGGGGTGGCCGCCATCTCCAGGAATAACGCCTACTCCACCCTGCTGTTCGCCATGGCGATGCTGGGCTTCCTGGTGGTCATGGGCGTGGCGGTGGCCAGGCTGCGGGCCGAGGAGCCCATAGTCTGGATCTTCTTCCTGACCTTCTTCTACGGTGTGCTCTTCGTGCCCAAGGACAGCGTGGTCATCATCGACCGCACCGCCGCTACCACGGCGCCCAGGGTGGTGGCCAACGTGCCCCTGGGGCTGGCCTTTTTCGCCCACACCACCAGCAAGGTGGGCGACTGGCTCACGCGCGCCTTCGAGACGGTGTTCGCCCTGCCCAACGAGGTGCGCTTCACCGGCAACGGCATGCTGTTCGGCAGCCGCATCATCCGCGGCGCCATGGCTTCCCACCTGCTGGACGTGCAGTTCAACCAGGACCTTGCGGAATACGTCAGGTCCTGCGTGGCCCCCGATCTGCTCACCGGTTACAAGAGCCTGGAAGATCTCATGAAGACCGAGAACATCTGGGGCTACATGGGCGACACCAATCCGGCCCGGGCGGTATGGATCAACGGAAGCACCATGACTTGCCCTCAGGGGTACAACAATCTCAATAGCCGGCTACCCACCGCCTTGCAGGCCGCTCACCTGAACGTGGCCCGCCTCATCAATCCCAATCTGGCCATGACCGCCAGCCCGGCCGCCCTGAATGCCGCCCTGTCGGCTCAGATCCCGGCTGCAGCCAACGTGCTCATGCGTGTGTCCTCCGCCAATTCCATGGACTTCGTGCGACAGGCCATCATGGTCAACTTCTGGCGCGACGCGCCGGGCTCCATGGCGGCCGCCGTGGAGAATACCTCGGCCGCGCAGTTGGCCATCGCCCAGAGCCAGGCCCAGGCCTCGGCCAACTCCGCCTATCTCACCATGGCGGCCATCGCCGAAGGGGCGCTGCCCAAGATCCGCAACGTGGTCCAGATCATCGTCATCTCGATCTTCCCCATCATGCTGATCCTCGTGCTGATGGCGGGCCACAAGGGCGGGTATGTGCTCAAGTCCTACGTCATGGCCATGGTCTGGATCGAGCTGTGGCCGGTGCTCTACGCGGTCACCTCCTATGTCGGCCATCTGGCCGCCGCCCCGGGCGTATCCTCCGGCCTGATCGGCGGCCTAGCCGCGGCGCCGACCGGCCCCGGGCTGTCCCTGCTCAACAGTGTGAACATCGAGGACACGCTGCTCAGGGACGAGGCGGTGGCCGGGATGTTCTCGCTGCTCATCCCGCTGATGGCCTACGCCATCATCAAGGGCGGCGAGGTGGCGATGTCGGGTCTGGCCAGCCAGATCATGGCCCCCGCCACGTCGGCCGCCCAGAAGGCGGGCAGCGAGGCTGGGGTGGGCAACATCAACATGGGCAACGTGCGCTACGACACCTTCGCGGCGCGCAACTACGATGCCAACAGCCTCAAGTCCCGCGCCACGATTGCATCCGGCCCGATGCCGGGCCAGGCCGGCGGAGTGGATCACACCGATCCCGGAATGGGCACCGTCACGGGGGCGGCAGGCAAGGTGTTCACCACGGGGGGCGCCCCCGTAGCCGTCCAGCCATCGGGCGGCGGCGCCCAGGTCGCCGCCGCCTCGGCCACGGAGCGCGCCAGCGGCGTCACCCAGACCGGCCAGACCAGCCTCGCCGTCGGCCAGGCGAGCACGCTGGTCGATCAGATCGCCGCGCGCTCGAGCGAGGGAACCCAGGCGCGGGTGGGCGAGCAGCTGGCCGAGGCCATCGCCCGGCGCACGGGCTCGGTCAACACCGCCGAGAGCGGAACGGGCAGCAAGCAGGATGCTGGAGTGAGGGTGGGGGCGAAGGGGGATGCAGGCGCTACATCGGGTAATAATCTGGAAGATACCCTTCAGTACAGCATACAAAAGCCCGGTTCCCTGCCTGGTGCCGGACAAAAAGGCGCACCCGCATCAGCTGCGGCGGCCACCGCGTCGGGCGGCGGGGCCGCTGCGGCCGGGCTTGCGGGCAAGGGCGGATTGACCGGCACGCTGCTTCAATCCTTACAGGGTGGTTGGACTCATAGAGATACAGATTCTTTCAAGGAGACACTAAACGCCCTCACCTCCCGCGACGCGAACAAGGCGCGCCAGGCCTACCGGGAAGTGGGCGAGGCCAAACGCTATCTGGACGACATCGCCGCCTCGCCCGATGAGAGGCGCGGGGTGCGGGAGGCGGCGAAGGACCTGTCGCGCGCCCTGGACAAGACCCTCTCGGCCGCCCGCCAGGAGAACCGGGCGCTCACCGACACGGACAGCGTGACGGAGACGAAGGGCGATTCCAGCCGCGCGGGCGTGACGGCGAGCGCCGCGTCGAACCTCGCGGCCCACCAGGTCCTCGCCCGGGCCCTGGGACATGACCCTCAATCGCCGCAGGGCCTGCTGGCGGCGGCCGAGTTCGCAAGCCGCCATCCCCAGGCCGCCCAGCAGATCCTGGACAGCGCTCGGGACAAGGCGGCGGATGCCGGCGTGCTGGCCGCCGCCGGCGAGGGTCCGACGATCACGAGGGAGGCGCTGCGCGAGGCAGGCGAGACCGTCGTGCCCGGCCACGCCGCCGGCGCTGGCGACGCGGTGGCCGCGCGCGACGCCGCCAACCGGGCCGCTTACGGGCCGCTCGCCCGCGCCATGACCGGGCTGGATCCCGATCCGGACGGCAGGGTGGGCGCCGCGGCCCTGGCCGGAAGGCTCAAGGCCGAGATGGGCGGCGTCAAGAACATGAACATGGCCGAACAGCGCCAGGCCTATGTCGAATACGGCGCCGCACGCGCCGCCGTGGAACTGCACCGTCAGGAGCTCAAGGCCAGGGGGGAGGATTTCGACAAACTCGATCCGCGCCGCCTGGGCCAGATCCAGTCCCGTCTGCTCGCCGAGGCGGAGCGTCAGGAGAAGGCGGGTGACCCGCAGCTGCGGGTGTGGCTGGAGAACGAAGGCAAGCGCGATGGCGACCTGCCCGGCGTGAGCCTGCAGCGCATCCAGAGCCAGGCGGGCATCCGGCCCGCGACGGAGAAAGAGGGGTTGACCTGGGACAGCGGCCGGCCGCAGATCCAGGCGCCCGCCCCGACTGGCCCGAATACGTTCAAGCCGGCGCCGGGGCAGAAGGGGTAATCAGTCGTCGTCGTCCCACATGCTGGTGTGTATATTACCTTTTAATCCGGAAAACCAGATCAAGGTGTCAGGGTTGCTTCCATGAAACCAGTCGTTATCGTCACGGATGTCATACCACTCCAAATCCGGCCGCCACAGGCCCACGGCCAGGATGCCGCCGAAGAGCAGGGTGGCCGCGGCCTTGGAGCCGGGGTTGTTGAGCCCCCATGCCGTGCCCAGCACCCACACCGCGACAGCCAGGGCGATCACCCCCAGCCCGGTCGCGCCGACGAACAGCGCCGCCGCGTGTTGGCCATGGCGGTTTTTGATCCGGTAGTAGAGCGGAAGATGGGCATCGCCCCGCCGCTTCGACCGGCGCGGCGGTCTCTCGTGAGCAAGGCGCGCCGGCGCGGGCTCGAACAGCCAGGCATCGAGCTTGCGGCCACAGGCGCGCGCCAGACGCGGCCAAGGGCCAAGCCACAGAGCGAGGCTTGCGGCGATGGCCGCGGCCAGGCCTGGCCAGCCGAAGGCAAGCCCCGCCGCGCCGATGCCGACGGCGTTGGCGAAGATCATCAGGGCCTGGGCGTGGCCGCCCAGGCGGTTTCCGGTCCATGCGTAGAAGTTCATGTTCGGTTCCTTTCCGTTGTTCGACGGCCTAGGGGCGGCAGGGCTCACCAGGACGTGTCGCCGCCCGCCGACCAAGCGGCTTCTTCCTTGGCGACTTGTTGTTTGGCTTCCTGTTGTTTCGTCTGACGCGCCAGGTTCCGCGTCCGCACCGCCTCCAGGTATTGACCGAGCTGCTCGCGCACGCAGGCCTCCTGGAGAATGGCGTCGTGGAAGTAGGATGGCAGGGCGCCTTGCGCCTTCCCCCCGCCCTGTCCCATGGGCTGGCCCAGGAGCGTCGTCGCCATCTCGCCCGGACCCGGTGACGGCGGGACATATGCAACCGAGCGGCCCTTCGCCGCAGCTTCCGCAGCATCCAGGATGCGCGCCGTCTCCCATCTTGTGCGCCCGCCTATCGTGCCCACGCCGGCCTTGTAGGCCTTCGCCTGGATCTCCGCCGTCTTCATCAGCACGGTGGGGGAGGACATGACCGCCTCGCCCACATCACCCCAGGTCAGCAGGGGTTTCCGCTTGTAGTCGCGCCGGCCCCTTCCTTGAGCGCGAACGTCGTCTGCTTTCGGTCGCCACGCGGGTCGCAACGTGCGCGGCATCCATGCCGACAGCCCCTTGCGGCAAGCGCCTCCGTGGCCGCCGTCTTGGTTTTTTCGTCTGCCCGGACGTGAGCCACCATTGTGGCAGCCACGCCGATATCCTACAAGGCGCTTCGCGCGCGAACAACCCAGAGTTCGACTCCAGAAGGCCCTTGGATACCGATGCTCCATGGATGCCATGAAACAGTGGTGCGCCAAAAGCCCCGATTTGTTCACCAAACAGCCTCGTAATCATGCGAGATCCGATACTCCGCGTCCTCTCAAGGCTTCAATATCAACAGCTCGTGGATGATCTGATGGTGGGTGTTCTTCATCGGAACCGACTCGATGCGGAAACCGTGACGCTCCGCCATTGATCGCACTTCGGGCGCGTCGTCATAGGTCAGCATCACTGAGCCGCGCACCGAACCCATGAGAGCGAAAAGCCCTTCATGGTCGATTTCATTGTGGGCGTAGAGCCGCGCCCCGGCCCTCTTTCCGCCGGCCGTGTAAGGCGGATCAACGAAGAAAGACGCATTCGGATCGTCAGCGAAGCGCTTCACCACCTCGAAGGCATCGGCTTGCTCGAAGCTGATCCGGTCACGCAGGCCCTGCAACACCTCGATACGATGGGCCAGCGTTTCGGGATACCATCTGGACTTGAGGCCGCGCCCAGCCTCCCCGTTCTTAACAAGGCCGGCGCCGGGGGCCATGATGCCTCCGCGCTGCATCCTGTTCTTGACGATGGTTCGGAACGCTCGGTCCCGGATGCTCCTGGGGTTGCCATCGAGCACTGCCCGGACGTTCTCATGGGTCACATCGAAGTCGATGACCTGCTTGCAAAGCCACGCCACGTCAGAAGGCGTGCCGTGGAAGATGGTTTGCCAGACTGCAGCCACATCGTCGTCCAGCTCGCTCAAAAAGACGTGTTCAGCCAAGCCTTCAGCGGCCACAGACAGACCAGCTATCGCGCCCCCTGCAAAAGGTTCCACGAACACGGACGGCCTGATCTTCGATGCCGTCAGCCACTTGCGGACCTCCGGGACGAGCCAAGTCTTGCCGCCCGGATAGCGGAACGGGCTTAACTGGCGAACCTGCGCAACGTTGGTCGGGGCTTTCTTGTCGTGGAGCTGCTCGACCAGTAAGCCCAGCGCCTGCGCCTTGTCAGGGTTAACGAAATGAGGCCGCAGGTCATCGAAAGCCGGCTTGCAGTCGTTGTGCACCAGCACCGTAGTGCGAGTGATGCCTTGTGCTTTCAGGCGTTCGATGCGGCGGTTTTGCCGCTGTAGGGCAGTGGCATCGGTTGCCATAATATTCTCCGTGAATGTTCACGGAAAATATCACCGGCTTGCCTGGCCGTCAAGCGCCGTGAATGTTCACGGACTATGTGTGGTCAGTTTGCAGCACTTGTGTCTTACCGTTCTCCTGCGGAAAACCGCCATCGTCCGGCTTGGCGATGGGTGCCTGGCTGCCGAGCTTGTCAAGGATTCGCTGCTCAAACACAGGCTTTGGAACCGGCTTGCCACCCGTCAGCCCTTCCACTGAGCGTTCAAGCGTGGTGTAGCGGACTTCATCCGGCACGATGCGCGCACGCTTCTGGCCCGCGACTTCTTCAAAGCGAACGATGAACCACGCAATGTCAGCGTTGGAGATGTCGGACACGTTATCCATCTCACCGATGGAATCGAAGAAAGCACGATCCACGGCCACAGCCATCTTCTTGCCCCAGCGTCGGAGCGTTGGAACCTTGATCTGGAGTTGCGGCATCAGCCGCTTCGGTCCGCTGCTCCGGTAGTCAGGGCGACGACGGCCCGCCGGGAAAACCACCCAATCCACGGCAGGGTCGTTGAAGGCTTCAAACTCGGACCTCATGGCGTCGCCACTGAAATAGACCGCCTGAATCTCAATGGCGGCCCATTCCATCGGGGCTTCCCTGGGTGTCTTGGTACTGACCAGAACCATGTCGATGCGGCCCACGTCATCGCCGCCTTCACTATCCGTTGACGCCCCTGTTTCAAGAAAGCCGACTTCACCAACCAGTAGCGGGTCAGGGTCGCCAAGGATGGTCTCGCCCACCCACTTGAACACTTCCAGTTCTTCGTGGAAGCGGTAGGGGCAGGTGGCGCGCAGCTCTCCTTGTTGCCCCCCAACGGGTACACCAACTGCACGGCCGTTTTCCAGGTGCGCCACATAAGAGTAGAGGCGCAGCGAGCACACACCACCTGCCTTTGTACAGGTCGCGTCCGGCTTTCTCGCTTGGAATGGACAGGGCTGCGGTGTCCTTTCCTTCTTCGGCTTTAGGGCTTCGGCGGCAAACTGACGGCGTTCCTCTCCGGAAAGCTGCGTCACATTGAAGCCAAACCATTCCCCGATCCCGAATCTTGGTGTTAAGTCTTTGAGCTTTTTCGCCATAATCTTGTAACGTAACACGCAGTAGCCGTTACCACATCGGAAATCAGACTGGCCTCTTCGGGCCACAGATGATCGGCTGGAGGTCGCCACCGCGTCGGCAACGCGGCCCGTATCGTCTCGTCGAATCCATGGGTTCGCCCCGGAACGACCACAACGACTTGAACACCGAGGCCTGAGCCTCGGTCAGCCGGATCGGGCCGTTCGGCCCCTCGGGCAGCGTGACCCAGCGGAAATCCACCGAGCAAGGCCCCTTCACCGGCGTCGTTGGATCGCTGGCCTGCGGGTCGGGCGGCTCATCCGGAATGCCGATGAACGAGATGCCACCGCCGTAGAAGACGAAGCGATCCTCCAACGATTGTTAACTTCGCTCGTGCAGATGAAATGGAGCGGGAGGCCGCCAGATTGCGCCAGTCCGCCTGGGTTGCCTTTGAATCCGCCCTGTTCACCGCACCCGAGGAGACCGCCGCATGAGAGACTTCC
>OGCL01001632.1_pt1 | contig 18136 bp, 15 predicted proteins | sample 1570041 | NCBI WGS metagenome assembly OGCL01 (sample SAMN06266162, study PRJEB24511) | hot springs metagenome | isolation source: Hot spring water | place: South Africa: Limpopo | collected 2015-06-22
GAATATCCCCTATTTGACCCCTGTGCAGGCAGTTCAACTCCTCTTAAGGCATCATTAAATCCTATCTTTTGAAGCATCCTGCTCATCAATGCCATCCCACCCCAAGGGGTTATTTCTTTGTCGCTAAAACTAAGTTCAAGCTCTTTTACCATGTAAGTTTTCCTTACTTTTATTTTGTTAAAATTTGAGTTATATGTTTTTTCTTTTACTTTATTATTTTCAATAACTTATATGCAATAAGTTCTAATGGCGGTCATTAGAAATTTTTACTAAATGACAATTCTGGGATTATGCTTTTTTTACTAACAGTTATTATTACCCTTATTGTTAAATCAAATAGGGTATTAATTTTTCTTTAAAATAATCCCTTTACTCGTCCTGTCTCTGTGTCAACATCAATACGCCTGTAAGCAGGGTCAGAGGAAGTCCCTGGCATTAGTTTTATTGAACCAGCTACAGGTACTATAAAGCCTGCACCTTTATAAGTGAGTATGTCTCTGACAAAAAGTCTCCAGCCCTTAGGCACGCCTTTTAGGTTTGGATTATCAGATAGACTCAGGTGTGTCTTGACCATACAAGTGCTTAACTTAGAGGTCTCAGGGTCTCCATCAAGTTTTTTAATCTTTGCTATTGCATCAGCAGAATAGTCAACACCATCAGCACCATAGACTTCCTTTGCAATCAATTCAATCCTTTTCATTGTCGGGGTATCAAGCTCATAAAGAAACTTAAAGTCATTTGGTTCATTGCAGGCATCAATAACTGCATCTGCCAACTCAAGGGCACCTTCACCACCATATTGCCAGTGCTTTGATACTGCAACCCTTGCCCCAGCAGATTCAGCAAGTCTCTTGACTGCCTTTATCTCATTTTCTGTATCAGTGTAAAAGGCGTTGATGCATACAACAGGATTAATACCTGCCTTTTTGACTGTCTCTACATGTTTAATCAGATTTGCACATCCCTTTTCAACCCATTCAACATTTTCTCCCTTGTATTCTTCAGGCATTGGTTTTCCTGGAACAGGTATTGGTGCGCCGCCGTGACATTTAAGAGCCCTAATTGTAGCTACAACTACTGCTGCGTTAGGTTTTAGTTTTGAGTATCTACATTTTAGATTCCAGAATTTCTCAAAGCCAATATCAGCGCCAAAACCTGATTCTGTTACTACAAAATCACCTAATTTTAGTCCTACATAGTCAGCAATGACTGAAGACTGACCGATAGCTATATTTGCAAAAGGTCCTGCATGGACAAGAACGGGTTGACCTTCTATAGTTTGCATTAGATTTGGATTTATTGCATCTACCATCCACGCTGTCATCGCACCTGCTACATCAAGATCTGTTGTTGTAATTGGGTTGCCAGACTTATCATAGGCAACAACAATTCTGCCAATTCTATCACGCATGTCCTTTAAATCAGTAGCTACTGATAGTATGGCCATTATTTCAGATGATACCGCTATGGCAAAACCTGAACTCATCATAAAACCATCACTTGAACCGCCAATACCAATAATTATGTCCCTCAATGATTGGGCACAAAAGTCAATAATCCACTTCATGGGGACATTACGAGGGTCAATGTTAAGTCTCTTGAGGTTTCTCTTAGCAAGTTGCTCATCGGTGTAGTTAAATTCATGCTGCATCCTTGCAGTAAGGGCAACCATAGCAAGGTTGTGAGAGTTCATAATTGCATTTATATCTCCTGTAAGACCAAGTGAAAAGGGTGTAAGAGGGATACACTGCGATAAGCCACCTCCAGCAGCAGAGCCTTTTATGTTCATAGTTGGACCACCAGAAGGTTGTCTGATTGCAGCGACTACATTTTTTCCTCTTTTGCCAAGTCCTTGTGTTAATCCCATAGTGGTTGTTGATTTTCCTTCACCAAGAGGGGTAGGGGTGATGGCTGTTACATCAATATACTTACCATCAGGTCTACTCTTTAATCTTGACAATACATTCTTGTAATCTACCTTTGCGACATAGTGTCCATGAGGTAAAAGTTCAGCCTTTTGAAGCCCTAACTTTTCTGCTATCTCGTAAATTGTCTTCATGTTTTTTTCAGCAGCCTCGGCTATCTCCCAATCTGCATGTTTTGTTGGATCCAACGGCATTTTAATCTCCTCCCTTAAATTTATTTAGATTTTCTCTTGTCAAACAAGAGATTATTTCCCTCCAATTACTTCACCCATCTTGAATATGGGTAGATATAATGCTACAACTATGTAACCTATGGTTATTCCAAGAAAGACCATAAGCATTGGCTCAAGCATGGTTGTTAAATTAGCAACTGCATTGTCAACCTCATCATCATAAAAATCAGCAATCTTGATGAGCATCTGATCAAGGGCACCTGTTGATTCACCAACACTTATCATCTGAACAACCATTGATGGAAATATATCTGAACTTGATAAAGGCTCTGCAACGGTCTTTCCAGCAGACACCTCCGTTCTAACCTTATAAACAGTCTCCTCTACTACCTTATTTCCTGAAGATTTTGCACAAACATCAAGTCCATCAAGGATTGGCACTCCACTATTTAAAAGGGTGCCTAATGTCCTCGTAAATCTTGCAATAGCAACCTTTCTAATCAAGTCACCAACAACTGGTAATTTAAGAAACATCTGGTCAGTCTTTTTCTTCCCACCTTCTGTTGCCCTGTATTTCTTGAATAAAAAGACAAATACTATAAAACCACCCGCTGTCATCAAGCCTCCTATACCACCAAGGAAATTACTAAGCCAGATGATTGACCTTGTTGGGGCTGGTAGTTGTGCACCCATCTCTGTAAATATCTTTGCAAAAATGGGTATGACAAATATCATAATGATGGCTATTACAAGTACTGCAACAGAAATGACTATACCTGGATAAATCATTGCACCTTTTACTTTTTTCTTAAGTTTCATTGTCTTTTCAATATACACAGCCAATCTCAACAATACATCGTCAAGGACACCACCTGCCTCACCGGCAGCAACAAGGTTTACATAAAGGTCATCAAAGTATTTAGGATGTTTCTTCATGGCCTCAGCGAGAGTCATACCTGTTTCAACATCAGCCTTTATTATTCCAACCACCTCAGCCATTGCCTTGTTTTCACTTTGTTTAGATAAGATGTCAAGCCCTTGAACGATTGGAATACCTGAGTTAAACATGGTTGCAAACTGTCGAGTAAAGATAACTATATCCTTTTCTGTTATCTTTGCCTTCCTTTTAAAAAGACTACTCCCCCCTGAACTGCCACTTTCAGATATAGACAATGGGTTAATCCTCATTCTTCTAAGTGCAGATGTTACTTCATCTTTAGAATCTGCGGTCATTTCACCAGATTTTTTTGTCCCATCTGATGCAGCCCCTGTCCACTTAAATGTCTTTGTTGTAGCCATTTTCCACTCCTATAGATTGCTTTATTTAGAAAAAAATCTATTCAAAAACTGGTCTTGGATAAAGCCCTGCTGACTTTACAATCTTTTCAATAGCACTCTCCCATTCAATTGCCTGTATGTGAACGCCCTTTACTCCAGGTGTCTCAAGAACTTGGTGTATTAACTCAACAGCTATCTTAATCCCTTCTTCCTCTTGATATTCCTTTGCCTTTTTCTTGTCATCTCCTGCCCTCTCTTTTGCCTTTGCCATCCTTTCAATCAGAGATTTTGGCACTGATACACCAGCTACAGAAGAGTCCATATATTTAAGCATCATAGCTGTTCTCGGTACAATAATACCACCAAGTATAGCTGCCCTTTCGTGAAGCCCCATAGCCCTTATCTTTTCCATCTGACTCCTGAATATGTCTATGTCGTAAATACCTTGAGTTTGGATGAAGTCTGCCCCTGCATCAATCTTTTTCTTTAAATTAACAGGCCTAAAGTCAAGGGGTTCACCACCTGGAGTCCATGAGGCACCAATGAAAAACCTTGGTGGTACTTCAAGTTTATCTCCACCCTGTTGAAGTCCTTCATCACGCATCTTTTTAAGTATTCCTACTAACTGACAGGTATCTACATCATAGACATTTTTTGCGCCTGGATGCCCTTTAAGCTTCCCAGCGGCACTAAACTTTTGATGGTCTCCTGCAATACAAAGGCAATTTCTCAAACCAAGTGCATGAGCTCCCAAAAGATCTGCCTGTATGGCAATACGGTTTCTGTCTCTACAGGTCATTTGCATAACTGGTTCAAGTCCTTCTTGCAAGGCAATTACAGCCCCTGCAATGCTTGATATCCTTACTACCGCTGTCTGACAGTCAGTAATATTTGCGGCATCACAAAAACCTTTTAAGAGTTTTGCCTTATGTCTGATTTCACTGCCATCTGCACTCATTGGTGGACCTAATTCTGCTGTAACTGCAGGATTTCCACTTAAAATTACCCTTTCAAGATTACTTCCACTTTTCATCTAATCTGCCCCCCCTTGTTGCTCCTCATAAGCCTTTATGTGTTCAAGTGAAATCCTTCTTGGACCACCATGAAAGGAAGTTGACCAATCTCGCGGAGGCTGAACATCATAGAGTTTTTCTAAAGCACCAAGTAACTTCATCCTTTCAACTATTAAAAACCATGCACAGTCAATATCTTTGCTTACTTCACATTTGCCTTTATCTGTACCACCGCATGGGCCATTCATAAGAGACTTTGAACACCTTGCAATAGGGCATATGCCTCCTGTAAGATGGAGTATGCAATTACCGCAGCCAGCACATAGCTCAATGAATAACCCTTCCTTAGGGACACCACCATAAAAACTTGTATTAAGCGCTGGATAAACAGGCACAGCATTAATCTTGTCTGATAAAAAGTTTACACCAACACCACAAGCCATTGAAAGAACTAAATCCGTGCTTTTAATGTTGTCCATGAACTCATCTAAATATTCATTTTCACACTGACGCATCACAGACATTGAATTAACATCTATAGAATGACTCATCTGTTTTGCCTTAACCTTTATCATCTCTGATAGTATCTCTGCCTCTTTAGACCCACCAGCATGACAAACTGCAACGCAGGTATTACATCCTAATACAAGAATTTTTTTAAAACTCTTAATCATCTCCCATATTTCATCAAAAGGCTTTTGACTACCAACTATCATAAACTCACCCCTTTTTTAAAGATAAAAATTTTAAAAATTAAAGACATCTAAAGTAAACCTTTTAAATCCTCCTTAAAATAGCGATGGGAAGGACTGTTTCAGGATTTTTATAATCGACAGATTTTATTTAATTTTGCTTTATTCATTATAAAACAATGCCTTATGACAAAGCCCCCCTAGGAACTTTTTTTTATATGGTGTCGTATAAAAATTCCACACCAACCCTTCCTACTTGATTTTGTTAAGTTCTCAGTTCTATCTCTGATTTTGGGTGATACTCATTTAAAAAAGTGATTATCTCCTAACTCTCCTACTTCTAATTCACTTAACACCACTATTTTCTCTGGTTGTATTGATAACATCTGAAGTAGTTTTTTGGCTCGTGATAGCCTTAAAGAAAATCTTGTATTAACACTTTCATATTTGCAGCTATCTTCTGGACATTTCAGTATTGCCACTTTATCGGCACCACACTGAAAGGCTTTCAGTATATCAAGGACATCAAGTCTGCTCACACACGACAATGGAATTACTCTAATATTATCAGGGACTTGAAATCCTTTTACTCCTACATGATGGGTGCAGAAAAATCCTGCTATCACTGGTATCTTTCTATCAGGATTTAAGATGCCAATGGTGACAGGCATATTATCCCTAATCTCTCTTACATCGTAACTAACCATACTTATTGCTTGTGCAGGACACTCAGAGACGCATAATCCACATGCTTGACAAAATTCTGGTCTAATCTCTGAATAGGCTTTAACAATAGGCGCCCCATAGGGACAAACCCTTTTACAGGTAAGACAAGCCATACACCTTGATGAGTCAACTATTGCTCCGCCACCACATCCCCTACACCTACCTGCCTCCTTTAAAGCACTCTCTTCATCATAACCCCTTTCAAAGTGATCAAAGGTCTGACACCTTATAGCAGGCTCAAGGTGTAATATTTTTAGTCTTGACTGTGGTTTTATTTTTCCCTTTATCTCTTCAGGTATTTGCTCAATTTTTTCTTTTTCAAAGTTTGGTAGCAGCCCTGGCTTTAGCTGTCCTTGTAAAAAGAGATGAACTGCATGAGCAGTTTTATGTCCACTTGCCACTGCTGCTATAGCAGAGCCTGGACCTGTTACTACCTCTCCTGTAATAAACACACTTGGGTGATTAGTCATCTGTGTATTAGGATCCCAGCTAAATCTGCCACCTTCTATTTTTAAAGGACTATCTTTAGCAAAAGAATTGTCAGACATCTGTCCAATAGTGATAATGATTGTATCTGCTTGTATTATATCTTTGACATTTTTATCAAAAGATGGATTAAATTTACCTTGCTTATCAAAGACTGATAAAACCTTGATTACCTCAAGTTCTTTTACCTTTTCATCTTCTTTGATTACTGCATTAGGTCCCCATCGGTTGCGAATCTTGATGCCTTCTTCCATGGCTTCCTCTATCTCCCATTTCCATGCTGGCATCTCTTCTGCACTTTCAAGGCAAACCATCTCTACATTACTACCAAGTCTCCTTGCAGTCCTTGCAACATCAATAGCCACATTACCCCCACCTATGACGAGGACATTTTTGCCTATTTTAACCCCTCTATTAAAGACAACTGATGTAAGAAATGGTATTGCTAATAGGACCCCATCGCTGTCTATATTTGGAATGTTCAATGACCTGCTTTGTGAAAGCCCAACGGCTATTACCACTGCATCATTCTTTTGTATAATTTCATTTAGTGAAATGTCTTTACCAACTTGACAATTCAATATTGCCTTGACACCCTTTGACAATATGTCATCAATGTCTTCTTGTAAAGCCTCTCTTGGCAGTCTATAAGGAGGTATAGCAGAGGCCAGCATACCCCCAAGTGCAAGATGTTTTTCATATATTGTGACCCCATAACCTAAATCAGCAAGGTCATTTGCTACAGTTAGACCAGAGGGTCCTGAACCAATGATTGCTATATTTTTACCTTGTGTGTTTTTTAAAATCCTTCTCTTTGACCTTCTATAACCAGAGGCCTTTTCAAGGGCAAATCTCTTTAGGTGTCTTATTGCAAGTGGCTCATCAATAGAGCATCTGCGACAGGCTTGCTCACAAGGATGATGACATATATATGAGCATGCAGAGGCAATGGGATTTACTGATCGTATGACTTCAAAGGCTTCATTATATCTACCAGTAGAGATTAAGGCAATATAAGCTTGCACATCCGTATTGACAGGACAGGCTGAACGACAAGGGGAAAAAGGCCTCTTCTCTTTTATCTCATATCCATAAGGGCGATAGGTTTGTTCCTGAATAACCATTCTCCATATCTCCAAATTATTCTGTTTTTAATCCTACGTGCAACTTGGCAGATGTTACCGTGTTTTTCATTAACATAGTAATAGTCATAGGTCCAACTCCACCTGGCACTGGTGTGATTGCCCCAGCAATTTCTTTTGCCCTTTCAAAATCAACATCACCCTTTAATATGGGGACTGGTTTTCCAGTTTTTTCACTAATCTTCTCACCAACCCTGTTGACACCAACATCTATGACACAGGCACCTGGTTTTATCCAGTCTGGTTTTACAAGGTCTGGCACTCCTGCTGCAACAATCAATATATCAGCCCTTTTACAGTGTGCATCAAGATTTTTTGTGCCTGTATGAACTACTGTTACAGTAGAATTTGCACCCTTACCTTTTTGTAGCATTATCATAGCAATAGGCTTGCCAACAATATTTGACCTTCCAACAACGACTACCTCAGCACCTGAAGTCTCAAAACCTGAGCGAACAATCAATTCTTGAATACCTGCAGGGGTGCATGGTAAAAAGATTGCTTCACTACCACCAATCATCAATCTACCTACATTCACAGGGTGAAAACAATCAACATCTTTATCTGGGTCGATGGCGTTGATTATCTTTTTCTCATTAATGTGTTTTGGAAGGGGTAATTGAACAAGGATACCATGTATCTTTGGATCCTTATTGTATTTTTCAACAAGTGTTAGTAAATCTGATTCAGAGAGGTCTTCTGGTTGGTCATCTTGTATTGAATAAAAACCCAATTCATGGGCAGTCTTTTGCTTTCCTGTTACATAGCTTATTGAGGCAGGGTTTTTCCCTACGAGAATAGTTACAAGACCTGGAACTATCCCATGTTTTGAACTTAATTCTTGAACCTCTTTCTTTAGTTCCTCTCTAATTTGTGATGCAATCTCTGTTCCACTAATTATTTTTGCAGACATTTAACTCCCTCCTTTATTATGCTTTTATGATTAGCTAAAAGTTTTTAACTTGATCAACTCCAACATCTCTTCCCTTGTACTTTGTTTGCTCCTAAAAATACCTCTCACTGCTGATGTTATAGTCCTTGTTCCCGGCTTCTTTATCCCTCTCATGCTCATGCACAGATGATCTGCATCAATCACAACCATACATCCTTTTGGGTTGAGATTATTCATTATTAAATCAGCACATTGTGCAGTTAATCGCTCTTGAACTTGTGGTCTCCCTGCAAGGTATTCAAGGGCTCTTGGTATCTCGCTTAAACCAACTATTTTACCAGCTGGTATATAGGCAATGTGAGCCTTTCCAATAAATGGCAATAGATGATGTTCACAAATAGAATAAAAGGGTATGTCTTTTAACAAGACCATTTCATCATGGCTCTCTCCTTTAATGGGTTTGAGCAAGTCCTCTTCAGGTGCAAGAAGTCCCTTACATATCTCAAAATACATCTTAGCAACCCTTCTTGGTGTGTCAATTATTCCATCTCTTGCAACATCCTCTCCCATACCTTCAAGAATTAGCCTAACTCCTTGTTCAATCTTTTCCCTATCCATTTATTATCCTTTTATCTGTAATAATCATATTCATTTTTACATCATGTGGTTCTGTTGGGACTTTATCAAAAATCTGTTCTTCATAGCACAGGGCAATCTTATAAGCATTGATACATGCCAATAACTTGTCATAATAACCCTTTCCAAAACCAAGCCTGTTCATATTTAAATCAAAAGCCAAGCCAGGGACAATAACCAAATCAATATCTCTAAGATCCATTAATCGGGCATTATTAGTTATGGTAGGTTCAGGGATGGAAAAGATACCTTTGCTAAGCTCATTAATACTCTCAATTTTATACACATCAAGCCCCTTTCTATACATCGCTATCTTCGGAACTGATAGAACTATCTCGTTATCAAGGCAATGTTGAATAATAACCCTTGTATCAACCTCACTGCCCGTAGATACATAGCAAAAAACTGAACGAGAATTGATAAATCTTGGCAGTCCAAGTAAATGGTTAAAGATTTGACCATTTTTTTTTTGTCTTTTTTTGTAATCAATAGCATCTCGTAAAGCAATAGAATTTCTTCTTAAAAGCGTCTTCATAAGACATTTAGGGCATCAAGCCTTTCTTTAATCTTTGTTATTTCATAAACCGCCTCTGTTGACACCAAAAAAGGCGAATTTCCTGCCATATCTGCATCAACGATTGACTGATGATAGCCTATTACACCAAGGACATCTAGATCTTTCAGTTCACCTTTTACAAATTCTATATCTAACTCACTTCTTGCCTTGTTAATAACTACAAATACCTTATCTACACCCATACCTTTTGCCATATCCTTTACTGCAAAGGCTGTCTGAATACTTCTTTTGCCTGGTTCAACAACAACAATAAATGCATCTACACCCTCAGCAGTTCCTCTTGTCATATGTTCAATACCTGCCTCCATGTCAACGATTATTACATCTTTTCTCTCTGTAAATAGATGCTTTAAGAGCCTTTTAAGAAGAACATTTTCAGGACAATAACATCCTGAATTAGCACCTTTTGGTTTACCCATCATTAGTATGGTAATACCATCAAACTTATAACCAATACTTTCAGGGATGTCATCAACCTTTGGATTAAGCTTAAAGATACCACCACTTGAACCAGGTTTTGCACCTGTTCTCTCTTCAATCAAGTCTGCCATCTCTGCAAGTGGTTTGATAGAGGCGATGTTTTCTTCTTTAAGACCAAGTGCTTGTGAGAGGTTTGCATCAGGATCAGCATCAACTGCTATGACCTTTCTATTTTCCTTAGCATAAAGCCTTGCAAGAACTGCTGATAGAGTGGTTTTCCCTACGCCACCTTTACCTGTAATAGCTATTTTCATAGTTGCAGATTATAGCATAAAGTTAACAAAAAGAGTAGCAATTTGTTAAAACCCAAAATCGGCGATAGAACTAAAAAGCTTAACAAAATCTGCAAGTAAGATAGGAAGGGCTGGTGTGGAATTTTTATACGACACCTTATAAAAAAAGTTCCTAAGGGGGCTTTGTCATAAGGCATTGTTTTAAATGTATAAATCAAAATTATAAATAAAAAAATTGTCGATTATAAAAATCATGAAATAGCCCTTCCTATCGCTCTATTTTAAGGTATATTTAAGCATCATACGAGCAGATGCTGAGAACAGGATTAAGGAACTGAAGTATGATTTTGGTGCTGATAGATTTAATATGCAAAGCTTTAGCGCTACTGAAGCAGTGATGAATTTCATAATGATAGTCTATAACCTGATGAGTTTGTTTAGACAGGCGGCAGTATGCAACAAGGTTCAGCCAACCCTGAAAACAATGAGATACAAGATTTTTGCTGCTGGCGGGCGTATCATAAAAGATGGAAATAGACATATTTTGAAGCTTTGCATGGCTATGATAAGAAGACAATGCTGGGATTATGGGGTAAGGCGAAGTTTTTTCTTTTGCCTGCACATTTTCCATTAAAACTCTAATGACAATTCTGGGTTAATCTCAAAGATAGAGTCTTTGTAAACCTTTAAGAAATTATCAAGGTCTCTCTTTGTAAGTCTATCTAGGCTGAAGGTCATTTTCGTAACAATCCTATTTCTTTAAGGCTATACGATATTTCTTTATCATCAAATCAGGTATGTAAGAATTTTTGGTAATCCTTAGTGCCTCTCTTCCAAGGTCTTGCTCGTAATTGAGATATTTATACTTGACGGGCAATAGATTGGCAAAGCTGTTATACATATATTGATAAATGCCTTTAAATTTCTTTTTAGCCTTGACAAAATGCATGACAAAAGTCTCTGGATTTAATTCTTCTCCAAGGATAAAACCTGCTGGTTCATCATCGGCATAATATATGACGCCACAAATTGACAATTCCTCTGACAACATAAGGGCTTCCTTGCATGGTTCATAATCAGTCAACTCACCTTCAAGGGACATATCCCTTTGCCATGTATCAAGGATGTCAAAGGCATCAAGTTTTCTCGATTCAATTAGTGGGTATTCAGAATGTTTGTAGGTCTCAAGAAATTGCTTCATAAGATTTCTCTTTTTGTGTAATTTTCTGCCACTAAAAGTTTTCATTTTCTCTGTCGTATAGACATAGTCCATATCGCATTTTTTAGCAGTAAAGTCAAAAATTTCTTCATCAAAATATCCTAACCACGATTCGTCAATAGGAAATAGAAAATCGACATTAAGCATCATTTCAATAAGGTGATTTTTGTCGCATTTTGTTATATCAAAGGCAGGCATAAGATATCTGTGTTTGTCATAGGTAATCCCCCTAATAAATATCTCCTTACCAATCAAGACCTCATATTTATGAATTTCTCGAAAAAGATAGAGATTGGGGAAACTGTATTCAGAAATTGACAGGCTGAGGGATTTTAATCGTTCACTTAGTAAATTTTTGTGATGAAGTTGTAAGGGCTCTTTTTTCATCAAGAGCGATTTATCACATCGGCGATGGCAGAATTAATGTCTGAAAATTTAAATTCAAAACCTGCCCTTTTAAGCCTATCAGGAAGGACATGTTGACCCTTTATTAATGCCTCGGCGCCTTCTCCATATTTTAGTTTTAAGATAAATTCTGGGATTTTAAAGAAAGCAGGTCTTTTTAATGCCTTTGAAAGTGCCTCTGAGAGTCCTTTATTTGTTGTAGGACTTGGTGAGACAAGGTTATAGATACCTGAAAAATTTTTATCTGTGATTGCCCTTATATAGGCATTTACAAGGTCTTCAATATGTATCCATGAGAAAGACTGCTGCCCATCTCCAATTGTCCCTCCTAAGCCAAATTTAAAAGGAGGCAGCATTTTCTGTATAGCCCCACCATCAGGACCAATAACTATGCCAAATCTAAATATAACGGTCCTAATATCAAATTCTAAAGCCCTCAATGCCATATCTTCCCATTGTCTTGCCAAAGAGCCAAGAAAGTCATCGGCATAGACAAATCTGTCTTCTGTATGTGTGCCTTTGTCACTATAAATGCCAATAGCAGATGTGGAGATAAAGACTGATGGTTTCTTTGACATTTTTGCCATAGCCTCTACAAGTATCTTTGTAGTCTTTACCCTGCTATCAATGAGGACTTTTTTGTATTCTTCAGTCCACTTTGAGATTATTGGTGCACCTGCAAGGTTTATAACTAAATCTGAGTCATTAAGTAAAGAGATTATCCTCTCTTGTCCTTTCTGAAAGTCTGATTTTTCTAAGGCGGTAACATTCCAATTAAGGCTCTTAAATCGTTTGCCTAAATTAGTTCCTACAAAACCAGTGGCACCGCTCATTGAGATTTTTAAAAAAGGTATTTCCATAAATTAAGTGTAATGATATTACCAGTTAACAAATAAATTTTCAAACCTACCCTGCCTCACCACCAACAACCATCTCTAAGATTCTAATAGTCGGAAGGGCATCCGATACGGGCACACCTTGACCGTCTTTGCCGCAAGTACCTATAGAAAAGCCTAGATCACTACCTATCCTATCAATATTTTGCATTACCTCTTGTCCACTACCTATTAAAGTGACAGATCTTACAGGGTGTCCTAAAGAGCCCTTTTCAATGACATAACCCTCTTGTACATCAAAGACAAATTCACCCGTAACGGTATTTACCTGACCTCCACCCATCTTTTTAACAAAGATACCTTTATAGGTATCTTTAAGTATTTCTTCAGGATTGTCCTCACCTGGTGCCAAATAAGTATTTGTCATTCTTGGAATAGGTAGTGACTTGTAAGACTCTCGCCTACCATTGCCAGTAATAGGAATATTATATTTCAGGGAATTAACTTTATCAGAGAGATAAGCCTTTAAGATGCCCTTTTCAATAAGGATATTTCTTTGTGAATAGTTACCCTCATCATCAAAACGGTAAGAACCCCTTTTGCCCTCTAATGTGCCGTCATCAATCACAGTAATCTTATCTGTTGCAATCTTATCGCCAAGGCGATTTGAGTATATTGATAGTCCTTGCATGGTTAAATCAGCCTCAAGACTATGCCCTACTGCCTCGTGAATCATAGTCCCACCAGCAGAAGAGGATATTACAACAGGCATCCTGCCTCCTTTTATCTTTGGAGCCTTGATCATCATGAGTGCCCTTTTAGCAGCAATCTTACTAGACTCAACAAAGTCATTTTCATCAAAGATTTCAAAGCCTGTCATCCCGCCAATGACCTCTGTCCCAGTCTGGAGTTCTTTGCCATCTGTTACAACAACTTCTACCATAGAATTTATGTAACTCCTTTCATCATTTGCTATAACACCATCAGAATTTAATATTTTTATCTTTTTTAAGAGGTCTGAATAAATAGCCCTCACTTGTTTTATATTGGCATCCATTGCCCTGACTATTTTATTTGCCTCAAGGAGCATCTCTGTCTTTGTTTCAAGAATTACAGAAGAAATTGGCTTTTTAATAACCCAATTAATGAGAGGGGTTTTATAATTTAAGTCAATAAAGGTGTCTCTTTGCATGTCCTTTGATATACTACTTAAATTTTCAACCATGTAATAGAGGTTTTTTTTATCTAAATCATTACAATAAGCAAAATAGGTCTTATTTCTTTTATCTATTAATCTTATTCCTATGCCCTCATTAAATCCCGATATAGCCTTTTCAACAAGGTTATTATCAAGGGTGATGGAGGTTGACTCTGTTTTTTCATAATAAATGTCTGCATAATGACCGCCTTTTTTAAACAGTCTTTGTAAACATTCATAAAGCAAGTTTTCGTCAATCATTAGATTCTCCTATTACTTACCCATTATCTTACACCATAGGCTCTTTTTTTGAGGAGGCAGTGTAGAAATATAGACATCAGATTTATTACTTTGAACCCTCCATACAGTTATTTTTTTGGCAATTTCTTCATCAATAGCAACATTTGCACCTTCACATTCTACTACATAAGCAGGATAGGTCTGATGAAGTTTGATCATTGCACCTGGACGCAATTGTAAACCATTAAGTCTGTGCATTTCCTCATCATTTCCAGTGTTAATATAGGCAATCCTTCCTGATTGACCAATCTTCATGTCTGTAAGATAAATGACAGAACTTTCAACGGTCTTAACTGCCTTTAGACAACACTCTCCTGGAGGTATAGGCAATCCATGAGGGCATTCTTTAGGGTGTCCAAGCATTGTGCATATACTGTTTATGAGTTCTTCTGTAAGGGTATGTTCAAACTCGCAGGCACCTTTTTCAAAATCCTTGCTCATTCCCATTGCATCAAAGAGTAGCCTTTCTGCAAGTCTATGTGCCCTTATTATCTTTTTGGCAGTAGCCTCGCCTTTTTCAGTAAAGTCAATATTGTCATTAATAACAGTAATAAATCCTTCACTTATGAGCATGTCAAATATTTCCTTTTTATAATCATGACCAAAGACATCAAGGAGTTTTTTCTTTGACATGTTGTTATTTTCTTTCATAGACCAAATTGCCTCAAGATATTCATCCATATCAACTTTATCTTTCATTTTCATACCTCCACTTATTTAAAAAATAATAACTTGTGATGAGTTTTCATGATAACTTTACAGTTCCTGCTGAACAATTGTGGCGAAATTGTCATTGTTTAATTATAATCAGCCAAATTAAAAAAATAGCCTCAAAAGCCAGTTAAAAAAAATCATTACTATAACAGAACTTATTGTAATCGTTATTACCATAACCATTGCATTCTTAAGACCTAAAATCTTTACAATGCTGCCAACATTAGCAATACAGGGGAAGAACATAGTTGTGAGTGTCACAGCGACAATACTTTGAACATAGTCAAGGGCATTTGCCTCAATCAGCTTGGCTATTATTACCACCGATGCCTCTCTCCTTGCGAGTAATACTACTAAGGCATCAACAATCTCATTAGGCAATCCTAAGGCATTTTTGACAAGGGGTTCAAGAAATATTTTGAGGGATTGAAGCACGCCAGTTTTATCGAGTGTAAATAGTATAAGGGATGCAAAAATGAACACAGGGAAGGCCTCTCTTAAAAACTCTATTAGTCTGTAATAAGTCTTTTTAAGAATATTTTTTAAATTTGGCACCCTAATCGGCGGTAGCATCTGAACAAATAGTTGGTGCCTATCTTCTTTTAAAATCCTTTGTAGTATCAGACCTGTTAATATCTCAACCAATACAAGTATTGCAAAGGAGATGAAAAATGCCGATATTCCAATCTTACCAAGCAGGCTCATACTCAAGCCTATTTGAGGGGCACATGGTATAGCAAAGGCAATTAGGAAAATGGCTATGTATCGTTCCTTCTTTGAAGATAAGGTCTTTGTTGTCAAGGTTGCCATTGTCTTACAGCCAAATCCTAATACCATTGGTAGTATGGTTGCCCCACTAAGTCCAATCTTTGCAAAGATTTTCTTTGAAAGGACTGTTAGATTGGGGATATATCCTATGTCTTCAAGGATGCTGTAAAGGATGAAGAAGACTGATAGTATAGGTAAGACAGTAAGTAACGCACCTGCCACACCCATTGATAATACGCCATGGTCACCAACTAAGAAGTCAATCCAAAAAGGTGAAGTAACCACTGTCTTAACATAATCCTCTATAGGTTTCCAAAAAAGGTCTTCAAGAAAACCTGTAAGGGCGTCAGCTATTTCAACAACCAATAAATAGACCAACATTATTATGCCAATGAGTATAGGAAAGCCTGTTATTGGTGTTCTGCAATATTTGGCGAGATTTTCAGAGAAAGCCTTAGGCATTGCAGTTTGTTTCTTTACAATCTCGTCATAAATATTATCAACCCATCTGCTATAGGTATAACTTAATAGTTTAGTGGGGTTCCATTGAAACCTCTCTTTTAAGTCATTAATTGTATATTTTATATCCTTAAGTTTTGCCTCTCCTAATAGCTTTTCAATATGTTCTTCAATGTAAGGGTCATTTAACAAGGCAAAGATGGCATTTGCCCTTTTATAAGGCATTGTATCGGGCATAAATGTGCTTATAGACGATAGAGCAGACTCCATTACATCGCCAAATATGACTGGTGACTTTGGAACCCGTGCATTTTCAATTGCCTGCTTTAATCTATTTGTACCAACTCCTTTTATAGCAATAGATTCTACGACAGGAACGCCAATAATAGAAGAAAGCCTCTTGGAATCAATCCACATACCCTTTCTTAAGGTCTCATCAACAGCATTTAGAACTAACACCATAGGTATTGAAAGTTGTGTCAATTCTGCAGTCAGGGAAAGAGATTGTTTCAAGTGATTGGCATCAAGACACTGAACAATAATATCTATTTCATCAGAAAGTATCTTTTCTCTGACAATATAGGCCTCTTCTGATTGGATATGTAAAGAGTAAATGCCTGGTGTATCAAGGATGTTGTAACAATAACCTTCTGTAGTGCAAAATGCCTTTTTGATGTTAATAGTTGACAACGGGTAATTAGCAACAAGGGTATATTCTCCAGTAAGATTTGAGAATATTTGACTCTTACCACAGTTTGGAAGTCCAATTATGAGAACATTTTTGTCTGGTTTATTATTCATATCTTTCATTTAAAATTTAATTGCAATTCCAAAGAGTGCTGTAAAGTCGGTTTCTGGTTTATTAAGTGCAAATCTAACACCTGCATCGGCACTAAAATTTTTACTAAGGTCATATATAAAACCACCAGTAGCAAAGGCAGGATGATTGTTCGTTCCCTTTTCTGGGTTTGTATAAACCCCTATCTCTGCAACTGCTTTTAGGTTGTTTATTATTGGTATCTCAGCAGCTAAAGAGGATTTAACGATTGATTTTCTTAAGATGTCTTTGTCTTCTTGATTTTTGTAATCCATATAGGAATAACCTAAGTTAATGTGGATTGTAATCGGCTCAAGGCTTTTCGTTGTAATAAATGTTATGCCATAAGTTGGTTTGCCTGTGCCAAGCCCTTTATCAATCTTACCAGTAGGAAGGGTAATACCTGGCTTAAGTGCAAAACTCCAGCCATCTTTGTTTTCATAAAATCTCCATTTTAAGTCAATAGACAAATCTGTAATGCCATTTTCCTTTGCAATTTCTGTGTCATTAACCCTGATTTTATACCACTGATAGGGTAGTTCGATGGATAAATCAACAGTCTCAACTATTCCATAAACAAAGGATGTTGATATTTTTAAGCTTTCTGATTTAATGCTAATATTATTTTCGGTCTCTTTATCCTTTGAGGTCTCTCCTTTAACATCAATCTCAAAATTTCCCTTTCCTTGAGTTCCTGTATCATCAGTTATCAATGGATGACCTGCAAAGACGCTTGAGGAAAGCAAAAAAACGATTATTAAGGCAAATACGCTTGATTTGAACATAAATTCTCCTTATGAAAGTGTTTTTTAGCCAAGTCTATAAAAAAATAACTAAAAATTAAAAATTTTTGGCTTATACAAAACTTAGATTAATTTTCAATTAATAAGTTTTAAGAAAAAGAGGTAGTCCATGCTACCTCTTTATAGAAACTTAGTCCCAAAAATAGCCATAAGAAGGGCTGTTTCAGAATTTTTATAATCGACAAATTTTATTTGTAATTTTGATTTATACATTTAAAACAATGCCTTATGACAAAGCCCTAGAATCTTTTTTTTATAAGGTGTCGTATAAAAATTCCACACCAGCCCCTTAAAATAGCGATAGTAAGGGCTGTTTCAGGATTTTTATAATCGACAAATTTTATTTATAATTTTGATTTATACA
>OGCL01001633.1_pt1 | contig 18126 bp, 18 predicted proteins | sample 1570041 | NCBI WGS metagenome assembly OGCL01 (sample SAMN06266162, study PRJEB24511) | hot springs metagenome | isolation source: Hot spring water | place: South Africa: Limpopo | collected 2015-06-22
TTGCTGAAGGGTATCGATTTCTTGATATTCCATTAGCTCAGTTCATTACAAATGAGCAAAAATCTCAATTTCTCAAATATCTATCTAAAAACCATGAAGACTGGCAGGTAAATCAGGCAGATAATGCGCTCAGGCTGTGTGCTCATATGCAAGCCTGCCCCCACAAAGCCCTGAATTTTTTCCTTTAAATTAATGTGAGAATCCAGCGATAATTTGAATGTTTTTGTACCATTCTTGATAATATAAATAATGACTGCTGTTGAAAAACTGAAAGAGGTTTCTGCCTTTCTTAAATCAAAGGGAATTGAAGATGCTGCTAAAGAGGCAGAGATTTTCATAACAGAAACTCTCCAAATAGACAAATCTAAACTTTATGCAAGCGATTTAGAAATATCAGATGAAATATCAAGACAGATAGATTCCCTTGCCCTTAGACGTGCTAAAGGCGAGCCGATTCAATACATAATCGGATATGTTGAATTTTATGGGTTGAAAATAAATGTGGGCAGGGGGGTTTTAATTCCAAGACCTGAGACAGAACTGCTCGTTGAAGAAGCGATTAAAATTCTTCATTCGCGCATAACGCATAACGCATCACGCATTACGATTTTAGACCTCTGCACAGGAAGCGGGTGCATTGCCATAGCCATTGCAAAGCAATTTCCTGATGCATTTGTATGGGGAGTGGACAAATCAGACATCGCCATTTCGTATGCCCTTAAAAATGCAATGCGAAACAATGCAAAAAATGTCCAATTTTTAAAAGGCGACCTATGGTGGCCTGTTAAGGATATGAGATTTGACTTAATAGTTTCAAATCCTCCATATATTAAAACCACTGAAATTCCAAAACTCCAAAGGGAGATAAGAGATTATGAGCCGATTGATGCGCTTGACGGAGGAGAAGATGGACTCTATTTTTACAGAAAGATTCTTAAAGATTCTCCTTTGTTCCTCAAAGAAAATGGTGTAATTGTACTTGAATTAGGCTATAGTCTCGGAGACGATGTCAAAAAAATAGCTTTTAAAGAGGGTTTTAAAAATGTTACCTTAATAAGAGACTATTCTAATATAGAAAGGATTGCGGTAATCAAAAATTATGGAATTAATAGCTTATTTTATTGATATATTTCTGCATCTCGATAAACATCTTGGTTCTATTATTCAGACATATGATAAATGGGTATATTTAGTGCTTTTTTTGATTATATTTTGCGAGACAGGTCTTGTTGTTACACCTTTTCTTCCAGGAGATTCTCTGCTTTTTGCTGTTGGGACATTTTCAGCAATAGGGGCAATTGATGTCACTACAGTTTTTATTTTGCTCAGCATAGCAGCCATAGCAGGGGATACGGTCAACTACTGGATAGGGAATTATGTTGGTCCAAAGGTATTCTATAAAGAAGATGTCAGGCTTTTAAACAAGAAACACCTTGAGAGGACCCACAGGTTCTATGAAAAATATGGCGGAAAGACGATTATTATAGCTCGGTTTGTCCCGATTATCCGCACATTTGCCCCATTTGTCGCAGGCATTGGAAGCATGACATATAGCCGTTTTATAAGCTATAACATAATTGGCGGCATATTGTGGATTTCTATCTGTGTATTTGCAGGATATTTCTTTGGTAATATACCGATAGTAAAGCAGAATTTCGGGCTTGTTATTATGGCTATAATAATTTTATCAATAATGCCGGGTGTTGTTGAATTTATAAGACATAAAAAGAGCGCATAATCACATTTTTCTAAACCTAAAATAGTCAACCCTTACAAAGCCTTTTCTCTGCTATAATAGACCTCATGGGAACTAAGGGCAAAATAGCAAAGGCTGCCGGGTTAATGTCTATTGCAACATTCATCAGCCGTATCCTTGGGTATATAAAGGATATGATATTTGCCCGCTATTTTGGAGCAAGCGGAATTGCAGATGTTTTCTTTGTTGCCTTCAGGATCCCAAATCTATTAAGAGAGCTCTTTGCTGAAGGGTCAATGTCATCTGCCTTTGTGCCTGTTGTTACAGAATACCAGACAAAACACGGCAGGGAAGAGGCAAACAGGCTCGTAAGGTCTGTCTTTATATTTATCTTAATTGCAGTAGGAATATTATGCTGTATCGGGATAATCTTTGCGCCTGCTATTGTTACATTAATAGCCCCTGGTTTTTTGGAAGACCCTGAAAAATTTTCAAATACTGTGCTTTTAACGAGAATAATGTTTCCTTTTCTTTTATTCATAAGCCTTGCCTCTCTCGCAATGGGTGCATTAAATACAAGGGGCGTGTTCTTTATTCCAGCATTTGCCCCTGCAGTCTTTAATATAGTTGTTATTATCTCAATTATAACCCTGTCAATGAAGTTTACTAATCCGATTGTTGCTGTTGCTATTGGGGTGACTGCAGGCGGTCTTTTTCAATTTCTTTTTCAGCTTCCCTCATTTTTAGGTAAAGGTTACAGCTTATTCGCAGTTCACGGTTCACGGTTTACGGTTCACGACCTTTGGCATCCAGGATTGAAAAGAATAGGTCTTCTCATAATACCCTCTACTGCTGGGATGGCAGTTGCTCAGATAAATATATTCATCAGCACAATCCTTGCATCTTATCTGCCAGAAGGGAGCATAACCTATCTTTACTACTCCATGAGATTGATTCAGTTTCCTGTGGGAATATTTGGCGTTGCAGTCGGGATGGCAGTTCTTCCAACCCTTTCTGAGCATTCTGCAAAAGGCAACATAGAAAAGATAAAGGAGGATTTTTCTTTTGCTCTAAGGCTTCTTTTTTTTATTACCATACCAGCAATGTTCGGCTTGATAGCACTGAATGTCCCTATTGTGAGCACCCTTTTTCAGAGGGGTAAATTTGATTATTTGGCAACAATCGCAACATCAGATGCACTTATATTTTATTCCCTCGGGATATGGGCGATTGTCGGTGTAAGAATAGTTACTGCGGCTTTTTATTCGATGCAGGACACTAAAACGCCTGTAAAGATCGCAGCTATGGCAGTGATGCTTAATGTCCTTTTAAGCATCCTGTTTATGGGGCCAATGAAGCATAACGGCCTTGCATTTGCAAACGCAATAGCCTCGTGTCTTAATTTTACCCTCCTTTTTTATTCCCTCAGGAAAAGACTCGGAGGTATAGGAGCTAAAAGGATAGCAGAATCTTTTATAAAGACAACTATAGCAGCATCTATCATGGGCATTGCCGGCTGGTTTATTTCAAAAAGCGATATATGGACTCTAATAGGATACGGCTTACAAAAGGCAGCTTATCTATGCGCTGTAATAATGATCTGCACAGGGATATACTTTGCGCTGTCTTTTTTGATGAAAAACGAAGAAATGAGTTATATTATTAATAAAATCAAGGAGAAGAAATGACATTAGAGGGCGTAAAAATATATGGATTATGCATAGAGAGGCTGAAGCACCAGATAGCTATTGCCAGTAAAAAAAGAAGTTCTTCTGAAAACAGGGTTGTGCTTGAATGCTATAACACAGGAGATATTGACGAGATTATAGACATCCTTGAGCTTTATGATATTGAACACAAGACCGCTGATACGATTAAAGCAAAGCTTGATGAGCTTGCATATACGGCATCTCTGCTCGTCAGAGATTTAGTGGAGTTTGACTATGATTCTGAAGGCAATCTATGCCTTTATTTAAAGATTTGAAAGGAGAAACATGCTTATCAAAAGTGTTGCTGTAGGGCCTCTTCAGGCAAACTGCTTTATTATTGGGGACGAAAAGACGAAAAAAACAATGGTCATTGACCCAGGGGATGAGCCAGACAGGATAATGGATATAATCAAAAAAAATGGCCTCGATGTAAAGTATATAATCTGCACTCATGGACATTTTGATCATGTTGGGGCAGTAAGCGATATAAAAAAGGAGACAAATGCAGATGTCCTCATCCATATAGACGAACTCCAGATATACAAGTCTGCATTAGATATGGCTGCATTCTGGGGATATGATATTGATCCACTTCCTGATCCAGACAGATTTGTCAATGACAACGATGAGATAAAGATGGGGGGTCTTTTTTTCAAGGTCATGCATACCCCTGGACATAGCCCGGGCTGTATATGCATTTATGGGGAAGGAGTCGTAATTACAGGAGACACCATTTTTGCAGGCTCCGTAGGAAGGACAGACTTTTACGGCGGCGACAGCCTTAAATTAAAACAATCCTTCAGAAAATTGATGAAACTTCCTGATGATACAAAGGTATTGCCCGGACACGGAGAGACAAGCACGATAGGCATAGAGAAAAAAGAGAACATGTTCTCGGAAGAATTTCTTAGCTGATGATAAGAACAGAAGATATATCAGGCATAGAAATATCCACAGAAAAAGAAGACCTTATCTGCTACAGCTTTGACGCCTCTTTTGCCGATCAAAAATTACCCTTTGCAGTAGCATGGCCAAGAAACAGCGAAGAGACAATCAGGCTCGTTAAATACGCAAATAAAAACAATCTCTCCATTGTCCCGAGAGGAGCTGGAACAGGCATGGCTGGGGCATCAGTGCCTTCAGAAAATTGCATTGTCATAAGCCTCGAGAAGATGAGAAAGATGCTCGACGTTGATACGAGAAACCTCTCAGTCACAGTAGAGCCAGGAATAATAAATGGAAGGCTTCAAAAAGAACTCGAACTCCTCGGATATTTCTATCCTCCAGACCCTGCAAGCCTTAATGTATGCACAATAGGAGGGAATGCAGCAACAAATGCAGGTGGACCAAGGGCAATAAAATATGGCGTTACGAGGGATTATGTAATGGCTGTTGAGGCGGTTTTGCCCGACGGAAGTCTAATAAATTTTGGAGGAAAGACCCAAAAGCGTGTTGTTGGCTATGACCTGAAGAATCTGCTTGTAGGTTCTGAAGGAACTTTAGCTATTGCCTCAAAGATTAGATTAAAGATACTGCCTCTTCCAGAAGAAGTGTTAACCCTGCTTGTGCTCTTTAATAATCTTGAATATGCAGGGATATCCGTGTCAAAGATAATCTCTTCAAAGATAATACCGAGGACAATGGAATTCATGGACAGAGACTGCATAGACGCAATAGAAAATTATAAGCCAACAGGTCTTCCCTTAGATGTTGAAGCCCTCCTTCTTATAGAGCTTGACGGGCATCCCATGACAATAAAAAAAGAGGCAGAAAGGGTTTTAGATATATGCCGCATCCATGGCGGAGAGGCTGTTATTGCGGAAGACAGCATCTCGAGAGAAAAGTTATGGGAGGCAAGACGCGCAATCTCTCCTGCACTTTATCACATAAAGCCAACAAAGATAAATGAGGACATAGTTGTTCCAAGAGACAAGGTGCCGCAAATCCTTAAAGAATTGAGGGATTTATCAGAAAAGAGCGGAATAAAGATAATCAGCTTTGGGCATGCTGGAGATGGAAATATACATGCAAATATAATGGTTGATATAAATGACAAAGGAGAGTTCGAAAAGGGCAAAGAGATAGCAAAAAAGATATTTGAGATAACACTGAGACTCGGCGGCTCTATATCAGGAGAGCACGGAATAGGGACAACAAAGTCAGCCTATCTGGGAATGGAGATAAAAGAGAGAGAAATGCAGATTATGAAGGCTGTTAAAGGAATATTTGATCCAAAAGGCATGATGAATCCGGGAAAGATATTTACTTAAGAGTTCAATACCCTCGCTGCATCCTTTGCAAAGTATGTCAAAATCAAGTCAGCTCCAGCCCTCTTTATGGAGACAAGGATCTCCATCATAATCCTTTCCTCGTCAATCCATCCCAACCTCGATGCAGCCTTCACAAGAGAATACTCGCCGCTGACATTGTAAGCAGCAACTGGAAGGTCAAAATTATTTCTGATATCAGAGATAATATCAAGATAAGACAAGGCTGGTTTTACCATTATTATATCGGCGCCCTCTTCTATATCAAGCGCAACCTCTTTTAATGCCTCTCTTCTGTTTGCAGGGTCCATCTGGTATGAGCGCCTGTCTCCAAACTGTGGAGTTGATTCTGCAGCCTCCCTAAAAGGACCATAGAACGCAGAGGCATATTTTGCAGCATAAGACATTACAGGAATATTTGAGAAGCCATCTTTATCAAGGGCATTTCTTATAGCAGAGACCCTTCCGTCCATCATATCAGAAGGAGCAACCATGTCTGCTCCTGCCTTTGCGTGAGAAACAGCCTCTTTAGCTAAAAGTTCAAGGGTTTTATCATTATTCACATCTCCATTAGCAATAACCCCGCAATGGCCATGGCTTGTGTATTCGCAGAGGCATACATCGGTAATGACATACAATTCTGGAACTGAATCTTTAATAGCCCTTATGGCGTTTTGGACAACCCCATTTTCATCATAAGCGCTGCTGCCTGTTTCGTCTTTATGCTCTGGGATACCGAAAAGAATTACAGACGGGATATTGAGCAAATAAACCTCTTTTGCATTTTTAACCAACTCATCGATTGATTCTTGATAACAACCGGGCATCGAGCTAATCTCTCTTTTTATTCCTTTGCCCTCTGTGACAAAGAGTGGATATATGAAATCATCAGGAGAGACAGCAGTCTCCCTTACCATCCTCCTGATGACATTGTTCCTTCTAAGTCTTCTATATCTGTGCTGAGGGAACATTTCTACTTAGAAATTATCCGCAACTGCTGCATCCTGAACCGCATGAAGGGGCTTCTCCTCCGCTGAGCATAAAGCCTTCCCTTTCCCCGTCGTCATAATAATCAAGATTCATTCCGGAAAGGGCTGATAGTGTTGTTTTATCAACAAAAACCCTTAGTCCGTTCTTTTCGAACACTTCATCGTCAGGCAGCGGAGTTTCCTCTACATCAAGTCCGTAGGACGGCCCGCAGCATCCGCCTTCAGCGCTGTAAACCCTTAACCCCCAACTATCCTTTCCTTCGATAGATAGTATAGCCTTTGCCTTTTCGGCAGCCTTGTCAGTGATTGTCAACATCTTTTCCTCCAAGAAATTTAATGTTTTAGAATAAAAGATTATTGATATAAAAAGCAAATCAGAAAACAGCACTCCCTTTTGTTTGACTAAAACAATCCCGAGCAGTTAATATTTTTTCATGAGACATTCGGATTTTGTTGCTCTCCATCTGCACACTGAATACAGCCTTCTTGATGGTGCAATCAAGATTGATGAGCTTATTGAACGTGCAGTAAATTACAAAATGCCTGCTGTTGCCATAACTGACCACGGAAATCTCTTTGGCGCAGTAGAGTTCTATAGAAAGGCTCAGAAAGCAGGCATTAAGCCCATCATAGGCTGCGAGGTATATGTTGCTCCAAACAGCCGTTTTGAAAAATCAAAGACGAGCATAGAAAATGGCATATCAGAAGAGGCAGCCTTTCACCTTATACTTTTAGCACAGGATAATGCAGGATACAGAAATCTTACAACCCTTCTTACAAAGGCATATCTTGAAGGCTTCTATTATAAGCCGAGGATAGATAAAGATCTTTTAGAACAATACAGTGGAAGGCTTATAGGCCTGTCTGCTTGCTTAAAAGGAGAAGTTCCATATTTCCTGCAGCACGGACAGTTAGACAGGGCGAGAGAAGCAGCACTGCAGTATAAGCATATTTTAGGACCAGAGAACTTCTTTTTTGAGATACAGAGCAATGGGCTGCCAGAACAAGAAGATGTGAACAAAAGGCTTATAGAACTCTCTGAAGAACTTCACATTCCATTAGTAGCCACAAATGACTGCCACTATTTGAGAAAAGACGATTCAAAGGCGCATGACATTCTGTTGTGCATTCAAACGGGCAAGACCGTAAAAGATGAAAAGAGACTAAAGTTTGGGACAAATGAGCTCTATTTCAAATCCCCTGATGAAATGAAAGAGGCTTTTAAAGAGAAACCAGATGCAATAAAAAATACAATTCTTATTGCTGAAAGGTGCAATCTCGATTTTACACTCGGCAGGAGTTTGCTTCCAAGATATGACCTGCCTAATAATGCTTCGCCTGATTCATACCTTGCAGAACTTGCTTTAAATGGTCTTAATGCTAAAATTAAGGGATCTCCGCTGAAACAATATCTCGATAGACTTCATATGGAACTTCAGGTAATAAAAAAGATGGGGTATTCTTCTTATTTCCTTATTGTCTGGGATTTTATAAAATATGCAAAGCAGCATAACATACCTGTAGGACCTGGAAGAGGCTCTGCTGCTGGCAGTCTCGTTGCATATTGCCTTGATATAACAGAAATAGATCCTATTAAATACAACCTGCTGTTTGAAAGATTCCTTAACCCAGAAAGAATCAGCATGCCTGATATTGATGTAGATTTCTGCAAAGACAGGAGGGGTGAAGTAATTAACTATGTAGCTCAAAAATATGGCAGTGAACATGTTGCCCAGATAATAACATTTGGAACTATGGCTGCAAAGGCTGCTATCAGAGATGTCGGAAGGGTGCTTGGAATGCCTTATGCCGAGGTTGACAAGATTGCAAAGCTTATCCCCGGGCATGATGTAGAAATTAAAGATGCTCTAAAAAAAGAGCCGCAACTAAAGGAATTATATGATAAGAGCCCAAATGTAAAAGAGGTCATTGATATAGCAATGAGGCTCGAGGGTCTCTCAAGGCATGCCTCTACTCATGCAGCAGGAGTTGTTATTGCGCCAGAGCCTCTTAACAATTTCATGCCGCTCTATAAGAACCCTTCTGAAGAAACAGTCACAACACAGTTTGATATGCTTTCTGTTGAAAAGGTCGGGCTTTTAAAGTTTGATTTCTTAGGTCTAAAGACACTGACAGTTTTAGAAAAAACCATTCAATTCATAAAACAGCAGGGAAAAGAGATAAACCTTTCGGAAATACCTCTTGATGACACCGCCACATACAAACTATTGTGTTCTGGAGAAACAACAGGCATATTCCAGCTCGAAAGCAGGGGGATGAGGGATATTTTAATCAGGCTCCAGCCAAACAGATTTGAAGACCTCATTGCTCTCGTTGCCCTTTATCGCCCTGGACCAATGGCATGGATAGACGACTTTATTAAAAGAAAAAAGGGCGAGACAAAAGTAGAATACGAATTCCCTCAATTAAAGGAAATCCTCGATGAGACATATGGAATTATTCTTTATCAGGAACAGGTTATGCTTATTGCAAATAAAATAGCTAATTTTTCTATGGGTCAGGCCGACATCCTCAGGCGGGCAATGGGCAAAAAAAAGCATGAAGAAATGGAAGAACAGAAAGAGGTCTTTGTAAAAGGCGCTGTAGCAAATGGATTTTTAGAGGGAAAGGCTCGAAGGCTTTTTGAAATAATGGAGCCATTCGCAAAGTATGGATTTAACAAGTCTCACTCTGCTGCCTATGCCTATCTTGCATATCAGACAGCTTATTTAAAAACACACTATCCAGTTGAGTTTATGGCATCGAACCTTATTGCTGATATGTCGGATACAAACAAGATAGTAAAATTAATAAATGAATGCAGAAGCATGTCCTTAAACATACTGCCGCCGGACATCAATGAGAGCGAAAGGGAATTCAAGATTATCGGCAACTCTATAAGATTTGGACTCGAGGCAGTAAAAGGCGTAGGCTCCTCAGCAATCGAAATTATCCTAAGCGAGAAACAGAGATCGCCTTTTGCAACATTTGAGGACTTTATGACGAGAGTTGACAACAAAAAGGTAAACAAAAAGGTTGTTGAAAGCCTGATAAAGGCAGGCTCATTTGACTCGCTATATAAAAACATATTGCCAAATTATGCAAGGGCAATGGCTCTAGAGGCGCACTCATTTAGAGCAAAGCCGAATGCCGTTGGACCCGGGCTTTTCGGAAGCAGCGACAGTATAAATGAAAATTGCTCCCCAGCAGCGCTGGATGAAATTACATTGCTGAACTATGAAAAGGAATCGCTCGGTTTTTACATATCGGGCCATCCCTTATCAAGATACAGAAAGACATTGTCAGACATTAATGTCGTCAGAATATCTGATGTTGATGAGTTTGATGACAGGGCTGAAATATCCGTTGCCGGAATAATAAGCGATATAAAAAACAAGGCAAAGGAAAAAGGCATCACATCATATATAACATTGGAAGATGAAACAGGCAATTGCGAGCTGCTTGCATTCCCTGACACATATCAAAGGGACAAGGAAAACTTAAAAAAAGGAAATCTCGCCTTAATAAAGGGGCAGGTACTGAAGTCTGAAAACGGCTCAAGGATTATGGCAAGAGAAGTGCAGAATCTTACAGGAATGGAAATCAATCTTAAATACGAGATATCTTTAAGATGCAGCGACTCAGCAGATGCAATTAACAAAATCAGGCACATAAGAAAGCTGATCGGCAATACTTCAAACGGCAGGGACAACCTATCATTGAAGATTTATTTGCCGGACTGCTGTGTTGTTATAGCGACAAAGCTAAAGCCGGCAGCTAATTTTTTGTCAGAGGTAGAGAGAATTACAGGAGAACCAGTAAAAACTTATTGAAATTCAATTTTTGGATTTGGGGTAAAAATATATGGCTTATTATCTTGATTTTGAAAAGCAGTTGGAAGATCTTGAGACAAAGATAGAGGAGCTAAAAAGGCTTTCTGACGGCAAGGAAATAGATCTAGGTTCTGAAATAAAGAAACTCGAAAAAAAGGCAAAGGAATTAAGAAACGACATATTTTCCAATCTAACTCCATGGCAAAAGACCCTTCTTGCCCGTCATCCAGAAAGACCATATACACTTGATTACATTAATATAATTTTTGAGGATTTTATTGAACTTCACGGCGACAGGAAATTCGGAGATGACCCGGCTATAGTTGGAGGAATTGGAAAGTTAAACGGCATTTCAATGTTTGTAATTGGCCACCAAAAGGGCAGGGACACTAAGGAAAGGATATTCAGAAATTTTGGCCAGCCAAACCCCGAGGGATACAGAAAGGCATTGAGAATTATGAAATTGGCAGAAAGGTTTAGCAGGCCTATTGTGACCTTTATTGACACGCCAGGGGCATTCCCAGGCATAGGCGCAGAAGAAAGAGGGCAGGCAGAGGCTATAGCAGTGAACCTTATGGAGATGTCAGCAATTAAGACGCCGATAGTCTCGATAGTAATAGGGGAAGGCGGAAGCGGCGGCGCCCTTGCATTAAGCGTTGCTGACAGGCTTTATATGCTGGAACATTCTATTTATTCTGTAATCTCGCCGGAGGGCTGCGCTGCGATTTTATGGAAAAAAAACAGCGGACTTTCAACTGAAGATTTTTCAAAGGCAGCCTCTGCGCTTAAACTTACCGCTGAAGATCTCAAGTCCTTAAAGATTATTGACGATATAATACCTGAACCATTAGGCGGCGCTCACAGGGAACCTAATTCAATGGCAAAAAGAATGGCTGAATATATTTTAAACTCGATAGAATCTCTGCAAACTAAGAGCCCTGCGAAGTTGGTGGAAGATAGATATAAAAAGATCAGGAAAATAGGCAGTCTTACTCAAACAGAGCAGTAACAAAGTCCTCTGGATCAAAATCCTTTAGGTCGTCAATTCCTTCACCTATGCCTATTAGTCTTACAGGCACTCCCAACTCTTTTTTTATAGCGAAGATAATCCCACCCTTAGCAGTGCCGTCAAGTTTCGTCAGGGCGATTCCTGTTATACCAACAGCCTCTTTGAATATTTGAGCCTGCCTCAGCGCATTCTGCCCTGTTGTAGCATCCACTACCAGCAATATCTCTTGCGGAGCATCAGGAATCGATTTTTTTATAACACGATTTATCTTTTTTAGCTCCTCCATTAGATTGCTTTTTGTGTGAAGCCTTCCAGCAGTATCTATTATGACAACATCAATACCTCTGTGCTTTGCAGCCTCAACTGCATCAAATGCAACAGCAGCAGGATCAGAACCGCTCTGGTGTTTTATTATTTCTGCGCCTGTTCTGTCTGCCCAAATCTCGAGCTGTTCAATTGCCGCAGCCCTGAATGTGTCGGCAGCAGCAAGAACAACTGAATTGCCCTCAGATATAAACCTTGAAGCAAGTTTGCCTATCGTAGTTGTTTTGCCAACGCCATTAACGCCTACCGTAAGTATCACAAATGGTTTTTCTCCAAATATTACGAGAGGCTGCGACCTTCCGAGCAGTGATGACATCTCTTCTCTTATGTAAGCCTTTACATCCTCGGATGTCTTTATGTAGCCTTTTTTGACTTTGTCCCTGAGAAGTTCAACAATGTGGCTTGTTGCATCTGAGCCAATGTCTGATGTTATGAGAACTTCTTCTATATCCTCAATTGTAGAATCATCAATCTTTTGAGTCTGGAGAACTGACTCAACCCTTTCGATAATGTTCTTTCTTGTCTTTTCGAGGCCTGCTTTTAATTTTTCAAAAAATCCCATACTTCCTCTTCGATGTTATAAAATTAATTTTTTATAGTATCATATAAAAATTCCATTTTGCCAATTTAATAAAAATGCAAAGATTTATAAAAAAAAAGCCTTGCATTAAAGAAATATTTGATGCGCTTTTTTCCTTTTACGGTCCTCAATACTGGTGGCCAGGAGATACCCCTTTTGAAATTGCTGTTGGGGCTATCCTTACCCAGAATACAAACTGGTCAAATGTTGAAAAGGCAATAAATAACCTTAAAAATTCAAAAGCGCTCTCTGCAAGAGCCCTGCATAATATGCCATTAGAAAAAATCGCTTTACTAATAAGACCAGCTGGATATTTTAATGTAAAGGCAAAAAGGCTGAAGACATTTGTAGATTTCCTTGTTAATAGCTACGGCGGCAGCATGAAACGGATGAAAAAAGATGATGTCATGTCTCTCAGAAAAAAGCTGCTCGGGGTTCACGGCATCGGGCACGAGACTGCGGATTCAATTCTCCTTTATGCGCTCGATATGCCGGTATTTGTTATAGATGCCTACACAAAAAGAGTTTTATCGCGACATGGAATCCTTCACTACAATGCTTCATATGATGAATATCAAAATCTTTTCCATGAGGAATTAGATGAGGATATTATGGTCTTTAATGAATTCCATGCCTTATTCGTTAAGGTTGGCAAAGAGTACTGCAGACCAAAGCCGAGATGCGAGGATTGTCCGTTAAGACCTTTTTAATGGCGGTGCAGGGATTTGAACCCCGGACACTGCGGATATGAGCCGCATGCTCTGACCAACTGAGCTACACCGCCTTTTTGAGAAACTTTTTCCTCGAGCATTAAAGAAGATTGTTTTTTCTCTGCGGGACTCAAAAGGGGCAAAGCCCTTTTGAATATTACATTATAGCAAAAGATGACTTTTAAGGGCAATGTGTGTATAATTTTAGCATCAGCATAAAATGTGGAGGGAGCATTGCATAAGAAATTACTAAATGGTTTTTTCATCATCTCTGTTGTTTTAAGTCTTTTTTTAGTCTCTGCGTCTCCATTATTAGCCCAATTGCCTCAACCTGCTCCAGCAACTCCAACCCCGCTCCCCCCTGCTGCAGCTACTACACCATCTGTCCCTGTTGAGAGAAAAGGAGATGTGAGCTTTAACTTTGATGACGCTGATCTTCTATCTGTAATACAAACAGTTTTTGGCGAAATACTGAAAGTCAACTACATTATAGACCCGAGAACCGCAGGAAAGGTTACATTCAGGACTGTTGCTCCGATACCGAGAGAGGCTGTGCTTCCGTTTATGCAGGTCATATTAAGGCTTAATGGAATCGGAATAGTCGAGGATGCAGGTTTATACAGGATTGTCCCTATAGCTGACATGCCAAAAGAGCCCGCACCTGTGGTCATAGGAAGAGATCCCGAGAAGGTAAGGATCGTTGGAAAGTCAGTACTCCAGATAGTTCCTATTCGATACCTTCCGACACCCGAGATGATAAGGATACTAACGCCTTTTCTCACTCCTAATGCATTAATAGTGGATGTGCCAAAAGGAAGTTACATAATAATTTCTGACACTGATGCAAACATAAAAAGACTCCTTAAGATAGTTGAGACCTTTGACAGCGAACGGATATTGGCAGCCATCCCCAAGGTGTTTGTATACCCAGTGCAGAATAGCAAGGCTAAAGATGTTGCTTCACTTTTACAGCAGATATTTCTTGATACAAAGCCCTCAGCAACTGCTGTTACTCCTGCAAGGGTTGCAGTGCCAGCACCTGCTCCAACTGCAACACCAACTCCTGCTGCTGTTACGACGCCCAAGATTGGCATTGAGGCAATGGTGTCTGAAGTCACAAAGATAATACCCGATGAAGTTACAAATTCCATCATAATACTCACCACACCTGAGGATTACAGGATTATAGAAGAGGCAATAAAAAAGATAGATATAGTTCCCCGACAGGTTGTAATAGAAACACTTATAGCAGAGATTACCCTAAAAGACAGCCTCAGCTTTGGGCTTGCATGGTTTTTGCAGAATATAAAGCTTAGGGCTTTTGGAGAAACATTTAGCGGACAAACAGGATTTGATCCTGCAAAAGTCTTTAAGACAGACGCAGATGGAAACATATTAAATCTAACAGATACTCCTTTACCGCCTTCTTCGGGCTTTTCTTTTTTGGCTGTCGGAGATGATCTCAGGGTTTTTCTTAATGCCCTTGCAACTGATGACAAGCTTAAGGTTCTTGCTTCACCACATCTTTTAGCCCTCGATAATCGTGAGGCAAGGATACAGATAGGAGATCAGGTACCTATTGTAACTGCTGTGACATCTCCAGGAGCTGGCCAGACAGCAACAACTATTTCGAGCACTGTCCAATATAAGGACACAGGAATTATACTCACAATAAAACCCCAAATTAACGAGGGGGGGCTTGTTTCTCTCGATATTTTACAGGAGGTTTCTGATGTAGGAAAGATAACCCTCGGAGGCGGCTTAGGAGATCAAGTGAAGATAACAAAACGTGAAGTAAAAACAAACCTTGTTGTTCAGGATGGGCATACAATTGTGATTGGAGGTCTTATAAGAGATAGAACAACCATCAATAAAACAGGGATACCTCTTTTAAGCAAGATACCTATACTCGGCTACCTTTTTGGATCCACATCAAGGGAGGATGACAGGACAGAATTGATTGTTCTTCTTACCCCAAGGGTTATAAGGAATCAAGAAGAGGCAAAGACTGCAACTTCTGATTATGTAGAAAGACTTAAGGGTATAGTCAAAGAAATGGAGATTCTAGAAAAAGAAGAAGCTGTTAAAGAACCAGAGCAGCAGTTGCCAGATGATACAAAGGACGAATAATATAGAATAATAGAATCAAAGCTAAAGAGAGAAACAATGAAACTTTTAAAAGACAAAAGGGGCTTTACACTCGTTGAGCTTCTTGTGGTAATGGTAATAATAGGCCTTCTTGCTGCGCTTGTTGGCCCAAGATTGTTTCCAAAGCTCGGCAAAGGCAAGCAGGCCGCTGCAAAGGCACAGATAGAACTGTTAGGACAGGCTCTCGATCAGTTCAGGCTCGATGTGGGAAGATACCCAACAACACAGGAAGGGCTGAATGCACTTATGATAAATCCGGGAATCGAAAGATGGGAAGGTCCATATCTTAAAAAAACATTGCCTCTTGATCCGTGGAACAGGCCATATATTTATCAGTCTCCTGGAACGCATGGAGAATACGACATATTTTCTTATGGCAGGGATGGCTCGCCCGGAGGAGACGGCGAAGACAGGGATGTCACGAGTTGGGAGTAATTTCTCCCTTTATTTTTTCTATAAGAGCCGTTGTTGATACTCCAGAGACATAAGACAGACTGTAAACCTCTGGCACTAAATCGGAACCAACTATATCTTCTTTTTTCCAGTCTCCACCTTTTACAAGAACATCCGGCTTGAGAAATTTAATCAATTCATATGGAGCATCTTCACTAAATAGTGTGACATAATCAACCATCCCAAGAGATGCCAAGACTTCTGCCCTGTGAGTTTCGGGATTTATCGGTCTTCCTATTTTTAGCCTGCCAACAGATAAATCCGAATTTAGACCTATTACCAGAATGTCTCCTAACTTCTTCGCCTCTTTTAAATACCTGACATGTCCAATATGGATTATATCAAAACAGCCGTTTGTAAAAACTATTTTCTTGCCTTTAGCCTTTAGCCTATTGATCTCTGTTTTTAGTGTAGTCCTGTCTAATATCTGTCCCATTCTTTCATAGAATCTGAGAAGTTAAGAGGTTAAGCAGTTGAGCTTTAAAAACAGAACTTCTCAGCATTTTTCTCCAATGTTTTAATTTTTTTTCTTTTCCATCATAACTTCTTAACTTCCTATCTTCTCAACTTCTTTTTTTAGTCTTTCGAGCGCCTTTTCCAATATCTCCCTGTCTGTTTTATATTTTACGAGTTGTATTGCCTCATTTATAGGAAACCACTTAGCGTCATCTACCTCCCATCCATAGTCTTCAATATTGCCAGATACATATTCCAAAAGAAAATATCTTACTGTCTTTTTGCATTTCATGTTTTCTTCTTTTAGGAAAAACCAGAAAGACTTTTCACCGAGCGCATCAATTACCCTTCCGATAAGACCTGTCTCTTCTTTTATCTCTCTTGCAGCAGTTGCCTCTGGATTTTCGCCTTTGTCTATTATGCCTTTTGGCAATGTCCAGACAGATTTATTCTTTGTGGCAATAAGAGCTACTTCAAAAGAGTTATCTGTCCGCCTAAAGACAGCGCCGCCTGCTGAGTTGAGATATTTTATAGTTGAAGGGCGCATAATAGATCACAAACTATGCTAATTTTTCCGTGCTCTCTTCTGTTTTTAGGGTATTACGGTATAGGGGTTCCATTAAAAAGCCTGAAGACATCATTATACATTGCTAAAGCCATTAGTGAAATAATAAAGGCTATCCCTATTCTATGGGCTATTGCTATAGCCTTTTCGCTCAATGGCTTTCTTCTTATGGCTTCTATTGCCAAAAACAATAAATGCCCTCCGTCAAGAACAGGAATTGGCAAAAGGTTCAATATCGCGAGATTTATGCTAATTAATGCTGCAAATGCAAAGAAATTTAGCGCTCCTGCTTCTGCCTGCTTTTCTGCTACCTGAAAGATCAGGATTGGCCCGCCTATTGTCTCTGCAGGGATTATTCTCTGTATCAGTTTTATTATGCCAACTATTGTAAGGGCGGATATCTCCCATGTTTTTACAAATGCATTTTTAACAGCATTTGGCAAATTTTGCCTTACCTTTTCTGTTTCACCAGATGACTTTATTCCGATAAGCCCAATTTCCTCATCCTCGCCAAAGATATTCTTAATTATCTTCTTTTCTGGGATAACAGATATATGTATTACATCAGAATCCCTCTGAACAGCCATTTTAACGGTCTTGCCAGGGCTTTTATGAATGATCTCGCTCATTTCATGCCAGTGCTTGATAGGTTTGTTATTTATCTCGATAACCCTATCGCCTTTTAGCAATAACCCCTCAGCAGGGGCGCCTTCCGTTATCTCTCCTACAAAAGGCAGAAGGGTTGGTATGCCTATCAATGATATAAAAAAGAAGATTACTACTGCAGTTAAAAAATTAAAAACTGGTCCTGCAAAAACTATTGATGCGCGTCTGTGTACAGGCTGATTTTTATAAGACCGCTCTTTTTCAGAACTTTCTAACTCTTCTGCTGGGTCCTCTCCAAGCATTTTCACATAGCCGCCGAGTGGAAATGCAGAAAGGAGATATTCTGTATCGCCAATTTTTTTACCAATGACTTTTGGACCAAACCCCAGAGAAAATTTCAGGACCTTAACATTGCTCAGTTTTGCAAATATGAAATGCCCCAATTCATGGATAAATATCAAAAACCCAAATAAAAGTATTGCATATAATATCGTCATCTATTCTGTAATTCCTCCATATATCAGTTTCTTTGTCTCTTCCCTTGCCCATCTGTCTGCCTCAATTATAACGCCGATATCATCTACTGGCTGTAGGTGATGGGAATTCATTACTTTCTCTATTATAACAGGTATGCTGTTAAAACCGATAACGCCTTCTAGAAATGCTGCAACAGCGATCTCATTAGATGCATTAAGAACAGCAGGCATTGTTCCGCCTGCCTTTAATGCAAAATATGATAGGGAAAGGCATGAAAATGTATCAATATCAGGCTTTTGGAATG